>WNGG01000381.1_pt1 | contig 46996 bp, 43 predicted proteins | sample 5400661 | NCBI WGS metagenome assembly WNGG01 (sample SAMN13153372, study PRJNA577476) | soil metagenome | isolation source: 100 cm soil or saprolite under Garry oak tree replicate 1 | place: USA:California | collected 2016-06-15 | reverse complement strand
CGGTAGTTTGTTGATCATGGTGGAAGGTAGAGGTACAACGGCTGTCCAGCCCTGACCCACTCAAGCGCCTGCTGCAACTGCGGGGGCGGCGGGCCCGTCGACCATCCGCGCCAGCAGCGCCCAAGCCACACCCACGGGGCCAGCCAGCCGCGCACCCGACGCAGCGCCTTGGGCCACGACACCACCACGCCCACCGGCGCGGTGCAGTCCGTCGGGATCGAGACGTTGCTGGGCCCCCCGCGCGGCCGCCTGGTCAGCAGCCGACGGCGACGCTTGGGTGGCAGCAGGCGGCGCGGGCCCGGCGCGGGCCGCCGAGGCCTGGCCGGCATGCCAGCAAAACGAGAACGCGCAGCACACCAGCGTCCAGTGCCGCCGGATCGCCCGGTCGCTGCGGACCTGGAAGTCGGCCCAGCCCAGCTCGTCCTTGACCTGCTTGTAACCCTGCTCGACCCAGTTGCGCAGCCCATACATGGCAACGATCTCGGCGAGCTGGGCCTGCTGGGCGCGGCGGCCGGTGGGGCGAGCCAGGTTGCACAGCAAATACCAGGTGGTCAGCTTGGGCAGCCGCTCCGGGTCGGTGGTGGCCACCACCAGCCGGTGCGGCCCCTGGGGCCCCCAGCCGCCAAGCACCGCGTCGGCGGCCCACCAGGTCTGGGTGTGCCCGTCGCGGAAGCGACGGGTGACCCGCCGCCACGGGCCCGGCCGACCAGGGCCACCCCAGCCGAGCTCACGGGCGGCCTCCACCGGGGTGTGGGCCTCGGCCGGCGCCCAGGTGCCCTTGCGAGCCTTGAGCGCCAACACGAACGCTACCCCGGCGCGACCCAGCGCCTCCACAAACCCGGGGTTGTCGCCGTAAAAGCAGTCGGCCACCACCGCCCGAAACGGGATCTTGGCCTGCTGGGCCGCGGTGACCAGCGCGGCGGCCAGCTGCGGCTTGGTCCGAAACCCCGGATCGCGCTTGCCTTTCGCCAGCCGCGACGCCGGCGTGTAGGGCACCGCGTGCGCCGGCCAGTAGCAGCGCCCGTCCGCCCACAGGCTGCTGACACAGACGATGCCGTTGTCGGTCTTGCCGACCGACCCCAGATACTGGCGGGCCACGTGCGCGGTGTGGCGGCCGGCTTTGCGGTCGCCGGTGTCGTCGATCACCAGCACCCCTTGGGCGTGTGGCGCGGTGGCCGGGTCGGCCTGCAGCAGCCCGATCCGCTGTTGGTTGACGGCTTGGTGGTCCCAGGTCGACTCCGACACAAACCATTGCAGCCGCTGGACCTCGCGGTGTTGGGCGCCGGTGATCGGCTCGGCGTCGGCCAGGGCGGTCAGGGTCTTGTTGCGATCACGGGGCAGCAGCAGGCCCTGCAGGTAGTCGCGCAGGCTACGGCGCTGCGCCAGGCTGGAAAGCAGGGGGTCGAACCGCTGGGCGTAGTCCTCCAGCGGGCCGGGTGCGGGCGGGCAGGGGCGGCGGGTGGTCATCGGCGTGCTCCTGGCGGCGGCAGGATCGCGGACAGCAACCTCCAGTCTACCCAGCTCAACAAACTACCGTTAAAGAGGTTCGCGCTTCCCGATGACAGCGCTGAGCGCTGCATCGGTCTGCTCTGCAGGGCCGCATCTATGCGTGTCACCGGAACGGGCGATCCTCTTTGAAGGGTTTCGGGTGTTGCGGTGACGCCGTGGGCTGGTCGAGCGCGGGACGAGGAGCGCATGGTGGCGGTCAGGGTAGGCTCCGAGGCGTGGTTGACTCGTTCTTCCTTGCGCGTACGTTCGTCACCCTCCTGGTGATCACCGACCCTGTGGGCACAGTGCCGGTGTTCATCTCCATGACCACGACCGCCTCGGGGCGCGAGCGCAACAGGGCCGCCTGGCAGGCGGTCCTGGTCGCTGGCCTGGTCATCGCCACGTTCGCCCTGTTCGGGCAGCAGATCCTGCTGTACCTCGACATCAGCCTGCCCAGCCTCCAGGCTGCTGGCGGCCTGCTGCTGCTGGTGGTCGCGCTCGACCTGCTACGCGGCGACGTGGGCGCGCTGGCGGGCGGAAGCACGACCAACATCGCGTTCGTCCCGCTGGGGACCCCACTGCTGGCCGGGCCGGGCGCGATCGCCGCGGTCATGGTGTTCGCCCGCCAGGCCGACCGGCCCGATGAGCGGCTCGGGGTCGCCCTCGGCCTGGTCGGCGTGCTGGCCGTGCTGTACCTGTCCCTCCGCTTCTCCGGGCTGCTGCTGCGCGTGCTCCGCCAGGCCGGCGTGGACCTGATCACCCGCATCTCGGGTCTGCTGCTGACCGCGATCGCGGTCGAGCTGATCGTCGACGCCGTCCGCGAGTTCGTCCGCCTCGGGGTCTAAGCGGCCTGCCAGAAGTCTTGCCGGTAACCCGGTGAGTCCTTCCTGGTCACCGCTCTGAGTTACGTGCATGACTTCTGAGCTGCTGCTTAGCCGTCAGGGCCCGAGGCCTGACCGGCCTCGGCCAGATCGTGGAGTCGGACCGGGCCGCGGTCGACACCGCCGGAGGGGAATGCGCGTGGTCCGGATACGACAGTTGCCTTGGGTGAGGCACGCCAGACAGCCGTGCGCGAGAGTTCCTCACCCAGCTCGAGCCGGTCCTGCCCGGCATCACCGTGAAGTACAACGGGCTCGCGACCATCGATTACTGGACCGGCTACCAGTGGACACGCGGGTCCTACTCCTATTGGAAGGGAGGTCATCAAGGCCCTCTCAGCCAAAGGGTGATCACGAGCACCGCACCGCCTGTCACCGAGCCAGGAGTGCGGCCTGGCCCCCCGCCGCCGTTTGGGGTTGATGGTTCTCCGCATCAGTCAGACGCAGAGCAGGGTTCCGAGGTCCACCGCGAGGCGTAGGACGGGGCGGTCGGCGTCGAAGCGGAAGCCGACGCCGACTCCAGGGGCGCCTGGGGTCATGGTGAGGGAGATGAGGCGCACGGAGTCCCGGCGGGGTCGGCATGTCGCGGCTCCCTCCTCTGGCACCGATGTGACTGGGCGGAAGGCTATCGGGCGGCCATCGGGCGGCGGCGCCTCCGCGATGGGCGGAAGGATATCCGCGGGCTACCGGCTGGCGGGCGCGAGTAGACTCCGTGGCCGCCAGGTTGGATCGATGAGATGGGGATTCACCGCATGAGCGATGCCTCGACGACAGACTTGCCGGCCGCCAGGTTCATCAATCCGGAGACGATGCACCGTCCGACGGGCTACAGCCACGTTGCGGAGGTGACGGCCGGCCGGCCGGTGTATATCGCGGGGCAGATCGCGCTGGACGTGACGGGCGCACTGGTCGGGCCGGGCGACATCCGGGCGCAGGCGCGGCAGGTGTTCGAGAACCTGCGGTCCGCTCTGGAGGCGGTGGGAGCGGGGTTCGATCAGGTGGTCAAGCTCAATTACTACCTGGTGGACGCGTCGCAGTTGCCGGTGGTTCGCGAGGTCCGGGACGAGTACGTGAACCCGCAGCGCCTGCCCGCGAGCACGGCGGTGGAGATCCGGCGGCTGTTCCGCGAGGACCTCCTGATCGAGGTCGAGGCGGTGGCGGTGATCGCCTAGGCTTCGACGCGCCGCTGACGGGCGACGAGCGAGGCCGGAGAGGTTCCTGGGAACCGGGTCGGGGCCGCCGATCAGCAGGAGCCGTCCACGGGTGCGCTGCGTCAGTCGCTTGACCGGGTCGAAGAAACGAGCCAGAGGCATTGACGCGGGTATCCTGGCGGTCTCGGCGGGAGGGAGGCTGATGCCGCATCCGAGGATGTACAGCGAGGACGATCCCTTCCTCGCGGAGCTCCGCGAGGTCTGCCTCAAGCTACCGGAGTCGATCGAGGTGGAGGCGTGGGGTCGGCCGACCTTCCGCGCTGGCAAGAAGCTGTTCGCGGTGTTCTCGGGTGGGGATGAGCATCCGCTCGGCGTGATCTTCAAGCCGGAGCTGGCGGAGCGGCCGGCGCTGGTGGAGGACCCCCGCTTCTACGTGCCGCCGTATTTCGGGCCGAGCGGCTGGCTGGCGCTCGATTTCACGGCGGCGCCGGTCGACTGGGAAGAGGTCACGGAGCTGATGGAGAGCTCCTACCGCCAGGTGGCCCTGCAGCGCATGCTGAAGGCCCTCGACCAGCGCGCCTGAGCAGCTCCTCGCGCAGCGCCACGTGGCGGTGCGACCCGTACCACTTGCTCACCCGCTGCAGCGCGACGCGGCTCTCCATCGCCCGCATGCTCGCCTGGCCCGGGCACAATCCAGTCGGCGGGTGGCGCCGCTCAGCGCGCGGCGAGGCGCTCGACGATCGGGCCGGCCGTCTCCATGGTGGCGTTGGAGACGACGTAGTACGAGAGGCCGAGCCGCTCGCGCCGCGCCAGCAGCTGGTCGACGATCCGCTCGACGGGACCCGCAAGGACCGACGGCATGTCGAGCACGGGCTCCGCGGCGGCGGCGCCCCAGCCCCGCTCGACCGCCAGCCGCTCCGCCTCCTGGCGAGCGTCCTCGCCGATGGCCACCGAGCAGATCATGCCGAGCTCCAGCTCGTCGAACCGCTCACCGGCCGCCTCGCGGACCCACTCGATCTTGCGGGCGACCGTTGCCGCCGAGCGCTCGGACAGGTTCTCGGAGATGGTCCCGTTGGGCAGTGCCTTCGGCAGGATGTTGACGATGTCGGCGTGGCGGCCGGCGATCCCGAGCATCCGGCGGCTGCCGGCGCCGACCAGGATCGGCGGGCGCGGTCGCTGCACCGGCACCGGGAAGGTCGTCAGGTCGGCAACCGAGTAGTAGTCGCCCTGGAAGGTTGCGGCCCGGCCGCTCAGCAGGAGCTTCAGGATCACGATCGCCTCCTGGAGGCGATCGACGCGCACGCCGGCCGGGTCGAACGGCAGGCCGGCGCGCTCGTACTCGTCGCGCAGCCAGCCCGCGCCGAGCCCCAGCTCGAAGCGCCCGCCCGACAGCACGTCGAGAGTCGCGGCCTCCTTTGCCAGGAGCACGGGATGCCGGTAGTCGTTGTCCAGGACGAGCGTGCCGACGCGGAGGCTGTTGGTCGCCGCCGCGGCGGCCAGCAGCGCGACCATCGGGGCGAACTGCTCGCCGAAGGGCTCGCTGACGAAGTGGTCGCGCAGCAGCAGCAGCGTGGAGTAGCCGAGCGCCTCGGCGCGGCGGGCCTCCCCCACGAGCCCCTCGCACGTGCCGATGTCCTCGCCGATCACGCCGAACCGGAATCCCTGCAGCTCCGCCATGTCCCCTCTCCCGCCTCGGCCCGGATGCCGCGCCATTGTGCGGGCATCCCGTCAGCCTCGCTGGCGGATTTCGGACGTGGCGATCGGGGCGCGGCGGCCGCGTCCCCAAAGGCCGGGCCCCCAGGCCGGGCCCCCAGGCCGGGCCCCCAGGCCACGTCAGCGGTGGCGCTTCGGGGAGAAGATCGAGTCCAGCACGAGGGCTGCGCCGATCGCCGTCATCCACACGTCCTTGGCGAGCGGGACGCCCTGCTGGGTCGGCCGGACGCTGCCCTCCCTCCGGACGCCTGGGAGCTTCAGGTACAGGCGGTTCAGGCCGCTGGAGAAGGCGATGAGCCCGAGCCCGGCGAGCAGCGGCGAGACGATCGGCACGGCGACGAGCGCCGCTCCGAGCGAGACCTCGGCGGTCGACAGCAGCTTCGCGAACTGCTCGGCTTCCATGTCCTCGACCTGGGGGAACGCCTGCGCCGCCGTGCCGTGGAGCAACTCGGCGCGCTCGGCGTCGAGCTCCTTCTGCTTGGTGAGCCCCTCGTTGAGGATGAACAGCCCGGTGGCCAGCCGGACGGGGATGTGCCAGGCTTTCGTCGCCATGGTTCGTGGCTCCTGAGAAGTTGTCTGATCAACTGTCGTACCGGGGCGGGTACCACCGCCCGCACACATCTAAGCGGATTCTCGGCGCAAGCTCACATCGTCGAGCGGGAGCGGCTCGCTGTGTTTGCGGTAGAGTTCGGCGAACGTGGACGAGCTCGCCGTGGACTCGCCAGAGCCAGCGGATCTGCTGATTCTTGCCGGCTTGACAGTCCGTGTCCTGGTGGAAGACGCTCGGGCGCATGAGCGATTCCAAGCGCTTGGAGGCTCCCCCGGCCCCCACTCCCGAGGAGCTCGCGCAGTGGCGGGCGCTTATCGACCGTTTCGAGGGCGGGGATGAGTCAGACCTGGTCCCTTGGGAAGAGATCGCCGCAGAGCTTGGCCTATAGGGTCGTTGCGAAGCAGGCGGTCCGGGACCAGCTTCACGACGCTCCAGCCGAGTTGCAGGGCTACATCGCCGGCGTGGTGGCGGTGCTCCGAGTCGACCCCGTCGCGGTGTCGGCGGCCTTCGAGACCAGGTACGACGACGACGTGCGCACCGCGCTGTTCGCCGGCGGCAGGGGCTTCCTCAACTACTGGGTGATCGAGCGCAGGCAGGCCGTGATCCTGCTGAACGTGACCTGGGTCGCCTGGTCCTGATCAGTGCACGCCGCGGTCGTCGGGTAGGGTGTGCCGGTCCCACGCCATCCGTACGAAGGAGCCGAACCTTGCCCGATACCTACGCGACGCTGGTCACCTCCCGGGGAGAGATTCGCGTCCAGCTCTTCAGCGACACCGCACCCGAGACCGTCGAGAACTTCGTCGGTCTGGCGACGGGTTCCAAGCCCTGGGCCGACCCGCGCACGGGGAGCAAGCAGTCGCGGCCGCTCTACGAGGGCACCATCTTCCACCGGGTGATCCCGCAGTTCATGATCCAGGGCGGCGACCCGCTCGGGAACGGCCGGGGCGGTCCCGGCTACACCTTCGAGGACGAGGTCAACGGGCCGCACCGCTTCGACCAGCCCGGCCGTCTGGCCATGGCCAACGCCGGCCCCAACACCAACGGCAGCCAGTTCTTCATCACCCAGGCGCCGACGCCCTGGCTGGACGGCAAGCACACCATCTTCGGCCAGGTGGTCGGCGGCATGGAGGTGGTCGACTCGATCGCGGCCATCGACCGCGACCCGCAGGACCGCCCGCTGGAGGAGCAGGTCCTCGAGCGCGTGGTGATCGAGCAGGAGCCCGCCTGAGCCGCGGCGCCCGCAGATCGTTGCGCAGCTTGCGGTTGACGCAACCGCTCGGATGGTGCGACCTTCGCGTTGGGTCGGCCGCGAGTCAGTGAGCGATGCGCTCGACCCCCGACAGCGGCGGGCACTCGGAGAGAGGGACGTGCCAAGCGTGTTGCGGAGCTGGAAAGGCCTGGCGGTGCTGGCCGTGCTGGCCGCGGTCGTGCTCCTCTGGTTGTTCGGCAAGGGCGACGTCATCATCGCCGTGGTGATCGGCGCGCTGGTGCTGCTCAGCGGCAGGACGATGTTCCGCTCGTACTCGACCACCAAGGGCCCGACCGGGCCGGCCATCGACGTGCAGGAGCGAGGCACTCTGCTGGTGTTCGCGTGCGAGACCTGCGGGGAGCAGTTGGTGCTGCTGCGCAAGGGCACCGATGCGCCACCCCGTCACTGCGCGGAGAAGATGGTGCTCCGGCGGGTCCCGGTACCGGATCACGAGCTGAACTGAGCGCTGCCGTCGGGATCCTGGCCATCGATTCGAAGCGCCACCGCGCCCGCGGGCGCCCGCTACCCCTCGTCGGCGATCCGCTCGGCGCGCTCGCGCAGGGCGTGGTAGTCCTGCCGGCGCCGGCCCTCGGGCAAGAGCTTGTCGGTGGAGGTGAAGCCCCAGCCCTCGTAGCGCACCGCGACCCTCGAATAGCGGCGTCGCAGCTCGCCTCCGCAGGCCTGGCAGGGGCCGGGAGCGTCGGCGCCGAGGGGCTGGAGATGCTCCTCGGGGTTTCCACAGGCCCGGCAAACGTACTCGTAGAGCGGCATTGCGCTGGTCCAGATGGTCGGGCGGGCGGTGGCCCGCAACTTGTCCCCAGAGTTATCCACAACTGGGGATGAATGACAGGGATGTAGTTCAGCAGCTCACGCAATTTGGCCGTTCAGGTCCAGCGAGTTGCGAGGATGAGGCCGAAGATAAGAGGAACGAACCCGATTGCCAGGTTGAAGTTGTTGAGGTTGTCCAGGACCGGCGGCAGGACCTGCATGTAGAACAGCAGGATGTAGACGATCCCTACGACGAGGCTGACGACGATGGTGGGACCGACCCAGGGTGCGGAAGGCTTCGGCCTGGGACGAGGCGGTGGAACGTACCGGCGACGCTTGGAGCGGGATCTCGGCATGGTGTTGGGTCCTTTCCACAGAGATATCCACAGTGACGACGGTCTCCACAGGCGTCGCCGCGATCGTAGCGTGCGCGGCGGCCGAGCGGCGACGCGGCTTTTGCCAACCCCGTCCCGCGCCAGGCTCGGCATGACCCTGGTCGTGCTGGCCCTGGTCCTGGCCGCCTGCAGCGGCGGTGGGGGAGGCGGCGGCGGTTCCGCCACGGCGTCCGGTGCGCAGATCGGCTCCGCGCCGCTGGTGGACCGGACCCCGTCGCGATTCCAGTCCGACCTTGCCGCCCACAAGGGCAGGGTCGTGGTGGTCAATTTCTGGGCGAGCTGGTGCGGTCCCTGCAAGGCCGAGATGCCGGCCCTCCAGCAGGTGAGCAAGGAGTACGCCGGAAAGCCTGTCACCTTCATCGGGGTAGACTCTTCCGACGTCCGCGATAGCGCGGGTAAGTTGCTCGCCGATTTGAAGGTTACCTATCCGACGGTGTACGACAAGGCGGGCATCAACGGTGGTATCGCGACTGCCTGGTCAGTCGCGTCACTGCCACAGACCTGGTTCATCGCCAAAGACGGCAGCCGTTCTGGCCGCATCCCCCGTCCCCTGAGCGCGGCCGAGCTCCGAAACAGGATCGACCAGCTCCTGACCGCAGCGGCGTGATATGAGCACACGAGCAGCCCCCCGAGTCCATCCGGACTACCACGGGCGGTCGACGACCGCCCGCCCATACACGCCCGGACGCACGTTAGCCGGCCGTGAGGCCCCCCCACGTACCATGACGCGACGAGCGTCTGCCCGTGGCGGGTCGGAGGTGAGGGTGCGGAGGATCCTGCGGGCGGCCGGGTGGGCCTTCATCGGGATGGGCTGCTTCGTCCTCTACTTTCTGGTCTATCAGCTCGTCGGCACCGACCTGGTCACCAACAAGGAGCAGAGCGACCTCCGCCAGAAGCTCGCGCAGGAGTGGTCCGCCCCCGCCGCGCCCGCCAAGGGCGGCGATGGCACCGCGCTGCCGGTACCGCAGACTCCGGCGCTCGGTCACGCGCTGGGGGTGATCCAGATCCCCAAGATCGACCTGAAGAAGGTGGTCGTGCAGGGCGCCAACCCGGAGGACCTGGCACTGGGGCCCGGGCACATTCCGTCATCGGTCATGCCCGGCCAGCCGGGCACGTTCGCGGTCTCTGGTCACCGCACGACCCACGGCCGGCCGTTCTACCGTCTCAACGAGCTGGCCAAAGGCGATACGATCACGATCGTGACTCGTTACGCGATCTACACCTACAAGGTGACCCACTTCGAGATCGTGTCGCCGAATGCGGTGGAGGTGCTGGACAACGTGCGCGATGCTGGTGGCAAGCTGAAGTCGCAGATCGTGCTGACGACGTGCAACCCCCGCTTCTCCGCCGCCCAGCGGCTGGTCGTGTTCGGTGACCTGAGCTCCAGCGTGGCCAACACGGAGGGCGTGGGCGCGTGAGCCGTCGCCCCGACGGCAGGCGTGGGCGGCGAAAGCCGGATCCCGCTGAGGAGACCGCGAGCTGGTTGCTCGAGGTCGAGAAGGCGGGCCAGTCGGACGAGGACGAGGACGACTGGTCGGACAAGCTGCGGGCGACCCGGCGAGAGGCCACCGGCCAGTTCCCGCCGGTGCCTCCCGCGAGTCCAACCGAGGCGGTGCCACCCGCCGGTCCGGGCGGCGCGCCGCCCCCGGGTCGCCGCCGTCCCCCCGCCGCGGAGCCACCGGCCGGGCGGCAGGGGCAATGGTTCAACTCCGAGCGCTCGGGGCAGCAGGCCGGGCACGACACCGGAAACTGGAGCGGGTCGCCCGCGGCGCCGGCCTGGGGAGGCACCGATCCCGGGGCCGGCTCGCCGGCGGCGTCGCGCCAGGCGGAGGGCTCCGGGGTCGCCGAGCCGTCGCAGGAGCGGCAGGCGTGGGACACCCACGCCGACGCGGAGCCGTGGAATGGCCGCTGGCCGTTCGAGGAGACCAGCCAGTCCTGGGAGTCTGACGACCGCTCCTATACCTGGCCGTCCCAGGAGCTGCCGTCCAACACCGGCAATTGGGAGAACAACACCGGCAACTGGGAGGCCGAAGCGGCTCCCCGGCCGTCGGAGGATCCCTGGGCGAGCCCGCGGAGCGGCGGCTACGCCGGGCCGCCCGGGTACGAGGGCGCCGGTTACCAGGCCGCTTCACCGCCGTCCGGCTCCAGCGATCCCGGGTACGCCCCCGATCCTGGCGGCTACGCTCCGCAGGCCGGCTACGGGTCCAGCGGCTACGAGCAGGGGACCGGCGACTACCCGCCCACCGGTGACTACCAGCCAACCGACGGCTACGAGGCGTCCAACGGCTACGAGGGGACGGGGGAGTACCCCGCAACCGGCGGCTTCGCCGCCAGCGGAGACTACCCCGCGGCGGGCGGCTACGGCGCCACCGCGGCCGGCGGCTTCGAGACTCCTGGCGACCCCTACGCGGGCATCGATCCCAACACCAGCGGTGAGGCATACGCCGCGGACCCGTACGCGAGTGCCCGTGACCCGTACGCCACCGGCGACCAGTACCCCGACCACGACCCCTACGCGACGGGGGCCTACAGCGGCTCCGAGCCGACCTACGGCCAAACCGATCCCGGCGGGACCGGGACCGCCGACCAGCGGCAGGCCGGCGATGCCGCCGCGCGTGAGCCCTACCTGGACCACGACCCCTTCGCGGCCTACGGGCTTCAGAACGCTCGCCGGCAGTACGGCGACGGCGCGCAGGCGCCGGGCTCCACGGACCCGGGCCAGACGGGACACAACACCGGTCCCCTCGGCGCCGGGCACGCGACCGGCGAGATCTGGCCACCGGCCAGCCCGGGGGCCTCCGCCGCGATGTTCCCGCCGCGCCGCCCGGAGAGCTGGCCGCCCCAGACGGGGACCTGGGGGATCGAGGAGCCGCCTCCGCGGCCACGCTCGGCGGCGTCCGGGGAGTTCTCGCGCGTGCTGGAGAGCGACGACGAGCAGGTCGTGCGCCTCGGTCGAGGGCAGGACGACCGCAGCGGCAACGGCCTGGACCCCGGCCCACGGGTGCACGCCGGACGCAGCCGCCGCAGCGCCGGGGCCAGGCTGCTCGACGACGGCGACCACGTCAGCCAGCGGGCCAGGTGGCCGAGGGTGGTCGCGCTGATCTCCTGGATCATCCTGCTGATGGTGCTGTGCTGGTTCTACGTGTTCCCCTGGCTCGAGAAGATCCTTCCGGAGAACTTCTGAAATGGCCGACGCGGCCACGCCCTGGCTCGACAGCTATCCGCCCGGCGTCCCCGAACACGTCGAAGTCCCGCGGGGCAACTTGGCACGGCTGCTGGCCGACGCCGCCCGTGACTTCCCGCACGCGCCGGCGCTGCACTTCGAGGGGCGCACCAGCTCGTATGCCGAGCTGGCGGAGCAGGCCTGGCGGCTCGCCGGGGCGCTTGCCCGGCTCGGCGTGACCAAGGGGACGCGGGTCGGGATCATCCTGCCGAACTCGCCGCAGGTGATCGTGTCGTTCTTCGCGACCCTGCGGCTCGGTGCGGTGGTGGTGCTCAACAACCCCATCTACACCGAGCACGAGCTGGAGCACCAGCTCGGCGACGCCAGCGTGGAGGTGCTCATCTGCGTCGACCTGCTCTACGAGCGGGTCAGGCCGCTGCGCGAGCGGCTCGGCATCCGCGAGGTGATCGTCACCTCGATGCTCGACGAGCTGCCGGCGCTCAAGCGGGTGCTGGCTCCCTACACGAAGCGTGGCCGCGAGGCCAGCGCCACCGTGTCCAGGGACGAGCCCGTCCTACACTGGCGCGACCTGCTGCGCCGGGTGGATGACAAGCCGCCGGAGGCCGAGGTCGACCCGTCCAGCGACCTCGCGCTGCTCCAGTACACCGGCGGCACGACCGGCCTGGCCAAGGGCGTGATGCTCAGCCACGCCAACCTGCTCGCCAACGTCGAGCAGGTGCGGGCGTGGTTCCCCGACGCCGATCCTGGCCACGAGGTCATGATGGCGGTGCTGCCCTTCTTCCACGTCTACGGGCTGACGGTGTGCCTGCTGCTGGGCGTGCGCCTGCGCGCGGCGCTGGTGCTGCTGCCACGCTTCGATCTGTCCGCGGTGGTCTCGAGCATCGACCACTACCGGCCCACGCTCTTCCCGGGCGTGCCGACCATGTACGTGGCCATCAACAACGCGGTGGCCGGCGGCGGCCACGACCTCTCCAGCATCAAGGCCTGCCTGTCCGGGGCGGCGCCGCTGCCGCGGGAGGTGGCCGAGCGCTTCGAGCGCTTCTCCGGTGGGCGGCTGGTCGAGGGCTACGGGCTCTCGGAGTGCTCGCCGGTGGCGCTGGCCAACCCGATCTACGGCAAGCGCAAGGCGGGCACCATCGGCATGCCGCTGCCGGACACGCTGGCCAGGGTGGTGGACCCCGCAGACCCCAGCCAGGCGCTCCCGGCGGGACAGGCCGGCGAGCTTGCGCTGCGCGGGCCGCAGGTCATGGTCGGCTACTGGAGCCGGCCGGATGAGACCGAGCAGGTGCTGCGCGACGGCTGGCTGCTGACCGGCGACATGGCGGTCATGGACGAGGAGGGCTACTTCAGCATCGTCGACCGCAAGAAGGACCTGATCATCGCCGGCGGCTACAATGTCTACCCCCGCGAGGTCGAGGAGGTGCTCTACGGGCACCCCAAGATCGAGGAGGTGTGCGTGGTCGGCGTGCCGGACCCCTACCGCGGCGAGACGGTCAAGGCCTTCGTGGTGCTGCGCGACGGCGAGCGCGCCACCGTCGAGGAGATCCGCGAGTTCGCCAAGGGGCGGCTGGCCGCGTACAAGGTGCCGAGATCTGTCGAGTTCCGCGACGAGCTGCCCAAGACCCTGATCGGCAAGGTGCTGCGCCGCGCCCTGGTCGAGGAGGAGCGGGCCAAGGCCGAGGCGGAGGCGGCGACGCCGTGACCGAGCGGGCGCCCTCGATCCTGGTGATCGACAACTACGACTCGTTCGTGTTCAACCTGGTCCAGTACCTGGGGGAGCTGGGTGCCTCCACGGTGGTGTGGCGCAACGACGCCGGCACCGTCGAGGACGTGCGAGCACTGCGGCCCGACGGGGTGCTGATCTCCCCCGGGCCTGGCCATCCACGCGAGGCCAGGCTCTCGGTGGACGTGGTCCGCGAGCTCGGGTCGAGCCTGCCGGTGCTGGGGGTGTGCCTTGGCCACCAGGTGATCGGCCACGTCTACGGCGGCAGGGTCATCCGCGCGCCCGAGCTGGTGCACGGCAAGACGTCGGAGGTGCACCACCACGGCGAGGGCGTGCTGCGGGGGCTGCCGGTGCCGTTCGCGGCCACCCGCTACCACTCGCTGGTGGTGGAGCGCGACAGCATGCCGGCCGCGCTGGAGGTCACCGGCTGGACGGCCGCCGGCCTGGTCATGGCCCTGCGCCACCGCGAGCACCCGCTCGAGGGCGTGCAGTTCCACCCGGAGTCGATCCTCACCCAGTGCGGCCACGACCTGCTGCGCAACTGGCTTGCGCGCCTGCCGGTGACCGTCTAGCTGCTGGTCGTCGTGAGCCCCTTGGTCGTGGCGGTGGTGGGCGGCTGCGTCGTCGGGGTGGTGGGCGGCTGCGTGGTCGGCGGCTGCGTGGTGGGTGGCTGCGTGGTCGGCGGCCGGGTCGTCTTGGGGCGGCTGGTGGTGGTCGGCTCGGTGGTGGTCGGCTCGGTCGTCGTCGGCGCCGACGTCGGAGGATTGGTGGTCGGCGCGGTGACGGTCGTGCCAGGGCTGGTGCTCGGCGAGGTCACCGCTCTGGTGATGAAGAACGCCGCGAGCCCGACCACCACCAGTGCCAGGATCGCCGCCAGCACCCAGCCCAGCGAACCGCGCCGCTGCTCCGGTACGTCCTCGGCATAGCGCGCCGCCCGGGTGCCGGCCACGGTGCCGCCGGCTCCCAGCACGCTGGTGGCCGCCTCGCCGTACCCGGCGGCGCCGATCGCCTGGGTGGTCTGCTGCGACGGCAGCGGCCCGGCAACGGTCACCGGCTCGCCGACCCGCACGCGCTCCAGGTCCCGCTGCATCTCGGCGGCGGTCTGGTAGCGGTCCTCCGGGCGCTTGGCCATGGCCTTCAGGCAGACCCGCTCCAGCGGCGGCGGCACGTCGGGGTTGAGCGCCCTCGGCGGCGTCGGCTCCTCGCGCACGTGGCGGTAGGCGATCGCGACCGGCGTCGGCCCGGAGAACGGCACCTGGCCGGTGACCATCTCGTAGAGGCAGCAGCCGAGCGCGTAGACGTCGGTGCGCCCGTCCACCTCCAGGCCCTGGGCCTGCTCGGGCGCGATGTACTGGGCGGTGCCGACCACCGCGGAGGTCTGGGTGATCGACGGCACCGCGGTCGCCCGGGCGATGCCGAAGTCCATCACCTTGACCTTGCCCTCGGTCGTCAGCATCACGTTCCCGGGCTTCACGTCCCGGTGGACGATCCCCCGCGCGTGCGCCACCGCCAGCGCGCCCGCAACGTCGGCGGCCACCTCGGCCGCGCGCGCCCAGTACAGCGCGCCCTCCGCCCGGATGATGTCCTTCAGCGTGCGGCCGTCGACGTACTCCATGACGATGAACCAGGTGTCGCCCTCGGAGCCGGTGTCGAAGACGCTCACGATGTTGGGATGCGACAGGCTGGCCGCGGACTGCGCCTCGCGCCGGAAGCGGGCCAGGAAGGCCGGGTCGTGGGCGTACTGGGAGAGCAGGATCTTGATGGCCACCCGGCGTGCGAGCAGCCGGTCGTGGCCCTCGTAGACCTCGGCCATCCCGCCAGCGCCGAGCAGCCGGCCCACCTCGTAGCGGCCCAGCAGGATCTGTGGCGTCGCACCCATTCGTCAGTCGCCCTCTTCGTTCCCGTCTCCGCCCGTGCCCTTGCCTGGTCGCCCGACGACCACCTGCACCGTGCTCCCGTGGTCGACCACGCTGTCGGGTCCGGGTGACATCGACACGACCACGGCGCGACGCCCACCCCCACGCTCACGCTGCACGTCCACCTCGAGGTCGAGCGCGTGCAGCGTGGCGGTGGCGACGCCGAGCCGCTGGCCACGAAGGTCCGGCAGCCGCACCTGCGTGGTACCGAGCGACGCCCCCTCCGCGCCTCCCCGCGTGGCCGGCGCCGTGCCGGCCGTTCCCGCGGAGCTGGTGTCCCCGCTCTGCCTCGAGAGGGCGAGCGGCAAGGCTAACAAGGCCACAAGCCCGAGCGCGAGTCCGAGCAGCCAGGTCGCCCGGCGACGGCTGCGGCGCTGGGCCGGAGTGTCGCCTCGCGCCAGCCTGCCCGGGGGCCCGCCGGGCCCGGCCCCCGCCGGCCGCACGTCGCCCGGCACGCGCGCCCACGGCATCGGCGGGGTGTGGCCCTCGACCGCCTCCCGCGGCCCACGCCCGGCCCTCGGCAGCGCCGCGGTGACCGACGACGGCCCCGCCACGGGTTCGGTCACCGAAGCGTCCGGTGGCTCCATCCTGGGCAAAGGCCCGGTCGCTGGCGGCTCGGGCTCGGGGTGGCCGGCGGGCGGCCACGCCGGGGGCGCCGCCATCGGCGGGCTGGCCACCGGCAGCGAGATCGTCTGGTCCTGGCTCGGTGCGGACGGGTCACGGCCCATGCGCGCGTCGTTCAGCGCCGCCGCCATGGCGGCGGCCGAGAGGAAGCGGTCGCCTGGCTGCTTGCCGAGCGAGCGCATGATCAGCCTGGCGGCGTGCTCCGGCAGGTCCGGGACCTGGTCCCGGGGGTCGGGGATCGGGGCGGAGACGTGCTGGGTGGCGATCGCCACCGCGCTGCGGCCCTGGTAGGGGGTGGTCCCGACGATCGACTCGAACAACACGCAGCCGAGCGAGTACAGGTCGGCGGCCGGACCCACGGTACTGCCCTGCGCCTGCTCGGGCGCAACGTAGTTGGCGCTGCCGAGCACCATGCCCGGCCGCGTCAGCGTGGTCGCCCGCGCCGCTCTGGCGATGCCGAAGTCGGTCACCTTCACGCGCCCGCTGCGGTCGACCAGGATGTTGGCTGGCTTCACGTCCCTGTGGACCACGCCGTGCGCGTGCGCCGCCGACAGCGCCGACGCCACCTGCGCGGCGATCGCGAACGCCTCCTGCCAGGGCAGCAGCCCGTGGTGGGCGATCCGCTCGGCGAGGGTGTCACCCTCGACCAGCTCCATCACGATGAACGGCTCGCTGGAGCGCTCGCCGTAGTCGTAGACCCTGGCCACGCCCGGGTGGCTGATCGAGGCCGCCGCACGCGCCTCGCGGCGGAACCGCTCCAGGAAGGTGGTGTCGTCGGCGAGCACCCGCTTGAGGATCTTGACCGCGACCGGCCGGCCCAGGTGCGTGTCGATCGCCCGGTGGACAGTGCCCATGCCGCCGGTGGCGATCAGCTCTCCGAGCTGGTAGCGGTCCGCCAGCATGGTCGGCATCATCACGACGCACCGTTCAGGTACGCCTGCATGACCTGCTGGACGATCGGGGCGGAGACCCGCCCGCCGGTCGCCTCGCTACCCAGCTCGCCGCCATCCTCCACGATCGCGGCCACCGCGATCGACTTGCCGGCCTTGGAGGTCGCGCCGACGAACCAGGCGTGCGGCGGCTCGTTGCTGCCGTGCTGCGCCGTGCCGGTCTTGCCGTAGACGTCGAACCCGGGGATCTGGGCGGCCCTGCCGGTGCCCTGCGGGCCGTTCACGACCAGCTCGAGCATCTGGTGGAGCTGGTCGGCCACGTTCCCGGGGATGGCCTGGCCGAGCGACTGGGGCTCGAAGCGCTTCACCGTCTTGGTGCCGTCGGGGGAGAGGACCCGGTCGACCACGTAGGGGGCCATGCGCCGCCCGCCGTTGGCGACGGTGGCGATCACCGAGGCCATCTGGAGCGGCGAGACGCGCACGTCGCGCTGGCCGATCGCGCTCTGGGCGAGCGACGGCTTGTCCAGGTCCCTGGGGATCTCGCTCTCCGCCGCACCCGGGAGCTGGAACGGGCTCGGCGAGTTCAGCCCGAACTTCTGCGCCTCGTCGACCAGCCGGTTGGTCCCGAGGTCGACGCCGAGGTGGGCGAAGTAGGTGTTGCACGAGACCTCGAACGCCTCGTCCAGGCGCAGCGGGTCCTTGCCACCGAAGCAGTTCTCGCCGCCGAAGTTCTGGATCGCCCGTCTGGTCTGCGGCGGCGTGTAGGTGTGCTCGTTCTTGCGGGTGGTGCCCGGCGACAGGCCGTTCTCCAGCGCCGCCGCCGCGGTGATGATCTTGAAGGTCGACCCCGGCGGGTACAGCTCGCCGGCCGCGCGGTTCAGCAGCGGCTGGTCGGGGTCCTTGTTGAGCCGGTCCCAGGCCTTGCGGACCGCTTTGGTGTCGTGGCTCGACAGGTCGTTGGGGTCGTAGCGCGGGTAGGTGGTCATAGCCAGCACCTTGCCGGTGGCCGGGTCCAGCGCCACCACAGCGCCCTTGCGCTGCCTGAGTGCCTGCTCGGCCGCCCGCTGCGCCGACGGGTCCAGCGTCAGGACCAGCGTGCCGCCCGGGTTGGGCCGCGCGGTCAGCAGGTCGCTGAGGTTCTGGGCGAACTGCTCAGGCGCCTTGCCCAGCAGGAACGAGTTGAACTCGCTCTCCGCCAGCGAGCGGCCGAAGACCAGCGAGTCGAAGCCGGTGATCATGCCGTAGCGGGTGCCCTGCGGGTAGCGCCGCTCGTACTTGAGCGCGTCGTTGGTCGGGATCGACCGGGCGACCGAGGAGCCGTCCGGCAGCACGATCTGGCCCCGCTCGATCGAGTACTCCTTGACCAGCACGCGGCCGTTGCGGGGGTCGTTGTTGAGCCGGTCGGCGGCCACCACCTGCCAGTAGAAGGGCGCGGCGAACAGCAGCATGAAGCCGGCCATGACCACTACCGCCACCCGGCGGATCTGTCCGTTCATCCGGCGATGGTCACCTCCCCGGCCTGGGCGGCCGTCGGCGCTCTGGAGGGCGCCGAGGTGACGTCGCTCGACACCCTGCAGAGCAGGGCGATCAGCGCGTAGTTGGCCACCACGCTGGATCCGCCGAAGCTCACGAACGGCAGCGTGATGCCGGTGAGCGGGATCAGCCTGGTGACCCCGCCGACGATCACGAAGACCTGCAGGCCGAAGCCGACCACCAGGCCGGCGACCAGCAGCTTGCCGAAGTCGTCGCTGGTGGCCAGCGCGATCCGCAGGCCGCGGAAGACCATCAGCAGATAGACCAGCAGGATGGCGGTGACCCCGACCAGGCCCAGCTCCTCACCCAGCGCGGTGAAGATGAAGTCGGTGGAGGCCGCCGGGATCGTCTGCGGCCGCCCCTGGTCCCAGCCCGTGCCGAGGATGCCGCCGCTGGCCATCGCGAACAGCCCCTGGACGAGCTGGAAGCCCTTGCCGTTGTAGTCGGCCCAGGGGTTGCGCCAGGTCTCGACCCGGACCTGGAGGTGGCTGAAGAGGTGGTAGGCGACGAACGCGCCCAGCAGGAACAGCACCAGGCCGGCGGCCACGTAGGAGAAGCGCCCGGTCGACACGTACAGCAGCGCCACGAACACGCCGAAGAACAGCAGGCTGGTGCCGAGGTCCTTCTCGAAGAACAGCACGAACAGGCTGACGCCCCAGGCCATCACCAGGGGCATGAAGTACTTGATCTCGGGCAGCAGCACCCGGCCGACCCGGTAGGTCGCCGTGGCCAGCAGCTCCTTGTGCTCCGCGAGGTAGGCGGCCAGGAACACCACCAGGGCGATCTTGGCGGCCTCGGACGGCTGGCCCGAGAAGGGGCCGATCTTGACCCACAGGCGCGCGCCGAAGACCTCGCGACCGATGAACGGCATCGCCGGCAGCACCAGCAGGAACAGGCCGCCGAGCAGCCAGGTGTAGCGATAGTGGTCCAGCACGCGATGGTCGCGCACGAGGATCACCACCGCCACGAACACCGCCACGCCGAGAACCGTCCACAGCGCCTGGGAGGGCGCCTGCGCCGAGCGGGTGCTGGCGTAGTCGAGGCGCCGTACCATCACCAGGCCGAGCCCGTTCAGCAGGGCGGCTCCCGGCAGCAGCAGGGGGTCGGCCTGCGGCGCGAAGCGGCGCAGCACCATGTGCGCGCCGATGAACAGGATCGTCAGGGTGACGCCGTAGCCGAACGTGCCCGAGGGGACCTTGTTCTGTGCCGTGAGCCCGACGATCACGTAGGCGCCGATCGACAGGATCAGCGCCAGGAGCAACAGCGAGAGCTCGACGTTCCGCCTGGACTCCACGGGTCAGCCCTTCTTGGTGGTGGTCGTGACCCGCTTGGTCGTCGTCGGGACCGCGGTGGTGGTCGGCGCCGCCTGCGTGCCGGCGGCGCAGCCCTGCTGGGTGAAGACGAACGGCGAGCACCGCGCGATGCGGCGGGCGTCGGCCAGGCTGGAAGCGCTGACGCCCTCGTCGAGGCGGGGAGCGTAGCCGGCCGCGACCCGGTCCCGGGTGATCCCGGTGCGCTCCACCACTCGCGACAGGCGCAGCCCCGCGACGTTGCCCGGGACCCCGCTGAAGACCGCGACCTGGTCGTGGTCGAAGCCGACCCAGTAGCGGCTGAAGACCAGCGCACGGCCGCCCAGCAGGACCGCGGCCAGCACCGCCAGCACCAGCAGACTGACCAGCGCGCGGCGGAGCCCTCGGCGGCGCGAGTGCCGGCTGGCACGCGCGCCCCTGGCCGCGGGGCGCATGCGCTCGGCCTGGCGGCGCTGGGCCCGGCTCCCCATCCCGTCCGCCGTGGCCACCCTGTGGTGGAGCCCGGTCAGCAGCTCGCTGGTGGCGCCGTCGCGCCCGGGCGCGATCGCGCCGGTCGGGGTGTCCAGGTCGCCGGTGCGCTCGCCGGCACGGCCGAGCCGGTCCGAGGTGTCGAGCACGACCACGGTGATGTTGTCCGGCCCGCCGCCCTCGTTGGCCATGGCCACCAGCTTCTCGGCCGCACGCTGCGGCTCGGGCACCCGCAGCAGGACGTTGCGGATGCGATGCTCGTCGACCACCCCGGAGAGCCCGTCGCTGCACAGCAGCAGGCGGTCGCCGGACAGCAGCTTGTAGGTGAACAGGTCGACCTCGACGTCGGACTCGACCCCGAGCGCGCGGGTGATGATGCTGCGCTGCGGGTGGCGCTCGGCCTCGTCGGGACGCAGCCGGCCCTCGTCGATCAGCTCCTGGACCAGCGTGTGGTCGACGGTCACCTGCGACAGCTCGCCGTTGCGCAGCAGGTAGGCGCGCGAGTCGCCGACGTTGGCAAGATGGACCGAGTCGCCGTCCTCGAGCAGCGCGACCAGGGTGGTGCCCATGCCCTCGAACTCGGCGTCCTTGGCGGCCGTCTCGCGGATGCGGCGGTTGGCCGCCAGGAAGACCGCGCGCAGGGCCTCGCCGGCCTCGGCGGGAGTCGGCCAGGGGCCGGCGTGCTCCAGCGTGGCCAGCTCCTCCATGGCGATGGCGCTGGCCACCTCGCCGGCCCGGTGCCCGCCCATGCCGTCGGCGACCGCCGCCAACCGCCCGGCGATCAGGTAGCGGTCCTCGTTGTTCTTGCGCATCCGACCCATATCGGTCATCGCGCCACGGTTGAGGGGCATCAGCGGCGGAGCTCCAGAGTGGCCTTGCCCATACGGATGTCATCACCAGGGCCGATCGCCGTGGGCGTCGAGACCCGGGAGCGGTTCATATAGGTGCCGTTGGTGGAGCCGAGGTCCTCCAGCCAGTAGGAGCCGTCCCTGAGGTAGATGCGGGCGTGCACGTTCGACACGTAGTTGTCCGCAACCACCAGGTCGCAGGTTGCCGCTCTGCCCAGGGTGATCGACTCCTTCAGCGGGATCGTGCGCCGGCCGCTCGCGTCGGTGACGACCAGCTCGCGCGGCGGTCGGCGGGGGGACCGAGCCGGGGCGGGTCGCGCGGCGGGTCGCGGCGTATAGGCCGGGGCCCGGCGGCGCTCGGCCTTGGGCCCGAACACGTCGATCACCACCGCCCGGACCGCCCGGGCGACGAACAGGTAGAGCACGATCAGGAACGCGACCTTGACCGCAAGGAGGAAGATCGGCGGCATCAGCCCTCCCGTCGGAACTGCAGGGTCGAGTTCGCCAGCTTGACGACGTCGCCTTCGGCCAGCCGGCGACGACGGATCGGCTGACCGTTCACCTCGGTCCCGTTGGTCGAGCGTAGGTCTTCCACGATGAAGTCATCGCCTTCACGGATGATCCGAGCATGGTTGCGCGAGACGCCCGGATCGGCAAGTGCGATATCAGACTGCTCAGAACGCCCAATCAGGACTTCGGACTGGTTGAGCGGGTAGACCTGGGAGACCGCACCGGTCGCCATCAGCAGGGTCAGGCTGGCCGGGGCGTGCGGACCGGAGTGCCGGACCTCGCCAGGGAGCATGGCGGTCGACGGGCCGACCGGCCCGGCGGGCTCCTGCGCCCATCCCCGCGCCGCCGGCACCGGCTGCTCACTGGCCTCGACCCGGCTCACCACCCGGAAGCGCCCCTCGCTGAGCGCGTCGTCGGTCTCCAGCTCGACCCTGGCCGGGCCCATCATCGCCCAGTCGTTCTCGCGGGCGGTGTCCACCACGAGGGCGGCCAGCTCGCTGGTCAGCGCCCGCTCGTAGTCGGCGAAGCGCTGCCGGTCCCGTGGCGACAGCTCGATGCTGTAGAGGTTGTCGACATAGACGCGGCTGACCCCCACCTGGCGGCTGTCCTCGACCGCCCTGACGAGACGCTTGCCCAGCTCGACCGGTTGCACCCCAGAGCGGAAGGCCCGCGCGAACAGCCCTTCGACGGCGCCCTCCAGGCGCCGCTCGAAGTCCCGGAGAAGACCCATCCCGGGACTATCGCCGCCCGGTCAGGCGACCACCCGGTCGGCGCCGGGCTCCCTGGGGCTCTACGCTGGACATCCGTATCACCTCGTGAGGCGTCGGGCGGGCAACGACCGGTGGGGGAGGCACTGGTACGCCACTCCTCAGATTTCAGACCAATCTGGACGTGTGCAGCCTGCTGCAACGTACCCCGCCCTGCGGCAGTGTACCCGCCTTGGCCTCGCAATCCGGTCCCAGCAAGCGGATCGAGGCACCCCTGTTGCACAACTGGCACAAAGCTGGTCGCATCGCGGGGGATGGCCGGTCGCATCGCGGGGATGGCCGCTGCTACAATCCGATGCCGTTCCTCGGGCGAGTGGCGGAATTGGCAGACGCGCAGGATTCAGGTTCCTGTGTCCGCAAGGACGTGGGGGTTCAAGTCCCCCTTCGCCCACTTCGATGGAGCCCCGCCCCGGCGGGGCTTTGGCCTCTCTGGAGACGGAGGTCCCGATGACCGCCAGCCAGGCGGAGGCACTGGTGCTGCGCGCGCCGCGCCTGCTCGACGGCAGCGGCGGCCAACCGCTGCCGGAGGCCGCCCTGTGGCTCGACGGCGGCCGCGTCGCCTGGGTCGGCCCGGCGGCCGCCCTGCCCGCCGGAGCCGGCGCCGCGCGCACCGTCGAGCTGCCCGGCTGCACCCTGCTGCCCGGCCTGGTCGACGCGCACGTCCACCTGGTCGCCAGCGGCGGCCCCGACCTGGCCGCCGGTATCCCGCCGACCGAGGCGGAGCGGACCCTGGCGGCGATCGCCAACTGCCGGCGCCAGCTCGACGGCGGCACCACCCTGGTGCGCGACCTCGGCGCCCCCGGCGGCGAAGTGATCGCGCTCAGCCGGGCGATCGATGCCGGCACGGTCGAGGGCCCCACGGTGATCGCGGCCGGGCCCGCGGTGACCATGACCGGCGGCCACATCGCCTACATGGGGCGGGTCGCGGACGGTCCGGAGCAGATGCGTGCCGCGGTGCGGGCCAACCTCGCCTTGGGCGCCGGCTGCATCAAGGTGATCGCCACCGGCGGCGTCCTCACCAAGGGCCTGGACCCTCGCGCCGCCGCCTACACCCAGCCCGAGCTGGACGCGCTGGTCGACGAGGCGCACCGCCTGGGCCTGCGGGTCGCCGCCCACGCGATCGGCGAGGGCGGCGTCGCCACCGCCCTGCGCGCCGGCGTCGACTCGGTCGAGCACGGCATGTTCCTGGACCAGACCTGCATCGAGCTGTTCGTGGAGACCGGCGCCCGCTACAGCGCCACCTTCTCGGCGCCCGAGGGCATCATCGGCGGCCCGAGCGTGCCGGACTGGATCAAGGACCGGGCGCGGCCCGCCGCCGAGGCGCAGGCGGCCTCCTTCCAGGCCGCGGTGAAGGCGGGCGTGCGGGTGGTCGCCGGCACCGACGCCGGGACGCCCGAGAACCACCACGGCCGGGTCTCCCACGAGGTGGTCTCCATGGTCGAGGCCGGCCTCGACGTGCTCGCCGGCGTTCACGCCGTCACCGCCGAGGCCGCCGACCTGCTCGGCGACCCCGACCGCGGCACCCTCCGCCCCGGAGCGATCGCCGACGTGCTCGCCGTCCACGGTGATGTCGTCCTCGACGTCAGCGCCCTCACCCGCCCCGCCGCCGTCTTCAAGTCCGGCCGCCAGGTGAGGTAGGGGCCGCGGGACGCCGGCCGGCGGGCCGGGGGCGCCGGTCGGGCCTTCGGGCGCCTCGGCCCTCGACCTCGCCGCCGGTTTTCCACAGGTTGGCGGTCCCTCTACCGCTCCCCGCTCAGGCTGGTTACGCTGAAAAGGGGTGGGTTACGAGCGGTAGCCATGTCGAGCGGGACGATCGGCGCAAGGAGGCAACACGAGATGAGCGTGCTGGAACTCCCCGAGGAACTGGTCGCGTTGCGCGACGCGATCCGCAGCTTCATCCAGCGTGAGGTCGCCCCCAAGGAGGCGGCCTACGCACAGGAGATCCAGGAGACGGGCACGTTCTCCGAGCTCGAGCAGGAGAAGCGCGCCCTGCGCAAGCGTTCCGCCACCGAGGGCTTCTACACCCTGTTCATGCCCGAGTCCACCGGCGGCGGCGGTGTCGGCTACCTCGGCCTGGTGCTCTGCGTCGAGGAGTGCCTGCGCCACGGCCTGCTGATGGCCATGCCCGGCAGCGTGCTGCCGAGCGTCGAGGGCCCCACCCCGATCCTGCTGGACGGCACACCCGAGCAGCAGGAGCGTTACCTCCAGCCGACCATGCGCGCCGAGCGCGAGGCCTGCTTCGCCCTGACCGAGCCCGACGCCGGCAGCGACGCGACCCGGATCCGGACCCGGGCCGAGCGGGTCGACGGCGGTTGGGTCATCAACGGCCGCAAGCACTTCATCACCCACGGTGCCGAGGCCGACTACGTGATCCTGTTCGCGGTCACCGAGCCCGGGCTCGGCGCCAAGGGCGGCATCTCCTGCTTCCTCGTCGACAAGGACACCCCGGGCTTCGAGGTCGGCCGCAGGCAGCGCACCATGTACGACTCCAACCAGGCGGAGCTGGTCTTCACCGACTGTCGGGTGGACCAGAGCGCCCTGCTCGGCAAGGAGGGCTACGGCTTCTACTCGGCCATGCGCTGGATCAACGGCGGTCGCATGTCGATCTCGGGCATGGCCATCGGCACGGCCCAGTACCTGTACGGGCGCATGCTCGAGTACGCCAAGGTGCGGGAGGCGTTCGGCCAGAAGATCGGCGCCAACCAGTACATCCAGGGCATGATCGTCGACTCGCTGGCTGAGCTCGAGCAGGCGCGCCTGCTGGTGTACGCGCAGGCCGACGCGCTCGACCACGGCGCCGACGGGCGCAAGGAGGCCGCCCTGTCGAAGTACGTCGCCACCGAGATGGTCGGGCGGATCGCCGACCGCGCCATCCAGGTGTTCGGCGGCAACGGCTACATGACCGAGATGGGCATCGAGCGCTATGCCCGCTTCGTCCGCGCCATGCGCCTCTACGAGGGCACCAGCGAGATCCTCAAGGTCAACATCGCCCGCTCCATCGGCCTCGGGTAGGCCCTGGGCCGGCTCCGGGACCCGGGGCGGGCGGCGAGCCGGGGCGGCTCGGGATGCGGACCGTCCCCTGGCGCTTTAGCATGGCGGCCATGAAGACCTCGCGCGCACGTGCGAACGTGCTGCTCGCCGCGGCGGCCTGGACCGTCTACGTCTGGGTCACGCGCATGTGGAACATCGCCCGCGACCCCGACCACGACTTCGGCTTCAAGGCGGTGCACGGCGTGCTGGCGGTGGTCTCACTCGCCTTCGCGGTCGCCCTGGTCGTGATCGGCTTCAGGATGCGGCGCGAAGCCATCCAGCCCCGCGACCGCGCCGGCGACCCCGAGTCCCGCGACCCCGCCGCCCGCCCCGACCCCGAGTCCCGCGGCCGCGCCGGTGGCCCCAACCCGGAGTCCGGGGACCGCCAGGAGGCGGTCGGCCGCTAGCCGGCCGCTGGCCCGCTGCGGCCGCCGTGGCGCTCGGCGCTGGCGTCCAGGGCGGCCAGCGCGGCGGCCTGGGCCCGGGCCATGACCTCCTTCAGCGGCTGCCCGGTCTCGGCGGCCAGCCGCGCGCAGTCGGCGAACTCCGGTGCCAGGTTGACCACCGCTCCCTGGTCGAGCCCGAGCTTGACGCGCGCCTTGCCGCCGAGCACCTCGACCTCCACGATCCGGCGCTCCAGCATCCACTTGCGGACCGGCAGCCCGCGCACCCCGAGCGTCGAGGTCTCGCGCCACAGCACGCTCCGGAGCGCCGCCTCCGCGCCAGGTGGGCACAGCACCGACAGTGTGATCCCCGGCCGGCCCTTCTTCATGTGGACGGGGGTGAACCACGCGTCCGACGCGCCCGCCTCCAGCAGCCGGTCCAGCACCCACGGCGCCAGCTCCGGCGTCATGTCGTCGATGTTGGCCTCCAGGACCAGCGCGCCGTCGCCGCCGGGCTCCTGCCCGAGCCGCTCGCCGAGGATCACCCGCAACAGGTTCGGCAGCTCCCGGTGGATCCGGCTGCCCGCCCCGTAGCCGACCCGGGCCAGTCGCAGGGGCGGCAGCTCGCCGAAGCGGCTCACGCTCGCCGCCAGGATCGCCGCGCCCGTCGGCGTGGTCAGCTCCGCCTCGACCCCGCCGGCGTGCAGCGGCGCGCCGCGCAGCAGCTCCAGCACGGCCGGCGCCGGCACCGGCAGCACGCCGTGCTCGCTGCGCACGAGCCCCCTGCCGGTGGCGACCGGGGACGCCCACACCTCGCCGACGCCGAGATCGTGCAGCAGCAACGCCGCCCCCACCACGTCCACCACCGCGTCGACCGCGCCCACCTCGTGGAAGTGGATCTCCTCGGGCGCGACCCGGTGCACGCGCCCCTCCGCCTCGGCGAGCCCGGCGAAGGTCGCCAGCGCCCGCCGCCGGACCGGCTCGGCAAGCTCGGCGCGGGCCAGCAACTCCCGCAGGTCCCCCCAGGTCCTGCGGGTCCGGCTCTCAGCGTGCACGGTCACCTGCGTCGCGCCGATGCCGCCCCGCACGGCCGCGCCGACCTCCACCTCGAAGGGGTGGAGGTCGAGCTGGTCGAGCCCCTCGCGCAGCACCCGCTCCGAGGCGCCCGCATCCAGCAGCGCCCCGAGCACCATGTCGCCCGCCACCCCCGCGAAGCAGTCGAAATAGGCGAACGAGGTGCCAGGAACGCTCACGGCGTGGCCTTCCGGTCGCCGGCGGCGAGGATTCGCGCCGCCAGCGCGCCCGCGCCGAAGCCGTTGTCGATGTTGACGACCGCCACCCCCACCGCGCACGAGGTCAGCATGCCGAGCAGCGCGGCGAGGCCCTCGAAGGCGGCGCCGTAGCCGACGCTGGTCGGCACCGCGATGACCGGCGCCGCGACCAGCCCGCCGACAAGCGAGGGCAGGGCGCCCTCCATTCCGGCCACCACGATCACCACGTCGGCGGCCTGGAGCCGCTCGGTGTCGGCGAACAGCCGGTGCGCGCCCGCCACGCCCACGTCCACCAGCCGGTCGACCCGGCAGCCGAACGCCTCGGCGGTCAGCCACGCCTCCTCCGCGACGGGGAGATCGCTGGTGCCGGCGCAGGCCACCAGCACCAGCCCGGCGTCGCCGGCGGGCTCCAGCCGCCGGCACACCAGCATCCCCGCGCGGGGGTGCCACTCGGCCTCCGGAGCCGCCGCCAGCACGGCGTCGGCATGCGCCTTGCTCGCCTTGGTGACCAGGATCGGCGCGCCCCCCTGCGCGAGCAGCGAGCTCACGATCGCCGAAGTCTCCTCCGGCGTCTTGCCACGGGCATAGACCACCTCGGGCCCGAGCGCTCGCAGGGACCGATGGTGGTCCACGCGCGCGAACCCGAGATCCTCGAAGGGGAGATGGGCCAGGCGGCGCATAGCGTCCTCGGTGGGCAGCTCGCCACGGGCCACCGCGCGCAGAAGCTGTCGAAGCTGACCTTCGTCCAAAGTTCTCGCATTGTACAATCGCCGATGGTCCTGGCTCCGGTGGGGTCCGGCAGGTCCAACCGCAGGGTCCGGCAGGCCCCAATCTTCCCCGTGTGCTCGAGATCGTAGGAGGTCATCCTCGTCGTGCCAGCCCTTTCGGTCGAGCGGTTGACAGTCCTCGTGTACGCGAGTCTGTTCGTGTGTGCCCTGCTGCTGCTCGCCGTGCTGGCGCTCGGCGTGCGGCTAGCGCGCATCCGGCGGACCTATGCCCAGGTGCTCGACGGCGTGCCCCATGGCGACCTGCTCGCCCTGGTCTCTCGCCAGATCCAGGCGGTCAAGGAGCTCCAGCGGACCGCCGAGCTGGTCGGCCGCGAGACGGCCCAGCTCCGCCAGCGCGTCTCCTCGGCGGTCAGGACGGTCGGCTTCGCCCGCTACGACGCCTTCCCCGACGTCGGCGGCCAGCTCTCCTTCTCGACCGCGCTGCTCGACGAGGCGGGCGACGGCGTGGTCCTGACGACCATCAACGGGCGCACCAACTCGCGCTCGTATGCCAAGGCCGTCAAGGGGGGGCGGTCCAACTACCAGCTCTCCGACGACGAGCGGGCCGCCATCGCCATGGCCATGGGCGAGGCCGACCAGCCGGTCGTCCGATCTGGAGCCTGACGCCCCGGTAGTAACCTGCCGGTCAGGGTTCTCTTTTCCCTTGCGCGCGATTCCTGGAGGCCAAGCGTGCTCGATCTCAAGCTCATCCGTGACAACCCGGATATGGTCCGGGAGTCCCTGGCGCGCCGCGGCCCAGGTGTGGCCGATGCCGTCGACCGGCTGCTGGAGCTGGACGCGGCCAGGCGCTCCCTGGTCACCGAGGTCGACAGCCTCCGCGCCGAGCAGAAGCGCCGCGGCAAAGAGGTCGCCAAGGCCGCTCCCGAGCGCCGCGCCGAGGTGCTCGCCGGCCTCAAGGAGCTGAGCGGCCAGATCGACCAGGGCGAGGAGCGGCTCCGTGGCGTCGAGACCGAGCTGAACGACCTGCTGGCCCGCGTCCCGAACCTGACTGACCCGTCAGTCCCGCCCGGGGGGGAGGACGACGCCATCGAGCTGTACCGCGTCGGGACCGTCCCGGAGTTCGGCTTCACCCCGCGCGACCATCTCGAGCTGGGCGAGCTGCTCGGCGCCATCGACGTGGTGCGCGCCGCCAAGGTCTCCGGCGCCCGCTTCGGCTACCTCACCGGCCCTGGCGCGATGCTGGAGTTCGCGCTCGTCCGCTTCGCCATCGACCGGCTGGCCAGCGCCGGCTTCGTGCCGATGATCCCGCCGGTGCTGGTGCGCCGCGACGCGATGTACGGCACCGGCTTCCTGCCGACCGACGAGCAGCAGATCTTCCGGATCCCCGAGGATGATCTCTACCTGGTGGGGACCTCGGAGGTCCCGCTGGTCAGCTACCACGCCGACGAGATCCTCGACCCGGGCAGCCTGCCCCGCCGCTATGTCGGCTTCTCGACCTGCTTCCGGCGCGAGGCAGGTTCCTACGGCAAGGACACCAGGGGCATCTTCCGGGTCCATCAGTTCGACAAGGTCGAGATGGTCTCGTTCGTGCTGCCGGAGGCCTCCGGCGAGGAGCACGAGCTGCTGCTCGCCCGCGAGGAGGAGATCCTCCAGGCGCTGGAGATCCCCTACCGGGTCGTCAACATCGCCGCCGGCGACCTCGGCGGCTCGGCCGCCAAGAAATACGACTGCGAAGCCTGGATCCCGTCGCAGGGCACCTGGCGCGAGCTGACCTCGACCTCGAACTGCACCGATTACCAGGCCCGGCGGATCGGTTGCCGAGTGCGCGAGTCAGGCGGCAACCGGCCCGTCCACACCCTCAACGGCACCGCTGTCGCGGTCGGCCGCACCATCGTCGCCCTGCTCGAGAACCACCAGCAGGAGGACGGCAGCGTGCGCGTCCCCGACGCGCTCCAGAGCTATCTCGGCGGCAGCGAGGTCATCCAGCCGGGCAAGTAGACTCTCCCGCGGAGGAGTGGCCGAGCGGTCGAAGGCAGCGACCTTGAAAGTCGCCGGGTCTGAACGGCCCCGTGGGTTCGAATCCCACCTCCTCCGCTTCAGCTAGCGGGCGAGCCTGGCATCGGCAAGACGACGCTGTGGACGGCAGCCGTCGAACAAGCGCGCGCGCAGTCCTTGGTCGTGCTGGCGGCGCGGCTCGTCCAGGCGGAGGACAAGCTCGCCTTCGCCGCCCTCGGCGACCTGCTCGAGCCCGTCGCCGACGACCTGCTGGCAGAGCTGCCAGTGCCACAGCGGCGTGCGATCGCGGTCGCGCTGCTGCGTGAGGATCCGGGCGGTCGACGCCTCGACCAGCGCGCGATCGGCGCCGGGACGGCGACGATCCTGAAGGTCCTGGCGCGGACCGCCGCCGTGGTCGTCGCGGTCGACGACCTGCAGTGGCTCGACCTGTCTTCGGCGCGCGTGCTCGAGTTCGCGCTACGGCGTCTGGACGGCCTGCCGGTTGGGATCCTCGCGTCCCAGCGGACCGGCGATCAGTCGAGGGTTCCGCTGGATCTCGAGCGGGCGGTCCCGCACGGGCGGGTCACGCGCGTCGAGGTAGGGCCGCTCAGCATGGCCGCCCTACACGAGGTGATCAAGTCGCGGCTGGGCCGTTCCTTGCCGCGGCGGATGCTGCTGCGCATCGAGCAGGCGACGGGCGGCAACCCCTTCTTCGCGCTGGAGATCGCGCGCTCGTTGCCGGAAGCCCGCGGTCCGGGCTCGCCCTTCCCGCCCGTGCCCGACGACCTGGCCCAGCTTGTCCAGACGCGCGTCGCGGGGCTGCCGGCGGCCACACGAACGGCGCTGCTGGCCGCCGCGGCGCTGCCGTCGCCCACGGTGGAGCTCGTCGCCGGCGCGGTCCAGCGGACGCGGGCACAGGCGCTGGCGGCGCTTGAGCGCGCCGCGGCGGCGGGCATCGTCCGGCTGGACAGGTCCGCGGTTGGCTTCGCGCATCCGCTGTTCGTCGCGGCCGTCTACGCCTGCGCGGCGCCTGTGGAGCGGCGCCGGACGCACAGGGCGCCTGGCGCAGCTCAGCGACGAGCTCGAGGAGCGCGCCCGTCACCTGGCCCTGGCGGCGGAGACGGCCGACGAGGTGACCGCCGCGGTGCTCGCCGAGGCCGCCGAGCACGCCCGCCGCAGGGGGGCGTCCGACACGGCCGCGCTGTTGGCGGAGCAGGCGCGGCTGCTGACGCCGCCGGATCAGGTCGAAGACGTCCAACGCCGGACGATCCAGGCCGCGGAGTATCAGTTCGACGCGGGCGAGCTGCGGCAGGCATGGGAGGCGCTCGAGGCGGTTCTCGAGCAAGCGCCGGTCGGCTCGTTACGGACCCGGACCCTGCGCCTGCTCGGCGAGATCCTCTTCCATGAGAGCAGCTTTCCGCAGGCGATCTGCCTGTTCGAGGAGGCGCTGGAGCTTGCCGGCGACGTCGCTGGCGCTGGGGCGCACGCACGCCGCGCGCTCGAGCGCGCCGAGCCACTGGGGGCGAAGGGGGCTGGCCGAGGCGCTGGCGGTGTCGGCGATGATGGACTATATGCTCGGCAGTGGTCTGGACGAGGCGAAGATCCAGCGTGCGCTCGGGCTGGAGGACCCGGACCGGCAGGTGACGGGGGAGCTGCGCCCGAGCCTGATCGCCGGCTACCTGATGCTGTACGAGGGCAGGCTGGAGCGCTCGGTGGATATCCTCAGCCGGCTCCGGGAGCGGATCTTGGAGCGCGGGCAGGAGAGCGATCTGCCGTTCATGTTGAGCCATTTGGCCTGGGCCGAGTGCTGGCGGGGTGACCTCCAGGCGGCGGCCGTCTACTGCCAGGAATCGCTGGAGTGTGCGGCGCGTATGGGCGGCGAGCCGCTGCGCTGCTGGTCGCTGGCTTTCGGAGCGGTCCCGGCCGCCTATGCGGGGGAGCGGGATCTGGCGACGGCGCGCGCAGGAGTGCCGGGAGTTGGCCGGCCGCGTTGGCTTCCATATCGCCCTGTACTGGGCGGGGTGGGCGCTGGCGCTGCTGGCGCTCTCGCGGGGGACGCGCGGGCAGCCGGGGCCGCGCTCGAGCCGCTCCTGCCGATGTTCGAGGAGCGTGGCCTGCCCGAGCCGATCGTTGGCTTCTTCCTGGCCGACGCGATCGAAGCGCTCGTCTCCTTGGGCCACCTGCAGCGGGCGGAACGTCTGCTGACTCGGTTCGAGGAGCCTGCCCGGCGACTTGCTCGCGGCTGGGCGCTGATGGCGGCTGGACGCTGCCACGCGCTGCTGCAAGGCGCCCGTGGCGATCTCAGCGGCGCCTCCGCCGCCGCGCACAAGGCACTCGCGGAGGCCGACGGCGTCGAGCTTCGGCTCGAGGTTGCGCGGACGCTGCTGGTCGCGGGCCAGATCGAGCGGCGGCGCAGGAGCAAGCGGGCGGCAAAGGAGCTACTCGGGCAGGCGCTCGAGATCTTTGAGCGCGCGGGCGCCCGCCTGTGGGCGGAGAAGACGCGCGGGGAGCTGGAGCAGGTCGGCCTCCGCCGCACCGGGCCAGACCAGTTGACCGAGGCGGAGCGGCGCGTGGCCGAACTGGCCGCCTCCGGTCTCACCAACCGCGAGGTGGCGGCAAAGCTGTTCATGAGCCCCAAGACGGTGGAAGCCAACCTCGCCCGCGCTTACCGCAAGCTCGACATCCACTCCCGCGCCGAACTCGGCGCCCGGCTCGGTGTCGGGCGCGCGCCCGCACAGACGTAGGGAAACACCCGATTCCTTTTCCGCAGCGGCGGCATAGCGTTGCCGGCATGTCCGGACGGGGGCGCGCGTACTCGAGTCGCTCCGGATCGACGGCAACGACACAGACGAGGAGGAGCAATAGGAGTCCCCCCGGAGGCAAGGAGAGGATCGCGCTCGTCGCCCTCATGGCGACCGCCGCGCTTGCGGTCTTTCCGGGACGACAGCGTTACCCTCCCAGGACCAACGCCACGACCGGGTCGACGCCGGCTGCTGCGGGATGGGGCGGCGTGATCGACGGCATACCCGCGCGGTGCTGCGCAGCACAGCGCGGAGGCGGCGGCCTCGGACACCGACCTGGCGCGTCGGTTGTGTGAGGTCGAGGAGCGCCGGCTGGTCAGCGCCGAGCAGGGCCTCTCATCGACCGGCTACTCGACCAGCCACCCCAAGAGGAGGCGAAAGGCGGTCGCGGCCCTGCTGGTCGGGGCCGCACTCTGGGCCAGTCGTCGACCTTCCGCGCCGTGGCGCCGGGAACCTACACCATGGTGTGCCTGGTCCATGGGCCAGAGATGAGCACGACGATCACCGTCAAGTGATTCGCCCTGGGTTCGTGGAGGCTCCATCGGTGAAAGGAGAATGCCCCTCGGGTCAAGTGCCGCTCTTCATCCCCACCTCGGTGTCGCTCTATACCCCGCCTACTGGCGCAGCCTCGTAGCTTGTGATTGAGGGACGCAGTGTCCGTGTCGGGGCCCTGCGTGCCGCGCGGGCACCTCGGCCAGTAGTAGATTCCCGCCGAACGCTCCGTCCAGGAAGAGGAGGACACGATGGCGGCGACAGTCAGACGCTCATCAACCCGGCTCATCGTGGTGATCCTGGTCATCGTCGGCGTGTTGGCGCTGGCGGCCGGGATCTACTACTTCACGACCGCGTCCGGCAAGCTGCCGACGTGGTTCCCGGGGTACCTGGCTGGGTCGACGCACCACCACATCAAGCGGGCCATCGCCGGTATCGGTGTTGCGGTGCTCTCCGCGATCGGTGTGTGGATGCTCAGCGGCCGAAGGTCCCAGATCGGCTCGGCGTAGCCGAGACCGGCCGGTCCCTCTGCGACCCGGCGGGCGGACGTCGCGGGTGTGGCGCAAGCTGGTCGCGCTCTTGCCAAGCGAAGAGCTCCCGCCGGGCAGGAGGTCGCCGAGGTCCGAAAAGCGCCTGTTCACGGCCCGGGTGAGGACGACCTGCTCATTCTGGCGATGTTCTGGCGCTGGATCGGGCGGAGGACCGGAACGCGACCGATCGATCCGACGCCAGCGGGAAGAACCGGCGGGCGACCTTCGGAGGCGAAGGATTGTTCGCTGGCTACCCTCCCCGCTTTCGGCCCGGGGGTTGCCGCGGGCGTCGCCGAGCGCCGTTGGCCCAAGCGCCTTACGCGACTCCTCCTCGGAGTGTCCGGCGGTGCCCAGTCGCTCAATGATCTGGCGGCGTTGGCGCCTGGACGCGGGATGATTGGGGCACTGCTTGCTCACCAGGCGGCAGCGGACGACGTCACCACGCCCGAGATCGCCAGCTGACCAGCCGAAAGGCCGCCGATGTTCCAGGTCGACCGTGCCATCGTCGAGTCCCTGAACCGCATCGCCCAGCACGAGCCGCTGCGGCTTGCCGCCCTGCTCGCCGCCGACTACCTGATCGTGGTGCCGATCGCGATCCTGGTCGGCCTGGTGGTGGCCGCGCTGCGACGCCGCGACACCCACGCCCTGGCGCTGGCCGTCGTCGGCGCGGCCGGCGCGGCCGGCGCGCTCGGCCTCGACCAGCTCGCCGGGCACCTGTACTTTCGGCTGCGCCCCTACTGGGCGCTGCCCACCGTCCACCCGATCGGCCCCCGCAGCGGCAGCACCTCGTTCTTCTCCCCCACGCCACCATGGCGGCCGCCGTGGCGGTCGGCGCGCTGCTGATCGCCCGCCGCTGGGGCCGGGCCAGCGCCCTGCTCGCGCTGCTGGTGGCCGTGGGGCAGGTCATGATCGGCGCGCACTATCCCGCCGACGTGCTCACCGGCCTGCTGGTCGGCGGCTTGGCCGTGGCCGCGCTGCTGTTGTTGCGGCGGCGGCTGCAGCGGCTGCTCGACCGCCTGCTGCACACCGGGCGCGCACCCGCTGCGTCACAGCCGCAGGAGCTGCGCTTGGGCGTGGTCGGGCTGGTGCTGCTTGTCGGGCTGGGTGGTTGGCTGGTCGCCCGCGTGCAAGACCACGGCCTGCGCGTCGCGCTCAACCGCGCCGACGCTCGGCTGGCCCGCCACCTGCCCACCGACGCGCGGCTGTACCGGCCGGCCAGCATCGACAAGATCGCAACCGGCCGGTGGCGGCCCACCCGCGCGCGCGTCTACGGGCAGGTCACGTTCGTCAACCGTGAACTGGATGGCGATGTGCACGTGCAGCTGAAGGCCCCCGACGGCAGCTTCGTAGTCCTGGAGATCATCCCCGAGCTCCCGTTGGCCGCTCCCCACGACGACGACCGCATCACCGCGTGGGGGATCGTGCGCCATGATGGCCTGCACAACTGGTGGGAGCTGCACCCGCTGATCGGCTGGGCCCACGGGCACGTCAACGCGCCCAGCACCGGCGGACTTGACGACTAGAGAGGCCGCTCGGTGATACATGACCGGCCCTCCAGCCGAGTGCTACGTTCCTCAAATTCGGCAGATGAAGGTTCGGCGCCTGCGACGTGGTAGCGCCGCTCGGGCGGCGCCTCAACCAGCAGGTGGTTGGGACCGAAGATCTACTGTGGGCACCCGCTCGCGTGACCGCTTGTGTGCTCGACCTGGCCGCGGGTCGGAAGGGACGGCATGGACCGGACCGTGCTGCTGGTCGCTGCCGCCTGAGCTCCGGAAGGGGAAGGATCGTGGAGGTGGAGGTCACGTTGCGGGTGGACGGGACCGAGCCCCGGCTGGTCGTGGACACGCGCACGACGCTGCTGGACGCCCTGCGGGAGCGGCTGGGGATCACCAGCGCGAAGAAGGGCTGCGACCACGGGCAGTGCGGCGCCTGCACGGTCCTGCTGGAGGGGCGGCGCGCCAACAGCTGCCTGGCGCTGGCGGTGGCGCACCAGGACACCGAGATCGTCACCGCCGCTGGGCTGGCCGAGCGCGGTGACCGCCGATCCGAGTGCCGACGTGGTCGCCCTGGACGACGGGGAAATCCGGGAGCGGATGAGCGGCAACCTGTGCCGCTGTGGCGCCTACGCCAGCATCGTCCCGGCTATCTGGGAGGTGGCCAACAGGTGAGGCCGTTTGCCTACCAGCGCGCGGAGGACGTGCCCATGGCTGTCGCGATGCTGGCCGAGGCGCCGAACGGGACCTTTCTGGCCGGCGGGACGAACCTGGTGGACCTGATGCGGCTGGGGGTGGCGACCCCGGAGGTGCTGGTGGATGTGCGGCGGCTGACGTCCGACCGGGTCGAGGAGCTGCCTGATGGGGGGTTGCGGATCGGCGCGGCGGTGCCCAACAGCGTCCTGGCCGCCGACCGCAGGGTCCGGCGGCGCTACCCGGTAGTGTCGCAGGCGCTGCTGTCGGGCGCCTCGGGGCAGCTGCGCAACCTGGCCACCACCGGTGGGAACCTGCTGCAGCGCACCCGCTGTGTCTACTTCCAGGACCTCACCACTCCGTGCAACAAACGCCAGCCGGGGTCGGGCTGCTCGGCGCTTGAGGGCTACCATCGAGAGCTGGCGGTGCTCACCCACCACAACGCCCCCAGGCTGGCCGCCACCGACGACGCCGAGCTGGCGATCCTGCAGTCGGAGGAGGTCGCCTTCCGCGGCCAGCTGGTCGGCGGGGTGGTCGCTGAGACCTCCGAGATCGCCCGCCATGCCGCCAGCCTGGTCCGGCTGGACTACCAGCAGCGGGCCCACGACCTGGAGTTGCGCGCCGACCGCGACGACCTGTACGCCCCACAGATCGTCAACGGCTTCTTCGAGACCGACACCGTCCATGGTGACATCGACGCCGCGCTGGCGACGGCGGCCGTCACGCTGGATGCGACCTACACCACGCCCCACGAGCACCACAACCCGATGGAGCCGCACGCCACCATCGCGATCTGGACCGACGACGGGCTGACCCTCTACCTGTCCAGCCAGGGGGTGCACCGGATCCGGGGGGACGTGGCCGGGGTGCTCGGGCTGGAGCTGCAGCGGGTGCGGGTGATCTCCCCGCACGTCGGCGGCGGGTTCGGGTCGAAAGCACGTACCCACGCGGACGTCATCCTCGCCGCGATGGCCGCCCAGTTCGTCCCGGGCCGGCCGGTGAAGCTCGTGCTCACCCGCCAGCAGATGTTCTACCAGGTCGGCTACCGGACCCCCACGATCCAGCGGATCCGGCTCGGCGCCGACACGGGCGGGCGGCTGGTCGCGATCAGCCACGACGTGGTTGAGCAGACGGCGAGGATCAAGGAGTTCGCCGAGCAGACGGCGGTCTGCTCCCGGGTGCTGTATGCGGCACCCAACCGGCGCACCAGCCACCGGCTTGCGGTCCTGGACGTGCCGGTGCCGACGATCATGCGGGCGCCGGGCGAGGCCCCGGGCATGTTCGCGCTCGAGTCGGCCCATGGACGAGCTGGCGATCGCCTGCGGCCTGGACCCCATCGAGTTGCGGATCCGCAACGAGCCGGACGTCGATCCGGAGTCCGGCCGACCGTTCTCCAGCCGCAACCTGGTCGCCTGCCTGCGCGAGGGCGCCCGCCGGTTCGGCTGGGAGCGGCGCGACCCCACCCCCCGCGCCCAGCGCGAGCGAGGCTGGCTGGTCGGCACCGGGGTGGCCGCCTCCACCTACCCGGTCTTCCGGCTGCCCGGATCGACGGCAACGATCCAGGCCAGCCCCGACGGGCGCTATGGCGTGCTGATCGGCGCCGCCGACATCGGCACCGGCACCTGGACAGCCCTCACCCAGATCGCCGCCGGCGCCCTGGAGGTCCCCACCGACGACGTCGACCTGCGGATTGGGGACACCGCGCTGCCCACGGCAACCGTGGCCGGCGGCTCGTCGGGGATCACCTGCTGGGGCTCGGCGATCGTCGAGGCGGCCCGCCAGCTGCGCGCGCACCTGGAATCCGAGCACGGCGGAACGGTGCCGGCCGAGGGGCTGGAGGTCACCGCCGCGATGCCCACCACGCCACCGGCATCCGCGTCCGCGACCTGCCCATCACCCTCGACAAGCCCCTGTAAGAAGCGCTCAACGCACGATGAGCGCCAACCGCGAGGATCGTGCCATCGGCGTGAATCGTCACCTCCATGGCTTGGCCACGCAGGAACCCGCTCGGGTCGACCTTCACGGAGGCCACGCTCCCGGCGCCGAAACTGCCGTCGGCCCTTCCGTTGGGCAGGTAGCGCGCGACGGCAAGGTCAGCAAGCAGTTGCCCGGCGGTCACGATGCGCCCGTCAGCCTGGACGGTGACGTCGTACCAGGCGCCGCTGACCTTTGGAATGACCAGGCCCTTGTGGCCAAAGCGCCGGTCGGATCGCCCGCGGGTCACGCGTGATCGGGTGATCTCCACCGTCGACCCGAAGGCGCGCCATACCCGCAAGACCAGCGCCGACAAGCGGGACGGCTACATGGCCCAAATCGCTATCGAGCCGCAGTCTGGGCTGGTCACCGAGTGCGCGCTGACCGCCGCCAACGTGCCCGACGGGCCCACCGGGGTCCAGTTGCTGGCCGAAGAGCAGCCGGGTGCTGAAGTCCTGGCCCGCAAGGCTCATGCGTTCCTGCGCGACGGAGTGCGGTCCGCGCTTGTCACCCGTTTTCGGTATAATCCGGCGGCTCTGCGCCCTACACCCACGCCGAATAAGATTGGGCGCTCCAGCCCATTCGTCCAAGAAGGAACTGCCTGTGCGTAGCGTTTCCTCGACCGTACTGCGCCGCATAGCGGCGACTGTGTTCCTCGCCGTGTTCCTCGCCGGGCTCCTGGCCGCCCTCAACGTGCCGTCCGGCGGGTCGACGCCAGCCCCCAGACCCCATCCGGTCACCCCCCAGATCCACACGCTCCCGCTCGTCGGCGTGGACGGGGCGGCGCTCGCGGAGCTCCGCAGGCAGGAGCCTGACGCGCACCCGGCGGTGCTCACGCCGCCCCGCGCGACCGGGACGTTCAAGCTGCTCGGGGTCTCCTGGACGCCCACCGCCAAGGCCCCCGGCATCGAGGTCCAGGTCCGCACGCGCGGCGCCAAGGGCTGGTCGTCCTGGAGCGACCTGGAGCTCGAGGACGTGTTCGCGGCCCCGCAAGGCGCCCTGGACCCAAGCGACGACAGCGCTGACACACGGGCCGGCACGGAGCCGGTGTACAGCGGACCGTCCAGCGGCGTGCAGGTGCGGGTCGACCTGGTGAGCGGTGCGCTGCCCCGCGACCTGCAAGTCGACCTCGTCGACCCTGGCACCTCGGTGGCGGACTCGAGCGTCACCACCCTGGCCGACGGGAGCGCCGGTGCGCAGGTCTGGTCACCGACCGTCACGCGGCCAGCGATCGTCACACGCGCGCAGTGGGGTGCTGACGAGTCGCTGCGCAACGGCTTCGCGGGATACGGCCAGACGATCAACGCGGCGTTCGTCCATCACACCACTGGTGCGTCGGACTACACCAGCGCGGACGTGCCAGGCATGATCCGGGCGATTTATGCCTACCACACGCTCACGCTGGGCTGGTCGGACATCGGCTACAACTTCATCGTTGACCGCTTCGGGCGCCTGTTCGAGGGTCGCTGGGGTGGTATGGACCAACCCGTGATCGGCGCCCACACCGGAGGGTTCAATACCGACACCGTCGGGGTGGCGGCGCTGGGGGATTACGAGACCAACGCGGTGCCTAGCGCCGTCGTGGCCGCGTTCGGCCGGATCCTCGGCTGGAAGCTGGGCCTGTACGGTCGCGATCCGTACGGTCGCACGACCCTTACCTCGGGCGGGGGCGACACCAGCCGGTACCCGCTCGGGCAGGTCGTGGAGTTCAACGTCGTCTCCGGCCACCGCGATGCTTCCTACACCCTCTGTCCGGGCCAGTACCTGTACCCGCGGCTGGCCCAGATCCGTTCCGAGGCGGCAACCTACATGGGCCGGCCCGGACCGCTCCGGGCCGTGCGGCCGTCCCGCATCCTCGACACCCGCACCGGGCTCGGCACGACCGCCGGCCTGGTCCTCGCGGGGTCGGCCCGCAGCTTCCAGGTCACCGGCCGGGGCGGGGTGCCGGCGTCAGGGGTCGGAACCGTCGTCCTCAACGTCACGGCCATCAAGCCGAACAGGAATGGCTACCTCACCGTCTACCCTTCTGGCAGGGCCCGACCGGCCACCTCCAACCTCAACTACCCCGCGGGGCGGACCACCGACAATCTCGTGCACGTGCCGGTCGGCGAGCTTGGCAAGCTCAGCCTCTACGCGGGGGGCGCCGACGTCAACGTCGTGGCCGACGTGCTCGGCTGGACCAGCAACGGCGGTGCCACCCTCCAGCCTGGCGAGGGCCTGCTGCACCCCACAGCGCCGATCCGCGTCCTCGACACCCGCAAGACCAGCGCCCTTGGGCCGGGCGTCGCGCGCTCGTTCAAGGTCGCGGGGACGGGCGGGTCGGCGGGGGTGCCGGCGACCGGAGCGGGAGCCGTCGTCCTCAACCTCTGGGTGCTCCGCCCGACCACGACGGGGTACCTGACCGTCTACCCAGGCGGGCAGTCGAGGCCAGCGACGTGGAACCTCAACTTCCGGGCCGGCGAGACCCGGGCCAACCGTGTGATCGTGCCCGTCGGCGCCGACGGCACCGTCACGGTCTACAATCGCGCTGGCTCGTCCCATGTCATCGTCGACGTCAACGGCTGGTACACCAGCCCGTACTCGGCCGCCGGCGGCGCCAAGCTGATCGGGATCACCCCCTTCCGCCTGGAGGACACGCGCAAGTCCATCCTCGGAGCCCTGCGGGCCAACGAGACGCGGATCTACCAGGTGGCCGGGCAGGCCGGGCTCCCCGCCGCCGACGCCCTGAACGCCCCGACCGCCGTCGTCCTCAACGTCACCGCCATCCACACGACGACGACAGCGGGTTCCTTCGTCGTCTTCCCGGCCGGCGTGGCGCGGCCCCCGGCGGGTGACCTCAGCTTCGCCGGCAACCAGGTCGTCGCCAACCTCGTCGTCGTCAGGCTCTCGGCGACCGGCGCGTTCTCCCTCGCCAACGTCGCTCCGGACGCGACACACGCCCTCATCGACGTGGACGGCTTCTACACCATCGGGGGTTAACGCCGCTCGGGTGCGGCCCGACGCCCCACTGGGAACCGCTCGGGCCGCACCCGCCGTCGGCTGGGCCAAGGTGACCAGCCCGCCGCCATGGCTTGGGCCACCCCACAACGTCCTGCGCGGGGTTGTGCCGGTGGAGCTCATTGTCGCGCGTACCGACGAGACGGTCGTTGCGGTTACCGGCATTCGCGCCTTTCCCACAGGTTCGGCTTCACGGTCAGCCTGCGCCTCCGCCACCTAAAAAGTGGATCGCCCGTTCCGGTGACAGGCACGGACGGTGTCCTAGAGCTCATTGACCCGCCTGGCCGCCGCACGTAGGCTTGCGCGTACTGCGCGATAGCCGCACAAGGGGGTGCGAGATACGAAAGTCCACAATCCTCGCCGTGATCGGGCTCGTGTCCCTCTTGTTGGCGGTGGTCGCGCCCAGCGCCGTCGCGCAGACGCCGGCGGCGACCAGCGCGCTGGTCTCGGTCGGCAGCCCGACCAATCAGCATCCCCAGAACGCCCAGAATGAGCCCTCGCTGGCGGTCGACGCTTCCAGGCCCAACGTGCTCGCCGAAGGGGCGAACGATCTGGTGGACATGCAGCCGTGCTCGCGGCTGGCGTCGACGACCGCCGGGGCGTGCTCGTTCCCGCTTGGCACCTTCAACCTCGGGGTCGGCCTGTCGTCCGTGTCCTTCTCGTTCGACCGGGGCCGCACCTGGGTCCAGCCGACCTACCAGGGGCTGACGGCCGCCGACTGCAGTCCCACGGTCGAGCCGTGCACCCCGCACCCCGGCCCGATCCACACCGTCCCGAACTTCTTCGAGAACGGGCTGCGGTCGCGCAGCGACACCGGCGTGAGCTTCGGGCCGGCCCCGGTGAACGGCCACTTCTCGTGGGCCAACGGCTCGCGCCTGTACTTCTCGAGCCTGGCCACCAACCTGACCGACACCAGGATCGAGCAGGGCGGCCAGAACTCGAACTTCGCGATCACCGTCTCCCATATCGACAACGTGACCCCGGAGCGGATCGCCGACCAGGCGAACTGGTCGCGCCCGTTCTTCGTGCCGGCGCACGTGGCCGCCTCGGCAGGCCTGGACAAGGAGCAGATCTGGGCAGACAACGCCGAGTCCAGCCCGTTCTTCGGCCAGGTGTATGTGTGCTACTCCGACTTCCACAGCTTCAGCGGCGGCAATGCGTTCCCGCTGTTCCCGATGGTCGCCACCTCGAGCGACGGTGGGGTCACCTGGCACGCGCACTCGGTCGCTCCGCCGATCGCCAGCACCCAGCGTGGCGCCCTCGACGGCTGCACGGTCCGCACCGACAGCCACGGCAGGGTCTACGCCTTCTTCACCCACTTCTCCGGCACGTCGCTGCAGGGGTTCCACACGGTGGCGACCTCCGACGACGGCGGCACCTCCTGGGCTCCGCCGCGTGACGTCGTGGCAATGACCGATCCCTGCTTCCGCAACGACCCGGTGACGGGCCGGTGCATCGAGGACGGCAACGCCGGCGCCCGCACCGACCTCGCCGCCATGCCGAGCGTCGACATCGCCAACGGCGCCCCGACCGGGACCGATGCGACCGACGAGATCGTGGACGCGTGGAGCGACGGGAGCCTCGGCCCCGACCACGAGGTGACGATGCTGTCGTACTCCACCGACCGGGGGCGGACGTTCAGCACCCCCACGTCGGTGTCGGTACCTGCTGACCGCTCCGCCTATTCCGCCCCGGCCATCTCCCCGGACGGCCGCAGCGTCTACGTGACCTATATGGCCTGGGGGCAACCGTTCCAGGCCACCACCGCCAACCCTCGCCCCGAGCACGGCGTGCTCCGCATGGCCAGCATCGGTGCGAACGGCGCCCCTGGTGCCTTTACCACGCTGTACGACGGGCCGTTCGGCGACGCCCGGGGAAGCTCGCAGGGTCGCATCTTGTACAACGAGTTCCTGGGTGACTACGTGTACGCGATCGCCACCAGGACCTACGGGATGGGGGTCTGGACCGACGTGCGACGCGCGGCCGATTGCCCGGCCATGGATGCCTGGCGCCAGCGGTCGGTCGACGCCGGCCACCTGGTGTTCCCGGCGCCCTGGGCGCTCGGGGGGGTCGGGGACTGTCCGGCGAGCTTCGGCAACAACGACATCTTCGGGGCCACCACCGGCTGAGCCGCAAGACCAGGGCGCGTGGGTGCTCAGAGGCATAGCGGTCCCGCCCAGAACGGCGGCACCATCTTGACCGAGAGGACTCATGCATGCGGTCGCCAAGAGGGTCAACGCCTTGACGGCGCGGGCGAGCGCATTGCCAATCGGTTCGCCTGCTGGAATTCCCCCGGGAGGCGGACACCGGGGTTATGCGGCTGTGGTCGATGGTAGCGGGCTGATGGCGGTGTGTTGGTGTTCCCACTCGAGGGGTGGCAGGTAGCCGCGGGTGGAGGTCGCCCACCCGCACATCCTCGTCAGATCCTGGTCCTGGCCGAGGTGGAACCTGGCGGCAAGACACGCCAGGGCGTCGGCGGGGACGGTGGCCAGCCAGTGGCGGCCCGCCAGCTCGTGGACCACCTCGTTGAGGTGGTCGGTGACCAGGTCCTCGACGACGGCCAACTCCTCGCGGTCGTGGACTTGGTCGGCGTGGCTGAGAACCTACAGCCTCGGCGTGTCCCGGCAGAACGCCAGCCGCTGGCACGCCCCTGGCGCTTCGGCGGCTTGGAGGCGTTGTGCGACCTATCCCTGCAGTGAGTGGTGATCATGTCATCGGAACGAGCGAACTTCTTTAACAGCAGCAGTTGCCCTACCTGTTCGAGGGTGGCCCGTCGAAGGCGACCAGCCCTTCGTGTCAACCTCTCGTGAGACGCTTGCCTTGCTGGAATAGGTAAGTGGAGGGCGAGAGACGAGGGTGCATCGCGGTGTCGGTGGTCGGTGACCAGGTGGCGTTTGAGGCTGCGGCGGGCTTCCTCGGGGGTCTTGGCCTCGGCGAGCTTGCGGCGGTCGTAGATCTGCCCGGGGCCTGGGTCGCGGATCTGGGCAGGCCGCGATGATGTGCAGGGTGCAGTTGAGCTGCCGGTTGCCGGCTCGGTTCAGCCGTCGCCGGCGGAGATCGCCGCTGGAGGCGTCGATCGGCGCGGCGCCGGTGTAGCCGGCGTAAAGGTCGCGGTCGGGGAAGCGGCCGACCTCGCCGGTGTGGCCGAGGATCTTGGCAGCCTCCGCCCGGTCTGGGAGGGCTGCTCACCACGTCGGTCCGGCGCCGTCGGGACGAGAGCGGCGCCGGACCGAGCGGGGAGCTGGGTGGTTAGCCGGCTGCCTGGATCGCGCCGAACAGGCCGTGGGCCTCGTCGTCGATGCCGGCGGTGAACAGCAGGGTGGTCGGGGTGCCGATGACGCCGTTGCCAAAGCGCAGCGCCCACAGGCCATCGATCTGGATCGGGCTGCCGTCCTCGTGCCGCAGGCGCCCGAGGAACTCGCCAGTGTCGGGGTTGTAAGCGTTGATGCGGCCGTTGCCGAAGTTGCCGACCAGCAAGGCGCCGCTGAAGCGGCCGAATCCCGCAGGGGCGCGTACGAGACCCCAAGGAGCGTTCAGCTGACCCCGCTCGATCAGATGCCGTAGCAGGTGGCCGCTGGTGCTGTAGACGTCGACAAACCCCAGGGCCGGGCCGTCGACCTCGTCCTTACGGTCGGCGTCCTGCTTGGCGTAGGCGACGTATAGCAGGCCGCCGAGCTCCTGGACATTGAAGGGCGCAAAGCCCGGCGGGATCTCGGGGTCTGCGAAGCTGCCCGACAGGTGGACCAAGTTGAAGCTCTGGTCGAAGACGTCGATCCGGCCCTGGTGGAAGTTGGCCCCGTACAGGAAGGTGCCCGCTGTGGTAGTGGCGATCGCCAGGCCCTTGTAGATGGCGTCGGGCACGCTGGCGCCCACCTGCGCCTGGGTGGAGGGTGGCGGCGGGGGCACGCCGGGGTTCCAGCCGGTGACCAGACCCGCCTCGGAGTCGAAGAGGAACAGCGCCGGGCCGCTGGCGTCGCCGGAGCGGACCACGAACCCGGGCGTGGGGTTGAAGACCTGCCCGGTCGGGGCGCCGCCGGGAATGCTCACCACCAGCGGGACCTTCTGGATGGGGCTGCCGTTGACGAAGCCGCGGTAGAGGGTGGCCTTGCCGGTGCCGTTGTCGGCCACCCACGCGGGGGTCGCCGGGCCGGCCGCCATGCCCCAGGGGTTGACCAGGTCGGGGTCGGTGAGCTGGGCCATTCCGGGGAGGTCGGAGACGAGGTTGGTCTGATGGTAGGCGTTGCCAGGCTGCGAAGCTGTGGCCTGCACCGCCGGGGCCAGAGCCAGCAGCGCGGTCACAAGACCGAGGACGAGCACATTGCGGAACCGGCCGAGCCGCTGCCGACGGGCCAGCGGTCCTGCTGCTTCAGGCATACTGCCTCCCTGAGGTCGACGCACCCCTTACCACCTCATAACCGCAAACTGGGCCGCCTGATTCAGCGTGGGAGCGCATTGAACGTGATGATGGCACCGTTCCATTCAGCGATCAGCCGTCTGCCAGCCTCTGATCGGCTGCTCAAACGGCGCCGATCGTATTCATGACCGTCTGGCTCGAGCCGTTCTCAATAGCCCGTACGGGGAGAGCCCCCACTCCGCTGAGCTTCGACGACGCCCTTGGCTGGTGGCAACGCGCGGACAAACCCAACCGAACTACACCAGGCTCGGAGCGGACTGCGGGTCCGCATTGGGTCCGTAACGGGTCCGCACGTGGGTGCGCGACAGTGCGTCGCGGTGGGTAACGACACGCCCCGTTGCGAGGTACCGTTCGAGCCAGGATTTGGCCATCAGCCGAGCGTGCGCTAGGGCATGGCGAACAACGAATCCCGTGGGTTCGAATCCCACCTCCTCCGCCGTCCGGGCGGTCAGCGCTGGACGCGCGCGGCCCGCCTCGTCAGCGGCGGGCGGCGGTAGCGCAGCGACCGGTCCGACGACCACTGCGCGTACGGCGCCATCGCCAGGCCCGCCAGCGCCAGCAGCACCGTGTCGTAATTCACCCGCCAGCCCGCATAGTCCCGCCAGGCCTGATCAGCGTCGGGCTTGAGCGGCACGTCCGCTGCCAACAGGCGCTCTCGGACCGCCTCGTACTCCTCCCTGGTGATCGAGATCGGGTCGTCGGGCCGGGGGTCCGGGTCGTAGGGGATCGCGAAAAAGTCCGCGATCCGGCGAAGCGCCAGGTAGCCGGCGCGGATGCACAGCTCGACCTGGCTGTGCCGCGGCCCCTCCACGGTCGAGGCCAGGAGCGCGCCCGCGTCCAGCACCGTGCCCGCCGCCGTGATCCACGAGCGCTGCGCCACGGGCGAGCGGTAGAAGACCAGGCTCGGATTGGTCGTGTGGGTCTCCTCGATGTCCACGAACCAGTCCTCCCACCGGCGCCAGACCTCCATGTCGTCCAGGCCCTTGATGGTGGAGAGGCGCACCAGCATCGCCGCCGCCGACGGCGGTCGCCCCGCGCGGACGTCCAGCGACGCCACTGTCGCCTCGCGGCGTGAGAACGCCGCGTAGATCGCCGGCAGGTAGCCGATCAGCAGTGCCAGCAGTGCCAGGCCGAGGCCTGCCTCGGTGAAGGACAGCGCCACCATCGAGAGGTTCCGCGGCGCCGTGAAGCCGAGCGTGAGCAGGGACGAGCCGCTCAACGCGAACGCCAGGCGCCAGGGCCGCTCCCCGAGCGACCAGTACATCAGCATGTAGCCCAGCAGCACCAGCGCCAGCCAGGTCATCGCCAGGGTGAGCAGGCTGAACGGCGCGTACATCGCCATCCTCCGGTCGCGCTGCTCGTAGCTGGTCGCGCGACGGCTGCGCAGCATGAACAGCTCGCGCACGCCCACGAACACCCAGCGGGTGAGCAGCACCGGCGTCGCCCGCGGGACCACCACCGTCAAGGCCGCCGACACCGCCGTGAACAACACCACCAGCGCGCCCACCGGCAGCAGCACAACCGCCAGCGCGATCGTCACCAGCCCGGCTCTCCTCTCTTCGTCCCCGCCGCTCGCATCGGTTCCGCCGCGCTCATCGGCCCTGCCGCCGCGCCGCGCTCAGCGCCCGCACCGCCTCGCGGAAGCGCTCGCGCGGCACCCACACGCGGTTGCCGCCGGCGCCCGTCATGTGCACGATCCAGTCCAGGAACCGGCCCCACCACTCGGGGCGGCCACGGTCCGGCTCCCGGCTCGACGGGATCCCCGCCTCCGACAGTACCTTCTGCACCCGCGACGCCAGCTCGGACGTGCGGAAATTTCCCAGCCGCCGCCGCGCCGATCCCGGCGGCAGCGTCGCCGGCCGAGGATCTCTCGACGGAGCGCCAGGGCCGTCGCCGTCTTCCACGCCAGCTCATCTCCCTCCCCGCCGCGCCGCTCGGATCGTCTGTATCCTGCCCAATCGCCCCGGCTCGTGCCCGATGCCCATTCAGCTTGGGTCTGGACGCCAGCTTCCCTACAATAGGGCAGCTCAAGCTGGCCACCAGCCAGTTTGGGATTCGTGGAGGCATCGCCTAGTCTGGTCTATGGCGCCCGCCTGCTAAGCGGGTTCGGGGTTAAGCCCCCGTCGCGCGTTCGAATCGCGCTGCCTCCGCTCCGAGCGCCGCTAGCTCAATGGATAGAGCACCAGACTACGGATCTGGCGGTTGGGGGTTCGAGTCCCTCGCGGCGCGC
>WNGG01000380.1_pt1 | contig 47003 bp, 41 predicted proteins | sample 5400661 | NCBI WGS metagenome assembly WNGG01 (sample SAMN13153372, study PRJNA577476) | soil metagenome | isolation source: 100 cm soil or saprolite under Garry oak tree replicate 1 | place: USA:California | collected 2016-06-15 | reverse complement strand
GTTGATGTTCCCCGACTCCATGGTGCGCCGGCGCCTGGACAGCGTGACCGTGGCGAGTGGGCTCCGCTACGGCGGCGAGCTCGACGCAGCGCTCATGAAGGCCGGGCTGCTGGAGTATCACTTCACGGCCTATCAGCGGCTGACCATGCCCGTGCTCGTCGTCGCCGGCCGGCACGATCGCGCGGTGGTCAGTGAGGGGCTGCGCGAGTTGACGCGGCGGCTGCCGAACGCACGCTTTGTGGAATACGAGCACAGCGGTCACTTCGTGTACTTGGATGAGCCCGACCGCTTCGCCGGAGACATGACGGTCTTTCTTACTGCGGCGCGCAAGGGACAGCGTGAACGCTAGAATGCCAACAGTGGCCTTGGCCGATTGCGATCGTGCGGGGGTGGGTTGAGAAAGTCTAGGTAGCCTGCGAGCTTATCTCTCTCTCGGCGCCGTAGCCAAGTGGTAAGGCAGAGGTCTGCAAACTCGGCCCCGCTATGCGGGGCCGTTGTTTTTTCCGCGGGTTTCCGCACGAGGCAGCGTCATTTGCAGTTATTCGCAATTACCCTCCGGCACAGTGTGCGGCACAGCAGACAGAAGGAGTAGCAGTGCGGAGCTCGAATGTCCGACGCACAGAACTCGCGGCTTTGCATAAGCAGCGTCGCGCGCCAGTCGGCTAGACGTCGGTGGCTGACCGACGACGGAAGGCCCGCTCCAGCTCGTCCCGCGTCATGCGTCGGTTTGTGGCGCCGCGTCTGATGTAGAAGTCATTGTTCTCACTCAGATGGTATGGCTGGTCCCGCCCGGTGGCCACCATCACACGCAGAACCCAGTGACCGGTGTCCTCCACCCACCTGAACTCCGGTGGTGGCGTCAGAGAGGGTGAGACCCCTTCAGCGATCAGCCGACGGAGGCCGACGACGTAAATCTCCCGCAGTCGATCCAGATTGCCGCCGTATTCATCGGAAAGGGCCTTATGCAGCGCCGCGGCAACTCCTACCACATCCGCGTCGTCTGAGACCCCAATGTAGATGGCGCCGCCTTCAGCGTTGGCAAAGGCGACCGCCGTCGTGAGTAGCTCCAGCGCCTTCGGTTCCGCGCGTGCGAGCGGGAGCCACTCCTTGAACTCAATGCGCTGCCCTTCACCCGCTTCACGCGCATCGTCGAGCGTGTCGTGCTCCGGTGCACGGCCCGGATTGAGAACGGACCGGCCCCAGGACACCGTGCGTTCGTTCTCATAGAAAGCATCGAGCACGTTGCCGGCGGTGTCGAACAAGTAGACCTCTACCGTGCGGAGGGCACGAGGCAGATGGAGCAGTGCCGAGCCGTCGGTGACGGGCACCGGTTCCGGTGTCAGGGGCTGTCCCTCGAGGTCCGTGGCTTCAAGGGCACAGAACACGGGGAACGCGCGCGGTATCTCGACAGCGACGTGGAGCGCTCCCTCCTCGGCGCGGATGTCGCTCAGGCGTGCGCGGTAATCAGGGATGACCACGGCATAACTGTTCTGGCTCACTCCTTCGTATCGGGTCGTCGGTTCCTTGAGCCACTGCCGTGCCGCCGCGGCCATGTCCACGGCGAAAGGCAATCCCGGCCGGAAGAACGGTCCATCGGGATCGCGGCCCCACCCGGTGCTCCCAGTTTTGTCGTTCGGCTCGATACGCCAGCACGGCTGCGCCGTCCACCGGTTGCGGCTCGGCTCCCAGTAGAGGCTGGTCTGCTCGTGGAACGTGGGTGCTCCGGCCATCGCGTTCGGGAGGTCGAGGTGGAGGTGCCAGTACGTTAGAGCGGCTGCCAGGTCATCGATCTCCAGAAGGTCGCTCGTGGTCAGCCGCATCCCCAGCAGCCGGGCATCACCCCAGTCGTGCGTCACCACCTCCTGTTCGGGTAGGTCCTCGCCCTCGCCCACGCGCAACACCGTCCGAAGGTGGGTCCACGTCTGCCCGGAGGGCCGAATCAGAATCGACCGGACGGCCACCATGTCGGGCGCGCCCACGGCTGCGGGTGCGGATGCAACGGCAGATGCTAGCTCCGCAAACGTCACCGTGCCGCTGCGCGGCAGGACCGTCGGACGGAAGGGCTGTGGTCGGGGCATCTCTTCAACTCTTTGGCTATGAAGTGTCGGAACAACCGACGCCACCGGGCTCGCTGGTGACGGCATACGTTTAACTGTTCTCCTGTAACACGTAGGAAGGTACTCGATGAATCCACGTTCTAATTCACCCCCTCTCGTCACTGCCCGCACGCCCGGCCCTGATACAACGAAGCCCGGCAACCGCACAACTGGTTACCAGGGCCTCTGCTTGACTCGATGAGACTGAAAGGAGTTGAACTCCTCGCCCCCTACTTCACCGCAACCTGATGTCGGTAAGGCGGTACGTCATGGCCTCCTCGCTAACTTCGAACTGGCGCGCCAGGTCGGACGCTTGCGCTTGACCAGAACGCTGGATCGCCTCGATGATCATCTGGCGAGGCATCAATAATTCCGCCGCAAACCGGTTAGCCTCGATTTCCTTTGCGTCCCAGTTGCAACCGTCTGGCGTCGCCCTGAAATGAACGCCGATCAGATGTCCTTGATCATAGTAGCCGGCCTCATCTCGATGCAGGAAAAAGTGACCGAGTTCGTGAGCGACTGAGAACCTCTGGCGATTACGCCCATGGCGTTTGTTGATGGCAATCACGACACCGGCTTCAGACCTAAGGAGCGCGCCAGACAGCGTTTCAGGGAAGTCTTCTTCATTCACCTTGATATCGTGGCGTAGCGCGATGCTCCGCACGTCAACCGGTGGGGACGTGATCTGCAATCGGGTCAGCAGCCGCCGCGCGTGGCCCGCCGCCAACCGAGTGCGTGCAATTGGCATGGGATGGTCCTCTATCTCGCGTGCTGCTTGAAGAAACCGAGGAGTGCCTGCCGTTCGTCGGTATTCAGGTTCTCATCTTGCTCGATCTTGCTGACCAAGTCGGTGCGCGGGAGCGTGAGTTCAGCGAGGGATGGAAGCAGCGCTTCGATGCCGACGCCGAGGGTAGCCGCGACCAGGTAGATAGTTTCGAGGGGAAGGCGTTGATGCCCCGCTTCAAACTGCGCAATTGACGTCTTTGATACGTCCGCTTGGGCCGCGAGCTGCTCCCGCGACACTCCTGCTCGCTCCCTTGCAGTACGCACTCTTTCGCCGATCGACGAGTAAAGCCCTGTCACATCTGGATTTGGCGCTCGTGGCACCATTCCCCCGACCCCCTTTCACATCATGTGAGGTACCTCCCCAAGTCACCAAGGTGGGTCCTCCACACCACAGTGTCAATGGTGTAGTCACTCGGTCCTATTGATTTCGGTGAAACCACTCCACATGTTAGCCCGACAACCACCGGTTGGGGCAGGGCCCCAACCGCATCCGTTCCACCCTTTCCTGGAGAGAGTTGGGGAATGAGCATCACGATAGGCAGGTACGGGTTCGAGGGCCCCTATGGCGACACGGGCCCTCTCGAGGATCGCTCGGGCGTGTACGCGATTCTTTGCCACACCTACGGGAACTACGCCGTCATCGATGTAGGCGAATCAGCGACCGTGCGGACGCGCGTGGAGAATCACGACCGGGCGGGATGCTGGTCGCGCAACTGCTACGGCACCCTTATGGTCGCCGTTTGTTACACGCCGAATCTCCAACAAGCAGGAAGGCAGGCGATCGAGAGTGAGCTCCGGCAGGTATTCGCGCCTGCGTGTGGAGTCCGGTGACCCAGGCGCTGGCCGCGCCCCAACCTCTGCCGATCGGACGCGTGCTCGAGCAGCTTGCTCAGCTCGTGCAGTTCCTCCGTCGTCAGCTCAGGTGACGCTCGTTCCAGTCTAACAACATCGTCTGAGCCCCGGGCAGGATAGACGATTGGCAGGAGGAGGTTCGGCATCGCGTGGAGACTAGAGGACAAGGTCAACGTGCATCAACAAAACCCTCGGCGTGCCGCATTTTCGCATGTCGGTGCCGTAAAAACGCCCTAGTGCGAAGCAAGCGGGACAGCAACATTCCGCTTCGGTAAAGGCCTTTTGGTGGCGCTTCCTTTCGGAGAATGGCGAATGGCCGCAACCTTGCTTCAGGTGTCTTGCATAAACAAGCGTGAGCACAAGAATCCGCACGAACGGATCCACAGCATCGGCGGGATCTACAACGGCGCTCGCTGGAGGAAGTCAGAGGCCCAAGCGATCGTCGACATCAAGAGCAAGACGTACAGCTACTACGTCAGCGTCGGCAGCAAGACCGTCACTATTGAAGTCGCATCGCATGACGGCCGAGAGTATCTCAAAACCACGGCCGATGGCTATGCACCGAACAACCTTCTGAGTCTAGCGGAGTGTCCACCGTAATTAGTTCCATATTGATCGTCAACCAACAGAGAGCGACAAATGGCTACTGAGGGAGCGTCTGGACAAGACCGTCCGATAGAGATCATCCTCGACGGTCACGAGGTCACGAGTCCAACACGACGTAGAACCGGTAGGCAGATCAGAGAGCTAGGAACTGCTGACCGTATCGAGGGATTCGAAACGCAGGAGATAAATAAGCAGGGGAAGAAGATTAGGACGATAAGGGACGACCAGGAAATTGAGTTGCACGAGGACGAGCGTTTCCGGACCGTGCCTAGCGAGGGTGGTCCCGGTGGCAGCACCTGAGGAGATAGAGACGGCTGTCGCTGCGCTATCAGAGAGTTCGGGACTTGAGTTTAGAGTGACCGATGTTCCGGTGATCGGCACGAATCTATACGTGGTTTACGCAAGGAATCACCCTCTTCCCGAGAAGTACACGGTTTCAAGCGCTACGCTTGGCTTCCGCGTGCCTGGAAACTTTCCGGACGCTGGGCCGGAGGACTCCTTTTTTCTCCAGCCGGACGATATAAGACTCAAGGAAGACGACCCCGTTACCCACACGAGGAACCTCAATAGAGCTTCTTCCAACCAAGACTTCGTTCGGGGTACCGAGCTCGAAGGCGCGGCACTTGTCTTCTCATGGCACCTTTGGGAGAAGAGGCCATGGAGCAGGAGTAAGAACACTCTCATCGATCACTACGCGCACTGCGTCCGACGCTTTGACCAACCCGAACACGACTAATTAGACGCACATGCCCAGTTCGAAGAGGCTTCCTACGTGTGCCCTCACCTCGGAAGTGCATATTGCTTGCGAATCCAACAGATGGAAGGAGATCGAAGAACGCCTCCGAAAGGAAAGCCCTAATGAGGCTTGCGTGTTTGCATTCACCAGGCAAAGCCGTGGGTCAAGCCGGACCACTTCTATTCTCAGAGAGTGCTTTTGGCCGGTCGATGGGGACGTTCAAGCAAGCCCTCATTGGCTGGAGATCAGCGCTGACTACATCTCGCGCGTCATGGACGCGGCTGTCGATGCGGGAGAATCGACGGGGATTGCGTTGATTCACACTCATCCAGACACAGAGTATGGGATAGGACGAGGAGTCTTCAGCGGTCGCGATGACTGGTACGAAGCCCGGCTGTTCCCCACGATCACCCTAGCGCGCCCCAAAGCAATATCAGCAAGCATCGTGCTCGGCAGTGCATCCAAGGATATCGATGCTCGAGTGTGGTGGAACGATGGAAGCGGGGTTCGGACTCAACCAGCAAATCTCCTCAGGTTGGTTGGTCCAGAGATCACCTTCATTGAAACCCCACATTCGGACTGGAGGGACCACCCAGACCCGTCAATGATGGATCGCTCAACTAGACTGTGGGGTGCGGAGGGCAGGCGTATCCTTCAGAATCTGCGTGTGGGAATTGTTGGAGTCGGGGGGACAGGCAGTATCGTTCTGTTCTCGCTCGCCACGATGGGAGTGGGAAGGATCTGTGCTTGGGATATTGATACCATGAAGAAGGAAAACCTTCATCGGACCCTTGGGGCTACAAAGGACACAATCGGGAGCAACAATGTAGAGGCCATTGCTCCGACAATCCGCGCGATCGCAACCGCTACGCCATTCGACCTCATGCCATTTGACAGTAGCGGTACCTCAACAGCAGGCCTGATAAAACTCAAGGATTGCGACTTGGCGTTTTGCTGTGTTGATCGATTTGCTCCCCGTGTTCCGTTGAATGATTTTGCATACGCTCATCTCGTCCCGGTCATCGACATGGCATCGTGGATAGATGCATCAGAGAAGACGGTCGATGCGATCATGACACACGCTCATGTCTGGTCGCCCGGGATTCCTTGCGCTTGGTGTCGCCAAACAATCACCTCGCGGCGTCTCACGCGGGAGGCGCAAGGCGATCAGCGAGATATCGAGCGGCGGGCTCCTTACGGATTGCCGCTGGAACAAACTGATGGCGTCGAACCGAGCGTACTGCCGCTAAATGTCGCCGGCGTAGGACTCGCCCTGTTGGAGTTCATGCAGGTAGCGCTCAAAGTCACGAAGAGAACGCCACGAGATCTGAAGCTCTTTCTTCCTGAATGGGAGCTAGATGAGAGTGACTTAGATAGTCAATTTGAGTGCGACACTGAGGACGCAACGGGCTTAGGGGATACTGCAAGAATCCGTCCAGTTTCATAGCCCGCGCACAGACCTTGGGACACGGCGTCATCAGGCTGTTGGCGTCGATCTACACATCAACATGGATGCCGAGACCTAACGCCAGCCACGGACATGGACGCGTTCATCGACCCGCGAGACGATCTCGGTCCTGGTGCAAACAGGCCGCCCGCGCGCACTACGACCGCGCCAGAGGACCTTACAGAACTGCACCGGCTGTGCCGCGAGGGACGCCTCTACGACGTTGAACGCTGGATTCGTGTCGGTCGTCCGCTTCAGGTCGCTCAGGCAAGGCCCGTCAAACGTGCTCGACTGAGTTCAGCCCTCGAGATCGCCGTTCAGGCTGGTAACCACGCGTTGGTATTCCTGCTCCTGTCCAATGGATACGATCCGAACCAAGAGATTCACTCACCGCTTGATCTGGCGCTCCGGGCACGGCGATTCGACCTTGTGAGCCTCCTGCTCGAGTGGGGCGCTAATCCGCACGATGTGGACCTTGGTGATCTGTTCGGCACATACAATTCCGACCTGTTCAGACGGTTTCAAGACTTGGGCGTCGATCTCACAACCGGTCACGCGCTCGCTGAAGCGCTCGCCTACCACACGAGCAATCGGCCACTCTTCGGGTTCGCGAAACGGCATCGGGAAAGCCACCCAAAGATCCAAACGGAGCTCAACATTGCGCTGGCGCATCACGTCAGCGAGGAAAATGAAAAGGGCGTCCACCTGTGCCTCTGGGCCGGAGCGGACCCTCATGCGCCCGCGCTCAACCTCCGCTACTGGCGCGGGTCGGCTGACGCTGACGGCGACCAGGACCAGGACGCTCAGTTAGGCCTTAGCGCCATATATGAGGCCTGCCTGCGCGGCAACGTCACGATCGTCAAGCGGCTTGGCCCGGATCCCGCGCGAGACGATTTCGACCGGCTCTACCAGGCGGCGAGCAGCGGAGCCGTGATCGATCTCCTCGCGCAACAAGCGCTTCCGCAGAAGATCGGGGAAGTGATCCAACATCACCTGTGGTGGGCGACGTTCGACCACGGAGAGTGGCGATCGATCGAGGCACTCCGGCACCTGTTTCACACTGGTGTACGGTGGACGCAGAGTTCCGCGGACGAGATCGCGGGTCTTCGGCGGTCCCTGCTCAAAGCGTCCAAGACGACTTTCGTCGAACTGATGAAGCTCATGGCGACCGAGGACTACTGTTCACCAGAGCTCCTCAGAGCCTTAGCGCGGACGCCGGCTGTACACGCCCGGATGAAAGACGTTGGGTTCGTGCCTTCACCACCGGATGATCCGAAGCGTTTCAATCAGCTCCGACCGACGCGATCGCGAGAGGTCCTCAAGAAGTTTGGCGTGGAAATACGTGAACCACGTAACGCGCCTCCTGTTCCGCGCTCCGTGTGTGTGGGCGTCCGGCACCCGAACGGTCGGGAGATCCGAGTCGATCGCGCGGCGCTCTTCGAGCGTGTTTGGGCCCAACCAGTGGCGCGGCTCGCACAAGAGTGGGGTCTCTCAGGACCAGGGCTGAAGAAAGTCTGCCGTAAGCTGCAAGTCCCAGTGCCGCCCCGCGGTTATTGGGCAACACTGAAAGCCGGGCACGGGGCTCGACGACCGCAACTTCCGAGTCTACCGGAGGGTGTAGTCCCGGAAATCGTTGTCAGAGCTCCGTAGAAACGAGCTAGACAAGGAGAGTCGCATGTCGCGCAGGCGGATCACAGTGTTTGAAGACCCTCACCGGTCCATGCAAGGTGATCGCGCAGCACTTTCTCTCACTCTGGAATTGCTGTTCGAGAGATATACCAACGAAGGCCGATACCTTCCTGACGGTTCTCCAAAAACGGCACAGTATCTGGAGCACGTCCGTCAGACCGGTCGCTACCTCGTGGAGTTCTTCGGACCGCGTCAACTGGTGAGCAAACTCACTCCGGATCGCATTCACGACTACGTCGTATGGCGGCGCGGCGGGGGTGTCTCTGGCCGTCATGTCGGAGCCAACACGATTCAGCGCGACCTGGGGATGTTCAAGGCTGCACTGAACTGGGCGTGTCAGAAGTACGAAGGAGGGCACCCTCTCCTCACTCGACACGCACTCGAAAAGGTGCGCATCCCGACGGAGAAGGACCCCAAACGGCCGCTCCTGGACGCGGGCTCAATCCGCGCTCTCCTTGCGGTGGCTCCGACCGTCCACCCACTCCTGCGTCCGATGATTCTGCTGGCGTGGCGCACGGGGCGGCGGCTAAGTGCTGTCCTGGCTCTGCGCTGGGACGACGTGGATTTCGAGAAGGGGACGATTCGGTGGCGTGCCGAACACGATAAGATCCGCCAAACGTGGGTCGTTCCAGCGCGTCGCGATCTGCTGAAGGAGCTACGGAGATTCCGAGCAGAACGCCCGGGCATCGGGTCAGTGCTGTTGTTCCCGCATCCACAGCGTCGTCGGCACCGGGGTGGGCCCGTGACGCGACACCTGGCTGCGTACTGGCTCAAGGAGGCGTTTGAGCGCGGGAAGATCGCAAAGCCCAAGGGAGGGCTTTGGCACATGTTCCGTCGCGCTTGGGCAACGGAGCGAAAGGACCTGCCGCTCAAGGACGTGGCTGCGGCCGGCGGTTGGCGGGACACGAGCACCTTGCTCCGATACCAGCAACCCGACGAGGAGACGCTGCGTGCGGTGGCGGAGTTCGATCGCCCACGCGGGCGGGCGTGGTTCGAACTGAGGCGTCCCCCCGATCGCAAACCGACGGGTTGACTCTGGCGACTCCGGTGGAGAAACCCGAAGCCCAACGCCCAACACAGCGACGGCGGGCTCTGCGTGGCCCCTTCTGGAATCGAATGCAGGAGTCTCCGTGGGTTCCGCTCGTGCAACAGCCAACCCTGCTTAGACTTAGGCTCTGTATGTCCTTTGTAAGATGATGCTTAATTGTATCATAGAATTGACATTATATCACTTAACGTATAAACTTTGATACTAACTTTAGACTAACTTTAGGACACTAACATGCCCCGCAAGCACCTTACACCCAGGGCTGCCCCTGCTGCGATCACAGAGCTGAGTCGCCAGCTCGGCGCGAACGTCGCGTTCGCGCGCAAGCGGCGCCGGATTACTCAGGCGAGCCTCGCCACAAGGGCGGGGATCTCCAGGCCGACCCTTGCTAGGATCGAGGCCGGCGAGATCGGGGTTGGCCTTGATGTGTTCCTGGCGGTGCTCTGGGCGCTCGGGCTGGAGGGACAGGTACGCCAAGTTGCCAGCCCGGCGGACGACCGCGAGGGTGCAACCCTCGAGGCGGCTCGGCTCGGCCACCGAGTGCGAGCAACCCATCAGCTGACCGATGACTTCTAGGAGCTGCTACGTCTATGTGCAGCTGCCAGGTTCGCTTGACGTCGCAACCTGTGGCCAGTTCGAGCACGAAACGCTCTCGACGGGCGGTGCCGTCGGCCGATTCATCTACGGCCGACGGTATCGTGAGCGTCCTGACGCGGTCCCGCTGGACCCCTTTGCTCTACCCCTCAGCGACCAGGTCGTAGAAACGGCGCGCCTCAAGGGTGTTCACGGGGCGATCCGAGACGCTGCACCGGACGCGTGGGGGCGTCTGGTCATCGATCGCGGTAGCGGTCGAACCGACTTGGATGAGTTGGATTATCTCTTGCTCGGCCCACAGGACCGGGCGGGAGCCCTGACCTTCGGTCTTGGGAAGGATCCGCCGCCACCTGCCTCTAGGTGGAACCCTATCGTGCAGCTAAAGGAGCTGCGGGAAGCCGCGCGCTTGATTGAGGCAGGAGAGGCCCCTGCGACCTTTCCGGCCCACCTAAGAGCGCTAGTCTCTCCTGGTACGTCCCTGGGTGGCGCACGCCCAAAGGCCGTAGTCGAGGACGCCGATGGCCTTTGGGTGGCAAAGTTCCCCGCGAACGGGGACCGCTGGAACAACGCCTTTGTTGAAGGTGCAATGCTGGCCTTGGCGCGACGCGCCGGAATCCACACACCGCCCATCAGGTTTGAGCCGCTTGGTGAAGAATCGGTTCTGCTTGTGAAGCGCTTCGACCGGGAGAAGGTGAAGGGAGGATATCTACGGCATCGTGTGCTCAGCGGGCTCACCGTGCTCGAGGCAGAGGAGGAAGTCACGGACCGGAGTCGCTGGTCTTACCTCCTTCTGGCCGATGAGCTGCAGCGCCGATCGGACCGGCCTGTCGAAGATAAGGAGGAACTCTTTCGCCGCATGGTCTTCAACGCGCTCGTCTCGAACAACGACGATCATCCGCGGAACCATGCCCTCGTTGCGCCTGGCACAGGCTGGCGCTTGGCCCCTGCCTATGATCTCACGCCTTCGCCTTCGGCAAGCCAAGAGCGTGACCTAGCCTTGATCGCGGGTATCCGCGGTCGTGCTGCTAGGCGGGAGAACCTTCTCTCCGTTGTGCAACGATTCGGCCTAACCGAGGCACGCGGGGCCGAGATTATCGACGAGATCAAGACAGTTGTCGCCGCTGGTTGGGAAGCGGAGGTACGTCGAGTCGGTGGAACCGCACGCGATTGTGAGACAATCCGAACGGCGTTTGTGTACGAGGGCTTCGAGCATGCCGTCCCGGCATAAGGGCATGGAAACGGCGGCAAAACGGCTGCGCGCGGAAGTGAAAAGCCCCGCACCGACTTGAGTCGCTGCGGGACTTATTGCCCCTCCTGGGCTCGAACCAGGACTCTCCTGATCCCATGCCACTTCGGCTTTCGCCGCCGCTCGCGTATCCGAGCGTTTGTGGTCTGGACTGTGCCTTCACCTTCGCCGCTACGCGGTCAGGTGGCTCCCACCCAGTCTCTACACCTTCCCCTCTCGGGGCTTGGCTCGGCGTTGCCAGTGAAGGGTTCGCCGACTTCGAGAGCATTCACGCACGCCGTTTCCGACGCGGTGTCCAGCGAGCGCACCGTCAGGTGCCGCTAGAGTCAGGCGTGTTGCCAGTTACACCAAGGGGCAGCGCTCCTTCTCTCACGCCTAGCGAGCAGCCAGGACGAGGATCATTTTACCCGGAAGCGAGGGCCTGGTCAATTGAGGCTCACTCCGGGGCGTGAGCGCCACGAGTCCAGTCCACGCAATCGTCCGGTCGGTATGACCCGGTAGCCGATGCGCGACAGCTCATGGCGAGGGTTGGCGCGTCCTCCCTGCTGATCCAAGGCGATTCGCGGCGTCCTCGCGTCCTCGCGTCCACGCAACCTATGCTGGTTATGAGGCAGCAGCCTCGTCGAGCCTCGTTGGGCTCCATACCTCTTCGGCGAGCCGGCGGTACAGCTCCTGCCGAGCTTCAAGGTCGGCACGCTTGAACCGAGAATGAGCTCGGAATGGCAACCCGCTCCGCTCACAGTAGCGTTTGAATCCTGGGTTGTGCTTGTAGCACTTCGAATTGAGGGACTTCGCCAGGAGGTTCTGGCCGAAGTAGTGTTCGATCTTGTCTTCGTAGGGAAGATCTCCGTAACTCGCGTTGAAGCTCTTTGGCAACAGTAGCAGAGCACCGATGCGGTTGCGTTGCTCCCCAAAGTCAGCTGGGTGTTCGAACTCGTCTCCGTACGACTCTGGGTGATCCGCCCAGATGTGCTCGACCTCGTAGCCCTTCTTCCCCCCTGCAAGGTAGTCCGCAAGTTTCGACGGGAGACCGGACGATCGCTCAAGGTGGTCTGTCATCCGCGCCAACATCCACTTCACGGCAGGGCGATTCATCTTCGTGAGGCCGAAGCGCTCTTCCATGAATCCCTCCTCCTGACCTTTCAGGCGCTTCTTGAGCAGCCGGACGAGATCGCCCGCACTTTGCACACGCACTTCCTTGACGACCCCAAACATAAAGTACTGCATGGTGGAGTACGAAATACTTTTCCAGTTCCAGAGGCGACGCGCGAGCATGATGTCGATGAAGCTCGCAACTATGCGGACTTTCCGTTTGACGGCGGCTGCGCTCTCATCGACCTTCAACGCGGCGAGGAGGAGCGGGTATTGGAGAGTAAATTCTAGCCAGCCGATGGCGTAAAGAGTCTCGAGCCCCTCCTGAAGCTCGAGCGACGCGTTTCGCAGTTTCTCGTACTGCCCAACGTAGAATGACATGTCTCGTTCGATGAAACGAACAAAGTCTCCACTCGCCTTCAAGCCGATCGCATCATCGTGTTCGCGGACCCATCGGTGGAACTCGGTTCCCAAACGATCGAAGTCGCCCGGCTGAGCTCCTCTCGTTCGATCGCGTATCGTCTGAGCATACTGGCCTCGCAACCACGCCTTGACGGCGTCCGCATCTTCGTCTTTTCCGAGTTCCACCAGGGAACCCAGATGCTCTTTCCATGCTTTGCCGGCACCGAGCCGTTTGCGGTCATCAGTGATGCTCGCCAGGAGATACCCTTTCAACATGTCCAACGGGGTGAGCGACAACCCCCGGTCGTTCATGGTCTCGAAGATCTTGTAGGCATCATCGTCAGATAGGGCTACAATCTCGACGAGGTGGACATTCTCGATGAACCAATCAGCAAAGAAGGGGAGTGCGCGTTCGCCAATTTCTTGTGGGAAGAGTTGCTGGATGTCCTTGTAACGTGCCGCTATGTTCTTGACCGATTCTGGCCCGTCTGAAGGCTCGGACGCCTCTCCCCCATAAAGTGCTTCCATACAGGGCGTTCGCTCATCAACGTCCAGGTTGAAGGACTTGCGCCCGTACCTCTCTGAGAAGATCAGATCCTCTAGCTTCACTCTGTCGGGCCGCTCACCTTGAGCATTCTGGAGGTAGATAAGTAGGAGAGTCATCGTCGTAAGTCGCTGCTGACCGTCGATAACGAAGACGCGATCGTTCTTTGCGCTGAGGATGATCGACCCTAAGAAGTAGTGCTCGTACCGCTGTACTGCTTCGCGTTCGTGGTTCGGCTTATAGGAGTCGAGAAACGTGTCGCTAAGGTCTTCAATGAGCTCCCGGATTTGCTTGGTCTGCCACTTGTACTCTCGTTGATAGTAGTCTATCGAGTAACGGGTGCCGCTCAGCAGCTGACGAACGGTCTTGGCCTCGCCTCGAATCTCACGCATTCAATGGTCCCATGACTGGTCGACCAGCATTGCCCCTGACGACTCCACCGAGCCCTCACTCACTACCTCACCGTTCCCCTTCACTACCCACGAGCTCCACAAACTCTGCGATCATTCCCACCTCCCCCTCATCCTCCGGCAATAGCACGATCGGCTCGTAGGCCTTGTTTAGCGGCTTCAGCACGATCTTGGTATGTCGCGACCCACCCTCTTCATCCGCGGCCTTTTCGCTAGTATAGACCTTTAGGGTGTACTGCCCTCCTGTCACCGGGTCATCAATCCCCCGGTGCCACACGAGAACTCTGCGGCCCTGTCTGGAGCCTCCTCGGGGCGCGCGGAACAGGCAGTAGGAACCGTTTGGAATGTCTGGCTCCATAGAATCCCCTTGAACCCGAGCCACAAACATCCCCGGCTCGAACTTCGTCGTAGTATCGAACGTCACCCATTCGCTTGCCCACTCCCCCTTCTCGTCTAGCGCCCCCTGCTCCTCACTCCAGCGTCCGGCGGCGGCTCGCAGGCTGGTCAGGGGCACACAGTTGCGGAACTGCTCGCCCGTCTTGGGCTGCACCGTACGGAACGGCAGGACCTTAGGCCCGGAGGCGCAGCGGATCAGCAGGCCCCTCAGCTTCGAAGGGTCGTGGCAGATCTCATACTCCCACTCACCATAGCGCCGTGCGTTGTTCACCGCGGCGACCCACTTCCTGGCTGCTGCGTTCTTCGCCTTGACTCTGTCCTCGTCCCGGAACTCTCCACCACCCCCTTTGATTTCGAGCATCAGGTACTTCCCACCCCTTAACCGGAGGATGAAGTCGGGCAGGTATTCGTGCGGCTGGTCGCCATACTCATACCGCACTACCATGTCCACACCGCGCGCATTGGGCGTGTAGCAATCGACGGCGTCAAGATCCTCGAAGACTTCGATTGCTTGCTGCTCGAGGTCGCTGAGCACCGCGGCTGCATTGAGATGGCTCTTGGTGAGTTGAACCACCGGACGTGTGGTTCGGTAGTTCACATCCCATGTCGACTGATAGGGCTTGTACGAGTTTACGATTGGGATGAGCGGTGCTTCCTTGGTGGCCGCCGCGGGTAGTATCCCGTCCCTAATCCGCTCTCGAAGTAGTATGGCATACTTCTCGAGAGCAAGTTCGCGGTGGTCCACGCCGGGAGCGAACTCCACCTTCCGATCCACGTAAGCACCCACGATCTTGAGCACGTCGGGGAAAACCTGGTGTCGGGCCAGGCGCAGGTTCTTGAGCCGCTCCACTCCTTCTCCCTCGGCGCCTTGGATCAGGTCGTCCACGATCATCTGGGTCAGCCAAAAAACGACCTGCTGGAAGCGGACCTGCTCGTAGAAGCGCGTGCGGTCATGTCGCACCAGGTCTTGCTGCACGATAGGCCCAGCGTCGCCCTGGTACCCTCGAGTGGGCATGACGTACACCGCCGTCGGCTCATGATTCACTACGAAACCCTCGAGTTCGTCTACGTCGCAGGTGATTCCACTAGCGCGGAGATCATAGGTGTAGCTCTCAACTACTGGGAGCCGGATTTCAAACCGGTCCCGCTCTTGCACCGCATGGATGTGGTTGTAGACGGGATTAGGATTGGGACCGTCCTTCGGCGCACCCTTGAAGGGAATCAGCGAGAAGGGGATTCCGTATACGTCCACATACTCGGCCGGCAATAGCCCGGTCTCCGGGTCTGGTGTGTAACTCATCCGTCGCAATCCACGCCCTACCACTTGCTCGCAGAGTAGCTGACTGTCAAAAGCCCTAATGCCAAGGACGTGCGTCACATTCGTGGCATCCCACCCTTCGGTCAGCATCGAGACCGATACCACACACCGCACCTGCTCCCCCGGCCGGCCGCGCTGACCGACCGTCGTGAGTAGCTCGCGAAGCCGCTCCGCGGCCTCGTCGCGACTCTCGTCGTCTTCAGTGTCGATCTTGGCGAGAAGCTTCGTATCGATTCTGAATGTGTGTCGTTTTCCTTCGCTATTCGTGAACTCGGGGATCAGCCCCTGCCCATACACGATCTCCTCAACGACCTTGCCCTTCTTCCCCTCCGCTTCGACCCGCTTCTCGCCGCTGATCTTCTCGTAGAAGACCTCGGCGAGGTCGGTATCGTTGCAGACCACGATCAGGACCGGTGGAACCGGTTCGCGCTCGGGGCTCGCCTTCTTGATTTGGTCGTAGCGCTCCTTCCATTGGCTCGCCAATGTGATCAGCGCGCCCTGCGCTTCCCTGTAGACTGCCTCCGGCTTAGGGCGTCTGTTCGCGAACCTGTCCTTCGGCTTGAGTTGATCGTCGATGTGGCGCCAGAGCCGGAAGTACTTGGGGTCCGGCCGACCGGCTTCGTCCTTGCTACCTTTGTCGTCCCTCACGGGAAGCCTTGGCACCTTTACGATCCCGCACTCGATCGCGTCCACCAACCCAAAGTCGCTCACCAACCACGGGAATGGGCTACCCTCTGGATAACCACTAGCGGCGAGATAGAAGGGTGTGGCAGAGAGGTCTACACAGGCAGCGATGCACGGTGTAGCAGAGCCGAGCAACCCGGCGTTGTTGATCCGGTCGAGTCCAGCGAGCCACACACGGGCCTCTTCCACTTCCTCTTTGAGTGCGTCCTTCTGTTCCTTCGTCAACCCTCCTTCGAGCTTGGCGTCCTGATCCGCCCGTGGCCTCCAGCAGTGGTGCCCTTCGTCGTTAAGGACGAGGACTGGTAGGCGAGCCGCGAGGTCACCCAGGCGAGCTTTTGCGAAGGCTTCTGGGCTTTCCTCACCCTTGTCGACCACGCGAAATGTTGCATCCCCTTCCTTGTGTGGACTCTCAAGCCCAAATCCATGCCAGTTGGTCACCAGGACGCGGCCGGCGTTCATCAGATCGCGGTACTTAGCCGGTACCAGGTCGAAGAAATCGTAGTAGTTCTGCGGATGGTCCGGGCGGAGTACTTGGAGTCGCCTCTTGACTGTGAGATTCGGGGCACAAATAAGGACGCCGCTCGGGAAGAGCGTAGTAGCCGGATTGCGCCCGCGGTTGCAGAAAGCCCAGGTTGTGAGCATGGCCATTACCACGGTCTTGCCACTTCCGGTGGCCATTTTGCAACCGAGTCGGCGAAGCGGTAGGAGGTTACTGTCCGCCGGGATGTCCACTATTCTTGGAAAGAGCTCGGCGTCCACGTCTTCGAAGCTAGGTCTCTCCGCACGTAGGAGACCTTCGATTTCCTTCTGCGCGACTTCGAAGTTCTTGAACCCGGTGCGGCCGAGCTGACCAGGGATGGCCAGCTCGAGTAGGTATATGAGTGTCTCCGCCGCCTCCCTTTGGCAGAAGAACAAGGGACGTGGCCGATCATCGCGAGTCCAGTAGCGCAGCAGGTCCTTGGTAACTGCCTCCGCGCCCCGGTACCCTGCCTCCCGCCAACGCTTCACGTCTTCCCGAAGCCTGTTCACAAGGGGAAGGTCGTCCGACTCCTCCTCAGCCAGGAGTTCTTGTTGGGCAGTGCCGGTCTTCTTAGTCTTGAACCAGTACGTGGCCCGACGGCGACCATCGTTCAGCGTCGGGACCCCGCCCACGTACACCCAGTGCCTGCGCGGCGCCTCATAGGGCTTATTGATCACAGGCTCGGGAACCGCCTGTGTCGGGACCCAGTCGGCCGGTGGCTCGGGGTTCTGGCTTCTGGCGCGGGGTGGCACAGTCAGTCCTTCAGGGTCCGGATCGCCATCACCTCATTGCCCCGGGGATCGATCACTTTAACCGCAATGCGGCCGTACTTGCCGCTGCCGAAGGGCAATGATTGCGTCCCCTTGAACACCTCGAACGCGTTCGCGTCTGTGACCGATCCCAACGCCTTGGCGATCTTCTCCCATGCGTCCTGATCGGGAAAGAAGGCCTGGGTGATGCAGAAGCAGCGGCCGTCATAGTCCTGGTCGAGGAACCAGGCAGCCACTTTGTCGGCGCCGGTGGAGCGAATGGTATTGGCCACGGGGTCGTATATGTCAACGCCTTTGAGACTGCAAACCCACTCTCCGTCCTTGTGCTGTTTGACTTCAAGTTCAGGCTGCCCAAAAACCGTGAAGAGCTGGCTATTCGGCGTATCCTTGAGGAGACCGTCCATGCCCGGATTGATATCCGGGCGGATGTACGCCTGGTGGATGTGGAGCTTGGGGTGGCTTTGCTCTTGGATGACCGCCGAGGCCTCGGCGTCAAAACTGAAACCAGCGACGACCAGGTCGTCGTAGCGTTTGCTGGCACGGATCAACTCTTCCACCTGCAGGGCTGTTACGGGGCCGTACTGTGGTCCGAAGCCCACGGCGACCGTAGCCGGTCCTTGCGGGTCTCCCCCCTCCCACACTCCCTCGGCGTGGATCAGGCTCCCCGATTCCTGAGCGAAAAGCGGCTCGAGCTGAGCGAATTTCCGCTGTTTGTTGTTGAGGAACGTGAGCCCGTCTGTCCTTAAGTGTTGGACCATCCTCGTCAGGTAGGCATGGATGTTCTGAACCTCAGCACCAGTCCAGTCGTCTCCGAGCGAGGTTGGCGTGCCATCGAAGAGGCCCGCCTCACCCAGGCTCAATTCTTCCGGCCGGACGCCCTCGACAGTGAACGGCCCGCTCACCCGAACCACTCCTTTGGTCACCTCTGGCTCGTCTACTAGGTCCTCCTGTTCAGCATTTGCAGCAATGCACGCATTGACCTCGTCCATTTTGGCTCGCCACGCCCTCCGGTACGCGGTTACAGCATTCTCCAACTCCTTAGGCCACTCCGCGTCCGTGTCAAATGGAACATTCCAATGCTCGAACTTCCTCTCAGGAAGTAACCACCGGCGGCGATCGGACTCATTGATGGCTCGCCTTCCCATCTCGCTCTGCTTGTCCGCAAGCTTGGCCTCGAGTCGCCGCCGAGAGTCGACGGACACCGACTTTAGAGCAGCGGTGCAAGCGGCAAGGGCGGGCTCAAGAACTGCATGATGCTTTGCAAAGATGGGGTCGAGGTTTGAGTTCTGTGCGATGCTCTTGAGCGTGATATGGGGGACAGTCCTGTACACGAAGCCTGCGCTGGGGTTTGGTGTTGCATCCTTGGTACGGTAGTGCTCGAATCGTGCAGTCAGAACACGCTGGCGTGCGATCGCAACAGCTACGCGACTAGTATCAACTGTAATCCAGCGCCGACCCCACTCTTCCGCTACGCCTGCGGTGGTGCCACTTCCACACGTAGGATCAAGGACCAGGTCACCAGGATCCGTCGTCATCAACAGACACCTTTCAATGACTTTCGCTGCAGTCTGCACTACGTATTGCTTTGCCATTTCACCACGGGTGTCTGACCATAGATTCGTGAGCTCCGTAACCGGGTAATCGTCGTAGAACATCGCTTGGTACGCGGAGTCTTTGTCCTCGCCCAAGACAATTAGTCGCTCGGCGGCGATCACGCGTCGCATGCCCTCGGTGTTAGTCCTCCAGCTCGTACCTCTTTTTGGAGAGAAGCGATGGCCTTCATACTCGAACTCGTATACACAGCTCGGAGTCAGACCAGCAGCGGTAAGTTTGGTCGGGGCAAATAGCTTCCATTCTGGTGGGAGCTCCTCGATCCGTCCGAATTCCTCGGGCGAGAGACGTCGCCTGGATCCATCAGGAAGTTCTACCCACGCATAGCCAGTTACTCCCTCCTTACCAGTTTTCTTGATGACCCGCGGCGTGCGGAACTTTACCTGGCTCCGATCCTTGCCATACCACAGGAAATAGTCCGCAACCGCAGCCAGACCGGAGCTGCCCAACGGATTGGTCTTTTTGAAGGTGATGATCGACAGAGCATTCTCTGCCCCGTAGATCTCGTCCATCAGAGCCCGCACCAAGTGGAGATTCTCGTCACCAATTTGTACGAAGATGCTACCGGAGTCGGCGAGAAGTTCCCTTGCGACCGCGAGTCTCGCCCGTAGGTATGACAAGTACGAATGAACGCCCACATGCCAAGTGTCGCGATACGCCTTCACCATCTCACTCTCGCGCGTGAGATCCTTATCTTGCTCCTTGACTGTCCTATTTCGTACTTCGGGCTGAAAGTTGCTCGCAAACTTGATCCCGTACGGCGGATCAACGTAGATCATCTGTATTTTGCCCGCGAGGTTCTCCCGCCGAGCTATTGAGGACATGACTTGCAGGCTGTCTCCCAGGATCAGGCGATTTGACCAATCGATGTCGTGACGATAGAACTGGACGGCTTCCTGGTACGGCTGCTGCGGGTCAGCAAACAGCTCCTTCTGAACGTCCTCCCGCATCGCGGCCCGAATGATCGCCCTGGCACTTACTCGCTCGTGGATGTGGAGAGCCACCGGGTCCACCTCGAAGAACCCCTTGTCCTCCTCCTCCCGCTTGCCGGCCCATTCGAGCCACGGCTGGTAGTGCTGGGTTGCCTCCCTCACCACAGTTGCCTCAGACTCTGTAAGCGGTCGTCGCGTTGCCGCCAGGAGAAGGTCCTGGATCCGGTCAGCGGCACCGGTCGGGTCTGATCGCAATACCGGTGACAGGTGCGGGTTGTAGAAGTACTTGGCCTTTGGAACCGCCGGTACCTGGCCCTCAGCCGCCATCTTGGCGAGCGGAATGTTCTTGCGCTTCTCGCTCGTGTGGCGGTAGTCGGCCGTCTTCGCCTTAGGGACACCGCCGGCGTTCCTCTTGTCTCGTGCCATGCGTCTCTCAGTGCTAGAGAACGTACTTCTCGGTGAACAGTTCGATGTGCGCGGTCAGCCGCGGACTCAGGTGGCCGTCGCGCGTCAGCCGCTCGATGATGTCTTCCAGATAGACAAACGCAACCGCCTGAGCTGCCGGTGGCGTAACTGCGCCCAGCAGGAACTCCCGTCCCGCGACGAGGGAATCGCTGGCTCTTGGGACCAGGACCACCAATCGGTCACCACGATCTAACTGAAGGTGAGACAGATTTCGAAGCAACTGATAATGCTTGAAGAAGGGTTCTTCAACGAGCGCGGCGGGATTTGCTTTCCCGACCAGCCGAGGCCGGTAGATGCGCACGAGCTTGCGTCGGTGGCGTGCGTCACGCTTCGCCATCCCGAACTCTTGCTCTGACAACTTCACCTCGACGAAGTATTGAGCTCCGCCCTCCACAAAGAGATGAAGATCGAAGTTGGTTCCCTCACCCTCGTCCGGTACAGACTCGAAGGCCCATCTCTCAAGCCTCCCTGCGGGAAGCTTCATAGCATCGAGCAACGCAGCCGGGTCAGCATCTGGCAGACCAAGGAACGGAAAGAACAAATTGAAGGCCATCGCCTGAGATGAATTCAGGTGATGGAAGTACTGGTGGAGCTTCACTTCCTTGCCGGCCGGCGTTGCCAAGTAGGCGACAAATTCCCGCCTGATGGTCTCCAGGAGGTTCAGGCGGCGAAGGGGTAGTGGGAGGATATGCGGATAAGACCGGCCGGTCCGGGCCCATACGCCGGATTCGCGGACACCCAGGCGCTGGACCTTGTAGACTGCAAGGTGGCGTTGCAGGCGTTTGGAGTAGGGCTCGCTGCGCCGTGGGGTTGTTATCCCGCCCTCCTACTTCGCCCATTGCGCCCCGTGGGCGCAGATATGCGAATACTCGCACGAGCGACACTTCGCCTTCTCGGGCTGAGGAGTGAACAGGCCGCTGCGAATCCCGGACACTGACGCCGATGTTCTGGCAACTACCGCTTGGGTGACGGCTGTCCCGATGTCCACGCTGTGACGCTTCCCATCCCGCAGTTCGTGCAGATATGCTCCTTCCACGTTCAGTCCTTCGCCTCGGCCGGCCGCGGTGTACAGCGCAAGCTGGCGGCGGTAACGCTCGTCCCGTTCCTCGGCCGTGGCGATCTTATAGTCGACGATCGCAAGCGAGTCGATCTGCCCCTTCTCCTCGTCCAGGATGACATCCGCCCGACCAGTTACAATGCCGTCCTCCAAGTGAAGCTCAAAGGGGCGTTCTGTGGCCCAAATACGCCGTAGGTCGCTAGAGTAGTCCTTCACGTATCGTGCGGCGAGTCGCTGCCCCGCCGCGAACATTCGGTCGAATGCCGGCTTGTCCGCGAGCGGGAGATAGAACTCTTCGTCGACTAACGCCGAAAGGTCCTCACCCGTGGGGATCTTCCCCGTGTCCTTCGCTGTTTCGGCGACCCGGCGCAGTACATGATGTATTGCTTTGCCGTAACCCAGCTCCACGGCGATGCGCTGTTCGAAGCCCATCACGTTTGCCAACCGAAAACGATGGCCGCACTCTTCGAAGAGGGCTACGTCGGAAAAGGATACCTCGAGGGGTGGCGGCTCATCGTCCGGAATCGGCGCCGGTGCGCCCGGTAGGAGCAATGTCGCGGAGGCACGGATCTTCGCGCCAACGACGTCGATGAGGAAGGGCGAGGGATCAGCCGCAGTCTTTGCTGTTCGGGTGAAACAGGACAGGTAGACGGCGTCGCGCGCCCGAGTGAGCGCAACGTAGAACAAGCGTCGCTCCTCCGTTTCGCTCCCTTCATACCGTGACCGCTTCTCCGAGGGGAAGCAGCTTTCGTCCAGCAGCCAATCCTTGGACGAGCCGGTGAGGGCTGAGGGGAACCGCCGGCTCACCAGGGCAGGGATGAACACAATGGGCCATTCGAGCCCCTTAGCCTGGTGGATGGTTAGGATGTCCACCGCATCTGTATCGACCGAGAGTTCACCCTCGAAGTCTTCGTAGGCCTCGATGGCGTAGAAGAACAAATACCGTTGCAGGTTCTCGAAATACTCCTTGCCGCGGTCCCGGCCCCCTCGAAACTCCCGCCCCCGATCTCCCTCAACGTACCGCCCTCGACGGTAGACGTGCTCGAAATCAGCCAGCACTTTGGAGAATCGGGCGAAGGCTCCGAAGCGCGCGGAGCCCTCCGGAGAGTCGATCTCAATTTCGTGAGCCCCGAGGGTCTCTAGAAGCAGGTAGAAGTCGCCAACCAAGCTCACAGGTCTAGTGCCGCGAAGCTGGAACGACTTCCAATCCTCGAGGTACTTCCGCAGGCCCCGGATTGGCTTCCCTCCTCCGAAAGCACGGTTGAGCCCCTCGACAATGTGGTCCAAGTCTGCGCCTCTCGACTCGGCGAAGCGGTGGTCCTTCCACTGACCGTCCACGAACCAGGCAAAGATCTCCCCAAACAGATTGATCTCCGGCTGTAGGAAAAGCCCTGTGCGCCCACCACACGCGATGGGAATGCCCCGCTCCCGACAAGCCTCAATCAAGGGTGGTGCCGATGTGCGAACCGATCGGAACAGGACAGCAATGTCCCCATAGCGGTAACCCTTATCATGGAGCCGCCGAATTGTCTCCGCGATTCGCTCCGCCTCATCCTGCGGGCTCTCGGCCCTCCACGTCACCAACTCATTCGGGCCGGCCGAGCGCGTCGGCTTCATTCTCTTGGCAAGCCGCTTAGGGATGGTGCCTGCAAAGGCATTGGCCGTTCGGACAATCGTAGGCCGGCTCCGGCGGTTCTGCTCGAGGGTTACCGTTTTCGTCTTGCGACGCCGCCGCGCGAAGCCCTGGATGTTGTTGATGTCCGAGCCGCGCCATTGGTAGATGCACTGGTCGTCGTCACCCACGACGCAGAGCTGGACCGGAGGCTTGGAGAGCAGCTCGATCAGCCGCTCCTGGGCGGGGTTGATGTCTTGGTATTCGTCCACCACGAGGTGACGTAACGGGTCATGCACGCGGCTGAAGATTTCAGGGTCTGCGAGCGACTCGACCGCGCATTGGATCACGAGTCCGAACGTGAGGCAGTGGTAGCGGTCGAGCATTGCACGATAGCGCTGGTACGTCTCCCCGACACGACCCTCGAGCTGAGTAGCGTCAATGAGCTCATTCCCAATCGCGTCTACGGTCTGGATCCAACGTCGAGTGGGGTTGGGCTTCAGCTTGTAGAGCTGGAGCTGGTTGAACTCCCGACTCAAGAGGCCGGCGTGGCGGTGTTCATCGAGCACATCGTAGTTCCCATACTTAGGGACGTACTGCTGAAGAAGGCGGAAACAATAACCGTGGATGGTCCCCACAAACATGGGCCCGAGTCGGTCGAGGAAGGCACGTCCTCTAACCTCGGCCACGCGCAAGGTAATGCGCTCCTTCAGCTCGGCAGCGGCGCGTTCGGTGAAGGTGAAAGCGACAATCGACGCTGGCTCACCGCCCTCGTCGATCAGGGCGGCGATCCGGCGCGAGATCGATTCCGTTTTGCCCGAGCCGGCGCAGGCGATGAGCTGCAAGTCGCCGCCGCGATACTCGATTGCAGCGCGCTGTTGAGGCGTGAGCTTGATCATTCCCTTTGGCTCAGGGCTAGGCAATGTCGCTGTATTCCCACCTTGGGTCACTCGGTGCAGACTCCGGCGAGAAGCGCGACGATGCGAGAAGCCGGGACCGTTGAGTAAGATCGGGCTCTCAACTGGTCCCGTGCTGCTCTCCGCGCGAGATCAAACGACATCGCGCGACCGCCGCGATCTCACCCGAGCAAGTCCACGTGTCTACTCTACCATGAGCAGACGACACGGAGTCGGGTCAATGCTAACCTGCACGGGCCGCGTGAACGTCGTAAACGATGCGATAGCCTGTCCGGCTGCGAGGGAAGGCAGGCGGTCCCAAAGGCTCTCACTGATCCCGCCGATAGAGTGCTTCAGGCGATTGACGACACCAGCGTCGCTTACCTTGTGAAGAATCCAGTTATTGATCAGGCCGAATACCTCGTCCGGCAAGTGCTGGGGCAACTGTGTGATGAACACCAAGCCGAGCCAGCGCTTTCGGCCCCTGCGGGCAATGCGTGCAACCTGTTGGAAAAGCACTTCCATCTTGCGAATCCGCTGTGCGGAGAGAAACTCGTGGGCCTCCTCGATGAAGATGACCGCCGGAACAGCAGAGCGACGCGCCTCCACTGCCGCTTTGTAATTGACCTCTTGCTGCTCTTGCAGGCCGCGCAACAACTCCGCGATAACTAGGTTGTTGATCTGGGTCGAATCAGTGTCGCCTAGATCCATGATGGACACGCGGCCCGGCTGGAGAAGCTCTGCGTAGTTGAGCGGCGGCGCGTCGTCCGAGTCAAAGATCTTGAGCCGCTTAATCTTCCCAAGCTTGCCCTGCAAGACTCGCCAGCTGGCGACGTTCTTCGGCGGACTGACGCTCCCGATGATCTCATGGAGCTGCTGGCGCCTTTCCCGAAACAGCTTGGTCTCGAGGTATGGCTCAGTGGGATCCTTATCAATCACTGTCGCAATCTCCTTAACGACATCGTACAGATGCGCCAAGGTCATCCCGGGATAGCCGGTCTCAAGCTCGTCCAGCTCCATGAGCCTGCGACGGTCCTCATCAGTCTTCGGCCATACGCCCATCTTCTCGAGAGCAAGCTTGGCCACGTCGTAGGCCTTGAAGAAGCGCTCGCTTTGGGCCTCGTTGAGCTCCAGGATCTCCTGCACAGCGTACGGGGAAAGCTCGCTAAAGCGGAGGGAGAAGGCCGCCACCGACGGGTGACCGGGGTTCGCGGTATCCCTGCCCACTGGATGGAGAATGTGAGTGTTGTCGACCCCTCGTGGCTCGATCCCGCGCCGGCGGAGGGCCTGGAGCATTTCCGGCTTGTCAGTGGGCTCGTTGATGGCGCAGTACTCTCCTTCGGTGTCAATCAGGATGGCGGCCACGCCAGCTTGCTGAACCTTGGCTACGAGACCTGAGACCGTGGTGGACTTTCCACCACCTGTGGTGCCGAGAACGCCCAGGTGCCGCGGGAAGACTCCCTTGCTCTTCGCCGGAACCTGGACAGGGAGGTCCTCGAAACCCTCGGCCAGCCCAAGGCGGAGGTCGCCGTGTATCTGGAGAACGTGCGCCGTCTGTTCCGCGTCGAGCGGGAACACAGGGCTATTGGGCTTTGGCCTCCACCGTGGGGGAACGGCAGCGCCGTCCTCGAGGCGCTCTCCTATGATCTCAACCTGGGCCCGGCCGTGGTACTGGGGCATCAGCAGCCCACCTTTGACCGCCGTCACGACCATCGGGGTCGCGTCGGCACGAAGACCATCGGGCTCGGCGAAGGGCCCCGCGACCACAGCCCCCAGGTAGACCCGCTTATCAACACGGCTCTCGATGCGAACCAGAGCCTGACTGGGCAGCTTATCAATGTTCTCCGGCGGCAACAGCACAGTGACCGTGCCGTCCTTGCTAGTGGGCGCATCGAACATCGTGCTTCCGATGCTTCCTTCGTAGCCTTCGGGTGGCACCCATGGGCCGCCGGCTCGCGCGCTATCGGCATCGACGGCCCGAAAGGCCTCCTCTGGCGTATCCAGGACGCCGTCCTGGGTCAGGCTCTTCTCGTCACCCACGGCTTACTCCTCTCTGCTTCTGGACTACCGCCTGCTGCTCCGCTCTGACTGGTAACGGAAAGGCTCACCCGCGGCGGCGTACGCAACTTCTGTAGAGGCCGCGAATGTCTCTGCACCGAACATTGTACTGCACAGCTTGTCAGCGAGATCGATGAGCATCGGAAATCCTCGATGCTCCTGAAGGACACTGTCAGCAAGCGCGATGAGTGCCGCTTCGTGAGCGTGGTCGGCGTGGGCATAGAACATCTGCGCAGGCGCAAGACGGGAAGCTCGGTACATGCCGATCACGATCTTTGGTCCGCACTCCTTTACGAAATCGTTCACTGCCTCTCCCACATCTCCCCAACCCTCGCCCCGGTAGTGCCCGCTCGCGATCCGTTCGAGGCTTTCTAAGCTCGAGTCAATGATCGCGTACTCGAGCGGCTTTAGGGCGTTCCCGATTGTGAGTAGCTCTCGAGCCGACGGGGCACTCGGGACGAAGAGGAACCGCTGATGGTCGAGGACGAATCGTTTCATGAGCTCCAGGCTCGCTTGCACGAGCTCCACCATGCCCGAGCCGGTCACCAGCTCGTACGGGGTGGGATTGCCGTGGCCCAGGCGCCATTCAGCGCGGGAGCGATCAAGCAGCACGGCGCGCTCCGCGTAGGCCATGATCCCGCGCCGGGCCAAGTCGGTCAGGCGATCCCGGGTGCTACTGTGACCGACTGCGCCCCGTTGCCGACGGCGTTCAAGGATCTCCATCGTCTCGTCAACTGGGCTCTTGGTGGAAGACGTGCGCAGGTCTCGACGATAGATGCGGTGAACCCAGGAACCCTGATCGCCCCGGTAGGACACAAGACATACGCCGATCTGCGTGATGGTCACAGGGAGCGTGTCGTGGGACACGACTGTGCCGTCACAAGCTTCGACCGCCCCGTTGAACAGCAGCTTTCGATGCACGTCCTCCACACGCTCCAGCGTCGCCCGATAGACACCCGCCTCGGCCGGAGCTCCTCCACGGGTGCGCAGGAGCGGAAACACCTTCGTCCGGATCAGCTTCTGATACTCGGTTTCCTTTCGTACGGCCTCGGCCACCTCCTGCTCGAGGCGCGCGTACATGGCTGCGAGATCGCCGCCTGGAGTCCACGTACCGAGGTCGAGGGCCTGCGACAGTTTCTCGCCGTGGGCCGCCTCAAACTCGTTTATAGAGAGAGCGGGCTCCTCTGCCGGCTGCGGAACTGGCTGCTCGACGACCGGAGCCCCGGTAACAGAGGGGAGCGCACCCTCGGTCTTGATCTCTGGCTCGCGATCGTTGGTCTTCATCCTGCCTTCCTATTCCCGTGACGAGGGCGAACTTCGACATGACTATTCAAGCTCCTAGCCACTCCCGAAAATTGCGGGCTGGGCGCTGCCTCATCACCAACATTCGACCGTACTGTGTCGCCGCCGAGTCTGGTAGGCCGAACTCTCTTCTCAACACGTCGCCCGCGAGGTCGGCAGCAGACGACTCGCGCCATTGAACGCCTCGCGCCTCGAGCCGAGCAAGGACAGCAGCCCGAGGGGCGAGAAGCTCGAGGGCCAGCCGGTCTGCGCGGTCTTCGGCATCGAGGATCTCAAGCCGCACGACGTCGCCGTCTGGGGATCGTTCCATGAGACGCGTGTAGCCAGCGAGCTCGACGCCACCGAGCACGCTGGTGAGTCGCTCAGCCGGTGTGGGTGCTCGAAGGCCGTCGAGTACCTCGCGAGCGGTGGCGCCAAGGACTGCCGTTGCCCGCATTCGAGGTTCCAGGTAGTCGCATAGGAAGTGCGCCAGCTCGTGAGCCAATGACAACCGGAGTTCGTCCTCCGAGTCCGTGCCGTCCAAGAAGACCACACCACGGCCCGCTCGCGCGAGGACGCAGGCACGCAGGCGTCGGTCCGTCGCATTGAGCCTGAACGGAATCCCTCTTGCAGCGAGCCATTCCCGTAGCTCGCGAAGCCCTAATCGGGGAAGCTTGACGACCGCGAGTGGTAGAGCCCATGCCACCGCGGACTCCAGGGATCGCGGGAAGGATTCAGGGCCACCAGCCCGTCGCCAGAAGATCGAAGCCCACTCTGCGACTTCTATGTCGCTCAACTTCCCTTCTCCCGTGGGCCTTTGGCATCCTTTCGATCCCGAGCGGCCATCAGCAGACCACCGTCGGCAGCCCCCGCATCGCTCTCACGGAGAGCGCCCAATGCTCCGACTTCACGAAGCAGCTGAACAACCCTGTCTCCGTTGCAGCCGACAAACTGCGCGATCTTGCGGACGTCGCTGGGAAAAGTGCTGTCCTCAGAGTCCGGCATTCGGCAGAGAGCGAGCTGATCCCGACGGTCGGGGCGGCACTCGAGCCACTCCAGCACCTGTTCATCGGTGAGGCCATGAGCCGTCCCGTACTCACCCAAGGCCCAGCCGACAAAGAGAGGATCGCGCCTCGAGTGATTCACCAGGCGGCGCCACGCTCTTTCGTTGCTACTTTTGCCGCCTGCGACGGATTTCTTGCCCATAGCGCTCCAGCCGTTTTTTGATTCGATCCTTGTGACGCTTTACTTCGCGCCGTTGTTCATCCAGCGGAAGGCCTTCCAACTTGAGTATCTGTGCAAACGGCTCCACGGAGCGCTCTCCCTCCAGAACCAGCTCCGCCAGTTGCCGGTCGCGGGGATCGTCAAAGAGAGCGCTGATCCCCCTTCGAATCTCGGATAGATCGACCTCGCCTTCTGGGTCACCGGGTCCTTCCACCCTATTCCCGGCAACGGCCTCAAGTTCGACATCGTCCATGGTCACCTCCACCAGCGCGCGGCGGTGCCACTTGCTTAATGCGTTCTTCAGATCCCGCTCTGCGGCCATTTCGAGAAACCCGAGAAGGCCTCTCCTGGCCGGGTCATACTGCTCAGGCCGCCGCAGGTAGCCGAATACCGCGTCTGTAACGGCGTCGATCAAGAGATCTGAGCCACGGAGCTTCGGAAACCGCCCTTCGAGCCGCTTCGTTAGCGGCCCGATCACCGCTTCCGCGCACTCCGCGGAGGCGGTGGGGTCGCCCTGCAGGAGCCGCTTGTGGACCTGACGGTACCAAGTCTCCGTCTGCACGAGCGACTACTTCCGGAGGGCAACGACGATTTCGCGCCGCATTCGTTCGGCCAATGGTGTTCCGCCCGCCATTGATGGCGGCGGGAGCGACCGCCGCCGCGCGCTGAGCAACCGAGCAGCGCTGCCGATCACTCTGAGGCCGAACCCCTGGCAGAGTGACGTGACCACGCCGACGGCGTCAGACCGCTTCGATGAGATGATCGTCGGACCAAGGACTAGCAACGCGAGGCCGCCCGGCTTCAGCGCCCGATGGATTTCGCGAATCACCTTACGGAGGTCAGACAGATACCTCCGCAGCAGCGCGCGACGTCGGTCCTCCTCCACAAGGAGTCTCAGCCGATCTTCAAGCGTCGGCGGCACGCCATCCGGACTCCACAGACCTCGCTCCGTGCCGACCATTGCCCCGCGGAGTTCCCTAAGCTCGTCGAGGCTATGGCCCATCCAAAGCAACGAGAACTTGTGGGCTCGCACGTAATCGATCGCGTTGAGATACGGCGGGGACGTGAGCACAAGGTCTGCCGATCCTCCGTCGAGAGGCAGAGAGCGTGCGTCGGCTGACCCGACCCGGGCCTGCGGCATTCTTGAGTGGTCAACGAAGGGGAGTCTCGCTACCGTGGCTCTGAACCGCCGGTCCCACGCCGTGAGGGGTAGCAACACCCGCTTGTTTTCCCACCTGTGTGGTCGTGACCGGGCGAGATCGAGCGCGAGTGAAGCGCCGACTGACTTCGCGATGATCAGGCTTGAGAAGACGACCCACGCTAGATCCTGCTCTGGGCCAACGGGCTCCTTAGCGACTGCGCTCGCCAAGGCAAAGAGCTGCTTCTGAGCGCTGTGAGGAAACCAGTAGCGAATGAAGGCCTGGTCTTCCTCGGGCAGATCCTTCCTGATTTCGGGCAGCCGGATTCCCTCGACGCTGCTCTCAGCCCTCCGAAGGATCCGCGTCCTCAGCTTCTGTAGCCTTTCAGAGGCGAACGTCCGCGTGGCGCTTCGCGCGACGAGTACCGCTAGAGGGTCGAGATCGAAGCCGACAGCCAGCCGCCCGAGTCGGCGCGCGGCGATCAGCGTGGTCCCAGACCCGGCCATCGGGTCGAGCACCGTCGCTCTTGGTTTGGTTGTGGCAGCTATCAGGTGACTAGCGACGCTGAGGGGCATCCGTGCGGGAAAGGGGTGGATCGGCGGTGAGTCGAGCTTCACAGAGGGCGCACCGCGCAGAAACGCAAGAGCCCGTAGAACATGTCGGTCGTCGACAACTCGATCGGTCACAATGTCTCGCGGTGTGCAGGGACCCATAAGGTGGCGCAGATATGGCAGCACGCAACCGGAGGTCGGCTTGGGTTCCGTCCTGTGATCAGATGGTCCCAGAAGTCCTTGCTCGTGTCCGACCCCACTCGACTGGTCGCCACGCAGCCCGAACAGACCGCTTTGGAAAACTGCTCTTCGCGGCCTGGAGATAATAGGGCGATTTTGCGGCACGGAGGGGCGCCGATGCGACATCTCACGATCACGCCCTAGCCCGAGTAGGCAGGTGGCAGCATCTTCCCGGGCTCGAGGTCAAGAGAGGGGTGTTTGTCCGACCACGCTCTGGCAGTACTCAAAGGAGTTTGAGCGAGCGCGGCGTCTGACCAGCACTTGATGCTGACTGTCGTCATGCCATCGGGCATCGCCCTATCAGAACCGGGAAGTGTTCGCGCTCACTGTGCAGTCCGTCTAGGGTCGATCCGACCCTGGCACACTAGAGGGATTACTATGGCATCTCGACGTCTGAAACCACTTGAGTTCTCCGCGTTCGAGTTCGTGTTCGACCGGGACTGGAAGCCCGTCAAGCTTGGCGAAGGCACCATCCCTGAGTCTTTGAAGACCATACCCAGGGAGAAGGTCTACGGTGTGTACGCGAGCGGACAAGCACCTGACTACCCTTTCGCGTTCACCGTCGCTGACCTAGAGGCCGTGCAAATCACCCTGGGCGGAATCGACGTCTTTCGGTACGCAGAGCCACAAGATGGTGTCAGGTTCAACAAGGATCATTACGAAGTTATCGTGGATCCCAGCGACCCGCGTCAGTTAGCCATCCTAGGTCCACTAAAAGGATGACGAGCACTGGACCGATCAGCTCTCAGATCACCTTCGTCACTTTGCCGTCGAAGAGTTCGAGAAGGATGGAGCGGATGGCACGTAAGCGTTTCAAGCAGGCGAAGCCTGTCGCAACCAATAACGATCGCGCCTAGGCGACCCCATCCACCTCAACTGTCGTGGCGCCTGCTGACGTCGGCCCCGCGGCTAATCCGTGATCAGCTGACCAGAGCGAGACCGGAAGAGCGATGGCCGATTCTCCAATGTCACGGTCGCCGAGCGGTGTTCGCCTTGCCGGCGACTTTCGCGACAACATCATCATTGATCGCTACGATCCGCTTTTTCTCGCCATGCGCGCGGGCAAGCGATTACACATGCGAAGCGAGAATAGCGAAGATGCGATAACCTGGAACGTCTTTCGCACGCTTCGTCAGATCGACCCCAGCACCTGGCTGCCTGAGCTTGCGCGTCGCGGGTTGCCCAATCAGCCTACTCCGGACCCAGCAGGCCTTGCGGTGCTCGTCTGGAAGAACGTGCAACCTCCTCCCAGCCTTGTGACGCGTGGGGATGAAGGCCCTTCTGAGATCGACGTAGTTCTCGAGTCCCCTACTTGGGTATGGTTCATCGAGGCAAAGTACGGCAGCGACATTTCCAATCGCACGAGTTCGCGTCCGACGCGAGATCAGGTCATTCGCAACATTGACGTCGGCTCGTACTTCGCCGGCACACGTGACTTCTTCTTCAGCCTTCTCATCGACTCCCCCGAACGATCTTCGGTTGGCGTCGCCGCCGTCGATCGCTATAGCGATCTCGCCATTGCGCGCGAGACGCTGCGGGAGCACCGACCTGACAGCCTACCGAACCTTCGGGCTGTGACGGTGCTGACGTGGAACGACCTTGGCCACGTACTGCATGCTGTCAATCGGGCCGCGAAACGCGCGGATGAGCGTGGTTATGCCACGCGGGCGATAGATTGGCTGCGGGAGAAGAGGCTGACCGATGCTGTGACTGGGCACGGGTAGGACTGTGTGGCGTCATGGGGCTGACGCTGGCCGAGGTTCTCCGAGCCCTTCACGCAGGTGCCCGAGCTCCGTGGGCCAGGGCGGCGGCGCAGGAGCTGAGAGCCAGTTGATCCGATCTGCTCTCACGTCCCATCGCCACTATCGGAGACTCACGAGCGGCTGGTGCTATGATCCGCAAGGCAGCATCTTCACCGAGTCCAGACCCATTTCTGATGCTTCCTCGCAGTCTATGTGCGAGTTAGACGGCGACCCCACATTAGCGCTAAATGACTCGACGAAAAGTCGACCTCCGATTCACCGAAGTGGGGTACGAGCTGATGGTGCTCGCCCAGTACATAACCCTGCTCGAAGCCAACCTGCCGACTGTCGTAGACGCAGAGAAAAGGCGTGTCTGGGTCGATCTCGATCCGGACGATGATGCTGACCGTCAGATTGGCCATCACCTCGAAGACCGGCTCGATCAGGGCGTCACAACGCGCTTCCTTGCCGGGGCGGCCATGATCGCCACGTGGGCCATCTACGAAGCTACGGTGTCTCAGATGGCTGACTACGTTCGTGATCAGAAGGAGGTCTCCCTCAGGATGTCCAGACTCAAGGGCGACTTCCTCGAACGAGCCCGTACTTACTACGACGACGTACTCAAGTTCGACCTCCATCCGCTTGGTACTGATTGGACCCGCCTCCAGCGCCTCGCTGAGCTACGGCATCTGATCGCCCACGCAAACGGGCGTTTGTGGGACGTTCCCGGCGAAGACCGCAAGCGTCTGGAGTCTTGGATCAAGTCCACCGCTGGCTTGTCCATTGTCGGCGACGAATACGTAGTGGTATCCCTCGACTTTGTCCGCCAAAGCCACACGTTCGTTGACGGATTGCTAAAGGACCTCGTGGACCGCGTACGAGACGCCTTTTGATATCACCTCGGTCGCCTTGACAGCGCCGGTCATTTCAAGAATTGCGTCTGCGCGCCACGCGGTATTCCAACCGGGTTAGAATTTTTTTTTCCAGGAGGGCACCACCTCGCTCCCTCGATTGGGGGTGTGGGGGGGTCACCTCGCTAGACATGACCCAGGCTCGATCCACCCACCCCCTCTCTTCTCGAAAAGGGGGGCTGCGCGCTAGCGGTTGATTCTGGTGGAGGCGGACTTCGTGGGTAGCGGCACAGTTGTGGCACGGTGGGCCGCGATCTATGGACGTCACCAGGAGTTGCAAACGGACAGCGGACTCCCAATCCGCTGCCGGTCGGGAGACGGTGTCGCTGGCTACGCGCCGATCTATCCTCATGCATCAGCGACAGATACGCGATACTGTCGTCGCGCGCGCGCGTATGCGTCGCTGGGTGTGTGCGGGCCATCGCGCGCGCGCGTATGCGTCGCTGGCTGCGTGCGGGCCACGGGGACCGACTTGCCGCCTCGATGCGGACAAGTAGACTCCGGTCTGTTGGCGCGCTCCCGCACCTCTGTCAGGACACCCCGAATGCGCGTGGTCCTCTCCCTTCTCCTGCTGTGCACGTTGCCCGCTGCCATTCCGCCGGTCCGGGTGAAAGTTCCAGCCTCCGCAGGAACGGCCTCGTCAATCATCGCCCCAACCATGTATCACACGTGGACCGTCGGAGTCGTAGTGGATAGCGTGAATAATCTGCACTCGGGACTCATCCTCCAGTGCTTCGACCCTCAGGTGCTGGGTTGCGGGAGGGGCGACTTCTACGCCGTCATGAGCTTCGTCGATGGCGCGGGCAACACGACCACCTGCGATAAGACCGCCTGGGCCGAGGACGTTGACTTCCCCCGACCCGGTTGGACCTGCACCAAACGTGGCAATCCGTTCACCGGACCACTGCTCGCCCCCGTCACCTTCAAGATCGCCATCTGGGACTTCGACGGCGGGGCGCGCGCAATCGATGGCGACGACGGCGCCGATCTTGGCAACGGAGCGGGGCAGCCGATCTCCATCCCCATGACGGTGGGAACTTCAACGGTCACGCGGTCGGGTCCGGACGTCCTGGTGGGTGTGACCCTGACCGCCGCCGAGGTGCCGGCCGCATTCACCAGCTTGAGCGTCGTCCCCTCGCCGTTCGACCCCAACCTGGGCGAGACCACGTCCATCGTGACCAGCACCGGTGAGTCGATGAATCTCCGAATCGAGGTCAAGCAGGGTGCGACCGTGGTCCGCTACCTGAGCGGGAGCGCCGCGCCCCCGTCGTCTGCGACTCCCTGGGATGGGCGGCGCGACGACGGATCGCTGGCCCCGCCGGGCTCCTATCAGGTCCAAGTCACTCCTGATGTGGCAGGCCGGCCATCAACCCCCGCCAGCAGTACGGCGGGAGTCAGAATCATCAGCCGCGCCCCATGGACGTTCACGCTACTCGGGCTTTTGCCGTTCGGGCCCTGGAACCCCAAAGCGGGTCCGCTGAGTACGAGGTTCTCACTGTCGACCGCCACCAGCGTGGGTCTCAGAGTATTCGCAGGGACAACCTGCGGCGGCGCTCAACCGGTTCGGACCCTTGGTGCCGCACCCTTTCCCACTGGGGTGAGCTTTATCGGCTGGAACGGTCAAGACGATCAGAGTGTCTTCGTACCGCCCGGACGTTACGCGCTCGAGCTATCGGCGTCGCCGGTCGGCGGGTTCCCCTTCAGTCCGGCCGCCTTCTGCAAATCGACCGAGGTCATCGCCGCGCCGCCGCTCGACCTATTCGCGGGGCACGGTCCGCTGATCCCGGAACCGGGCGGGCTGGTACAGATCACGGCAAACGCGCTCGATGGCCTGCACGGTGACCGACGCACGGGCACCATCGAGCTTTGGGTCGCAACCGCCGCGCAGATCAGCGTCGCGAGCCCGCCCCAGTCACCGCAGGCGCAGTGTCAGAGTCTGGCGGTCTGTATCACAAACGTGCTGAATATCGCCGGCTCGATGACGGCCACCCGGTTCGCGTACCGTGCGGTAGCCTATGACATCGGCGGTGACAAGGTCGAGACCCCCTGGCGCTTGGTGGACATGGTCCCGGCGGATCGGTTCGGGCCGGGTGCCTCAGCCACACCGGTGATGGCCGGGGTTGTGAGTGACCCGCTTGGCACCGTGCGCCAAGATCAGGCCATCGATATCACTTTCTATCCGGGCTCAGGCTTCAATGTGGATGCCGACGAAGGGCGCTTTGCGTTTTTCGCGGCGGCGGCCACCCACGTGCGCACCATCATGGGGGCAGGTGGCACCCGCTTCCCTTCGTCAGTCCTAACGCGTCAGAAGCGGTTCAATGTATGGGTGAGCCCGAGGTCGGTGGCCGTTACCCAGTCGCAGCCGAACGCTCCCACCAGCCCGGGGAACTTCTGCAATATCGGCTCGATCGAGACGGCGCCGTTCGCCGAGGCCAACGGAGTGATCCATCGGGTCGTCTGTCGGGACAACGCGCCGGGCAACAAGTATACCGCGAACGCGGCGGAGATCTCGTGGCACGAGCTGCATCACGCCGCCTTCGGCCTGGCCGATGAGTATTGGCGGGCGGGGCCCCCGGAGGTATATGGCGGGTACTGGCAGGCCTCGCCGTTTCCGAATCTCTACTTCTGGCCCGGTGACTGCACCAAGGACCCGCTGTCAGGCGGGACCTGCAACGCGCTCCGGCCGGCCGGGAGTTGGATTCCAACGCAGAACACCCGCTGGTGGCGGATCGACCAGGGTACCAACGACGTCATGTGGGACAACACCATCGAGCAAGCTACGGACCTCCGCCGGGCCATGTGGCAATTCGACCAGTGCGATGCGGGGAGGTGCTGATGCGCGCGGCTAGATGTGGGTTGGCCGTGCTGTGCACCGTGATGCTCTTCGGGTGCAAGCGGACCGAAGGCAGAAGGGCTGGGGAGGCGGGATCGGGAGCACCGCGCGCGGCACCGGCGCCGGTTCCTATGCCGGCACAATCGGCCGAGTTCCCCAAGAGTCTGGTGCTGACCTTCGCCATCAATGACACGACCCTCAACGTCACCAGTGTGAAGGTGGTTTCGTCCCGCACCCACACCTATGTGGGTCACCCCGATCAGTTCCGAGTGGCGCTACTTGACCGCCAGGGGAGGGTCCTGGGAGAGATCGCCACGTACGATCCGCGTGGCTTACGGGTGTACCCGGCGACCAACCTCGACTCCACTGCCTTTCTGCCACCGGCTGAGGAGGAAGGCAAGCGGAGGGTTCGTCGCGGCCCGCCGATCGGCCCAGTGCGGCGAACACGCGAGCGAGAAGTCAAAAGGCGGGACACGGCGCCGTTCCAGGAGTACTACACCCTGCAGGACAGCGCGATCGCGGAACTGATCGTCCCGTTCGTGCCCAAACTCGACAGCATTCGGTTTTCGAGGATCCGTGGACGGTCGTATGCGGCGTTTTCCGTGCGGGCGCCGCTCACGGAATTTTGTCGCGCCGCGACGAGCGACCCGGAGTGTCGGCAGTGGCTTAGGGAAAAGTAGAGCAGAGCCTGGGGATCATGATCCGCCCGCATCCGCTCCACCTCGGCCCAACCCATGCGGAATCGGAGGCGGCGCCCTGGGCTCGCCCCCCAGAGCGCGACGTTTTCGACCGCCCTTGACACGAGGCCATTTCTAGACGCCCGTGGACTCGCGCTCTTGACCAGGCGGCCCGGGATGGCAATCGACCGCGTGCCGCCTCGGCCGGTTGGGCCAGGCGCTGACGCGCGGGCTCGAGCGAGGCGGTGCCCGATGCCTTGGTGCGGAAACGTCAGTTGCCATCACGCGGCGGAACGGCACGGCGGCCTGCAGTTCGCCAACCCGCCCACTGCCCCCTGGTGTTGGCGCAGTGGACTCACTTCGCCCCCTCCAGCCCGATGAAACGGGTCTCACTCCGCCAATTGGCGAAGTGAAGAATCCTATCAACGACAACAACTTGCCTCTCACTCCGCCAACTCTCTATGGTATATGGACGAATGGCGTAATGAACGCAGCGGTGCTCCGTCTTCCACTGCGCCAAGCCTTGGCGAAGTGGAGAACTGCCTGCTCGCCATTGGCGCGGACCATATTGACAGGGAAGCGAAAGTTAATGGGGAGGGGTAAGGCCGCTTCGCGCCGAATCGGGCCTTGACGGTAGAGCTATGGTTCAATGCCAAGGGCTACCGTTGCTTGCGTGCAGTCGGGGCCTTGACGGTGATGGTACTGTACACCCCCAAGGGCATAGCCGCCCTTCCCGAGGCACATCCCGCATAGTTTTGACCCGAACACGCCCTCCCACGGCATTCGGCCTACTAGCCAACATCCCTTGTCGTAGAGCCTCGCGCCGCTGCGATTGATTCGCCGCGACCCCGAGGGGACCGCGGCTACGGTCCGATTTCGAGCATGCCTCGCGGCACTCGCAATCTCACATCACCAAACGCGACACCGGGCCGTGACTAACCGCGGCGAGGTGTCCTGTCCCGTGAGGAGACTCCCATGTCCCCACTGTGGACTGTTAACGAGGTCGCCGATTTCCTGAACGTTCGGCCGCTTCGGATTTACGAACTCGTACATAGCCGCCAAATCCCGTTCACGAAGGTCGGGCTCCGGCAGCTTCGCTTCGACCCCGCTGCGATCCGGCAGTGGCTCGACGCACGCACCACGCAGGCGCAAGTGCAGGCGAGCGAGGAGCGGTGATCCCATGACTGCTCTCGCTCTCACAGTCCCCGCAGAGGCGCCTGCGAACGCGCCACGCTTCATCGAAGGACTTTTCACGGCGGCTCGGCTCGGGGAAGCCGGACGCCCCATGCTCGAAGTCGCGGTCGCGCTGGCCGAGGCTGGCTGGCCCGTGCTCCCGTGCCACCCTATTTCCAAGCAACCCGTCCTGGTCGCGCACGGGTTCAAGGATCGGTCTCACGATCTCGAACGGATCAAACGTTGGTGGGGCAGGCTGCGTGAAGCCACGGTGGCCATCGTCCCTGCCGACGGCGGCCTCGTCGCCCTGGATGTGGACTCGCCACCGGCGCTCGCTGCGTTGCAGGCAGCGTGCCTGTTGCCGTCTGGCCTCGTCGATGCACTGAAGGCGCGGGCGCCCGACGCCGATCTCGGGTCGGCCTATGGGCTGATCGTCGCGACCGGCGGAAACAGTCCGCCCTTCGAGTTCGAGGGCGCTACCATCCCGCCGATGCATTGGTACTTGCGCTCGGACGGCGTCGCGCCGAGCGTGCCCGGTGTCGTATGCCGGTCCGATAACGGCTACGTCATCGCACCGGGCTCCCGTGGCCGGAAGCTGTACCGGCTGTTGGGTCGCGGCGTCCCCCGCCCCTTCGAACCCACGCCGGTCACCGAGCCGCCTGCATTAACGATGGCTCCGGCCACGCCGGACGCAGCGCGGCCCCAGACGCAGCGCGCGCCCGACATCGAGCGAGTGCGGCAGGCGGTCGCGTGCATCCCCAACACCGAGGCCACCGACCGTGAGCAGTACGTCGCGCTGGCGCACCTGATCAAAGGCGCAGCTGGCGACGCCGGTCGCGACATCTTCCTCGATTGGGCGGCGAAGTACCCCGGTGTCGTGGACGCCGCCGAGGACGAGCGCCTCTTCGATACGATCAGCAAGACGAGAACCGGCTGGCCCGAGCTGTGGCGCCGCGCCGGGTCCCACGGGTTTGACGCCGCGCCCGAAATCGCGGAAGACGCCAAGAATGACTTCGACGATGAGGTTAGCAGTACGCCCGCGCCGCCTTCGCGCTCGGCTCCGAATCTCTCCGTGCGGTCTTTCGCGGACGTCAAGCCAAAGCGCATCGAATGGCTGCTGCCCGGCCGCGTCGCCCGGCAGCAGATCACGATGGTCAACGGCTGGCCGGGCGAAGGCAAAACCAGCGTTGTGATCGACATCGTCGCCCGCATGACGTGCGGAGAGGAACTCCCCGATGGCACCCGAACGCCTCGCCCGCTCCGCGTGCTCTTCCTCTCGACGGAGGACGGCGAAAGCATTCTCCATCTCCGGCTCCGCGCTGCGGGTGCCGACATCGGCCGCGTATTCACGATCCCGGACACGCAGCTCCAGCACCTGACGTTGCCGTCGCACAAGACGATCTGGGTGCAATACCTGCTGCAGTACCAGATCGACGTCGTTGTCGTGGACCCGATGAAGGCATTCCTCGACGACGGCCTCAAGGACATCGCGGAGCAGGACGCCCGAAAGTTCATGCAGGGCCTGCGGCAGGTGTGCGAGGCCACGAACGTCGCCGCGATCTGCATCCGCCATCCGAACAAGGCCACCGCCGCAGGCCATACGACCGCCGTGAGCGCGGCCTCGGGCTCCCTCGGCTTCACCGCCGCCGCGCGCATGGAGTTCGTCGTCGGGCGGATGCCCGATGGCGAGGAGACCCGCGCGCTCGTGCATGTGAAGAATAATCTGGCCCCGCCGCCGGTTGCCCTTCTGTACCGGATCGTGTCGAAAGACGTCTCATTCGAGAACGACGGCCCGGTGACTCAAGATGTCGCCGGGATTGAATGGGAAGGCGTCGATAAGAACATCACGGCAGACGAATTGCTCGCAAGGAGGCAGGGGCGGGAGGAGCGGTCCAAGTTGGAAGAGGCCAAGGCGTTCCTCATGAACATTCTCGCGTCTGGGCCAATGGAGCACACCGCTGTGCGCGGCGAGGCGAGACGGAACTACATCGCCCCTCGCACGCTGGAACGCGCGCTGCCCGACGTTGGGTGGAGCGACATCGTGGGTAACCTCCGCGCGGGCGGGAAGTCGATCTGGGGTCTGAAAGGTCAATCGCTCGACGACTATGGCAGGATGGCAACGTGACCTTTCCCGCCACGCTGGAGGATGGTCTCCGGCGAGGCGGCATCCGGGGACGGGGACATTTCGGTGGGCGGGAGCGATCCCGCGGAGGGCGAGAGCAGCCTCCGTTCGGTTGCGGTTTCCGTGAGGGCGTCCGGCGAACCGGCCCACCCTTCCCCGTCCGGTCGGCGCAAGGAGCGGGATTGCGGCATAAGGAAGAATGGCGCGGGCGGGGATGGCCGCCGCGCCACCGTGAGGCGCAAGTCATGGGCCATCCTCAACGTCCCGGTATGGCGATTAGGTCGTCGTCGCTCGGGCAGTCAACCCCTAGAGTGGGAGAACAGGATGCGAACATGTCATCGACTTTTTCAGAAGCGGGGCGGGGTGCGCGGTTCGATTCGGCCCGCCGCGTGCTTGAGCTGGCCGGGTACGAGTTGGAGCTGGATCGAACGGCGAGCCCCGGCGAGCTGCTCAACTGGCTGATCCACGTCGGACGGCTCTGCGAGCCTGAACGTCTTCCCGAGGTCGTGGATGCCTTGGACGACGCGTGTCAGATCGTATTCGGCAAAGGGTTGCAGTACGTGTTCCTCCCACGGGGTCAGTCCGTTGCTCGCCTCGCGTCGCGGCGTAACCGGGCGAGCGCGGCTTGAGGGAGATGCATGATCACGCATCGACGTGCGTGCGCCGCAGCGAGCGCAGGGGCGGACGGAAATGCGAACCCCGAGGGCGAGGCTGAAGGCGAGCGCGGCCGAGGATTGAACGGCTGCGTGTGTCGTGTGGATCGTTGGGGGCAATACGAAGTGACTTGAGCCTGGATGTTACGGGCTCCGGGCCAACACATGAGCATTCTGCGCATGAAGGGGGACACAAATGACCGATTCTTGCGAGCACCTAAGCAAACTCAATCCCAGCCAGAGGGCGGCCGCCGAATACGGCACGGCGGCGCTCCCGAAGCAACTCCCTGGTCCACTGCTCATCATCGCCGGGGCGGGGACCGGTAAGACGACGACGCTCGCGCACCGGGTCGCGCACCTCATCGTGCGGGGAGCCGACCCGAGGCGCATCTTGCTCCTCACCTTCACCCGGCGGGCCGCCGATACGATGACGCGGCGCGCGGAGCAGATCGCGGCCCAGGTTGCGACGGGCGGGCGCGCGGACCCCGCGCGCGTCGAGTGGTCGGGCACCTTCCACGCCGTAGGATATCGCCTTCTGCGGATGCACGCGGAGTCCATCGGCCTAGGTGCGGGCTTCACCGTCCTCGACCGCTCGGACGCGGCCGACCTCCTCAATTTCGTGCGCCATGAGCTGGGGTTCTCCAAAAAGGCTACGCGGTTCCCCAAGAAGGGGACCTGTCTCGACATCTACTCGCACGCGGTGAACGCGGGCGAGACGGTGGAGCAGACGCTCGAGCGGGCGTTCCCCTGGTGTGCCCCGTGGGCGGAGGAACTGAAGCAACTGTTCCGGGCCTACGTGGACGCCAAACAGCGGCGCCATGTGCTCGACTACGACGACCTCCTCCTCTATTGGTCTCACCTCATGCAGGACGTGCAAGCGGCGGAGAGCATCCGCCGGCGGTTCGACCACGTCTTGGTCGATGAATACCAGGACACGAACGCACTTCAGGCCGGGATTCTGCGCGGCCTCAAACCCGACGGCCGCGGCCTGATGGTCGTGGGGGACGATGCGCAGTCCATCTACTCGTTCCGGGCGGCGACGGTCCGGAACATCCTCGACTTTCCGCACCAGTTTGCGCCCCCGGCGCACGTCATCACGCTGGACCAGAACTACCGCTCCACGCAGCCGATCCTCGACGCGGCGAACGCGGTGATCGCCCTCGCGCCGGAGGGCTTCGCCAAGCACCTCGTCTCGACCCGGCGCTCGGAGCAACGTCCCTTCCTGGTGACCGTGCGCGATGAGCAGGCGCAGGCCGAGCATGTCGTGGACCAGGTGCTCGAGCACCGGGAGGCCGGGATCGACTTGAAGCGGCAGGCGATCCTCATGCGCGCCGGGCATCATTCCGCCCTGCTGGAGGTCGAGCTGAACCGACGCAACATCCCGTTCGTGAAGTACGGCGGGCTCAAGTTCCTTGAAGCGGCGCACGTCAAGGATGTGCTCTGTGTCCTGCGTTGGGCGGAGAACCCTCACGACACGATTGCTGCCTTCCGGGTGCTGCAGCTCTTGCCTGGGATCGGTCCTGTCGCCGCGGAGCGCCTCCAGCACCACCTGGAGGCGGCAAACTTCGATTTCGCGGTCTTGGCGACGCTGCCAGTGCCCACTGCGACCCGAGCAGACTGGCCCGCGTTCAGCGAGCTCATGTCCACGCTCCGCGGGGCTGCTCAGTGGCAGGGGCAGGTCGCAACCGTGCGGCGCTGGTACGAGCCGCACCTCTACCGACTCTATGATGCCGCGCATCTGCGAGCGGCGGATTTGGAGCAGCTCGAGCAGCTCGCGGCTAACCACGCCACGCGCGAGACGTTCCTGACCGACGTGACGCTCGATCCCCCGAACGCGCTCGGCGATGAAGCGGGACCGCCGACGCTCGACGAAGACTATCTGATCCTATCGACAATCCACTCCGCCAAGGGCCAGGAGTGGGACGTGGTGTACGTGCTGAACGTCGTGGACGGGTGCATCCCGTCGGACATGGCGACGGAGACACCCGAGGAGATCGAAGAAGAGCGACGGCTGCTCTATGTGGCGATGACGCGCGCGCGTGACGGCTTGTACCTCCTGCGGCCGCACCGCTTCTACACCCGCAGCCGGGCCGACGGAGATAGCCACATCTACGCGTCACGGACACGCTTCATACCGGAAACCGTGTTGCCTCTGTTCGATAGGCGGATACCAAGCCAGTACCAGGAGGTCAGTGCGGTGGAGGGTCCGCTCCGTGGTCGGGTGGACGTGCATGCGCGACTCCAGGAGATGTGGACGTGAGCGGCCGCCCTGTGCGCCGGAGAGTGCTCGCCGATGTCGAGCGAGCCGGTGGATGGCCGGTCGTGCTCGCCCGGATCGCATCCGGCGAGCCGGTCACCCGAATCGCTCGCTCGTTCGGCGTCTCTCCGGGGTTCTTTTCCAGGATTCTCCACGAAGACCGCAACCGTCACGAGCTGGTGGCTCAGGCGCGGCGGCAGGCGAGCGATCGCGAGTCGCTCGCTGATTTCGCCGCCCTGCTCGGCGGATTTGCGCGTCCGACCGCAGCTAAAGCGGCGCGGCCCGTCGAGGCGGAGGCGGAACTGGAAAAAGAAGGCGCTCAGAGATGATGGCGTAAGTGGGACGACACCTTCGTTCTGGTCGTCCCACACGACTCGAAACACGAAGAGCCAGTTCGTCAGCGACGGGTGCGTCGCACGGAGAAGGTGTGTCAGGCATTGACGCAGAACGGCAGTCGCGAGAGGAGTTGAGCCGGGTTCTGACGCCGCAGGAGGCCGCCGAATGGCTCAAGGTGCGGCCGCGCCAGCTCGGGGTGCTCGGCGTGCCGCACCTCGATTGGGGGCACAAGACGAAGCGGTATCTGGCGCGAGACGTGGAGGCTTGGCTTGAGGAGCAGCGACAGGTTCACAGGCGAGCCGCTTGACCTCGCGGGCACCGCCTGATCGCTCGTGGGTCTAGCGTCGCTTGCGGGGTGGAATGAGCAGCTCCGGGTGCGCGACCCATATGGCAAGCAAGCGGGCCGCTGGCTCGGGTATTCGCCGGTCGCTCGCAAGCCACTGACGCACCGTGCGGGGGGCGACGCCCAGCGCGTGGGCAGCCGCGACCTGGGTCAGGTCCAAGCGCCTGAGGGCTGCGCGCAACTGTTTGGGGGTCATTAAGTAGAGCAGTTTAGGCTCGTTGCGCCCCCCTTACAAGATAGGCTCATTGAGCCTATATTAAGGCATGACAATACGGCGCTGTGCCTGGCGCGGCAAAGACCTCGGACGGTCAGAGACGCGAAGCCCGAAGCTCCAGCCAACATGGGTGCGGCTCGTGCGAGAGCCGGACCCGTCGCAGCCTGAGCCGGTCCACATCCGTGGGCCGCAGGACGTACATCGGTTCCTGTACGAGCGGGCATCGCGGGAGCTGGTGGAGGTGTTCTACGTGCTCACGCTCAACACTCAGTCGCGCGTAGTGTCGTGCCAGGAGGTGACGCGGGGCATCTTGAACTCCAGCCTCGTGCATCCGCGTGAGGTGTTCCGGCTCGCCATCGCCGAGGGTGCGGCGGGCATCGTTGTGGTTCACAATCACCCGAGCGGCGACCCGACGCCCTCGGGGGATGATCGCGCAGTCACGAAGCAACTTGTGGACGCGGGGAGGATCATCGACATCCCCGTGTACGATCACGTTGTCATCGGCGGCAGTCGCTACGTGTCGTTCGCCGAAGCGGGACTACTCTAACCAGGAGGGCAAATGAGTCGCGGGCAAGGCAGAGCCTACCAACGCCACAGTGTGTGGTGGATCGACTACTCAATGGGCGGGAAGCGCCACCGGGAGCCAACCGACGCTGCGACCAAGCGGGACGCACAGGACATCCTGCGGAAACGGATCGGGGATCGACAGGCCGGGAAGCTCATCGGGCGCCCCGACCGGGTCGTGCTGGCCGAGTACCAGAAGGACGCTGAGGGCAATGAGAAGTTGGTCGGTGGCCTGCGGTGGCTCCACGAGACCCAGCACGATCTCGACGGCCTCCGCTCAAAAGAGCGAGCACAGCAAGCGTGGAATCACATCGAGAAGTTTTTTCGGGCGCCAACGCGGGTGACGGCGGTGACGCCGCTGCGGCTCGACGAGTATGCCCAGGCACGGCTTGCGGAAGGGGCCGCGCGGCAGACGGTGAACAACGAGCTGTCAGCGCTGCGGCGTGGGTTCAATCTCGCCATCGAGAAGGGTATCCTCGGCACCGCACCGCGCATCAAGCTCCCGAAGGTGGACAACGCGCGCGAGGGGTTCTTCGAGGACGATGACTTCGCCGCAGTCCTCCTAGAGCTTCCTGCCTACGCGCAGCCCATCGTCCGGTTCCTGCGCATCACGGGCTGGCGCGTCATGGAAGTGCTCCGGCTGACCTGGGACCGGATTGATTGGGAGCGGCACGGGATTCGGTTGAGTGCGCGTCAGACGAAGGGCAAGCGGGCGCGGCTCTTCCCGTTCGGGTTGGCGCCGGACCTGAAGGCCGTACTGGAGGCCGCGTGGGAGACCCGCGAGGGAGATTTCGTGTTCCAGCGGAACGGGAAGCCTATCGGGTACACGACCCTGGTGCATCACTGGCAGGGCGCGACGAAGCGCGCGGGTTGTACGGGACGGATCATGCACGATCTGCGTCGGACGGCGGTGCGGGACTTCCTCGAGGCTGGGGTTGACGAGGGCACGATCATGCTGCTCTGCGACTGGAAGACGCGCTCCGTATTCGACCGTTACAACATCATCAACCAAGACCGGCTCGCTGCTGCCGTAGCCAAGCGGTTCAATGGCACAGTTGCGGCACAGTCCGAGGGTTCTCCACCAGCCCCCGACCTTGTAAGTTCAAGCCCTGTATAACCCGGCGCCGTAGCCAAGTGGTAAGGCAGAGGTCTGCAAAACCTCTATTCGTCGGTTCGATTCCGACCGGCGCCTCTCATTCGCCAGGAGGTCCCGTGGCTCGAGCGTCCCGGCGCATCGACCCGACCGCTGCCTTGCTCCGCGCGTACTCCGCCAGCGCCCGCATCAACCAGTACCTCGTCGAACACCTGGATCCGGCCGTGTGGCGGGCTCAAGTCAAGGGCGGCCGCGGTGAGAAGCTGAGAACCGTCGCCGCCCTCGTCGCGCATCTCCACAATTGCGGCCTACGCTACCTCGAGCGCACTGACCGGACGGCCCGCGTCCCCGGCGAGCTCGATCGCTTCCGCGTCACCCCCGCCCAGGCCGCCCGTGCACTGGGCGCGAAGCGCCTGGCCGTGCAGCGCGTCGTGACCGCAGCGATCGCCGCCGGCCGCCGCATCACGGGCTTCCCCTACGACGCCGCGACGTTTCTCGCGTACTACCTGGCCCACGACAGCCATCACCGCGGCCAAATCGTCATGCTGGCCCGGCTGCTCGGCCGCCCCGTGAGCCGGAAGACCATGATCGGGATGTGGCAGTGGAGTCGGCGAGCCGCGGAATAGAGGGGAAGCCGCCAATTGCTGCGGGTGCAAACCGCGTGTAGGATAACGGGATTGCTACTCAACGCGACGCGATACAACAGGCGCAGGAATACTGCAAAACCTCGATTCGTCGGTTCGATTCCGACCGGCGCCTCTTTCCGGCGCAACGACTTGTGCGCTTCCCGCTGGAATTTTGGGCGCATGTTTTGGCACATTGACTGAGGGGAGCGCAGCTACACTCCGCAGCGGCCGGGCAGGAGGTGGAGCGTGTTGATCATTCCGAGCTGGGCCATCGGCTTCGGGTTCATCATCGTCGTGACCGCGGCCGCCCAAGTTGTGGTGCGACGGCTCGTCGGGCGCACGAACCGCGCCGGGCAGAATCCTACCGAGCCAGATGGCGCCCGCCTCACGCAGGCGCTCGACGACGTGCAGCACAGGCTCGGCGAGCTCGAGGAGCGCATGGACTTCGCCGAGCGGCTGTTGGCGAAGGAACGAGTCGCCGAGCGCTTAGGCCCACCGCGCGGGTGACGCTGGGGCACATCTTGGGCACGAAGCCAGGTGTAGATCCGTTGCCTGCACTCTCCTTCTCCCAAGCAGAGGCAAGCGGGCAATGATGTCCGAGCCCCGCGGTTTCCCCGGCAACGAGCGATTCCGGATCCAGAGATGCCTCGGCTCCGGCGGCATGGGGGTGGTCTACGAAGCCCTCGACCGCGATCGGAACGAGGTCGTGGCCCTCAAGAGCCTGCGCTGGACCGATCCTTCCGCGATCTATCGGCTGAAGCGGGAATTCCGCACGCTGGTCGGCCTCGTCCATCCGAACCTCGTGGCGCTGTACGAGTTGTTCGGGGAAGGGGATGAGTGGTACTTCACGATGGAGCTCGTGAAAGGCAGTCGCTTTCTCGAGTTCGTCAGACCGGAGGTCCTGGCCGTCGAGCGGCTGCGCCGGGCGCTCGCCCAGCTGGCGACCGGTCTCGTCGCACTCCACCGCGCGGGCAAGCTGCATCGCGACCTCAAGCCATCGAATGTGCTGGTGACGCCTGACGGCCGGCCCGTGATCCTCGATTTCGGCATTGCGGCGGACATGGTGAGCGAAGCCGACCCGCTCCGCACCGCGGAGAATGGAATCTGGGGGACCGTGGAGTACATGTCGCCCGAGCAAGGGCGAGGAGAGGTGAGCG
>WNGG01000387.1_pt1 | contig 47070 bp, 51 predicted proteins | sample 5400661 | NCBI WGS metagenome assembly WNGG01 (sample SAMN13153372, study PRJNA577476) | soil metagenome | isolation source: 100 cm soil or saprolite under Garry oak tree replicate 1 | place: USA:California | collected 2016-06-15 | reverse complement strand
TGGTCTTCTGACGCAGCCTCTCATACGGCGTCTGGCCACCGAGGCCGCCGTGCGGCCGGTCGAAGTTGTAGAAGCGCTCCCACTCCTTCAGGCGGTCGTTGAACAGTTCGGTGTCGTCGATCACGACACCCTCGAGCTGCCGGTAGAACTCCTCGGAGTCGATCCGGTGTGACCGTTCCACCTTGCCGTTCAGCCGGGGCGTGGCCGGCTTGATGTTCGTAGATCCGCAGGACCCGGATCCTGGTGCAGTCGTCGATCGCGGTGAACTGGTAGTGCTTGCGGCGGGAGCCCTTCAGCGGGGCGATGAACTTCACGTCGACCTGCACCCGGTGCCCGGGCAGGGGCTTCTCGTAGCGCTTCCACCGGTCGGTGTGACGCCGGTAGCGCTGGGAGGAGGGCAGCCGGCTCATGTCCAGGCGCTTGAGGATCCGCCAGACCCCCGACGGGCTGATCACGATGTCGTGGTAGCGCTTCAGGTACATGGCGATCTTGTGGGGCCCGAAGTGGTAGTGCCGGCGGAGGTACACGATCTTGCCGACGACCTCGGTCCGGGTGGCGTTGGGGCTCACGTGGGCCGGCGGGAGCGCTCTCGAAGACCCTCCAGGCCCTCCGCCTGGTACCGGCGGAACCAGACGTAGAAGGTCTGACGCGTGATCCCGTAGTACCGGCAGGTCAACGAGACGTTGCCGGTCACCTCCTCAGCATGGCGGATGATCGCCAACCGCCGAGCTGCCCCCCGGGCGAGCTCTCGCTCCGTCATCGGTCCCCCTTCCCCTCGGAGGACTCGATGTGTACACGATGTCCGTCAGTTCCAGAACTCGTCGCCATCAGCGAGGCGCCAATGGGTGACGTCGGACTGCCACCGCTCGTTGGGCAGCGTCGCCTCGAAGCGGATCCAGGATGACCGAGGACGCTTGTGTGGCTGGGGCACCACGAACCCTCGCCGGCGAAGGACCCGCCAGATCGTGGAGACCGACGGGGCGGTGTCCACACGGGCGCTCAGGTGGTGGTGGATCGTCTCCGCGCCCGCGTCGAACCCCCCATCGGAGAGGTCCTTGCGGAGCCGGACGATCTCGTCTTCGATCTCGGGCCGGGTGCGGTGCGGGATCCGCTTCGGCGCCCTGGACCGCGGCACGATCGCCGGGTAGCCGCCGGCCCGGAACCGTCCAACTAGCTTCGCCACCCAGCTCTTGGAGACCCCGTGGGCCCGGGCCACGTCCCGGTAGCTCCGCCCCTCGATCACCACCGCGTCGACCACGTACCGAGCCAGATCCATCGCAGACCCCCCATCGTCGGTGTCCACGATGCTCCGACACATGTGTCCACTATCTGGTGAACTCACCACCCCCTCTCGCACCCCGATCTACCTGCGGAAACGCGTCAGGCCCTCGCTCGGTGCCTTCTTCGAGTCCATCCGCGATGCCCGCCTTCCAGCCGTCTCCAGCCACCCCCCTGGGCTCGGATCCGGCCCCCAGAGCCTGCACGGCGGTTCCCGTTGCGGGTCCGAGAAGTCGATCCCGGAGTGGACCACCCCTTGCCGGAATGCCTGGCGATGTCGTGACCTTCGGCCCTTTCGTCCGCTCCCCCGCCGTTCCCATTCTGGCCCGAAGTCCCACTCGCGTGAGATGCTGTCTGACGATCCGGGTTGGTTGACGCGCAGGCCGATCGAGCATCGGTCCGTGCAGCGGAGGTGGGACGGCGATGCTTCGGGGATGGAGGGTGAGCCCGTGGGCCCGTCCCGGGTTCACCGACTCGAACCTGGCCACGCCGGCCTCAATGCCGTCCCTCGTGGAGCACGACTTCGGCCTTCAGCCCCTTTGGGTTGGGGAGCGGCACTGGATCCATTTCCACCCGGACGAGCACGGCGATGCGACGTAAGGCGCATTCCCCGCGGCACCTGAGGGCATCCGCGATTCGGAGCCCCCTGGCCACGGCTGGTCAATCGATGGTGGCGATGCGGGGCCCAGCGCTCGATGGAGGGACGATGAGGACAGGTTCCACTCAGGGACGTCGACTGTCCCTCACCCTGAAGGTGGTGGCACTGGTGGCGGCCGCCCTGGTGACGGGGGGCGGTGTCGGATGGGCCACCCATCAGCGAACTGCACTCCCTCCTCCCAGCTACTCGATCCCGGCGGTCTGCCGGGATGCCCTCGCCGATGCGGCCACAGCATTTCGCGAGGTCCATGTTGTGAACCCGGAGTGGCGACGCCGCCCGAACAGCATCGTGGAGCAGGCCGAGAAGTACTTCCTTCCGATCCAGGGCCGGTACTATCGGGAGTCCAGGCACTGCTACGCGACGCTCGATCGCATCCTGCATCCGGGACTGCCCGGGAACCTCCGTGGTTGAGACCTGTTCACCCGTCAAACCGGCTCCCCTGGTGGCCCGTCTCTCGCCGACGGAGCGGCATCCCCGAGCGCAGAGTGCCGCCGCCGTCGGCGGATACCTGGTCCTCTCTCTCGCATGGTTTGGCCTCCCCGTGCTCACCCGGTTTTCGAGCTCCTACGTGGGCGGAGGTGGACCCGACGCGAAGCTGTTCATGTGGTCGCTGGCGTGGTGGCCGCACGCCCTCAGCCATGGTCTGAACCCGCTCATCACCCACGCCGTGTGGGCCCCGAACGGCTACAACCTCACGTGGGCCACCACCATCCCGGGGCCGAGCCTGGCGGTCTCGCCCATCACGATCGCGGCCGGGCCGATCGCCGCGTACAACGTGCTGGCCCTGCTGGCAGCCCCCCTTGCGGCGTGGACCACCTTCCTCCTGTGCCGACACGTGACCAGAACATTCTGGCCGTCGGTGTTGGCCGGCTATGTCTTCGGCTTCTCCAGCTACCAGCTCGGACACCTCCGTGGACAGGTCAACCTGGTCCTCGTCTTCCTTGTCCCATTGCTGGTCCTCCTGGTCCTCAGGCGGCTGGAGGGAGTCATCACCCAGCGCCGGTTCGTGGTGCTTCTGGTGGCCCTCCTGTTAGCCCAGCTCTCCATCTCTACCGAGATCCTGGCCACGGTGACCGTGTTCGGGGTGGCGGCGCTCCTCCTCGGAGGGATCTTCGGAACAGCCGATATTCGTGCCCGCCTCCTCGGCCTGGCCAGGCCGATGCTCACCGGGTACGCGATTACCGCAGCGATTGTCAGTCCTTTCCTGTACTTCATGGTGTGGGGGCCGGGCATCACGAAGAGGTTCAACACCATCGGCTCCGGGGCAGACCTCCTCAACTTCGCGGTGCCGACCGATGTGACCCGATTGGGGGGAACGTCGTTTCAGGCCGTCACGGACAGGTTCACGGGTCCACTAGCGGGCCACGGGGCGTACCTGGGGCTTCCCCTGCTGGTCATCCTCGTGCACTTCGTGGCCCGAAACCGGCGCTCGCTCGTCGGAAAGATCCTCGCCTCGATGCTGGTCCTCACCGGGGTGGCGTCACTCGGACCGAGCCTGAAGGTGGGCGGACACCAGGTCATGCCCCTTCCCTGGCGAGCCATGGGTCCCGTGCCACTCGTCAACAAGGCTTTGCCGGGACGGTTCACGATGTACGTCTTTCTGATCTCTGCACTCGTCGTCGCGGTGTGGTTGACGGAGGCCGCCCGCCGAGGCCGGTGGCGATGGCGGTGGATGCTGGCAGGCTTGGCCGTCGTATCTCTGCTGCCCGCTGCACCTGCGTTCTGGAAGACGACCCCTCGCCAACCAGCCTTCTTCGCGACCGGGGAGTACACCCGCTACCTGCCCCCCCACGCGAACATCCTGGTCCTCAGCCCCGGAGCACCCGGAGAGCCCATGCTATGGCAGGCTCAAGCACGCATGGGCTTCGCGATGGCCAGCGGGTACCTGGGGGCGATCCCCGAGGGTCTGGGCGACCCCCGGCTGGCGAAGGACCTCTATCACGGCCGACTGCCGGAGTCCGCCGATGCGGAGCTGCGAAGCTTCCTGGAGAACCAGCACGTCCAGGCCCTCGTCGTGGAAAGAGGTCTGCGGAACTTGGAACTCGGGATCGTGCCGGAACAGGTCGGGGGCGTGCGCCTCTATCTCCTGCCGAACGCCAAAGGGTCCCCGGCGTCGTGAGGCAGCGATGATCACAGGACGCCGGGCTCCTGAGAGATGGGCACGATGTTCGAGCGGTCGAGGGAGGGGCCGAACTTCGGGAATGACGACCGGGCTAACCATGCGTCCCCCGTCCTCATGGTGCGTCCTCTCTTGGCATGTCAAGTCCGGGAATCGCCTGCTCAGCAGCACGATCCGACATCCGGCGACACCCCGGCAGGTCCCCCAGGGAAACTGAGGATCCGGTGTCCGAAAGGGCGTGGTGCTTCGCGTCCCCCCTCTCGCACCTGCTTGCTCGGGTCAGGCCTGCAGGACCACGATCTTGCCGCGCGTGTGGCCCGAGCCGATCGCCATGAGGGCTTCCGCCGACTCGGCCAGCGAGTACGAATGGAGCTCCGGCGTCTGGATCTCTCCTCGCTCGAGCATGCCCGCAAGCACTTCCAGGGATGCGGTGGTCACGTTCCCCCGGACGTTCGTCGCTTCGATCCCCCGCTGACCGAGCGCGCCGGCGTCGGCCGAACCCACTGCCGAGGCGACATGCCCTCCGGGCCGAACGTGCTGGGCGAGCGGCTCCACGACCTCCTTGCCCCCCTTCATGTCCGCGATGCCCTGGATCCCCTCCGGGAAACGTGCCCCGACCGCTTCCACGACATCCTCCGCCGTGTAGTCGATCACGTCGGCGGCTCCAAGGCGCAGGGCGTAGTCGGCGTTCTCGCCCCTGCACACCGCGACCACCCGGGCCCCTCGCCGGGCCGCGAGCTGGACCAGGTAGCTCCCCACGCCGCCCGTCGCCCCGATCGCCACCACCACGTCCCCCTCGGCGACAGCGAGCGCGTCGACCATCATGAGCGCGGTGACCCCCGCGACCGGGACCGCCGCGGCGGCGGCGTGGTCCAGGGAGGCCGGCTTGCGAGCCACGGTCGCCGTCGCCATGGCGGCGAACACGGCCAGCGTTCCCTCCCCCAGGACCATCGTGCCAACCGAGCCGAACACCTCGTCGCCCACCTCCAGGCCGGTCACTCCCTCACCGATCGCGTCCACCGTCCCGGATGCGTCCATCCCCGGGACCAGCGGGAAGCGGTGCTCCATGCGGTCCTTGAGGTAGCCCTGGATCACAGCGTTGTCGAAGGGGTTCAGCCCTGCCGCCGACACCCGGATCCTGACCTGCCCCTCGCCCGGCTCGGGGACGGCCACGTCCAGCACCGAGCCCGGCTGTCCAAGCTCCTCGATCGCGAATGCCTTCATCAGGGCCTCCTTATCACCAGAGTGACCCAACACAGGGGCGAACCCCATGCGGACTCCCGGATATTCCGGGCGTCACGCTCCGTACAGATACCCGAAACGGGGGATGGCCCGCGACCGGTCCGGATGCCGATACCTCCGGGGTGAGCGCCCATGTGACGCGGCGGTTCGGCGCGCGCCGGTCCACGACCCTGGTGAAGCGGACCCTGGTGCCGGTGCTGGTGCTGGGGTCGCTGCTGTGGGCGAGCTCGTGGGCCCTGGCGGCGGGCAGATCCGGGCAGGCCGCGGTGTCCCGGGACCCGGCCGGCGGCCTCCTCTCGGCCAACGACGGGGGCGCTCCCATGTTCGTGGTCCCGGACGCCCGACCCGGACATCCAGTCCGCCGGTGCATCCGCATCAGCTTCGCCGGGCCCTCGCCGGCGGCGGTGCGGCTATACGGAGTCACCACCGGGGACCGGATGTCGCGCCTGGTACGGCTCACGGTGGTGCGGGGCACGATGCCCGACGCGACCTCGTTCCCCTCGTGCCAGGGATTCGAGGCGAACGCGAGCGACTTCAGCGGGCTGGGCCCGGGCGTGCTGTACCGAGGCCTGGTGGCCGGCTATCCGGACACCCGCGGGCACGGGATCCGGGACCCACACGACGGATGGACCTCCGGAGAGTCGCACGTGTACGAGTTCGTGCTGCGGGTCGAGTCCGACGACGACGCCCAGGGCCGCAGACTGCTGCAGGACTTCCTGTGGACCGCCAAGGGGGCCTGACACCAGGGCGCCGGGCCATGTCCCCACTCGACACATCACTCCAACGGAATGGACAATGCAGCCGCCCCGTGGCGCGGGAGGTGTGATGGTCGGGAAGCAGCTCCGACCGAGGCTGGGCCTCGTCCTGGCGTTGGTCGTCGTCCTTGGTGCGGCCTGCGGGGGCGGAGGCGGAGGGACCACCAGCGGTGTGACCGGCAACCAGCAGGCGACGACGGGGCCGACCGGACCGACCGTTGCGACCAGCCCACCGACCGTGACCGGCGTAACCGGCGCGACCGGTACCACGACGTCTCCCCCGGATCTGGGCGCGGGCCTGTCGGGGACGTGGTCCGGGACGTGGAAGAACACCACGCCCGACAAGGCCCAGGGAACGTTCAAGCTGACCTGGCAGCAGTCCGGTTCCGTCCTGACCGGGACCATCACCATCGCCGGCACTCCCTGCCTGACCGGAGGACACATCACCGGGGCCCTGAACGGCTCGACCATCAGCTTCGGCGTGGTCAAGGGGGCCGTCGAGGTCGCGTACACAGGCTCCGTATCCGGCACCACGATGTCCGGCACGTACGCGACGAGTTGCGGAAGCGCCGTGGGCAACTGGCAGGCCAAGAAGACTGGATAGGCGGTACGGGCGAGAGGTGCCGGCCCAGCCCGGGGTTTTCCTTTACACCCCGGCCGCGATCTTGGAGACCTCGGACACCAGCTCGGTGGCCATGGCCCGCGCGTCGCCGAACAGCATCATGGTCTTGTCCATGTAGTACAGCTCGTTGTCGATGCCGGCGAACCCCGGGGCCAAGGTCCGCTTGATGACCATCACGGTCTGGGCCTGGTCCACGTTCAGGATGGGCATCCCGTAGATGGGGCTGTCCTTCTGCGTGCGGGCGGCCGGGTTGGTCACGTCGTTCGCCCCGATGATCAGCGCCACGTCCGCCCGGGCGAACTCAGGGTTGATGGCGTCCATCTCGTACAGAAGGTCGTAGGGAACGTCGGCGTCGGCCAGGAGCACGTTCATATGGCCGGGCATCCGGCCGGCCACCGGGTGGATGGCGAACTTCACCTCCACGCCGCGCTTCATCAAGGCGTCCGTGAGCTCCTTCACCTTGTGCTGGGCCTGGGCCACGGCCAGGCCGTATCCGGGGACCACGATCACCAAGCGGGCCGCGTCCAGGATCATGGCGGCCTCCTCGGCCGTGCCGCTGCGGACCGGGCGCTGCTCGGCGTCACGGGCGACCTCCGACACCTGGAGCTGTCCGAACGCGCCGAACAGCACGTTGCGGAAGGACCGGTTCATGGCCCGCGACATGATCAGCGACAGCAGGAACCCGGAGGAGCCGTCCAGCGCTCCCGCGATGATCAGGACCTTGTTGTCCAGGACGAACCCCATGGCCGCCCCGGACAGCCCGGCGTAGGAGTTCAGCAGCGAGATCACGGTCGGCATGTCGGCGCCGCCGATCGGAATGATCAACAGCACCCCGAACACCAGCGACAGCGCCGCGATGATCGGGAACAGCTCCTTGTGGCCGGGGTCGATCACCAGCACCACCACCAGCACGACGGCCGCCCCCAGCATGCCGAGGTTCATGTAGTTCTGGCCCCTGTAGACGATTGGCCGCTGCGGCAGGACCTCCTGGAGCTTGCCGAAGGCCATGAGGCTTCCCGTGAAGGTAAGGAACCCCAGCACCACCTCGATCCCCAGCGCGGTCATTGTGAAGGTCGTGATGTGCGGGGAGTGCAGATAGAACTCCGAGGTCCCCACCAGCGCCGCGGCCAGGGCGCCGAACGCGTGGGACAGCGCGATCCTCTGCGGCATCGCCGTCATGGGCATGAAGAACGCCATCGGGATGCCGATGGCCGAGCCCAGGAACAGGGCGATGATGATCCACTGGTAGCTGACGATCTCGGAGCGCAGCAGCGTGCCGATGATCGCGAGGAGCATTCCCGCCTCGCCGATCCACACCCCCCGGCGGGCGGTGGTCGGCGCGCTCATCCACCGCAGGGCCAGGATGAACGACGCGCCCGAGGCCAGGTAGATCAGCTGGATGAGGTGGTCGTTCACGGCGTCTTCTCCGGCTGCTTGGCGGCCCGGCGGGGCTCCCGGCGCCGGAACATCCGCAGCATGCGGTCGGTGATCAGGAAGCCGCCGACAACGTTGATGGTGGAGGCGGTGACGGCCACAGTGCCGAGGACGGTGCTGAGTGTGCTGTGCTTGGCCCCCGCCAGGATCAGGGAGCCAACCAGTGAGATCCCTGAGATCGCGTTGGTCAGAGACATCAGCGGGGTGTGCAGCAGCGAGGGCACCCGGCGGATCACCTCGTAGCCCAGGAACGTGGCCAGCACGAACACGTACAGGCCGATCTCGATCCTGGAGGTCATGCTCGCGCCCCCGTTCCCTCCGGAGACGATGCCACCGCCGGTTCCCGCGCCACCTCGTCGTCCAGGCCCAGGGCCTGCCGGATACGGGGGTGGACCACCTCTCCGTCCCAGGCCGCCAAGGTCTCCCGGGTGATCTCGTCCTCCATGTCCAGTTCGACCTTCCCTTCGGTGACCAGGTGCAGCAGGAAGGACGAGACGTTCTTCGCGTACATCTGGCTGGCATGGTGAGGGATGGTGGACGGGAGGTTGGTCGGCCCCAGGATCCGCACCCCGTTGACCTCCACGGTCTCGTCCGCCCGGGTCAGCTCGCAGTTGCCTCCGGCCTCCGCGGCCAGGTCCACGATGACGGAGCCCGGCGCCATTCCCTCCACCGCGTCGGCCGGGACCAGCACGGGCGCCTTCATCCCCGGGACCAGGGCCGTGGTGATGACCACGTCGGAGGCCCGGACCACCCGGGACATGGTCTCCCGCTGCCTCCGGTAGAACTCCTCGTCCTGCGCCGTGGCGTACCCGCCGCGGTCCTCGGCGTCGGAGGCCTCCAGCGGCAGCTCCACGAATTTCGCCCCCAGGCTCTCCACCTGCTCCTTCACCGCGGGGCGGACGTCGTAGGCCTCCACCACCGCGCCCAGGCGGCGGGCCGTGGCGATGGCCTGGAGCCCGGCCACCCCGGCCCCGATCACGAACACGCGGGCCGGCGCGACGGTGCCGGCGGCCGTGGTGAGCATGGGGAACATCTTCGGGAGGGCGTCCGCCGCCAGCAGCACCGCCTTGTACCCGGCGATGGTGGCCTGGGAGGACAGCACGTCCATGCCCTGGGCCCGGCTGATCCGCGGGATCAGCTCCATGGCGAACAGGGTGACGCCCCGTTCCGCCAGTTCGCGGGCAGCTTCCGGCGCGCTGAGGGGCGCCGCCATCCCGATGACGACCTGCCCGGACCGGAAGGCGTCGAGGTCATCCCGCCCGGCCTCGGGGTTGGCCCCGAGGGTACGCACCTGGAGCACGACGTCGGCGGCCAGGACCTCCCGGCGGGAGACCACGGAGGCTTCCCGCTCGGCGTATGCCTGGTCGGGAAACCCCGCCTCGCTCCCGGCGCCCGCCTCCACCAGGACCCGGAGGCCCGCCTTCAGCAGCGGCTGGACGCTCGCGGGGGCCAGCGCGACGCGCCGCTCGCCGGGATAGGTCTCGCGCGGGACGCCGACGGAGACCGCGGCGCCCCCGTCCCTGGATTCCACGGCCGACACCTTACCCTCGGTGTCGCCGGCCAAGCTGGGCAAGGAGTCCCCCGCCGAATGGACCGGTCGTCCGGGAGTAAAATGACCCGGCCCAACCCGGGAGCGCCCTGATGCTCCTTCAGATCGAGAAGACCGAAGCACCGAGGGGATTCCGGCTGGTCGGAGAGCTGGACGCCTCCAACGTGGGTTCGGTGGCCGAGGCCCTGGACCCGGTCCTGGAGGAGGGCGGCGACCTGACCCTGGACCTGGCCGGGCTCGCGTTCATGGACTCCACCGGGATCCAGGTGCTGGTCCGCTCGGCCCGGAGCCTGGGAGAGCGGGGGCGCCTGATCCTGGTGTCGCCGGGCTCGCTGGTGAAGCGGATCCTGGACCTGATCCCGGTCGAGAAGCTCGAGAACGTCTCGATCGTGGAGGAGGACTGAGTCCGGGACGCGGACCAGGCTAGCCCGGGAGGTTGGCGGTCGGTCCCACGCCCGCCGAGATGACCAGCCGGCGGCAGACCACCTCCAGGATTCGCAGCGCGATGGCCGGTTCCTGCTCCAGCAGCTCCCAGAACCGCTCGCGCCGGATCTCCAGGCATCGGATGGGCGACGTGGCCCGGACCGTGGCGGTGGCGGCGCCGCCACCCAGCAGGCCGATCTCCCCGACGAACTCGCCATTCCCCACCTGCCCCACGGGCTGCCCTCCCCGCAGGGCCTCCGCCCGGCCCTCCAGCAGCAGGTGGAACCGGTGGCCCAGCACGCCCTCCTCGGTCAGGAGGTCGCTGGCGGCGTGCTGGGCCGGGGCGGCAACCTCCAGCAGCCGGGCCAGCTGCTCCGGCGTGCACGTGGAGAACACGGTCACCGAGCGGAGCAACCCCGGGTGGAACGATCCGGTCCAGGAGCTCATGCGCGCAACCCTCTCATGGCTGGCCTGCCAGGATCCGGCCCAGGGCCCGGAGGGCCTTTCCCCGGTGGCTGATGCGGTCCTTCTCGTGCGGCGAGAGCTCGGCCATGGTCCGGTCGAAGCCCTCGGGAAGGAAGATCGGATCGTAGCCGAAGCCGCCGGTGCCGCGGGGCCGGGCGATCAGCGTGCCTTCGCACACCCCCTCGGCGCGCACCTCCGGGCCTCCCGGCCGGGCCAGCACCGCCACGCACCGGTACCGGGCCGTCCGCTCCGGCGGCGGGACGTCGGCCACCGCTTCGATCAGCCTGGCCAGGTTCTCCTCCTCCGTCGCATCGGGGCCGGCGAACCTGGCCGACCGGGGGCCAGGTCCGCCACCCAGCGCGTCCACCTCGATGCCGGAGTCGTCCGCCAGGGCCGGCGTGCCCACCGCTTCCCCCACCGACCGGGCCTTGGCCAGCGCGTTCTCCGCGTACGTCTGGCCGGTTTCCTCCACCACGGGCCAGGGCCCGGTGTTCGCCTCGTCCTCGGCGGTCACCCACCGCACCGGCCAGTCCGCGCAGATCGTCCGGATCTCGCGGATCTTCCCGGGGTTGCGGGAGGCCAGGGCGATCACCTCGGGGAACGCCACCGCTTCAGCTGGAGCGCCCCGCGGCGGCCAGGGCCTCGCGCTGGATGCCGGTGAGCTCGCGGATGCCAACCTCGGCCAGGTCCACCATCTGCTGGAGCTGGTCCCGGCTGAACGGGCGTCCCTCGGCGGTGCCCTGGAGCTCGACCAGCTGCCCGGACCCGGTCATCACCACGTTGAAGTCCACTTCTGCCTTCGAGTCCTCCTCGTAGCACAGGTCGAGCAGCGCGTCCTCCCCCACCAGGCCGGCGCTCACCGCGGCCACCTGGTCCACCAGGGGGTCATCGCGGAGCAGCTCCCGTTCCCGGAGCGTTCGCACCGCCATGGCCAGGGCGATGTAGCCGGCCGTGATGGAGGCGGTCCGGGTGCCCCCGTCCGCCTGGAGGACGTCGCAGTCCACCCAGATCGTGGATTCCCCCATCCGGTCGAGCGCCGTGACCGCCCGGAGCGAACGCCCGATCAGCCGCTGGATCTCCTGGGTCCGGCCCGACGGGCGGCCCTGCTGGACCTCCCGAGGCGTGCGCACCTCGGTGGCGCGGGGCAGCATCGAGTACTCGGCGGAGACCCATCCCTTGCCGCTGCCCACCAGGAACCGCGGCACCTTCGCCTCGTACGAGGCCGCCGCCAGGACCCTGGTCTTGCCCATCTCCATGAGCACCGACCCCTCCGCCCACTCCAGGAACCCCAGCTGGAGCTTCACCGGCCGGAGGTCGGTGGGGCCGCGGCCGTCGGTGCGAACGGTGCTCAGGTGTCCACCTCCAGGCGCATGCCTTCCCGGGCGATCACCAGCTCGCCGTCGAACTCGGCGGCGGCCTCCTCCCGGGAGGCGTTCCGGTCCGCGCCCGGCCAGAAGTGCGAGAGCACCAGCCGCCCCGCACCCGCCCGCGATGCGTGCCGGGCGGCCTGCCCGGCGGTGAGGTGGAACGGCGGCCGCCCTTCCGCCTGCTCCGGCTGCCAGCTGGCCTCGGCCACCACCAGGTCCGCGTCCCGGGCCAGCGCCTCGACCTCGTCGCTGGGCCCGGTGTCCCCCGTGTACACCAGCACGCGCCCGTCTGCCTGGATGCGCAGGCCGGCGTTGGGGACCCAATGCGGAAGCAGGCGTGTAGACACGCGCAGCGGCCCGGCCTCGAACTCCCCGCCCGGCTCCACCTCGTGCACGTCGAACAGCTTCCGCATCTCGGCCTGGCCGTCTGCGTCCTCCAGGCCGGCCACCCGGTCGAAGACCCCGGGCGGCGCGTACAGCGGCAACGGGGGAAGCGGCTCGGGATGGAACAACCGGGCCATGTACAGCGGATGCAAGTCGATGCAGTGGTCGATGTGCGAGTGCGTGATGATCACCGCGTCCAGCCGTTCGTGCGGGACGTGCAGCTGGAGGTTCGACATCACCCCCGTCCCGAGGTCCAGCACCGCGGTGAAGTCGTCCTCCCGCAGCAGGTAGCCGCTGGCGGCGAGCCCGGCGTCGGGCCATGCCGCGGAGGAGCCCAGGACGGTCAGCTCCACGGGGACACTCCCGCCGTGGCCTGGAACCCGCCCGGGACGGCCACCCGCACGTCGGGGATGGAGGGGCCCAGGAACACGTCGGCGATCCGCCGGAACAGGGTGGGGTCCCCGGTGCACAAGAACTCGTGGGGAGGCCCAAGCCCCTCGGAGTCGAGGAGGCCCTCCCGGTGGAGGATGGCGAACACATCCTTCGCCGTCTCCTCGGCCGAGGAGATCAGTTGCACCTCCGCCCCCATGACCACGGAGATCAGCCCGGACAGCAGCGGGTAGTGCGTGCACCCCAGGATCAGGGTGTCCACGCCGGCGGCCTGCAGCGGCGCCAGGTACTCGCGGGCGATGCCGAACAGCTCTTCGCTGGCCGTGTCCACGCGCTCCACGTAGTCCACGAACAGCGGGCAGGCCCGGGCGAACAGCTCGATGTCGTGGCCGGTTCGGGCCACGGCGCGGTCGTAGGCTCCGCTGGCCACGGTGGCCTCGGTGCCGATCAGCCCGACCCGGCCGTTGTGCGTCGCCCGGACCGCCGCCCGGACCCCCGGGTCGATGACACCCACCACGGGCAGGCCGGCCGCCTCGGTCACCTCCTCGATGGCGGCCACCTCTATCGAGTTGCACGCCACCACCAGCATCTTCACGTTCCGCCCAACCAGGTACGCGGCAACCTCCAGGGCGTAGCCGCGGATCTCCTCCAGGGGCCGGGGGCCGTAGGGGAAACGGGCGGTGTCCCCCACGTACAGCAGGGACTCGCCGGGAAGGGAATCCAGGATGGCCCGGGCCACGGTCAGGCCGCCGCTGCCGGAGTCGAACACGCCGATGGGGCGCGGATCGCTCATCCGGCCGTCACCACCACAGAGCCTCCTCCACCCGCTTCTCGGCCACGTCGATCTCCGCCGCCCACGCGTCGGTGGACAGGTACTTCCACCCGCCGTCGGCCAGCAGGCATACGATGTCACCCTGCTCGATCCCGCGGGCGATGCGCCGGGCCACGTGGATCACCGCACCCGACGAGATACCCGCGAAGATGCCCTCCTGGGCGGTCAGATCGCGCGTCGCCGCCAGTGCGTCGTGGGAGGCCACCAGGAACTTCCGGTCCAGGATGCGCTCGTCGAAGATGGGCGGGACGAACCCCTCGTCCAGAGAACGGAGCCCGTACACGAGCTCCCCCAGCTCCGGCTCGGCGGCGATGATCTTCACGTCGGGATTGTGCTCGCGGAGCCGGCGGCCCACGCCCATCAGGGTGCCGCCGGTGCCGAGCCCCGCCACGAAGTGCGTCACCTCGGGGAGGTCCCGCACGATCTCCTCGCCGGTCCCCTCGTAGTGGGCCTGCGGGTTGGCCGGATTCCCGTACTGGAACGGCATGAAGTACTTCTCGTCGCGCGCCAGCGCCCGGGCCACCTCGATGGACCCGTTCGTGCCCTTCTCGGCCGGGGAGAACACGATCTCCGCGCCGAACAGCTCCAGCAGGCGGATGCGCTCCTCGCTGGCGTTGTCCGGGATGACCACCGTGATCCGGTAGCCCTTGCGGCGGGCCACCAGGGCCAGGGAGATCCCGGTGTTGCCGGAGGTGGGCTCCAGGATGATGCGGTCGGCGGTGAGGGAGCCGTCGTGCTCGGCCTCCTCGATCATCTTCTTGGCGATGCGGTCCTTCAGCGACCCCGTCGGGTTGGCTCCCTCCAGCTTCGCCCACAGCCGCACGGACGGCTTCGGGCTCAGCCGGGGGATGCCGACGAGCGGCGTGTTGCCGATGGCGTCCAGGATGTCGTTCGCGCGCACGAGCCCCGATTATCCCAGGGCGCGACGACGCGCCCTCATAGGTCGAGCACGTAGGTGAGGTACGGGGAGCCGCCGCACTCGACCGTGCGGACGTATCGGAAGCCGAGGGACTCGTACATGGCCCGGGCCGCGGCCATGACCTCACGGGTGGCCAGGCCGATGGTGCGAGCGCCGTCGGCCCGGGCCCGCCGGATGCACTCCTCGGTGAGGGCCCTGCCGACGCCGCGACCCCTGGCGGCCCGGGCAACGCCGAGCCGGCCGATGTACGCCTCGCCCTCCGGGACCGCTTCCACCAGGCCCACGCGGCGCCCCTGGGGGCCCAGGTACTCGGCCGTCCCGACCAGCCGACCGTCCAGCTCCGCCACGATGGTCACGGCGTCCGGGGAATCGCCGCCCATGCGGGCCAGGTTCCGCTCCATCCGGGGCCACACCTCAGGGCCAACATCGTCGGCGAACTCGCGGTAGGCGTCCACGCTGAGCCGGGCCACCGCCTCCAGCTCGTCCGAGCGAGCATCGCGAATCAACAGCCCGGGTGCGGGTTGCCGACGCCGCATGGCTGACTGTAGGACCAGGCGACCAACCAGGCCACCACGGCCAGGGCGAGGGCGTTCCAAACAGGGGCGCTGATCGTCCACCCGGGGCGCTGTCCGGGGCGCCGATCTCCTGAAGGGGACGAGCGGGGACAACTCGATCTGCGGGCTGGGGGGGAACGACCGGCTCATCGGACGGGCCGGCGACGACATCCTCATCGGCGGTCCGGGCGCGGACACGATCGTGGGCGGGCCGGGCGCCGACCGCCTGGTCGGCGGCGGTGGTGCCGACACGCTGGAGGGTATGGACCTGGTCGAGGGCAACGACATCCTGGTCGGCGGCCCTGGCCCCGATGTCTGCCGAGCCGACCCATTGGACACCTCGAGACCTGCTGACAGGCGGGTGTGCTACGGCCCCAGGGTCTATCGGTCTGGGTGCTCCGGCGCAGAGAGTCTCAGCCGCTGACGCTCCACTTGTCCTGGCCCTCGTCCACGATGGTCCGGTGGAAGCGCTCGGTGAGGAGTCGACGCAGAAGGGGGTCCCAAGCGTCGAAGCCACCCGTGAAGCGACACTCGTTCGCCCCCGCCTCGATGACCAGCATGTCCTTGTTCCGCATCTTCTTCGCTCGCGAGACACGCGTCACGGCGGTCAGAGGCATGTCGACGATGGGCCCGCGCTTGTCGAGCCGGTCCTGCATCTTGGTTGCGACGAGGCGTTGCAACGGCGAGATCGTCCGCTTGGCCGCCCCGTAGAACTCGTCGAAGAACAGGACGCGATCGTTGGTGAGGGTCGCGTGCCCGCTCTTGTTCTTCAGGCCACCTGCCAGGAGATAGGTGGAGCGGCTGTCGAGCTCTGTCTCGGGCGTACCCGGGACGAACGCTTGCTCATCCATATCGCCAACGTAGGCTCCACTGAGAGGAACAGTCAAGAGTTTGCCGTCCGAGGCCCCGGCGATGACCGCGACCAGGGATCTACTCGTAGTACTTCCAGCCGACCGGGATGGAACCGTCCTCGATGCCGGCCTGTGACACGGGGCCTCCCTGCGAACGTTGTACACCCCGGAGGGCAGCGAGGGAACATTCGCTCCACAAGGGGACCGACGCTGAAGACCAGTATCGGATGCTCCCCTTCTGTGGGGTCTGCGGCGAACGCTATCCGCCGGCGACGGCCGGGAGGATGCTCACGGTGTCGCCCTCGCCGACCTCGGTCTCCAGGGAACCGAGGTACCGGACGTCCTCGTTGTTCACGTAGACGTTGACGAAGCGGTGCAGGCCGCCGTCATCGGACACCACCGTGCGGGTCAGGCCCGGGAAGCGGGACTCCAGGTCGGAGAGCACCTCGCGGAGCGTCCCGCCCTGGCCCTCCACCACGCCCTCGCCGCCGGTGTGCTTGCGCATGATGGTCGGGAGCTTCACCCGGACACTCATGCCTGGACTCCGGTGGCCACGCCGTGCTCGGCCTCCGGCGGCGCCTCGCCCGGGGCCAGCCCGCAGAACAGGTCGTAGTCGATCAGCTCGGTCACCGTGGGCTCCTTCCCGCACACCGGGCACTCGGGATCCCACCGGATCTTCACGGTCTGGAAGTACATGTCCAGCGCGTCGAAGATCAGCAGGCGACCCACCAGCGGGGTCCCGATCCCGGTGACCAGCTTGATGGCCTCGGTGGCCTGGATGCACCCGACGATGCCGGGCAGCACGCCGAACACGCCGGCTTCCGCGCAGTTCGGCACCGAGCCCGGCGGCGGCGGCTGCGGGAACAGGCAGCGATAGCACGGTGCGTCCTGCCCCGGCAGGAACACCGTGGCCTGGCCCTCGAACTGGTAGATCGAGCCGTACACCAGCGGCTTCCCCAGCATCTGGGTGGCGTCGTTCACCAGGTACCGGACCGGGAAGTTGTCCGAGCCGTCGATGACGATGTCGTAGGGCTCCATGATCTCGAACGCGTTCGCGCTGGAGAGCACGGTGTCGTGCGCGCGCACGTCGACCCCCGGGTTCAGGGAGCGCAGAGTGTCCGCCGCGGATTCGACCTTGGGCCGGCCCACGTCCTCGGTCCCGTGGATGATCTGGCGCTGGAGGTTGGTCAGGTCCACCCGGTCGAAGTCCACGATCCCGATGGTGCCCACGCCGGCCGCCGCCAGGTACATGGCGATGGGCGAGCCCAGCCCGCCCGCTCCGACGCACAGGACCTTCGCCTCGAGCAACTTGCGCTGCCCCTCCCCGCCGATGAGCGGCAGGATGATGTGCCGCGCGTAGCGGACCACCTCCTCTTCACTGAACGTCCTGGTCATTCGATCCTCACTTCCTCTTCCACGGGAACGCCTTGCTCGAACCGGAACGCCCGCAGCACGGGCTTGTCGTCCCTCAACGACACGATGAGGTAGTACGTTCCCGGGAACCAGGGCAGGTGCTCCCCGGTCTCCGGGTCGACCCACTCGGTGTGCGCACGCTCTCGGTCCGTCTTCGACGGGTAGGCCTCCGTTGCCGGATGTGAGTGGTAGATGGCCCACAGGTCCAGACCCTGGCCGTCGATTTCGTTCATGACGCGGTTCTGCTCCTTGGACTCGAACCGGTAGGTCTTCGGGCTGTCGTCCTCATTGCGCATCCGGTACAGGCGGGCGGGCACGCCGTCCTTGCCCGCGATCAAGCCGCAGGCCTCGTTCGGGAACTCCTCCTGGGCCTGATGGACGATCTGGTCATGGAACCTGCGCTCGAGCCGGATCACTGGTGTCTCCGAATTCTAGCAACGCGGTCGGATTCGCCGGCCGAGGAGCTCGGCTCAGGCCTCGGCCAGCGTGCCCTCCACCCGGATCCGCCCGGGCAGGCCGGGGCCGGTCTGGCCGATGCGGTGGACCGCGATCCCGTGGCGGTGCAACGCCTCCTGGACTCGCTCCTCGTCGAGCGCCGCGATGAGGAGCCCGCCGGAGGTCTGGGCGTCGGCCAGCACCAACTGCTCGGCGTGGTCCAGGTCACCCCAGGTCACGAACTCACCGAGGAACTGGTGGTTGCGCTTGGTGCCGCCGGGCACGACCCCCTCCCTGGCCAGGTCCAGCACGCCGGGGAGCACGGGGACGGCGCCGGCCTGCACGGTGGCGGCGATGCCGGACGCCGCGAGCATGGTCCGCAGGTGCCCGAGCAGCCCGAACCCGGTGACGTCGGTGCCCGCCTCGGCCCCCGCTTCCACCATGGCCGCGGCGGCGTCCGCGTTCAGCCTGACCATGACCTCCACGACCTGGGCGACCTGGTCCTCGGACGCGCGTTCCTGCTTGATCGCCGTGCTGAGGATGCCGCTTCCGAGGGGCTTGGTCAGGTACAGGCCGGCGCCGGGCGGCGCGGTGGAATTGCGGACCAGGCGGTCGGCGTCCGCGAAACCGGTGACGGCCATGCCATACTTGGGCTCGTCGTCGGTGATGGTGTGGCCGCCCACCACGGCCACGCCGGCCTGGGCGGCCACGGCGGACCCGCCCTCCAGGACCCGGGCCAGCATCTCGAGGGGCAGCCGCTCCACCGGCCACCCCACCAGGTTGAGCGCCAGGACCGGCGTGCCCCCCATCGCGTACACATCGCTGAACGCGTTCGCGGCCCCGATGCGGCCCCAGTCGTAGGGGTCGTCCACGATGGGCGTGAAGAAGTCGACCGACAGCACCAGCGCCCGTCCGTCGGGCAGCCGGTACACGGCCGCGTCGTCGCCGGTCTCCGCGGAGACCAGCACCTCCTCCGGCATGGCCGGAGTCCCCAGATGGCCCATGACCTGGGCCAGGTCACCGGGACCGAGCTTGCACGCTCAGCCGGCGCCGTGGCTGTAGGTCGTCAGGCGAACCTCGTCACGCACGAGGCGAGCATACTTGGTGCTTGTGAGACGGTCCGTACCGATTCCGTTATCGTGAGCCGGCGCTCATGACCGACCTAGCGCAGGACCCCGTCCAGCTGCGCCCCCTCCGCGAAACCCACCTGCTCGACCAGGCCAGCGTCGCCGTGGTGGTGACCGACGTGGCCGGGACCATCACCTACTGGAACCGCGGCGCCGAGCTGCTGTACGGCTATGCCCGGGACGAGGCCCTGGGACGGTGGCTCGGAGCGCTGATCGTCGAGGAAGGCGAGACGGCGTTCGCCCTCGCCGCGTCGGAGGGACTGCGGGCGGGCCAGACGTGGGAGGGCGAGTTCCCGGCCCGGCGCAAGGATGGCGCGCCCATCGTCGTCGGTGCCCGGTTCTCCCCGGTGCTGGACGATTCCGGACGGGTGGCCGGCACGGTCGGCGTGGCCACCGACGTCACCCAGCGCTGGCATGCCCAGGGCCGCCTGAAGGCGCAATACGCGGTGACCGCGGTCCTGGCGGAGGCGGAATCCTTCGCCGCGGTGGCCCGAGGCATCCTGGAGGCCCTGTGCGAGTCGCTGGGCTGGGTGTTCGGGGCCATCTGGGAGGTGGACCCGGACCGTGAGGTCCTGCGCCTGGTGGACCTGTGGCACGTCCCGGGGCTGGGGGCCGAGGGGTTCAGCGTCCTCACGACGTCGACGGAGTTCGCCCCGGGCCAGGGGCTGCCGGGGCGGGTCTGGGCGCTCCGCAAGGCGGCCTGGATCCCGGACGTGGCCACGGACACGAACTTCCCCCCGGCCGCCGCCGCGGTCGAGGGAGACCTGCACGCCGCGTTCGGGTTCCCCATCCTGCGTGGAACGGAGATCGCGGGGGTCATCGAGTTCTTCAGTCGGGAGATCAAGGAACCCGACGAGGACCTGCTGGCCCTGATGACCGCCGTGGGCACCCAGCTGGGCCAGTTCATGGACCGGAAGCGGGCCGAGGAAGCGTTGCGGGAGAGCGAGGCCCGCAAGTGCGCCATGCTAGAATCCGCCCTCGACGCCATCGTGTCCATGGACCACGAGGGCCGGATCGCCGACTTCAACCCGGCCGCCGAGGGCATGTTCGGCCTGCCGCAGGAGGAGGCGGTCGGCAGGCTGGTGGAGGAGGTGCTGGTCCCGCCCCGGTACCGGCAGCGGCACCGCGCGGGCCTGGACTCGTACCTGGCCACCGGCGAAGGCCCGATCCTGGGCAAGCGGACGGAGTTCAGCGCCCTCCGCGCCGACGGCTCGGAGTTCCCGGTGGAGCTCACCGTGGACCGCGTCAAGGTTCCCGGCCCTCCCCTGTTCATCGCATACGTCCGCGACCTCACGGAACGCGTCCAGGCGGAGGGCGACCGGGCCATGCTGGCCTCCCTGGTCGAGAACTCCAACGACGCGATCCTCGGCAAGGACCTGGACGCGGTCATCCTGGCGTGGAACTCGGCGGCGGAGCGGCTGTACGGGTACACGGCCGAGGAGATGGTCGGAAGGCCGGTGTCGGTGCTGGTGCCGGAAGGCTTCCCCAACGACGTGCCAGAGATCATGGCCCGAATCCGCCGGGGGCAGGCGGTGGTCCTGCACGAGACCCGGCGACAGCGCAAGGACGGGGAGGTCCTCGACGTCGAGGTCACGGTCTCCCCCATCCGCTCCCCGGACGGGAGGCTCGTCGGCGCCTCCACCATCGCCCGGGACGTGACCGCCCGCAAGGCGATCGACCGGCGCCAGCGGTTCCTGGCCGCAGCGGGGAAGGTCCTCAGCAGCAGCCTGGACCCGGAGACCATCCTGTCCCGGATCGCCGAGCTCGCCGTTCCCGAGCTGGCCGACTGGTGCATCGTCTACGTGCTGCGGGACGACGGATCGATCCGCCGGCTGACCCTGGAGCACGGGGACCCCGCCAGGGCCGAGATCGCCCACCACATCGACCAGGGGTTCGAGGTCGATCCGAATGCAGACGCCGGCGTGCCGTGGGTCCTGCGGACCGGGACCTCGCTGTTCCACCCCCAGGCCACGGCGGCCGTGCTGGCGGCCGACGAGAATGACCCCGAGGCCCTGGCCCGCCTGACCGAGGAGATCGGGATCGGCTCGTGGATCTGCGCGCCAATGTCGGCGCGGGGCCGGACCCTGGGGGCCATCTCCTTCCTCACCGCCGAGTCCGGCCGCCGGTATCGCCGGGAGGACCTGGAAACCGCCGAGGAGCTGGCCCGGCAGGTCGGGCTGGCCGTGGACAACGCCCGGCTGTACGAGGCGGAGCGGCGGGCTCGCCACCTGGCGGAGCAGGCCGCGGTCCGCACGTCGCTGCTCAACGCCGTGGCGACGACCCTGTCGGAGGCCCTGGCTCCCGCCGAGGTGGCCGAGGCCATCGTGGGCCGGGGCGTGGCCGCCCTGGGGGCCCGGGCCGGCCTGATGGCGGTGCCGACCGGCAACGGCGAGTCCCTCCAGATCATCCATGCGGTGGGCTATCCGCCCGGATTCCTCGACCAGTGGCGGACCTTCCCCCTGGAGGGCGCCTACCCGCTGACGGAGGCGTTTCGGACCGGGGAGCCGGTGTTCCTGGAGAACCTGGAGGACCGGAGGCGGCGGTACCCGATCTTCGGGGCCCGGCCGGACGAGGAGGACCACGCGGTGGCCTGCGTCCCCATGATCGTGGACGGACGGGCCGTGGGCGGGCTCACGTTCTCGTTCGGGCAGCCCAGGACCTTCGACGCGGACGACCGGGTGTTCCTGTCCGCGGTGGCCCGCCAGAGCGCCCAGGCGCTGGAGCGGGCCCGCCTGTACCAGGCCGAGCGCACGGCCCGGGCGGAGGCCGAACGGGCCAGCGACCAGCTGGCGTTCCTGGCGGAGGCGAGCCGCGCCCTGTCCTCCTCCCTGGACTACGAGAAGACCCTGGCCAAGGTGGCCCGGCTGGCCGTTCCCCGGCTGGCCGACTGGTGCGCCATCGACATGGTCGACGAGGGCGGTTCCATCAAGGCGCTCGCGGTGGCCCACGTGGACCCGGCCAAGGTCAAGCTGGCCAAGCGCCTCCGACGGCGACAGCCGACCAGGCCCGACGACCCGACCGGCGTGGCCGCGGTGATCCGCACCGGCCGGCCAGAGCTGTACCCGACCATCCCCGAGGAGATGATCGAAGCCGTTCCGGACCCGAAGGTCCGGGAGATCGCTCGCTCCTTGGGGCTCCGGTCCGCCATGATCCTCCCACTGACCATGGCCGGACGGACCCTGGGCACCCTCACCCTGGTGTGGTCGGAATCGGAGCGGAACTACGGCGCCGGCGACCTGGAGCTGGCCGAGGAGCTGGCCCGGCGGGCCGCCCGGGCCATCGAGAACGCTCGGCTGTACCGGGACCGGGACACCATCGCCAGGACCCTCCAGCAGAGCCTCCTCCCGCCGGAGCTGCCCGAGATCCCGGGGATGGAGCTGGCCGCGCAGTACCTCCCGGCGGGCGACGGCAACGAGGTGGGGGGCGACTTCTACGACGTGTTCGACAACGGCGACGGCAGCTGGGGACTGGTGATCGGCGACGTCTGCGGCAAGGGACCGCTGGCCGCGTCCGTGATGGGACTGGCCCGGTACACCCTGCGTGCCGCCGCCATGCACGAGCGGCGCCCCAGCCGGATCCTGGCCATGCTGTCCGAGGCGGTTCGGACCCAGACCACGGACGGGCGGTTCCTCACCGTGTGCTTCGTCCGGTTGCGGCCGAACCAGGACGGCGGGGCGCGACTCACGGTGTGCTGCGGCGGCCATCCGCTGCCGGCGGTGCTGCGGGCGGACGGAACGGTGGAAGCGGCGGGCGCGCCGGGGACGCTGCTGGGGCTGTTCGAGGACCCCACGCTCACCGACCACACGGTTGACCTGGGGCCGGGCGAGGCCCTGATCCTGTACACCGACGGCATCACCGACGTGGCACCCTCCGCCGTGATCGGCACGCGGGGGGAACCCGACCTCGCCGAGCTGCTGCGGGGTGCCGCCGGCCTGGACGCCCCCGGGATCGTGGAGCACGCAAGGCGGGAGATGGCCCGGCGTGTCCGGGGGTCCCTCCGGGACGACATGGCGATCCTCGCGGTTCGAGTGGCGCCATGAGCGGTACCAGCGGGATGCACATCAACGTCTCGAATCGGGACGGCGCCGCCTGGGTCCGGCTGGAGGGCGAGTTCGACCTGGGATCCGCGGCGGACGTGGAGCAGCGCCTGTCGCAGGTCGAGCACCAGCACCCACCGACGGTGGTCCTGGACCTCCGCGAGCTGACGTTCATCGACTCCACGGGCCTCCGCACGATCCTGGGGGCCGACGCGCGGGCCCGCCGGGAGGGACGGCGCCTGGTGGTCATCCCCGGACCGCCTCCGGTCCACCGCGTCTTCAGGATCGCGTTGCTCGACCAGCGCCTGGACTTCCTGGACGAAGAGGCGTTGTCGGAAAGGGCCGGCGATGGCGGTGATTGACCTCCACCTGCGACCATCTCCCGAATCGCCGGCTATGGCCCGCCAGGCACTCCGGCGGCTGGCCCGGGAGCTCCCCGGGCCGGTGCTGGAGGACATCCGGCTGCTGGTCAGCGAGCTGGTGACGAACAGCGTGCGCCACGCTGGCCTGGGGCCGGAATCGACCATCGGGCTTCGGGTGGACGTGGGGCCGGACCGCGTCCGCGTGGAGGTCTCGGATCCCGGGCCCGGGTTCGAGCCGGGCCAGGAGAGCCCTTCCATCTACCAGGACTCCGGCTGGGGCCTGTACCTGGTCGAGCAGGTGGCCACCCGGTGGGGCGTCGACGTGGAGAACGCCACCAGGGTGTGGTTCGAGATCGATCGGACCAACGACAACCGTTAGCCGGAGCGCTCGGACTCCCCCGCCGCCTCCTCCACGCCAGCCGCCCCGGGCTCCTCGACCAGGTCCGATCCCATGGCGTGGTACCCGCCGTCCACGTGCAGGATCTCGCCGGTGATCCCCGCCGACCAGTCGGAGAGCAGGAACGCGACGGCACGGGCCACCGGCGTGGGGTCGGCCGGGTCCCACGGCAGCGGCGCGCGGCGCCCCCACCCGTCGGCCAGCCTGCCGAACCCCGGGATGCTCTTGGCGGCCATGGTCCGCAGCGGCCCCGCCGAGACGCAGTTCACCCGGATGCCCCGCGGCCCCAGGTCCCGGGCCAGGTAGCGGGTGATCGCCTCCAGGGCGGCCTTGCTCACGCCCATCCAGTCGTAGATGGGCCAGGCCACGGTGGCGTCGAAGTCCATGCTCACGATGGCCCCGCCCTGGGCCTGGTCCATCAGCGGGAGGAACCCCTGGGCCAGGGCCTTCAGTGAGAACGCGCTGGTCCGGAAGGCGGTCTGGGCGCTCTCCCATGGCGCAGAGAGGAAGTTCCCGCCCAGCGCGTCCTGGGGGGCGAACGCGATGGCGTGCAGGAACCCGTCCAGGCGCCCCCACCGGCGTTCGATCTCGCCGGCCACCGCCTGCACGTGGGCGTCGTCGTTCACGTCGAGCTCCAGCACGTCCACCGGGGTGGGGAGCCGGCGAGCGCTCTTCTCCGTGAGGCCCATGGCCTTGCCGAAGGAGGTCAGCAGGATCTCCGCCCCCGCCTCCTGCGCCACCTCGGCCGCCGCGAACGCGATGCTCTGCGGCGTGAGCACGCCCGTGATGAGCAGGCGCTTTCCCTCGAGCAGGTTCGGCATCCCGTCCGATGCTACGGGGTGGCGCCGGCCCTCGGCGAATCCGGATCGGGGCGGCTGCCGCCTTTCCTGGGCTGGGGCGCCACGCGGGAATACACTCGGCCGCCGTGATCCTGAGGACCCCGAAGACCCGTTCGCTCGTCGCCCTGCTCCTGGCCGAGGTCGTCTCGACCACCGGCTCGGAGATCGCCGCTGTCGCCCTGCCCTGGTTCGTGCTGGTCACCACGGGGTCCCCGGTCCGCATGAGCGTGGTGATGGCCGCGGAGTTCGCCGGGATGACGCTGCTGGGGATCCCCAGCGGCCGGGCGGCCAGCGCGCTCGGCCCGCGACGGACCATGCTCGCGTCCGACCTCATCCGCGCGCCGCTCGTCGCGCTCATCCCGGCCCTGCACTGGCTGGGCGTGCTGTCGTTCCCGGTCATCGTGGCGGTGGGGTTCGCGGTCGGCGCGTTCTTCCCCGCGTACCAGTCGTCGCAACTCCTCGTGCTGACCGGCCTGGTCGGAGAGGACGAGGTGCAACTGACGCGGGTGGGTGGCCTGCTGGGCTCGGTGAACGAAACCGCCAGCTTCGTCGGCCCGGCCGCCGGAGGAGTCCTGGTCGCGCTGCTGGGACCCGCGGCCACCCTGATGATCGACGCCGGGTCCTACCTCGTGGCGTTCGCGTTGGTGGCTTCCTTCGTGCCGAGGATCGCCGCGCCGGATGAAGAGGAAGGCCCGCGGAGGGCCCGGGAGGGGTTGCGGTTCCTGCGGCGAGACCGACTGCTCCTTCGAACGGTCGTCGGGGTGGCCGTCTTCGAGATCGGATGGACCGCGCTCATGGCCACGCTGCCGGTGGTGGCCCGGCGGCGGTTCCATGCGACGGCCCGCCTGGCCGGCTGGCTCCTGGGCTCCTACGGCGCCGGGAGCGTGGCGGGCGGCCTGATCTCCTCTCGCACCCGGAGGGCCGGCGACCGGACGGCGGTGCTGGCCATGGTGGCGATGGCCGCGGCGACCTGGCCCCTGCTGGCCCCGGTGCCGGCGTGGGCCGTGGGGCTCTCAGTGGCGGCCCTGGGGGTGTGCGCCGGGCTCTTCTTCCCCCGGTTCTTCGCCGCGCTCACGCTTCGAACGCCGCCACATCTTCGGGCCCGGGTGATGGCCTCGGCGACCACCGTGATGTCGGCCACGGGTCCTCTGGGGTTCGTGGGGGCGGGCCTGTTGCTCCAGGGGTCGGCCTCGGCGATCCCCGGCTTCATGCTGGTGGCGGCGGCCACCACCGCCGGCGCGGCGATCATCGTGGTCGTTCGACTGACCGGGACCCGGATCGGGACCCCGTCCGTCCTCGATGGACCCGCGTTGAAGCAGCCCGACGCCTGATCTCCGCGAACGAGTTCAGAATCGGCGGCGTGGACCTCATCGACCTGCGCGGGGTGGCGAAGGTCGACCTGCACCGGCACCTGGAGGGAGCCGTGCGCCTGTCGACCGTCATCGACCTGGCCCGGGAGGCCGGGACGCCGCTGGCGGCGGCGACCCCCGAGGAGCTGGCTCCGCAGGCCCAGGTCCTGGCGCCCATGGCGTCGCTGGCCGAGGTGCTCGCGTACTTCCGCGTGGCCCAGGATGCCTTCCGGTCCCTGGACGCGGTGGAGCGGATCGCGTTCGAGGGGGTGGAGGACCTGGCCGCCGACCACGTCCGCCTGGCCGAGCTGCGATTCTCGCCGGACTTCCTGTGCCGAACGGCGGGCCTGGACTGGGATGCCGCGTTCGACGCGATCCTGGCCGGCGCGGCCCGCGCCCGGTCGGGTGGCCACGACGTGGCGGTCGGGTTCATCGCCATCGTCAGCCGCGCCTACGGGATGGACTCGGCCCGGCGGACCGTGGAGTTCGCCCTGCGGAACCGGGAGCGGCTGGTCGGCTTCGACCTGGCCGACGACGAGATGGCCTGGCCGCCGCGGATGTTCGCGGAGGTCCTGGCGCCGCTGCGGGACGCCGGGTTGCCGCTGACGGCCCACTACGGGGAGGCCGGTCCGGCGTCCTATCCGCGGGAGGCGATCGAGGTCCTGGGGGTCGCCCGCCTGGGCCACGGCTGCTCGGTGGCCGAGGACCCCGAGGTCGTCGCGGTGGCCCGGGACCGGGGCGTGGTCCTGGAGATGTGCCCGACCTCGAACGAACGGACCAGCGCCGTCCCCAGCCTGGCCGCGCACCCGGCCCGCCGTCTGCTCCGCGACGGCGTCCGGGTCACCCTGAACACCGACGACCCGGGGCTGTTCGGGATCAACCTCACGCACGAGCTGGAGGTGGCCCGCGGCGTGCTCGGGTTCGACCGGGGAGACCTGGCCGCGGTGACCCGCACCGCGATCGAGGCCAGCTTCCTGGCTCCGGAGGTGAAGGAACGCGTGCGCGCAACGCACTTCGGGTGGCTGGACGGCTGAACCGGAGGGTCACGCCGGCGAGGGCTTGCGGAACACGTAGGTCGGCCACGCGGAGAGCAGCGTGGCAACGGCGCGACTCCAAAGTCCCGACCGGGTGGTCCACACGCCCAGCGGCTGGAGGCCGGTGATTCGACGGACCTGCCGGATAAACCGCCCCGGCCGCACCTGATGGATCCGGCCGCCGTCGACGTCGTCGAACATCGGCCGGAGCTCGGCACCGGTCCTGAGGTGTCGCAGCCGGAACCGCCACAGGGGTCGCGACCGCAGGGCCCGGGGCGACAGGATCGTCCCGATCGGGTTGTGGCTGGAGGCGACGAAGACCCCGCCCGGCCGCAGGACACGCTGCACCTCCGTCAGCGCCTGGTCCCGACCGGCCATCGACCCGATCATGTCCAGCCCGATGTACGCGAAGACGACCGCGTCGACGGACCGGTCGTGCAGCGGCAGGACCCGGGCGTCGCCGCCGAAGATGCCCGGAGCCCCGTCCCCGGACGTCAGGCCGGCGTGGAACTCGGCCGGCGCGCGCGACGAGAGCCGATCGGGCCGGTTTCGAACGAGCTTCTAACGCCCCTTCCGTGCCGGCGCCCGCCGCCGGCGCCGGTCGGCCAGGACCTCCCGCGCGGCATTCGCCCCGGGGCCCCCGGTGACGCCACCACCCGGATGCGCACCGGAACCGCACAGGTACAGGCCGGGAACGGCCAGCCGGTACCGGGCCTGGCCGAGGAGGGGCCGCCAGGCGAAGAACTGGTCCAGGCCGGGCTCCGCGTGCAGCGGATGCCCACCGGTCAGGCCGAATTCCTGCTCCAGGTCCAGGGGCGTGGTCACCCGGCGCGCCGTCACGCTGGCCCCGATGCCGGGCGCGTACCGCTCCAGCACCGCGAGGACCCGGTCGCCGAGCGCCTCCGACAGCTCCGGCCACGTCCCGTCGCGGAGCCGGTAGGGCGCCCCCTGGACCAGCACCCGCATGCGGTGCTCGCCCTCCGGCGCCAGCGTGGGGTCGGCGATGGTGGGGATGGTGGCTTCCAGGAACGGCTCCTCGGCCACCTGCCCGTACTTCACGGCGTCCTGGGCCCGTTCCAGGTCGTCCAGGCCGGGCGCGATCACGATCCGGCCGGCCAGCCGCCGGTCGTCCCCGCGGGCCGAGGGGAACCGGGGAACCCGGTCCAGCACCAGGTCCACGTGGGCGACCGCGCCGGGCGTGCGGATGTTCCCGGCCCGCCAGGCCAGGGTGGGACCGAGCTCCACCGGGTCCACCAGCCCGAGCAGCGTCCGCTTCGGGTCGAGGCCCGAGACGACCACCGGGGACCGGACCTCCTCCCCGTTCGCCAGCCCGACGCCGGTGGCCCGGCCGTCGTCGGTGGTGATCGCGACGACCTCCGCGCCGCACCGGACCTCCGCGCCGAACGACTGAACCGCTTGCAGGAGCGCCTGCGCCAGGGCCTGCGGCCCGCCCCGGACGAAGGTGGACGCTCCCGCCGCCCCGCCGTCGTTCCCCGCGGCGTCCATCAACAGGACGGCCGCGGTACCGGCGGAGCGAGGACCCATGGCGGTGAGCCGGACCCCGCGGGCGGCGACGGCCGCCCGGAGCGGATCGGACTCCAGGTCCTCCTCCACCAGGTCCGCCACCGACATGGGCAGGACCCGGAGGACCTCCCGGAGGGCCCGCGGGCTGCCCAGCCCCCGGAGGGCCCGCCCCAGCTTCAGGCCAGTGAACGCGTCCGTCAGGGAAGGTGCGCCCAGGTCCGGCGGCGTGGCCACCGCCAGGTGGGCCAGGAAGCTGGCCAGGGCGCGGATCTTGCGGTCGAAGGACGGGTAGGCGGCCGCATCGGCCCGGGAACGCGCGGCCACCTCGCCGGCGGTCCGGGCCGGGTCCGCCCACAGGGTCACCGCCGTGCCGTCCGGCTGCGGGGCGAACGTCCGCACCTCGGGCCGAAGGAGCTCCAGGCCGTGGGACACCAGGCGGAGGTCCCGGATCACCGACCGGCGAAGGCGCCCGACCGTCCCCGCCAGGGCCGCGACTCCACCGGCCTCCTCCCGGCGCTCCAGCACCAGCGTCCGCAGGCCGGCTCGAGCCAGGTAGCCCGCGCACACCAGCCCGTTGTGGCCCGCGCCGACCACGATCGCGTCGAAGCCAGGGGACCCCCCCGATGTCGCCACCCTCAGGCCGCTCCGGCCCGGGCGGACCGCAGCACCTCCATGGCCGCGCTCCGCCCGGGCGCTCCCATGATGCCGCCGCCCGGGTGGACCGCAGACCCGCACAGCCACAGGTCCCGCACCGGGGTCCGGAACCGGCCCCAGCCGGGCACCGGCCGGCCCCAGAACAGCTGCTCCAGCGACAGCTCGCCCTGGAAGATGTTGCCCTCGGTCAGCCCGAGGTCGCGCTCGATGTCGAGCGGCGTGAGCACCTGGCGGTGCAGGATGCGGTCGCGGATGTTCGGGGCCCGCTCCGCGATGGTGTCCACGACGGCATCGCCGAAGGCCTCCCGTTGCGCGCCGTCCCACTCCGCGCCGTCCGCCAGGTGGTACGGGGCGTACTGCACGAAGCAGCTCATGACGTGCTTCCCCGGGGGGGCCATGGACGGGTCCACCAGGGTCGGGATGACCATGTCGATGTACGGCCGCCGCGAGAACCGCCCGTACTTCGCGTCGTCGAAGGCCCGTTCCATGTGGTCCACGGACGGCGAGAAGCTGATGGCGCCCCGGAGGTGCTCACCGGGACCGGGCAGGCAGGTGAATGAGGGCAGCCCGTCCAGGGCCAGGTTCACCTTCCCGGAGGATCCCCGGAACCGGAACCTGCGCACGTCCGCCTCGAAGGCAGGGTCCAGCGTCCCCGGCTCCAGCAGGTCGATCATGGTCCGGCGGACGTCCACGCTGGACAGCACGGCACGAGCGGGGATCTCCTCACCGGATTCCAACACCACGCCCGTGGCCCGATCACCGTTCGTCAAGATCCTGGAAACCCCTGCGCCGCAACGGATGTCGGCCCCGGCGGCCCGCGCGGCTGACGCGATCGACTCGCTGATCCCGCCGGTGCCCCCCTTGGGGATGCCCCACGCCCGGAACGCACCGTCGATCTCCCCCATGTAGTGGTGCAGCAGGACGTACGCCGTCCCCGGCGAACGGATCCCCTGGAACGTCCCGATGATGCCGGAGGCGGCCATGGTGGCCACCAGCGGGTCGGTCTCGAACCACTGCCCCAGGAAGTCCGCCGCGCTCATGGTCATCAGCTGGATGAACGTGGCCTGGTGGCGCTGCGGCAGCTTCGAGAACCGACGGGCCAGCCCCAGCACCGGCAACCACTCCCGCGGATCCAGTCCCGCCGGGTCGGGCGGCACGGTGGACAGGATCGGCTTCACAAACCGGGCCATCTCCACCATCAGGTGGCCGTACTCGTCGTAGGCGTCGGCGTCCATCCGGGACCACCGGCGGATCTCCCGCATGGTCCGGCCGTGGTCGTTCACCCGCCACAGATAGTCGTCCTCCAGCGGGGTGAAGGTGCCGTCCAGCGGCAGGATCTCCAGGCCGTGCTTCGGGAGCTCCAGCTCACGCACGATCTCCGGGCGGAGCAGGCTGACCACGTACGAGGCCACGCTGAACCGGAACCCGGGGAAGACCTCCTCGGTCACCGCCGCCCCGCCCAGGACGTGGCGGCGTTCCAGCACGAGCGTGCGGAGGCCGGCTCGGGCCAGGTAGGCGGCGGCGGTCAGGCCGTTGTGGCCCCCACCGACGACGACGGCGTCGTAGCGTTCCGCCATGGTGAGGCGCACTCTACCGGAGGCGCTTGGGCAATCCGGGGGTCGCCGCGCGCCCGTACGTTGGGGCGTGAGGCGGGCAACGGGGGTCCTGCTCGCGGCCGTCGCGCTGGCCGCCTGCACCGGCGGTCAGGGGCCGCCCACGCATCGACTGTCCCCCTCCGTCACCTCCACGGCCTCGGGGACCCCGGCAGGCGGCGGCACGGTAACAGCCTCCTGCCCGGCTCCACCCCCGCACGCGCAACCGGCCCAAGGGCTCCCCCGGTACACGCTGGGGGTCAGGCTCGACCTCGCCCGGGGCCGGGTGATCGGCAAGGAGTCAGTGACCTTCACCCCAGACCTCCCCACCGGGCGCCTGGTGTTCCGGCTGTGGCCGAACGCGCCGCCCCAGGCCGCGGAGGGAGCCCACCTGGCGGTCGGGCAGGTGGAGTCGGGCGACACCGCCCTGGCGTCGGACCTGACGGACCCCACCACACTCGAGGTGACCCCGACGGCGCCGCTGGCCGGAGGCCAGAGCATCACCGTTTCCATGTCGTTCACCCTGAAACTTCCCGGGGCCGTGCTGGACCGGCTGAGCCACGACGGGTCCACCGTGCTGCTGGGCTCGTTCTTCCCGGTCCTCCCGTGGGTGGTGGGACAGGGGTGGGCCCTCGACCCGCCCACCACCACCCTGGCCGAGGCATCCACCGACCCGACCGCGGACTTCGACGTCACCATCCGCCTCCCGAAGGGGCTGCTACTGCCGCACGGACTCGAGGTCCTCGCGACGGGCGAACGGGACGGCCCCAACCACTGGACGGCGACGGCCGTGCGTGACTTCGCCATCGTCGTCGGGAGCTTCCGTGTCGCCACGAACGTCCTGTACATGCCCGATCCGGTCACCGTGACCGTCGGGGTGGAGCACGGCGTGGCGACCCCGCCGGCCGCTCTCCTCGACCGCATCGACGAGGCCCTCGGTGCGCTCGAGGTCCGCTACGGCCAGTACCCGTGGAAGACGTTCACGCTTGCGCTGGTCAAGGTGCTGGGCCACAGCGGGATCGAATACCCGAACCTGGTGATGGAGGGAGCGCAGGGGATCGATCGGGTGACCACCCACGAGCTGGCCCATCAGTGGTTCTACTCGCTGGTGGGGAACGACCAGGCCAGGGACCCATGGCTGGACGAGGCCCTGGCCACGTGGGCCGCCGCGCAGGTCGACGGGTTCCTTCCTTTCTTCCAGCACCTGAAGATCCACGGCGTGGCCGCGGACCACGTCGGCTTCCCCATGACGTACTGGGACCACCACGCGAAGGCATACGAGCTGGGCGTGTACTTCCGGGGGGTCCAGGCCCTGGCCGCCCTGGGCTCGTCGGCGGCCGTGGACTGCGCGCTCCGAACCTACGTGGCGGAACACGCCTTCGGCATCGCCACGCCGCAGGACCTGCTGGGTGCCCTCGACTCCACGATCCCGAACGCGTCCACCAAGCTGGCGCCGTTCGGCATCCATCCCTGAGGTTCTGCCAGAATCGCGCACCGTGAGCACCGGGACCGCGTTCCACGAACGGACCGCGCCACTCAACCGCAAGATGCAGTGGCGGGAGTGGGCCGGGTACTGGTCGGCCATCGCCTACGCCGACCACCACGACATCGAGTACAACGCGATCCGGGTGGCGGCGGCCCTCATCGACGTGTCGCCGCTGTACAAGTACCTGCTCACCGGGCCCGACGCCGCCCGCTTGGTCGATCGGGTCATCGTCCGCAACGCGCAGAAGCTCGCGGTGGGGCAGGTCTACTACACCTGCTGGTGCGACGAGGACGGGAAGGTCGTCGACGACGGCACCATCACCCGCCTGGACGAGACCACGTACCGGTGGACGGCGGCCGACCCAACCCTGCGATGGATCCGGCTGAACGCGACCGGGCTGGACGTCCAGGTCGAGGAGGTCACCGAGTCCACCGCCGCCGTGGCCCTGCAGGGGCCGCTGTCGCGCACGGTCCTGGAGGCGGCCACCAGGGAGTCGTTCGCCGACCTCCGGTACTTCCGGGGGCGCCCCGCCACGATCCGCGACGTCGAGCTGTACGTGACCCGCACGGGCTACACCGGCGACCTGGGGTACGAGCTGTGGATCGACGCCGGCGACGCGGTGCGGGCCTGGGACCACCTGATGGACGCCGGCGGAGCGTACGGGTTGCGGCCCGCGGGCCTGGGGGCCCTGGACGTGGTCCGCCTGGAGGCCGGCCTGATCCTGCTGGAGGTGGACTACACGAGCTCGCGCCACGCCGTGATCCCGGAGCAGGCGTACTCCCCGTTCGAGATCGGGCTGGGCCGGCTGGTGAACTTCGACAAGCCCGCACCGTTCGTGGGCCGCCGGGCCCTGGAGCGGGAGCGGGACGCGGGCGGGCCGCCCCGGCGGATGGTTGGTCTGGACATCGACTGGACCGGCCTGGAGCGCCTGTACGACCAGCAAGGCCTGTTTCCGGCGTTCGAGGCCTCGGCGTGGCGCTCGCACGTGCCGGTGTTCGCCGGGAGCCGGCAGGTGGGCCGGGCCACCAGCGGCACGTGGAGCCCCATCCTCAAGAAGAACATCGCCCTGGCTCAGGTGGAGGCGGCTCGGGCCGAGCCGGGAACGCGGCTGCAGATCGAGTGGACCGTGGAGGCCCGCCGAGGCCGCGCCCCCGCCACCGTGGCCGAGCTCCCCTTCTTCGACCCGCCGCGCAAGCGCGCCTGACCGCAGTCCGAAGGGCAAACCGGAGCGCTTATCGGGTCCGGCTGGGACAATGGACGGTGCAGTGCGCCTTCGAACTCCCTCTCCGCTCGTGGTGGTGCTGATTGCGGCCGCCGGGCTGGCCGGCGTGGTGTTCGGCATCGCCTTCGCTGGCAGCGTGGTCCTGGCCCTAGGCGTGGGGATCGTGGTGCTGGGGGCGCTGGCCTGGATGGCCTGGCGCCGGGCCACCGCCCGCGACACCGACCTGTCCCGGCGGAACTTCCTGGTGGGCGCCGGGGCGGCGGGCCTGGGCGTGGTCGCGGCCGGCGCGGGGATCGGCCGGATGGCCGAGCGACTGGCCCGGCCCAACCCGGCACCGGCCATCGAGGCGATGGCCCGCCGGGTCGGCGCGGAGAGCATGGAGCTGGTCCGGCGGGGCCATTTCCCCGGTCGCTCAGGAGAGCTCCAGCTGGTGCTGGCCCCGTTCAACACCTCCAACTACTCGTTCGAGTCGCTGAAGCTGGAGCCGAAGGACCCCAGGAGTAGCCATGCGCTCTCGTGGGGCTACACGGAGCGGGTCCCCATCGTGGCCTACGCACCCGGCCTGGTCGAGCGGGCTGACCGCACCGAACGGGTCACCTTGGCCGACCTGGCTCCCTCGGCCGGGCAGCTCATGGGCTTCGACTTCGCGGCCCCGGACGGATCGCCGCTGCCCGGCCTTCCGCGGCTTCAGAAGCCGCCCAAGGTCATCGTCACCTTCGTCATCGACGGCGGCGGGTGGAACGTACTGACCCACTGGCCCACGGCGTGGCCGAACCTCCGCGCGTTGATGGGGAAAGGGATCGTGTACCGCAACGCCATCATGGGCTCGTTCCCGTCGGTCACGGCGTGCGCCCATGCCACCATCGGCACCGGGGCGTTCCCGAACGGGCACGGGATCTCCGGCCACAGCGTCCGGCGCAACGGCCACATCGTGAAGGCGTGGGGGCAGCCCGGGCACGCCGACCCCACCTTCCTGCTCCTGCCGACCCTGGCCGACGCGTGGAGCGAGCACACCGGCCAGAAGGCGTGGATCGGCGAGATCGGCTACCAGATCTGGCATCTGGGGATGATCGGGCACGGCGGTGGGCATCCCCTCGGGCGCACGCCGGTGGCGGTGTTCTACGACGAGGACCACACCAAGGACTGGCGGTCCCAGAACGAGCACCTGTACCGGCTCCCCGACGGGTCCCCATCCCGCGACCGGCTGTCGTCCTACCTCCGGACCTACTTCGGGCCCGAACGCGGCGCCGAGCTGGACAAGGAGGCCGGCCGGAAGGTGTGCTGCTCGCCCCCGATCATCAAGTACATGGGCGACGTCATCGCCGCGGCCATGGACAACGAAGGGGTCGGCACCCACGACGCGACCGACCTGCTGTACATCAACTTCAAGATGCCCGACTACACCGGGCACGTGTACAACATGCTGTCCATCCAGGAAAAGATCGCGCTCCAGGCGGTGGACCGCGAGCTGGGCCGGCTGGTGGCCACCCTGGAGCAGCGCTTCGCGCCCGGCGAGTTCGCCCTGTTCGTCACGGCCGACCACGGCCAGTGCCCGCTGGTGGACATCGCGGGAGGCGTGCGGCTGGACCCCATCCAGCTGGCCGACGACATCAACGGCGGTTTCGGCCGCTCGGTGTGGCCGCTGGTGGAGGACGTCCGCCCGTCGGAGGTCTACGTGGACCGGCGGGCGCTGTGGGACGGCGGCGTGACACTGGACGACATCGCCGCGTTCCTGTCGAGCTACCGGTACGGGAACAACGTGGGCCTCTACGTCCCTCACGGCCTGGTCGAGCAGGCGCGCCTCGACCAGCCCGAGTTCGCCGGCGTGTTCTCCACCGACTACCTGCGGAAGCTGGATGCAGCGACGGCTGCCGGGTTCGGCAGCGGCACCTACAGCCGCGCCGACCCGGGGATGCCGGCAATCACCTGGTAGCCGGCTGAGATGCCCCTCAGCCCACCGTGGCGTAGCCGCCGGCGACGCCGAGGACTTGGCCGGTGATCCACGAGGCCAGGTCGGAGCAGAGGAACAGGATGGCGCTGGCCTGGTGATGGGTTCGCCCAGGCGGCCGAGCGGGTAGGCGCGGGCCAGGCGCTCCTCGCCGCCCCTACTGCTCGATCAGCGCCTGCGAGCCCGGCGTCTTCGTGGTTCCCAGCGCGATGGCGTTCACCGTTATGCCGGGTATTTGTACCTTCTACCGGCTCACCGCGGGGGCTACCTACCCGTGACCGAATGCAGCGCACCAAGCACAAAAGGCGCAGTCGAAACGGCTACCACGCCCCCCACAAGCTGTCCGACAATCGTCACCCAGACGACCGTCCCGATGATGATCGCGAGCCACCGCAGCGGAAGCCGATCATCCGTAGGACGGCTCATGCTGCGCCGACCAGTCGGAGCCGTTGGTTCCGGCGGAGGTGGACAAACGGCGGTTGGAGCGTGTGGCGTACCACCACCGCGAACCCCAGCGGGGCAGCCGGCGCGACCTTTCGTTCCCGCCTGCTCACCAATAGACCCGACTCGCGGAGCTCGGCGATTCCGCTGCCCGCGCTGTCAGCCGAGACCCCGTACCAGGGTTTGGCGCGTTCGATCGGCAGAATGAAGTCGGCCGGGAGTGAGGCCGCGATGAGCAGCATGGTTTTCGCCACGTGCGACAGCTTCCGGTGCCAGCCCTTCAGCCAGTAGTCGACAGGGAGTCGCAGGTACACCTCCTCGGGGTCGCCCTTCTGCCCCGGGGGCGTGTACGGGCGGGCGGACCCATCCTCCCGGAGTGAGGTGACCTTCAGGAGGCGTCCCTCCCGAGCCTTCGCCACAAGCCTGTGGGTCGTGGCCAGACGCGCCCAAATCTGGGATATGGCCGCGGCCCCGGGATCGCGCGGTGTGGCCAGGCCAAGCGCTCTCGCGAAAACACGGGCGTCACGGGTTACGTCGTACGGGTGGGCTGTAGCGAGAGCTCGATGCAGCAGAAAGAGGTCGAGCCCTGGTTCGTCGTGGCGACGAAGAAGCGCGCTCGCAGGTCCCGGGACGGGCTTCCCCTGCGGACCCGACTGCACGAACGCCCGCCGGATCGCCACGAAGCCACGACGCTTAGATCGCCGAAGGAGCTCCGCCACGGTCTCATCGGGTGTCGCGATGGGCAGATCGTTGTCTTCCACTGTGCGCGGCAGCATGTCATCGGAAGCATCTCTTGTCTAGTCTTAGGGTCGGCACCTAGATTGCAGGCGGGCGGTATCTATCGCATCACATCGTAAGCGCCTCTCAAACCCGTCGAACGGCCAACTCGCACGCCCACACCCCGATTGGTCGGGCGCCGGTGCGGCTTTTCCGGATGATCCGGTCGACCATCCGGCTCTTGACTTGGAATTCCGGGCTTCGTGGCTGGCTGCATTGATTCGGACAGGTCGACGTGGACGGCCACCTCAGGCTTCGAGCAGCGCCGGGGCCAGTTCCTCGAGCTGGGCCAGGCCGATCTCGGCGGGGTCCTCCTCGAGCACCTGCACGCACACATGGTCGGCCCCGGCGTCCAGGTGCTCGAGGACCCGCCGGTTCACGGCGTCGACGTCGCCCCAAGCCACGATGGCGTCGACCAGCCGGTCGCTGCCGCCGGCCGCGAGGTCCCCCTCCGCCCACCCCAGCCGGCGCAGGTTGCTCACGTAGTTCTCGGCGTTCAGGTAGTAGTCCATGTAGCCCCGGGCGATGCGTCTGGCACGGTCCGCGTCGGATTCCAGCACCACCGCCAGCTCGGTGGCCAGGACGGGCTCGGGGCCCAGGACGTCGCGGGCCCGGGCAGTGTGCTCGACGGGCACGAAGTACGTGTGGGCGCCCTCTGCCGCCTCGGCCGCGAGGCCCAGCATGCGGGGACCCAGGGCGGCGAGCACCATCGGGGGCAGCTCACCGGGATCCTCCACTGGGTACGGCGCCCGGCCCATCGCGTCCAGGTATGCCTGCATCCGCGCGAGAGGACGCTCATAGCGGTGCGCCCCTCGGCCCTCCACGGAGGGCCGGTGGCTCACCCCGATCCCCAGCACGAAACGGCCACGGTACGCGTCGCCCAGGATGCGGGCCCCGTTGGCCATGGACACCGGGTCCCGGGCCCAGATGCTGGCGATCCCCGTGGCCACGGTGATCCGATCGGTGGCCGACAGGATCAGGCCGGCGTGGGCCATGGCGTCCTTGCTCCGGAACCCTTCGGGGAGCCACAGGACCGGGTACCCGAGCGCCTCGATCCGCCGGGCGGCCTCGCGCTCCTCCTGGGCCCGCTGGCGGTCGAGGGCAAAGGTCCAGACGCCGACCTTCCCCAGCACGTCCCGCAGGCGGGCCCGCCGGTCCAGCCGCTCGCTCATCGGGCACATCTTGACCGAATCAGCGTGCCCGGCGGACCCCCGCCGACGCTACGCGGTCAGCGAGCCCACGTAAACGAAGCCGGCGGAACCGGGCACTCGCAGGGTTCGAACGGCGGTGCCCGTCGACAGGTCGAGCTCCTCGACGGCACCGGCCATGGCCAGGTACAGACGCCGGCCCTCGGACCCGAACCCGAGCGCCGTCACGGCGCCGAAGGCATTCCACGTGGCCCGAGGCCGCACCGTGGCGGTACCCAAGACCATCACCCGGCTCCCGGCCGCGACCACCAGCGTGCGCCCATCCGAGCCCACCGCCGCCCGGGCCTGCCCCGTGCCAAGGGACGACAGGTCGACGTGCGCCGTCCGCACGACCTTCAGCTTCCGGGTGTCCATGACGGCGACCACGCCACGCTGCACGTCCACCACGTAGAGCGACCGGCCGTCCGGGGACAGCGCCAGCGCCTCGTGGACCGGGTTCCCGTCCCACAGGGCCTTGGGCAGCCCCACGCACTCGGCCCACCCCTGGTCGAGGCTGAGCGTGTGGACGAACGCCACCGGCCGGCCGGCGTGCGCCTGCATGGGGTCGTACTCGCGCGCGTACTCCGCGGGCTGGCTCGTGTACAGCGTGTACAGCCGGGAGCCGTTCGGCGACGGCAGTTGCACCAGCCTGGTCCCCGACATCCGCTCCGAGGGGGTCTTGAACCGGCTGAACACCGGGTAGACCTCGCCCTCGTCCAGGTCCAGCCGGGTCACCCGGTAGGCCACGGGGTCGATGGCCGGTACGTACTTGATCAGGAACAGCCCGGTGTTGTCCGCGGAGAATGCCTCGGGCTCGAAGTTCCCGTGCAGGTGGAAGCGCTTGGTGTGGAAGTACCCCGAGGGATTGGTCACCACGATGGTCGTCCAGGCGCGGTCCTGCGGGGTCCAGGGGCTCGTCCCGGGAGGCAGCGGCGCCATCAGGGCCACCCGGGTGCCGTCTCCCGACACCGTTCGTACGGCCAGGTCGCCGGCCACCCGCGCCGTCCCCACCGTCTGGCCCGAGACGTCCCGGGTCACCCGGACCACCGTGGCGTCGCCCTTGGTCGTGGCCGTGGCCAGCACGGACCAGTCTCCCAGCGCGGGCACGCCCACGCCGGCGAACAGCTCAGACCCGGTCTCGGCGTCCACCACCGCGGCGCCGGACGACGAGCCCAGCACCAGCAGCTCCCGGGGAGCCGGGGCCGCGATCGAGGCCACCGGGGCCCCCGAGCCCCGCGCAGCCACTCGCGGGGTCCCCTGCGTGCCCGTCGAGCAGGCCGAAACCGCTACGGCCAGCCCTGCTACCAGCACCACCGACCTCGCGTGCATGCTCCTGCCCTCCCTGAGCCGGGAAACGACGGCGACCGTCCACCCTCATCTACCGCTCGAGCGAGCGATCGGTTCCCAGGGCGGCCACCCGATCTGGGGTCGGTGGACCCCCGGGTCCACGGATTCCCGTGGTTCCTCCGGGGCCCGCCCCGCTTACCGTGGCCATCGACGGAACGGCGTACAAGCCGCGAGGAAAGGAGGGCGCCATGGCCGTCAACGCAGAGGTGCAGACGCTTCCGAGGAGGGGGACCTCGCTGTCCCCGCTCGGGATAATGGTGCTGACGGTGATGATCACCGCGGCCGTCGTGATGGGGGTGCTGGTGGGTCGGTGGACCGCCCCCTCCGCGACCAGGTCGCAGCAGGCGGCGATCACCGCTCCCGGATGGGTGGCCGAGGCCAACTCGGCCGGGTACACCGGCCGGCTGGGGTTCTCGGCCCCGCTGCCGGTGACCGGGAGCGACGAGTGGGCGGCGGAGGCGAGCGCCGCCGGGTTCACCGGCCGGCTCGGCTTCAGCACCACCGCCGGGTACACCGGCCGGCTCGGGTTCACCACTCCGGTCCAGGGGCCGGCGTCAGGCTGGGAAGGGGCCGCGAAGGACGCCGGATTCACCGGACGGCTGGGGTTCACGACCGGAAGCTGAAGGCAGGCTTCATACGAGCTTGGCCACGGTCCTCGCCGGTGCGCGGCACACCCTTCCTGCTGGCGAGGGCCGTGGCCAGCTTCGCGTCTTCCAACCGACCTACTTGGTGACGATGAGCGCCGTCACCATCCCGAACATCCCCTGCGGTCCCTCGACGTGGCTGAGGATGTGGCAGTGGAAGGCCCACACGCCGAGGTGCGTCGCGTGCACCAGCACGTCGAACGTCTCTCCCGGCGCGATCACCAGCGTGTCCACCTTGTAGGGCTGCTTCAGCGGGAACCCGTCCTGGGCCATCACCCGGAAGTGGAACCCGTGCATGTGCATCGGGTGGAGCATCTGGCCCACGTTGGCCAGCCGCATGTGCACCCAGTCGCCCAGGTGCGCGGTGAGTGGCGAGGTCGCCGGGAAGCTCTTCCCGTCGATCGTGTAGCCGAGCACCCCATCGTTCAGGATCTCGGTGTAGTCCTCGTTCCACGAGGGCTTGTTGGGTTCGATGATGAACGCGCCGTACAGCCCGCGGCCCACCTGCTCCGTTGGCCCGGCAGGGGGTCGGCGCCGAGTGGGAGGCTTCCTCGCGATGACAGTGCTGGCCGGGCTGGCCGTCGCGGCCCTGGTGGCGTGGGTGTACCTCCTGGTCGCCCACGGCCTGTTCTGGCGAACGGACCAGCGGCTTCCGTCGGCTCCCGACCCCCCGGCGTGGCCCGACGTGGTCGCCATCGTCCCGGCCCGGAACGAGGCGTCGGTGCTCCCGCAGACCCTCCCGACGCTGCTCGGGCAGGACTACCCGGGCCGGTTCCTGGTGGTGGTGGTGGACGACGAGAGCACGGACGGGACGGCGCTGGTCGCCGCTGACGCAGCTTCGGTGCCCGGCCGGTCGCTGACGGTTGTCCGCGGGACCGCGCCGCCCCCGGGATGAGCCGGCAAGGTGTGGGCCATGTTCCAGGGAGTGGCAGAGGCCGGCGGGCCCGGCCACTACCTGTTCACCGACGCCGACATCGCCCACCCGCCGGGCACCGTCGCCGCCCTGGTCCGGGCGGCCGAAGGGGGCGGCCTAGACCTGGTGTCCCAGATGGCCCGCCTGCACGCGGCGAGCTTCTGGGAACGGACCGTCCTCCCCGCGTTCGTGTACTTCTTCGCCATGCTCTATCCGTTCCGCCGGGTGAACCGCCCAAACGCGCGGACGGCCGCCGCGGCCGGGGGGTGCATGCTGGTGCGACGGGAGGCGTTGGAGCGGGCGGGAGGCCTGGAGCGGATCCGCGGCGACCTCATCGACGACGTGGCGCTGGGGCGTCTGCTGAAGCGGTCCGGCTCGGGCGGGGTGTGGCTGGGCCACGCAGCAGGCCCCACCGGCGTGGAGAGCGTCCGCCCCTACCGGTTCGCGGACCTGTGGGCCATGGTCGTCCGGAGCGCGTACACGCAGCTCCGGTACTCCCCGGCGTTGCTGGGGGCGACGGCGGCCTGCCTCCTGGTGCTGTTCGCCGTACCGCCGGTCGCCGGCATCGCAGGCCTGATCGGCCTGAGTCCGGGCTCGGACGCCCCTGCGGTCGTCGCCGCGGCGTGCGGGCTGGGCGCCTGGCTGATCATGGCCGTCACCGAGGTGCCGATCCTGCGCCTGTACGGGCTCGGGCCGATCCGCGGGGTGGCGTTGCCGGCCGTCGCCTTCCTGTACACGGCGATGACCGTGGACTCGGCGCGCCGCCACCGCGGGGGCACGGGAGGGACGTGGAAGGGCCGCACGGCCGCCCGGGTTGGCCCGGCGCGGGGCCCCCGAATTCAGCCGGAGACTGACCGGAGCAGCGGAAGCGCGCGGACCGCCACGTCGCGAGCCACCGCGCGGACCTCGTCAGGCAGATGCCTGGCCGGGTCGACCACGGCGGGACGCTACCACCGGCCGGTACGCTTGAGCTCGTGACTTCCCCAGAGCTCGCGTGGCAGCCGTCGCTCCTCGACGTCGGCGACCGGGCGGCCATCGATCGCACCTCTCGACGCTCCAGCGGATCCACCTGGATCGGGACGCGTGGGTCGACCACGCTCCCGGATGGGTGTCGGGCTCGGACCGGCTGTTCGAGGAGATCCTGAACGGCCGGACCTGGTAGCAGCGTTCCCGGCGGATGTACGACAAGCGCGTGCAGGAGCCGAGGCTCACGTCCCCGTGGAACGCCGCCTCCGGTGAGCCCCTTTCGCCTCCCATCCTCGAGGAGATCCGCGTCGCAATGTGCCGCCGCTACGGGCGCGAGTTCGACTCGGTCGGTTTCAACCTGTACCGGGACGGGCGGGACAGCGTGGCGTGGCACGGCGACCGGCTTGCCCGGGAGGCGGAGGACCCCATCGTGGCTCTGATGTCGCTGGGCGAAGCGCGGAAGTTCCTGCTCCGGCCGAAGGGCGGCGGGACGTCGCGGGTGTTCGTGCTGGGACGGGGCGACCTCCTGGTGACGGGCGGCAAGACCCAGGAGACCTGGGAGCACAGCGTGCCAAAGGTGGCCGCAGCGGGCCCGCGGATCAGCCTGGCCTACCGCCACAACCTCGACGTCAAGGCCTACGCGCACAAGCGGATCGAAGACGCCGCGGACGACGAGGACCGCGCCGGGGGGAGCTGAAGGTCAGAACACTCGACGCAGGACCCACTGCCGGAACCTGGAGTACGGCGGGTACTGCAGCGGCGGCTCGAACCCGGTGGGCTTCTCCAGCACGCTCTTGCGGTGACTGAACGTCTCGAAGCCGTTGCGGCCGTGGTAGGCCCCCATCCCGCTGGCGCCCACGCCTCCAAACGGGAGCTCTGGAACGGCAAGCTGGATCACGCACGTGTTCACGCACGCGCTCCCCGACGAGGTCCGGGCCAGGACCCGCCGGCTGGCGGCCCGGTCCTCCGAAAACACGTAGAGGGAGAGCGGCTTGGGCCGGGCATTCACGAACTCGATGGCGGCGTCGACGTCGTCCACGGCGATCACCGGGAGAACCGGCCCGAAGATCTCCTCCTCCATGAGTAGCGCCTCCGGCGAGACGCCCCGCAGGATGGTGGGCGGGAAGAAGCGCTCGCCGGGGACGGCCCGATCGGCCCCGCCGGCGACGACCTGGTCGAACCCCCCGGCCTCGAGCAGGCCCACAAGCCGCTCGAAGTGCTGGTCGTTCACGATGCGCGGGTAGTCCCGGCTTCGCCGGGGGTCGTCGCCGTAGAACTCCCGGACCCTCGCGGCCAGCCGCTCCACCAGGGCTCCCTCCACCGCCCGGTGGACCAGCACGTAGTCGGGCGCCACGCAGGTCTGGCCGGCGTTGAGGAACTTCCCGAAGGCGATCCGGCGTGAGGCGACGTCCAGGTCCGCGCCGCGATCCACGATGGCGGGGCTCTTGCCGCCCAGCTCCAGGGTGACCGGCGTGAGGTGCCGGGCCGCCGCCTCCATGACGACCCGCCCCACCCGGCCGTTGCCGGTGTAGAAGAGGTGGTCGAACCGCTCCGCCAGCAGGGCCTGCGTCTCGGGCACGGCGCCTTCCACGATGGCCACGGCCTCCGGGTCCATGTACCGGGGGACCAGCCGGGCGATGGCCCCGGAGGTCGCCGCCGCGACCTCCGACGGCTTCCCGATCACGGTGTTCCCCGCGGCGATCGCCGCGGCCATGGGTAGCAGGAGCAGGTGCACGGGGTAGTTCCAGGGGCTGATGACCAGGGCCACACCCAGCGGCTCCCGCCGGATGACCGCCTTCGCCGGCTGCAGGACCACCGGGACCGGAACCCGCTCCGGCGCCATCCAGGCGTCCAGGTGGCGCAGCATGTGGTCGATCTCCCGCCACACGAACCGGATCTCGGCGGCCCAGGACTCGATGGCGGCCCGGCCCAGGTCGGCCCGGAGGGCCTCGCTCAGCTCCCGCTCGCCCTCGGTGAGCAGGCGTTGCATCTGCCGGACCTGGCGCTTCCGCCAGGCGGCCGGCCGCGTTCGGCCCGAGTCGAACGTCCGGCGGAGCCGCGCCACGAGGTGTCGGGCGTGCTCGGCCGGACCTTCGCCGGCTTCCCTCAGCGTGCGTGCGGGCTCGACCATGGCAGGACCCCCCTCCCCTTACCCCGATCGGAGCTCCTCGACCCATTCCCGCAGGCGCGGCAGGTGCTCGTCGTAGTGCTCCGCCCCGGCCTTGCGGATCCAGAACCGCGCCTCGTCCGGCAGGTCCCCGAGCGCTCCCCAGGCCTGGAGCATCCGCGTGCGGGCCGACCAGGCCTGGGCCCGAACCGTCTGCAGCGGAACGTCCTTCAGGGCTTCCAGGAATTGGTCGTTCATGGCGTCGACGTCGATCTCCTCTGGACGGTACGTGCCGGCCCGGATCCGTTCCAAGATGACGGTGGTCTCGGCCAGCCAGCTCCCCACGTGAGCCAGCACGTCCTTGGCCGACCACCCCTCCGGGTAGTAGCCGGGCCGCTCGGCATCCTCCGGCGACAGGGAGTCCATCAGCGCGTGGAGCTCCCCCCACCCCGCGTCCTCCGCCGCCATCAGCTCGGACGTGCTCACGGAGTGACCGTAGCGGATCCTCCCGAACCCTGAGGCCTCGCCCCCCGGCTGAGCCACTTCACCGACCACGCCGTACCGTTCCAGTGCTCGATCAGCGTGTGGTGGTCGGCGTTTCCGCCGTAGTACCCGACCGCCCACACGTCCTTGGCCGCCCGGGCGCTCACGCCGAGGAGCTCGTTCTCGGCACCCTGGCGGTTCGGGCTGGCCACCCTGGTCCATTTGGTTCCGTCCCAGTCGCGGCCACCAGCCGGCGGAGCCGGTAGTGATCGTCACGGTCGAGCGCCATCAGGGTGTGGTCGAGATACCAGCGCACGTGGCGCCCGCGGGGAGCGACGTGCCCCTCCCAGGCTCGGGGGTCGCTGGTCAGGGCGTCCGTGTCGGAGAGCAAGCGCTTGACGTCCTCATGGCGCGTGACGAACCAGGCCCGCATGTCGTCCAGGTGGTGGACCGGGTCACGCTCCCGCAGCAGCGCGATGGTCGGGTAGGGGTCAACGATGAACTCGAGCGAGAACACCGGGAACTCGATCGCCTGGCTGGACATCGTCCTCCGGACCGGCTCGACACGAGGAAGGACCCAACACGCCCATCCACGGCGATGACGAACTCTACGGGACCTGCCGAGTCGGCGCTCCCGATCAGGCCGAAACAGCCCTGTGCCCCCGGCCTCGGGCCTCGCGCTCGTACAGCGAGAACAGGAGGCCGTTGACCTCGACGTCGCCCCGGTGGCGGAAGCCGGCCCGCTCGTAGTACGCGCGGATGCCCGGATTCCGGGCCAGGCAGTCCAGCCGGAGGAACCGTCGCCCCCGCCGCAGTACCTCGTCGTCCGCCCACGCCAGCGCGGCGGCACCGACGCCTCCGCCCGTGTGCGCTTCCCGGACGGCGAAGCGGTGCAGATACAGCGCGTCCGGCAGCGCTCCGGGCCAGAACACAGGGTCCTCGGAGAGCAGCGACATCGTGGCCACCACGTCGCCCTTGGCCCGGATCAGGTAGAGCCCGCCCGCCTCCAGGGCCTGCACGAGGCGCTCCCGCCCCCACCCCCCGGGCTCCGTGAAGCTCCCAGGGATCCAGGAATCGAAGCCGCGCGCCGCAGCCCACCTGACCGCGTCCTCGAGGATCTGCGCAGCAAGACCGACTTCTTCTTCGCCAGCGAGACTGACCTCGATCTCGATGTCTTCGCGTTCAACCCGTGGCATCGACCGGCCAGCGTACCCGTCCGCCCGGATGGTCTCAGGGAAGGATCTCGAACGCGGGTGCATGGGCAGGACGAACGACCGTGAAGTGCCTGCGATCGAGCGTCGCGAGCTGCGTGACGCCAAGCCGCTCGGCAGTTGCTACGACGGACGCGTCCACCGTTCCCAGCGGAAGATCTCGATACGCCGCCACAAGCTCCGCAATCCGGATCCAATCGCCCACCTGGACCGGCTCCGGGATGAGATTTCCCGCTGCCAGGTCCCCAAGGAACCGGACCTCAGCATCGGCACCAAGCCTCGTCTCCAGGAGATAGGCGACCTCGGTCACGACCAGCTGCGGGACGATCAGTGGACCGGGATGGTTCGTGAGCAACGACAAGCTCGCCTCGTGATCCCGGTCGTCCTGGTCGACGTAGGCGTACAGGGGGCCCGCATCGACGATCAGCGCGATCGGCGGGCCTCCCGGCGCAGGATCTCCTCGATTCGACGGGCGGTGTCACGTCGGCCACTCCGGCCGGCCCTCGCCGCGATGAGACGCCGCCGTCCAGCCCCCAGATGGGACTCGATCGCTTCTCGGGTGATCTCGGACACGGTGGTGCCTCGGCGTTCGGCCTCATGGCGAAGCCGGGCGTCGAGCTCGTCGGGTAGCTTGACGGTCGTCCGCTTCATGGTATGCCAGCATACCTCATGAGAAAGCCCTGGGTCCAAGCCCTGAGGCAACAACGGGACAAACCGCTCATGCTTCGTGGACCCGGACGCGAAGAATTCGAACCGTCTATGAGTTGCTCCTTACAGTTGAGTTGATCGACCTGTCTTCGCCCCCCCCGTACCAGACCATCGCAGGCCTGGCGCTCCACCTTCATGAGTTGGGCATAAGCAAGGCAGAAATCGCCCGTCGCTTGGGCGTCACGGGAAAGACCGCCGGAAAGGCCATTCGGTGGGCTCACGCCCAGTCGTCAATTGAGAACATGCGATGAGAGGGGATCAGAAGAAGGGGCCGTCACGCTGGAAGAAGAGCCCCCTCATGTGGGTCGAGACGAGGTACCGCATGCTCACGTGCCGACCTCCGGGTCTCCACCCTTCAGGATCCGCAGTTGTTGCAGCGTCTGCGTGATTCGCCTTGATAGGTGAGCCTCGTAGCGGAGCACGCGCTGCATGTTGTCCCCGCTAGGGATCGAGGCCATCATCTGGGCCCTTTGCTCTGCAAGCCTTCGAGACCTGAGCATCCTTCTTCTTTCCTCGAGAAGGCCTTCGAAATGGCCCCGGAGGTGCTGCAAAGCTGCTTCAGGTTTCTTGCCAAGCGCGCGGCCGTAGGCAGCCAGGAGCTTGGGAGCGACGTGGATCCCTGCGCGGTCGACGTCCTGGCCCTCCCAGTCCTCTGAGCGCTTGCCCAGAATGCGGGGCACGTCGACACCCTGGTCCCACCCTGCCTCGGCCAGGGCGTAGCACACCTCGATGATGGCATCCTTGCCCACGTCCCAGGCATTGAGGGCGGTGAGGTAGCCCTCATAGGAAGCGATGTCCTCTTCGATCTCCTCGGTCGCATCTATGAACGCCGGTTGAAAACTCGAACACCCGGCGGCTGAGAAACGCCGGTCGAAAAGTCGAGCACCCCCTGAAATCCCCGTTCCGCTCGGATCCGCCCTGAGGCTTCTCGGGACACCGAGCGAAACGGGGGGAGGGAGTGTTCACCGAGATGCAGCAATGGACCGACATCAGGCGCAGGGTGCTCGTCGAGGGCGCCTCCAAAC
>WNGG01000819.1_pt1 | contig 47149 bp, 67 predicted proteins | sample 5400661 | NCBI WGS metagenome assembly WNGG01 (sample SAMN13153372, study PRJNA577476) | soil metagenome | isolation source: 100 cm soil or saprolite under Garry oak tree replicate 1 | place: USA:California | collected 2016-06-15 | reverse complement strand
TGGAGTGGGCAGGTACGGCAGACAACGGCCTAGATGGCGGACACCGTCATCTTCCTGACCAGCGGAACCTCGTGGGCCGTGCCGGGCGATTTCAACGCTGGGGCAAACTCTGTCGAGGCGATCGCGGGCGGCGGGGGCGGAGGCAACGGAGTCGCGAACACTCGCGGGGGGGGGGGCGGGGGGGGCGGCGAAAACCGAAAGATCACGAACTTCAACCCCGGCGCCGCGTCCTCAATCCCATACGCGATTGGCGCCGGCGGGCCCGCTCAGACGGCTGGCGGCGACACGACGTGGAATACCACGAGTCTTGTCGCCAAGGGCGGCGCAGGATCATCGAGCGCCGCCGGCGGAGCTGGCGGGACGGGCGGGACCGGCGGAACGGGGCGCAATGGGGGGGCAGGGGGTACAGCCGTCACGGCGTCTGCAGCCGGCGGCGGGGGCGGTGGTGGCGCAGGCGGGACGACCGCAGCCGGGACGGCCGGCGCGAACGGTTCGACCACCACCGGCGGCGCGGGCGGGGCGGGCGGAACAGCCAGCGGGGGGGCAGGTGGCGTCGCGAACGGCGGTACGGGCGGCAATGGGACCGTCTGGACCTCGAATCCGGGTGGGGCGCGTGCCGGCGCGGGTGGGGGTGGCGGTGGAGGGAACGGTTTGCTACCCCAGTCCGGCGGCACGTCGGGATTGTACGGAGCAGGCGGGGGCGGGGGCGGATGTACGGCGGGCAGCAGCGGACCCGGGGCGGCGGGCAAGGCTGGCATTATCGTTATCACCTACACGCCGTTGCCGTCGCCGCCGCGGTCGGCGCCGCAGGAGTTGACGCAGCAGGCCGTGTATCGGATGTAGGGACGGCTCCTCGATCAAGGAGGCAGTATGCGGTTTAGGCCAGATGTAGACGAGACCCCCGAGGTCGAGTTGGGACCGGGCGGGAAGCCGACCGGCCAAGTCATCCTCGGGAAGTCTGGGATCCTTTCCCCCGAACCCCACGAGGCGCGGGTGCAGTGCCCGAAGTGCGGGTCCCCGGCGCTCGTCGCGTTCGACGAGACGGAGGAGAAGTACGGTGCCGCGATTCCTGGGTTCCACTGCCAAGCAGGGGACTGCGGGCACGTCGGCGTCGCCATTCGGAGGGTTGCCTAGATGCGCGCCTACTCCATCACCCTGACGGCTGGCGCGCTGACGGCGGCCATCACGGCGGTCATCGAAACGAGCGCCCACACGAACCGCGCGGTGATTATCACCCGGTCGACGCTCTCGCAGCAGGGCAACACCACAAGCGCCCAGCAGGCGGTGCAGATCCTCCGGCAGACGACCGCGGGGACCAACGTCGCGTTGCCGGTCGCCAGTCCGGCGGATCCTGACGACACGGCCTACGGTGGCACGGTACGCGGGCTCTGCACGGTGCTGGGGACGGCCGGGGCGATCCTCTACCCCGATTCGTTCAACTGGCAGAACGGCTGGTTGTATCTGCCGGTGCCGGAAGAGCGCTACACGACGGTCGGCGCCGGGATCACGGCGCTGAAAGTGCCGGTGGCGCCGCCGGCGCAGACCGTCAACGCCGTCCTGGACGTGCTCGAGGTCGGGTGAGTCCAGGTGGCGCACGCGGGCTCCGGGGCCTACGGGTATGGGCAGGTCTACCGGCAGTACCCGCAGGCTCAGGCGCAGCAGGTGCCCCCGCGGCTGCTCCAGCCGGTGACGGACGCGGCCATTCGGTACGTGCCGCCGTGGGAAGTCGAAGCGGCTCACTGGGCCGCCGAAGGCGCTACGGTGCCCGTCGTTTTTCTCGTCGACCCGGAGGTGCAGCCCGGCGGCAAGTTCCCGCCCATTCCGTACCCCTTCCCGCGGCTCGAGCAGTGGTGGCCCCATCGCTACGACCCGCCTGCCGCCGATGCGATCTTCGCGCAGTTCGAGCTGCCCCGACTCCCGCCGCCGCCGCCGGCGCCGCTCATCCCGCCGTGGTGGGCCGAGGTCGAGGACTGGGCGGCGCTCAATGCGATCCTCCCGGTCGTCTATCTCGTTCTGCCCCGCGCGCTGCAGATCGGCGCGCCGCCGGTTGGCTTTCCGCTGCTCGGGCAGTGGCAGCCGACAACCCAGCCGCTCGACGAGGCGTACTACAGCTTCCGGCTGCGGCTCATCAAGGTGTCCGACCCAGTGTTCATCCCGCCGCCCTGGGCTGAGGAGCTGGACAACTGGGCATCCCTGAATGCGAGTAGCGAAGCGATTTATCTTGAGCGGCTCGACCAGGTCGCCATCCCGATTCTGCCAACCCTCATCATGCCGTGGGAAGCCGAGCGACAAGGCTGGGCCGCGATCGGTGCGACGACGCCGGCGCTCTATCTTGTGCGATCCGTGGGCCGGAGTGTCGAAGCCGCCCCGTACGTGCCCGCCTGGGCGGCACCGTTAGCGCATCTCGCCGCCCTCGATTGGCGCGACGCCGTGCTGTACCTCGCGCGGCTCGAAGTGCAGCCAGCCCCGCCGCCGCTCGGCTTGGCCGCGTGGGAACGGCCGGGGGTCCTGTGGGCGGCTCTCGGCGCCGTAATCCCGGCATCCTATCTCGTCCGGCCGGCGCTGATCCAAGGTGTCGAAGCGGCGCCCTACATCCCGGCGTGGGCTGCCGGCCTTGCGCACCTGGCCGCCCTCGATTGGCGCGACGCCGTGCTGTACCTCGCGCGGCTCGAGATCCAGCCGGGCGGCAAAGCGCTGGCCATCCCCCCGGCGCCATTCAATCTGCGCGGTGCCTACGCCCACCTCGACGACACGATCGTCTTTGCGCAGCCGCCACGGCCACCGCTTCCAGCGCCGGAGCGGATCTTCCTGCCGCCGGCGCCGCTGCCGTGGCTGGTGTATCTCGCGCCCGACCAGACCCCGTACTTCTTCCGGTTGCCGCTGGTCGTCGAGGTACCGCCCATCGTTGGGCCGTGGGTGAACGCGCTGCGTCACTGGCCGGCCCTGGGCCGGCGCGAGCCGCCCTTCTTGCTCGAGCGCCCGCCGCTGATCTTTGTGCCGGGCCTGCCGCCTCCCGTCCCGACCTTCGAGCCCCTGCCGGCCGTGCTCAAGCGGTTCAGCTCGGGGGGCTGGGGCCGGTTGCGTGGACGTTGATGTGCTGAAGCATTACCTTGGACCCTGGAGGTCCTGATGCCTGCCACGTCCCCGAAGCAGCGTGTGGCTGCGGCGATCGCGGAGCACCACCCCGAGCAGCTCTACGCAAGGAACAAGTCCATGCTCTCCATGTCCAAACGCGCGCTGCACGAATACGCCGCGACCAAAGGACTCGGGAAGAGCGGCCAGCGGCACGATCACACGCCCGCGAACGGCGGCTTCGCGCACGCCGGCACGACGCGCGAAGGCCCGCATCTCTCCCAGGCACAGGCGCAGGACGCGCAGAATCCCGGCGCCGTCGAGACCGAAGACGCCTTCAGTAACGCCGACGAGTTGAACGTCCAGCCCCACGAAAAGGTCGCGGGCGCGAAGGGCGCGAGTGCCGGCGTCGCAGGGAGGCAGGAACCCAAGGCGTTCGACAACTCCGGCACGTCGCGCCCCGGGCCCACGGAGCGCGGCCGGGCGACCGCCACAGGATCCGCCGAGGGCGGCGCACGACCGTCGATCCGGCTCCACGGCAGCGGCTTCGCGACCAACATGACGACCACAATGGACGAGAATCACGGCGGCAGCCCGGGGCCTGCCGCGCACTTCGGCGTCGCCCGCGGCCGGAAGCAGGCGAAGGGCACCGGCGGATACGCGGGCGCCCGGCCCGGCAATCTCGTCGCAACGGACAAGATCACCGGCCCGGCCATGCAGCAGGGCCCGAAGGGGGCGCCGGCGCGCGGCGCGATCCGACAGAATCCTGCGGTCGCGCGCAAACTGAATCGGAGGTAGCGCATGTCGAAGACCTCAGAGGCGGCCCAGGCCGCGCGCGACGCGATCGCCAAGGGCGCCGCCCCGGCGAAGCTGGTTGAGCCGAAGATCGGAGAAGCGTCCGGCGTCCCGCAGCCTGGTGCTGGCGCGCATGAAGGTGAGCGGCCGGCCGGGCCCATTGGCACCAAGGAAACCACCGTGACCTTCCTCGAGGACCGCGAAGTCGAGGACGCGCTCGAGGAGATCGACCGGCAAGAGGGTGGCGAAGGCCAGGAGGCGGGCGCCGCACCCAAGGCCGAGGAGACCGAGGAGAGCAAGGAAGGTGCGGAGCCGGCCAAGCCCGGCGAGGAAGAGAAGCCGGCCGAGGGCGAAGAGACCGTCGCGGAACGGCAGCCGATCGAACTGCCGCCGGTCCGCGACGGCGAGCAGCCGCTCGCCGTCGACATCGACGACCCGAACGTCGAAGCGCGCATCCGGGCGCTTGTACGCGGGAATCTGCGGCGCGAGAACCTCCATCAAGCGATGGAGACCGTCCACCAGCGGGAAGAGCATCTGGCGCAGTTTGAGGATGCGCTCCGCGTCGACCCCATCAGCCTCATCATCGAGCGCACCAATCCGGCGGTTCAAGCCGATCTCGCCCGCTACCTCTACACGCTCCCGCACGTCCAGCAGGCCCTCCGCGAGACCTTCGGAGAAGAGGGCGACGACCAGACGCTGCGAGCGAAGGGGCTCGAGCTGGAGAACGCCCGCCTCGCCCGGCGCTCGACCTCGATGCAGGAACTCGACCGGCGCGCGACCTACCGCGAGCGGGGCCGACAAGTGCGCGAGGGGATTCAGCGCATCATCCCCGAGGACATGGACGGCGAGACGGCCCAGCTCCTCGCGAAGGACCTGGAGCGCGACGTTACCGAGTACATCCTGGCCAATCCTCGCGCCGCCAACTTGCGCGTCGAGGACCTCCCTGACATACTAGAACGTCGCTTGGCCCTTCACGGTATCACGCCCGAGGAAGCAGCCGAGCGGCTGAAGGAGACCGGAGTGGCCCCCCTGCCTGTCGGGGCCCGGTCGGCGGCCCGTGGCAACGGCGCCCCCGCCCGGAAACCCGCCCAGCAGCCGGCGCGCACCGGGAAGGATGTGGTAGCGCAGGCGAACGCTCGTCGTCGCGCAGGTGCCGTCCCCGGAGGGGGCGCCGGCATCCCCGCTGCGGGAGTCGTGCTGCCGCGCAAGCAGGGTGTGAAGGCTCGGATCCAGTCGCTCAAGGAGATGTTCCTGGGTTCGTAGCCGCACGCCCCTTCCTGGACTCGCGTACTTCTGACGGGGGTGGCCCGTATGAAGTGGCTGAAATGGGGGAGCTCGCGCCTCGCGCTGCTGGCGATTCTCGCCGTGGTCGCGGCGCTGGACCCGGCCGGTCTCCGGCGGATCCTCCTAGTCCTTCCGATGATCGGGGCGACGACCACCGCGTTCAACGCCGGTGGCGCCTCCGACATCAACCAAGCCCTCAAGATCTTCTTCAATGAGCCGGTAGCCGAGGACATCGTCTACGACTCGGAGCTGCTATCGCTCTTCGAGGAAGACAACAACGTCAAGCAGGACGAGACCACGGGGGGCCGCTACATCGAGACGGCCCAATACTTCCAGCTCCCGGCCGGTGTCGGGGCCCGCGGTGAGAACGAGTACATCCCGGTCGCGGACGGCCCGGTCATCCAGAACTCCCGCGTGTTCCTGAAGAAAATCCAGGGCGTGCTGGAGATGACGGGCGACGTGATGCGGCGCGTGAAGGGCGATCTCGGCGCCTACTTGAATTGGGCCGAGCGGGCGATGCCCGATCTCGTGAAGCGCGTCGATCACGAGCTGGACCGGATGCTCTTCGGCTACGGGAACGGCGCGCTCGCGCGCGTCAACGCCCTCCCGGACGGCACCCACATCGACGTCGACCGTAGCTTCGGCGTCACCGGCGCGGGCCCCGCGTGGCTCAACTTCCTCGAGGGGATGCGCATCGTCGCCTCGGCCAACGCGAACAGCTCGCCGCTGCGGAACCCGGGAACCTCGCAGTCGGCGCAGGTGCTGGCCGTGAACCCGGCGCTGGGCGTGGCCGGTCGGCTCACGACGGATGCGAACCAGGCCGCGCTCGCCGTGAACGACTACCTCTTCCCCGGCGACGCGGCCGGCACCTCGGGCCAGGACGGCACGGGCACCGATCGCGAGATCATGGGGCTCCTCGGGATGGTCGACGACGGGACGATCCTCGCGACCTTCCAGAACCTCGCGCGCGGCACGTACATCCTCTTCCAGTCGATCCCCATCGACTCGACCGCCGTGCCCTACAACTCGGTCCTGACCGAGGATTTGCTGGTCTTCGCGGACGATGAGGTGTTCCTGAAGGGCATGGGGAAGCCGGACGTCATCATCACCTCGCGCTCGGGGGCCCGCGGGTACTGGAAGTCGCTGAAGGGCGACCGCATCTACCCCAACCCGGCCGGCTACAAGGGCGGCTTCGGGCAGGGCGCCGACCGGCCGGGGAAGTTCGGCCTTTCGGTGGTGCTGGGCGATCGCGACGTGCCGCTCAAGGCGTGCCGGAAGTGCCCGACCAACTTCACGTTCGGGCTCCAACTCGACACGTTCAAGCGCTGGACCCTCGGCGGCTGGCAGTGGGACGACACCACCGGCGCCGTCTGGAACCGCGTGACGGACGCGACGGGGCGGAAGGACGCCTACTTCGCGGTCGGCAACATGTACATGCAAATGGGAAATCTCGCGCCGCGGAAGAACTTCCGCTGCAACGGGCTCGTCACGACCTGAGCCCGGCGGGTTAGCGCTTGTCCCGAGGGGGGCGGGGGTGGCCCGCTCCCCTGTCTGGGGCGCACCGACAAGGAGGCTCTCGTGGCGATGACGGACCGGAAGGCGCATCCATTCGCGGCGTTCGTCCGCGATCCCCTTACCTTCGCCTTTGGCTCGATCGCCATCAACCAGGCGGCGGTCCTCTTCGGCGCCCTCACGCCCTACCAGGGCTATCCGGCCGGGCAACCGCCGTACGCCCTCTACGGCTGGCAGGTCGAGAACGTGCAGGTCTTCTGCACCGCGATCGTGGCGACGGCGCAGGCGGACGTGCAGATCGGCGGCGTCTCGGTCCTCACGGGGCTCATCACGCCGGTCGCGGCGACGGTCGTCCAGGGCGTGCTGGTCGCGCCGGCATTGCGGCGCGGCAAGTTTACGGACGTGCTGCAGTGCAAGTTCACGACGAACGCCACCGGCACCCTGACGAATGTGGCGGTCACCGTCACGATCCGCCCGTTTCCCCTCGATAACGAAGCGGCGTGATGATGGGCCCAGTCGATCGCATGGTCTGCCGATGCGGGGCCGTCTTCACGAGGCCCCGCTATCGTCATGCGAAGTACTGCTCGGAAGGGTGTGCCCACGATGCCTTTGCGGCGGCGAGCCCGGGTAACAGACCGAACGCGAAAGGCTACCTAATGGTGGAGGCGCCGCCCGACTTGCGGCGGCCAGGGCGGCACGGACGTCGGATGCCGGAGCACGTGCTCATTGCTGAACAGACGCTCGGCCGCCGACTGCGCCGAGGAGAATGCGTGCATCACATCAACGGCGACAAGCGTGACAATCGGCGCTCGAACCTGCTGATCTGCAGCACCGGTTACCACAAGTGGCTGCACGAGCGCATGTCATTCCTGTACGCGCGGGAGCACTTCGGTGTGCCTCGACTTTCCATCGTCGCGCGTAGCGCCTGACGAGGTGGTTCGGGGCCTTCGCGCCGTGGACCCCCGGACCGAGGTGTTGTGGTGGGGGCCGACCATGGAGCTGGAGGACCGGCCCGTGCCCGGCCGCCAGTGGGCGACCAAGCCGGTGGCGGTCGTCAAGCCTGCCTGGCTCGTCGGGATCGTCGATCCCTACCGCGCGCGCAACGCGATCGCCGCGGCACGCTGTCGGCGCTACAGCGAGACGCCACTCCTCCTGGCACCCCATGAGCAGCCCGCCGCCTTCCTCCAGCGGGCGAAGATGTTCCGCCAACGGCACCGGCTGGCCCGGTTGGCGTATCAGGGCTTCGTGCCCAAGTTCTTCTGGTTCGCCGGCGACCTGGACTCGGAGTTGGTGCTGGCCTACGAGGAGATGGGGTGGTTCGCGCGCACCCTGTTCGAGAAGATGCAGAAGGAGGCGATGGCCGAATACGAGCAGGCCGACGCCTCGGTGCCGCTCACGGAGCGGCAGCGCTTGATCCGCGAGGCGGTCCAGGCCGCCATGCCGGAGATCTGGCGTCACACGTTCCGCGGGCGACGTTCGTTTCTGGTGCCGAGCCGCGCAGCGTAACCAGAGGAGGACCGCATGGCAAAGAAGGGCGTATTCGGGCCGCTCGTCATCGGCGAAGCGGCGGCGGCGTTGGAGCAGGAAGAGGTCGCTAAGGGCATCGACTACTTCGGCCCTGGTGTGGTCGGGGACTCGCCGCCGCAGCGGCCGACGCCGCAGCAGCTCAAGGACCAGCCAGGCCTGGCGGCCCTGCACGGCATCGAGCCGGCGGCGCCCCCGCCCTCGCCACAGCCTGGGCTGCCCGAGCCCGAGCCGAAGCCGGTGAAGTCGCAGCTCGCGCTCGAGAAGTTGAAAGACGCGCTCGAGGACAATCCGTTCATACTCGACACGATGATCGAGACGGAGTTCGAGCGCGCCGAGGGCCCGCGCAAAGAGGCGCTGCGGCTGTTCATCAAGGAAGAGAACAAGAAGAGCGAGAACACACGGCGCGTCGAGATCCTGGAGCGTCTCGCCGCCGCGTTGAAGCCCACCACCGCGCCGGCCTGACGTGGCGATCCAGGTCCGCTCGGTTGTGAATCAAGCGCGGAACCGGCATCCAGCCTTTCACAAGCGCCGGGTGCCGGACGTGGTCGTGCTGTCCTACCTCTCCGACGTCCAGTCGAGCGCCTTGACCGAAGGGGCCGAGCTCGACCCGAACCGCGTGGCGCTGCAATGCAGTATCGCCTTCGCCGTGCAGCCGGCGAATGCGCCTGGCGTGGTTGGCGCGGGGACCCCGGGCGGGCTGCCGGGTCAGGTCGCCGGCGCGAACCTCAAGGTGCTCGGCACGGACGCAGGGCCCGCGATCGAGGTGGACGTGGAGGACGCGCCCATCTTGGTCCCCGACATTGCCGTCTCGAGCGCGACGGCCCTCACCCTGACGCGCGTGGGCATGGCATGGGGGGCCGGGCAGTTTGTGAACGCGATCGTCGCGATCGTCGCGGGGTTGGGAACGGGCCAGCAGCGCGTCATCCTCTCGAACACCGGCACCACGCTCACGATCTCGACGGGGGCGGACGGCCAGCAGTGGGCGACCATCCCCGACACGACTTCGGTCTTCCGCGTCGTCGCCCCCGATCTCCAAAGCGACGAGAGCATTCGGGCCGTCACGGAGCTGCCGCCGAAGGCGCTGCGTCGCGGGTACTTGATCTCGCTCGACGCGAATGGCGTGCCGTACATCAACCTGGCCGTCCCGCTCGAGGTCATCATCGACGCCGGGATCCCGTTGCCACCGCATGAGCGCGTGATCGGCGGCAGCGTGCGCACGGCCTCCGGCTCCGGCAATGCGCCGATGACGAATCCGCTCACGCTGCGGACCTACAAGAACCGCTACCTGTGGGGGCCCAGCTACACGGCCTGGCTCGAGAACGACCAGCTTTTCCTCGCCGGGACGCTGCAGGACTGGACGCAGGCCCTCTCGATCGACCTCCGGCTCGTGCCGAGTCTCGCGGACTTCGTCACGCTGGACGACTATGTGCTCCTACCAGACTTCGCCAGCCAGTATCTCGTCGCCGCGGCGGCGGAGTTCATGGCGATGCGCTGCGCCGCACTCTCAGACGCGCCGGCGGTGAACGTCGACTGGTTTGCGAAGGACCGCGATCGGGCGCACGAGATCTTCCTTCGAGCCTTCGGGGCCAGCGCCCGCGCCCAGGCGTCCTACATTCGCGAGGTGTGGTGATGCAGCTTGCCCAGTTGGTCGACGCCATCCCGACCGTCCAGTCGGCGGCCGACCGCGCGGCGCGGTTCCCGACGCCGACGACGGAACAGAAGGTCTACAACAAGGGCACCCGCTCGATCGAGCGCTGGGACGGCGCAGCCTGGGTGATCGAGTACACGCAACCGCGGGTGTCCGCCGATCGCGGGGACAGCAGCGTAACTCTGCTGTTCGGCGTGGACGAGCCGACCCAGCGGTTCGCGACCGTCTTCGGCGCCAATCGCGTCGTCACGCTGTCCGCCACCGGCGCGGTCAACGGAGCCGGCTTCCGCATCGTCCGCACCGGCCTGGGTGCCTTCACCCTGGACGTGGGGGGCTTGAAGACGATCCCGAGCGGCACGGCGGCCTTTGTCGACGTGCAGTACGACGGCGCGGCTTGGCGCCTGACGGGCTACGGGACGCTCTGATGCCGAAGACCTGTAACGACGTCTTTCTCGGCGCCTTGGGACTGTCGGACGCCAATCAAGCGTTCACGAGCATGGCCCCGAGCGAGATCCTGCCCCGAATCCAGTTCGGCCAAGGGCAGGTCTTTACGCGGCTCGCGCAGGAAAACCGCTTCTTCTACGTGAACCGGCAGACGCAGCCCTCGACGGCCGGCGCCGCCGGTCGCACCTTCGACCTATCGACGCTCGTTCCACCGCTTGAGCGGCTTCTCGACAAGGGCGTGCTGCTCCCGGACGGAACGGCGGTGAATGTGGTCGATTACCAGGATCAGGAGGCGGAACTCGCGCCACGCGCCTACCCGCTGGGCCTGGTCTTGAACGAGGTCGGATCGGAGTGGGGGGCCGCTGGCGCCGTCAACCTGACCTTCGTATATGCCTATCGGCCGGCCGAGCTTGACCTGGCCGGCGCGCTGTCGCAGCCCATCACCGTGCCCGATCGCTTCTCGAGCTGGCTGGAGTACGATCTCGCGATCTATTTCCACCAGAAGGACGTCGGCCGGGCCCAGACCGACCCGGAGGAGTTGAAGCGGCTCACGGCCATGCAGGAAGTCGTCTTCCAGGATCTGCTTCAGTACCTCGACCACGTCGTCGGCCCGGCGATTCGCCGGTTCATCCTGCCGACGTCGGGCGTGCCACCCCACGGCTCGGACAAGGCGTAGCGCGTGCCGTTCCTGACGAAACGCCTCGGACCCTGGATTGGCGGGGTGACGGACGCCGCCAATCCTCTGACTGTCGAGGGTAAGACGGTCGTCCGCTACGCGCGCAATGCTGTGCTCGACGGCGTGGGTCGACTCCTTGCCCGCGGCGGTACTCAGGTTGCCCTAACGTTGAAGGACGATCAGGGCAGTCCCGCCACCGTGACGAGCGTGGTGGCGCTAGTGCCATTTGGCGACGGCGCGCTGGCTGTGGGCCACTCCACCATCACCTCGAAGTTCTACCTCTATTGGCTGAAGGACGATTTGACGGATTGGTACAACAGCATGAAGGTGCTACAGGGGACGACGAACGTCTTGCCCGTCCTGGCCGCTATCTGGATCGGCGCGGGGAGCCCAGCCGCCGTCCTCATTGCCGAGGGTTTGAATGTTGCCTATCTCGCGCATAACGCGGCCGGCTCGAGCTTCAAAACGATGAAGTTCGACACGACGGTCTCGCCGGCCACATTGACGGCGTTCCAGGCGGACCTGCGCGGCTTGGGGATCGAGGACACCTACTTCCGTGGGCTGGTGAGCTTCCAGCAACACCTGTGGGGTTGGGGCTACGGCTCGCAGGCGGCGAACGACGGCGACCGGCCGGAACTCCTGCGCTTCTCGACGCCCTTCTTCGGGGCGATGGCGCAGAGTGACAACTTCGCCGTGGGCCACCGGGTGCGCTCGGTGCGAGAGAAGGTCGTCTTGGTCGTCGTCGCGGGACAGGTCCTCTATGCCGGCACCAACTTCTCCATTTGGCCGGTGACGGGGTTCGGCCGGAACTCTTGGGATAAGAGCCGACCGATCGACGACAGCTACGGCTTCGCCGGCGTGCGCGCGGCCGTCGCAGGCCCGAACGGCTACCTCTACTACTGGTCGCATCGGGGCCCGATGCGGGTCTTGGGCTACGGGCCGCCGGAGCCGCTGTGGCCGCGCGTGGCGGCCACGCTGGCCGGCGTCATCAATGAGCAGAACATCGTCGCCGGCTATGACACCAACGCCGATCAAGTCGTGTGGCTCTACCAGGACCAGGCGAGCGGCCGGGCGTCCCGCCTCTGCGCCTACGATGTGCTCCGCGAGGCGATCTTGGGACCCGATGGCGACCTCGGAGTCGGTGTGAGCGTCGCGGCGTTCCTAACCCCGATCTTTGCCGCGGCGGCGCCGGCGCCAACGGGGCCGCCGACGACCGCATCAACGGATGGCATCGGGACGACCATCGCGACGGCCCACTGGGTGAATGGCGACACGGCCCCAGATGTCGTCACGCAGCTTGAGTACCGAACGCCCCAAGGCTCCGGGACGTGGATCATCGCGAGCAGCACCATCCCGTCCGGCACGACGAGTTTTCAACTCACGGGGCTCATCGGGACGACCGCCTACGAGTGGCGCGCCAAGCACATTCGGAACGGCATTTCGAGTGTGTACTTGGGACCCGTCGCCGGGAGTCAATTTGCGACGGTCGGCCAACTCAGTCCGCCGACAAATGCGGCCCTCGCGGTCGCCGGCATCTACGGACAGATCAAGTGGACCAACTCGGGCGAGTCAGGCGTTTCGACAGAAGTCTGGTTCGGCATCACCAACGCGGAGACCCTCCACGCAACGGTGCTTCCAGGCGTCGGCACGTACTACGCGAACTGGGGACCGAGCGGCCTGTACCGCGCCAAGGTGCGACACGTCAAGACTGGCTTCGCTGCGTCCAACTTCGCTCTCAGCAACCAGGTGACGCACTGAGATGGCTGGCTACCTCTATCTCGGCGAGGCGGCCGGCGGCCGGATCCTCCGAGCCGGGATCGGCTTCGGCCAGGTCGGCGATCCCTACCAGCTCGAGCTATCGACCTGGGACGACCGGCCCCTGGGCGACGATGGCGAGTGCATCTTCCGCTGGATTACCGCGATCGTGCGGCACACGATGGGCTACGTGATCGAACTGACGGCCGTCATCGACGGAATGCTCCTCGGGCCCTACCTCTTCAGTGGCGGGCCGCCACCGGCCGGGACAGAAGATATCGTACGTCTGCGGTCCTGGCCGATGCAGCGCGGGAATCGCATCGCGGCGATCGTTCGGACCAATCCGTTGCTCGGCCCCACGGAGTTCGTGGACGTGCAGTACGGCTATGCGCCGATTCGGACGGGTCGGTGATCCCGCTCCCGCAAGCTGAGGAGTCCCAGAACGTCCGGGCGCTGGCGCGCCTGGAGCGGGAAGACGTCACGGGCATTGCTGCGGCGACGCTGACCTTGGCGCAGAACCCGGTCGAGGCGGCCGCGCCCCCGGGCACCAGCGTCTACATCAACGTCTTCAAGAACGGCGTGCTACTCTCGAACGTGGCAGCGCCTGCGTACAGCGTGGCAGGAAAGGTGATAACCTTCAACACGGCCCTGATTGCCTCCGACGTTGTAGTGGTCTGCTATTACGCGAGGGCGTCCTAAGATGACTCCGGCCAGCGAGCGGCACCGCAAATGGCTGAACAAGCCTGGCAATAAAGAGCGAGTGCGGACTTACAGTCGAGCGCGTTACCGAAACGATCCGAAGGTGCGAGCCCAACTGCGCAGGGCTCGACTGCTCCGGCTGTACGGCATCACACCCGAGCAGTATGACGTGCTTTTCGAGCGGCACGGAGGAGCCTGCGCGATCGGCGGCGGTCAGCCCCATCTCCACACTCGGGGGCGTCCCCGAGCCGCAGGGAAGCTACTGCACGTCGACCACGACCATGCGACCAACCTTGTTCGTGGGCTGCTCTGTGATAGGTGCAACCAGGCGATCGGTCTGATGCGTGACGAGCCCGCACTGTTGGAAGCTGCTGCGGCATATCTTAAGTTGGGGGCCGAGGCGAACTAACATGGGTCTCTTCGGGAAGATCAGGCCGACCCGGTCGGCCGGGCTCCTGACGGACGAGGCGACGACGCTGGGCGCGCGATCGCGTGGCCAGTTTAGCGAGTACGAGGACATTCTCAGCGGCGGGCAGGACGCGCTGAACCAGAGCATCGAGTCGGCCATGTCGGCGGCGATGCCCGAGTTTCGCAAGGCCATGCAAAGCACGCAGGAGACGGAGATCGCGCGCGGCGTCGGCCTGGGCGAGCTCGGCACGTCCTACGAGGGCGATCTCGAGTCCGCGTTCCACCGGAACATCGCCAACGCGGCTGGGTCGCAGGCGCTGGGGCTGTACGGCGAGCGCCTGGGTGCGTCCCAGTACGGCTATGAGTCGGGCGAGAATCGCTTCCTCGAGACCTTGTCGGGCAACCGCGATTACGAGACCGCGCTCGACAACGCAAACCGCAAGCGGAAGGCCGGGCTGTTCGGGGCACTCGGCGGCGCCGCGGGAGGCGCCATCGGCGGACCCTTCGGTGCGCAGTTGGGCGCTGGGCTCGGGGAAGCCTTCGCGTGACCGGGCCGCGCGTCCTGCCCGAGTCCTACGGCCCCAGTGGCGACCAGATCGCCGGCGCGTTTGCGCGTCGCGAGGCGCGCCGCCGCCAAGGGATTCTCGACACGCAGGAGCAGGCGCGCTTCGCGCACGAGCAGGGCGGCTGGGGCTTGGAGGATGCGATTCGCCGGGCGACCGCGCGCGAGCATGGCATCGTCGGCCCGGGGGAGGCGCCGGGCGTCGCGCCGCCGGCGGCCACGCAACCGCTGCCCCCAGCCCAGGTCCCTTCTCGCGGGTCTGTCTATTCGGACCGAGATCCGGGATTCGCGCTCCCTGGCCCTGGGCGCGACGTGGATCCGGGATTCACTCAGCCTGGCCCCCAACGCGACATCGACCCGGGCTTCACGGCGCCACGGCGGGGGGGCGACATCTACGACATGACGCCGGTGCAGGGCACCGCCCATGCGCTTCCCGGCGCCTTCAACCCGGTCACTGGCACGCACAACCCCGCCGATGTCGATCTGGGCGGCGGCTACCATCTCCAGGGCACGATGACGCCTGAGGGACGCCGCAGTCGCGACGTCGCGGCGCTGACGGGCGCGCATATCCCAGGCATCACGCCCGAGCTGGCGATGTACCTGGCGGATCATCCCGAGCACATCGCGCCCTTCATTCAGCGCGCCTACGGGCGGGCGGGCCAGCGCTGGGAGCCGCAGTCGGAGGAGGAAGCGCTGGACTACGAGGGCAAGCTGGCAGCGCTGCGTCGGCGCGAGACCCAGCCGCGCGGCGAGCTGACGATGGAACAGGCCCTCGCGCAGGTGGACGAGGCGTACAGCCAGCGCGATCCGATCAGTGGCGAGATCAAGTCGAGCCAGCTCTCGATGCCCGCGCGGATGCGCACGGCCCGCGAGGTCATGCGGGGGGATTATAGTCATCTCGGACGCTCGCGGCGCTTCGGGACGCCGCCGCTGGATCGCGGCCAGGGCGGCACGACGTCGCCGCGGCATGTCACCAAGGACCAGAAAGCCTACCTGCAGCACACCGGCAAGTGGGATGAATCTCGCTACATCGTAGACCCGGACTAGCCCGTGGGCGACCCCCTCCGCGGGTATCACGTCGGCTGGCAGGATGAGCCTGAAGAGCAGGATCCGCTCGCGGGCTATTCGGCTGACTGGCGCACCAAGAAGCCCGTCGCCCCTGTTGCGGCTCTGCGGCCGGAGACGACGCCGATTCCGCCCGAGCGCGAGGCGGACTTCCAGGCATGGGCTCGTCAGAATCAGATCACTGATCTTGACCATCCTGACAGCCACTACGACTACCGCGGGGCGTTCCTCGCTGGCGTTAGCCGGGGCCCGGAAGGCCACTGGCCCGACACGTTCAAGCAGCACGGTCATCCGACATTCTCCATCGAATCGCAGTACGCACGTGGCCCGGAGGACGCCGGCCACTGGGAAGGCCACCGCTTCGTTCCTGCTCCCGCTCGCCGAACGCCGCGTGTTCGCCCGCGCTTCCCCGAGTACGCCGAGCCGCCGCGCTACGATCCGCACACCAGCGAGCCGTTGAACGAGGCGGCACGCGAGGCCGAACTCGAAGAGGGCGCCGCGCGCACTTACGCAGGCGAACGGGGACGCCAGCAATTGCGGCTCGACATTGAGAGCCCACGGACCAGGGCGCTGGGGTTCGGCCTCGGCATCGGCAAGGGGATCGCCGCCGTGGCCGCGCTGCCCTTTCAGGCCATCAAGGCGGTCTTCGCGGACCTCACGCCGGAGGAGGCGCGCAATCCCCTGACGCTGGCGGCGGCGACGCGCTACGGCCCAGCCGCAGTCGAGTACGTGCGTAGCGTGGCCGCGCAGTCCCAAGCGCCGGGTCCCACGGAGACCGAGGCGTTCGTCCAGGGCCTGAATCCGCTGCCGTTCCTTCAGCGGATCGGGATGCGGGATCCCGAAGCGCTGGGCCAGCTCGGCGGTATGTACTTGGGTGGCCGTGCGGCGGGCGAGGCGATGCGCCCCCGGACTGGGCAGGAGATTGTGCGCGGCCCGGAGGCGACGGCCGGTGCGCAACAGGCGTTCCGGGATCTGGGACTTGATCCCGCGACGGCCACAGTGGACGATGTCAAGGCAGCGTTCCGCGAAGCGGCGAAGCGCAGCCACCCCGACGTTGATCCAGCCGTGCGAACGACCCACGGTGGCTCGGCCGACCCGATCGTCGCAGTCCAGGAGTTCGTCCGGCTGCAGGCGGCTCGAGATGCCGCCCTTGAGGCGCTGGGGCAAGGCCCTCCTGCCCAAGCGGCGCGCCCCGCCCCTGCCGCTTCGCCCCAGCCGCCGGAGGCGAAGCCGACACCGCCAGGAGCGCCCGAGCAGCCCGCTGTCGCGACTGAGGAGCGCGCGTATCGCGGGCGGCGGACCAAAGTGCCGGAAGGGGGGCCGGCCCCGACTGCGGCCCCAGGAGCGCCGGCGGCTCCGGCTGTGGTGGCCCCCCCATCTCCTATTAGCCGCCCGGTAACGCCGGCCCCTGAACCCCCAGTCCCCGATCTACGGGCGATCGAAAACGAGGCGGCGCAGCTTTCCGCCTTGGCGACCCGGACGCCGGAGCAGAACACCCGGCTGCAGCAGCTCGGCGTCGTGCTACAGGAGCAGGGCACCATGATGGAGCCACCGCCCCCGCTCGAGGAATCTGGGGCCGGTCCTGCTGCCCGGCAGCCGCCGGTCGAGCGCCGCGTCGAGGAGTACCCCGTCGAGATTGAGCGGCGGCGGGCCGTGGCGGCCCGTGGCGAGGCCGCAGCGCCGGCACCTGCCCCCGGGGGGGCCCAGGAGGGCCCGATCGCCCCGCCAGCGGCGCCCCAGGAGGAGGAGATTTCACGTGAAACTGCCGAGCCCCCGTACATCCCCGCCGGCGTCCAGCCGCCCGAAGGAGGCGCTGTACCGCCGGCTCCACGAGGAGAGCCTGCAGGAAAACCGGCCCGACCTCTACCAGGCGCTCCAACAGAGCGGCCAGCTCCAGCCGCACCTGTCGAACGTGGCGCGGGCGGCGGCGCGGGACCACCAGAGCCATCTGGACTACCTGCGGAAGCACGACCCCTACCAGCAATCCCGGCACGGGAACCCGCGCCAATACGAGAACAGCCTCGAGGACCGGGCGAGGGAGTTGGTGCTGCACGACCGGGTGCTGGTGCCGTCGAAGGCGGACCAGCGCTTCATGGAGAGCGCGGGCCAGGACGGGGATCGCCCTACCGGATCACTGCCGCTGATCGCCTGGGCGCAGGCGGACTCCTCACCAAAGCCCGAGACAACGTCGCCGCCGTCCGCCTCCTGAAGCAGCTCGCCGGCGAGGGCCGCCAGGCGTCGCCGGAGGAGCAGGCGCAGCTCGTCAAGTACGTGGGTTGGGGGGCGCTGCCGCAGGCGTTCAACGTGAGCCACGCCGAGCTGGGCGAGGTCGCGCGCGAGTTGAAAGACCTACTCACGCCCGACGAGTACGAGAAAGCGCGGGCGTCGACGCCGAACGCGCACTACACGTCCGAAGTGGTGGTGCGGTCGATCTACGACGGTCTGGACCGGATGGGTCTACCGACCGAGAGCCGCCTACTGGAACCTAGCGCCGGGGTGGGACACTTCCTGGGACTCGGGCCGGCCCGGGCCCGGTGGACCGCCGTGGAGCTGGACCCGACGACGGTCGGGATCCTGAAGCAACTCTACCCGAACGCGGACGTCCGCGCCGGTGGGTTCGAGGAGCAGGCGCTGCCGCAGGCGTTCTACCACGCGGCGATCACCAACGTCCCGTTTGGCGATTACTCCGTACACGACCCGGCGTACAACAAGTACGCCTTCCCGATTCACAACTACTTCGTCGCGAAGATGCTGGATCACGTGCGGCCGGGCGGCGTCGTGGCCGTCATCACCAGCCGCTACGCGATGGATTCGGGCAAGCACACCAACTGGCGCCGCTATATCGCTGACCGCGCGGACCTGCTCGGTGCCGTCCGGCTCCCAAACACGGCGTTCAAGGCGAACGCGGGCACCGAAGTCGTCGCGGACATTCTGTTCCTGCGCCGGCGGCTCGAGGGTGAGCGGCCCGCGGGCGAGTCCTGGGTGAACTCGGTGCCCCGCGACGTCGGCGGCGTCACGGTGCCGAGAAGCGAATACTTCAGCGAGCACCCCGAGATGGTGCTCGGTACGGAGGCGATGACTGGCACCCAGTACCGCGGCGAGGAGTACACCGTCGAGCCGCGGGAGGGCGAGGACCTGGCCGCTGCCATGAAGCAGGCGATCGCGAACCTGCCTGAGGACGTGATCGACGCCCTGCCGCCCCAGCCGACCGACCAGGCGACGGCCCGCATCGCGTCCGAAGAGGTGGGCTACCGGCTCGAGGGCGGCGAGCTGCAGCTCCACGGCCAGCCAGTGACCGGCGCCCGGGTCGGCCAGCTCAAGGCGATGGTCCGCGTGCGGGATGCCGCCCGCGAGGTCCTGCGCACCCAGGCCGAGGACGAGCCCGACGCCAGCCAGGTGCAGGCGCGGAAGAAGCTCGCCGCCGCCTACGACCCGATGGCGCGCAAGTACGGTCCCCTCAACAAGACGGTCAAGTCGGGCGCCGGGCTGCGCCGGCCCAACCTCGAGGTCTTTGCGGAGGATCCCGACGTCTCGCTCCTGGCGGCGCTCGAGGACGTGAACGAAGAGGCGGGGACCTACCCCAAGGCCGCGATCTTCACCGAGCGCGTCATCGAGAAGCAGCCACCCATCAAAGCCGACACGCCGAATGACGCGCTGCTCGCCGTCCTGAACGAGCGCGGCCGGGTCGACATGGACCGGATCAGCGATCTGCTGCACCAACCGGCGGAGCAGGTCCGCGAAGCGCTGCGGGGCCTCATCTACGAGGACCCCGCCGGCGGGCTCGAGACGGCCGACAACTACCTGTCGGGGAACGTCCGGGCGAAGCTGAAAGCCGCCCAGGCGGCGGCGAAGGCGGATCCGCGCTTCCAGGAAAACGTCAAGGCGCTGGAGCAGGTGCAGCCGGAGGACGTCCCGCCATCCCAGATCGCCGCGTCGCCCGGCGCGCCCTGGGTGCCGGCGGACGACGTCGTGGACTTCGTGGAGGAGACGCTGGGCAAGGGGCAGTACGGCCGGCGCGTCCGCGTCGCCTACCTGCCGGTCGAAGCCGCCTGGTCGGTCGAGGCGCCCTACGAGGTCGCCAACTCGGTCGTCGCTCGGAAGGAATGGGGGACCCAGCGTGTGTCGGCGGTGCGTCTCATTGAGGACGCGCTAAACCAGATCGCCACGACCGTCTACGATCCGGGCCCCGAGCCCGGCCAGCGGATCCTGAACGAGAAGGAGACGATCGCGGCCCGCGAGCTACAACAGAAGCTGCGCGAGCGCTTCGCGGAGTGGGTCTGGAAGGACGAGATCCGCGGCAAGCGGCTGCACCGGGTCTACAACGATACCTACAACAACTTCCGGCCCGCCCGCTTCGACGGCTCGTACCTGACCCTGCCCGGCTCCTCGAGCGCGATCAAGCTCCTCCCGCATCAGAAGGACGCGATCTGGCGCGGGCTGCAGCAGCGGAAGCTGGGACTCTTCCAGGTCGTCGGCGCCGGCAAGACCTACGAGATGGCCGCGATGGCGATGGAGGCGAAGCGGCTGGGGCTGACGCACAAGGCCATGCACGTCGTACCCAATCACCTCGTCGGGCAGTTCCAGCGGGACTTTCTGAAGCTCTACCCCGCGGCGCGGCTCCTCGTCGCGGACGACCGGACCTTCGCCAAGGCGGGCGCGGCGGCGCGGAAGGAGTTTACCGCTCGGGCGGCGACCGGCAACTGGGATTCGATCGTCATCACGCATTCGTCGTTCGCCCGGATCCCGATGAGCAAGCAGTTCGAGACCGGCTTCATCAAGGAGATGCTGGGCCAGTACGTCGAGGCGGCCCGGGAGGCCAAGGAGGGGCGGAATCGTGACCTGACCAAGCTCATCGAGAAGGGGAAGAAGCGGCTCCAGGCCCGGCTCAAGCAGATCGAGAACCGCGAGGCGAAGGACGATCTCCTCTCGTTCGAGCACCTGGGCGTCGATTACCTCTTCGCGGACGAAGCGCAGGCGTACAAGAACCTGTACTTCATGACGAAGATGCGGAACGTACCCGGCGCCGGGCAGCTCACGCAGCGGTCGATGGATATGTACCTGAAGAGCCGCTACCTCGACCAGTCGGGCGGCCGGCTCGTGCTCTCGACCGGGACGCCGATCTCCAACACCATCAGCGAGATGTTCACGATGCAGCGCTACCTGCAGCCCGAGTTGCTCCGGGAGCGCGGCATCGAGCACTTCGACGCCTGGGCGGCGGCCTTCGGGGAAGCACGCACCGCCCTCGAGCTGGCCCCCTCGGGCGGTGGGTACCGCATGAATACGCGCTTTGCCTACTTCAAGAACGTAGGCGAACTCGCGCAGCTCTTCCGCGCGATGGCGGACGTGAAGCTGGCGGAGGACCTGAACCTCCCGATCCCGAAACTCCGGGGCGGGAAGCCCCAGCCCGTCGTCGTGCCCGGCCGACCGGAGCTAAAGGCGTACATCGAGGCGCTGGTCAAGCGTGCCGCGGCGATCAAGGCGCGCCAGGTCGACCCGACCGTCGACAACATGCTGAAGATCACGCACGATGGCCGCTTCGCTGCCCTCGACATGCGGCTCGTCGACCCGATGCTCGACGAGGGTCCGCACAGCAAGATCGCCGCCGTGGCCGAGCAGGTCCACCGGATTTGGCAGGAGCACGCGAAGGACCGCGCGACGCAACTCATCTTCCTGAACGCCGTGCGGCCCGGGTTCGAGAAGCTGGACGTGTACGGCGAGGTGAAGCGGGCGATGATCGCGCGCGGGATCCCCGCCGAGGAGATCGCCTACGTGCACGATGCGGACACTGATCTGAGGAAGGAGACGCTGTTCCGCCGGGTGCGGGAAGGCCGCGTGCGCGTGATGATGGGCTCGATTCAGAAAATGGGGATGGGCACGAACGTGCAGGACCGGCTGCTGGCGCTGCACCACGTCGATGCGCCCTGGCGGCCCGCCGACATCGAGCAGGGGGACGGGCGGATCCTGCGCCGCGGAAACACTCACCCCGAGGTGCAGATCTACCACTACGTCACCGAAGGGAGCTTCGACAGCTATATCTGGCAGATGCTCGAGCGCAAGGCGCGCTCGAGCGACCAGATGATGAAGGCCGAAGCCTCGACCCGGACGATCGAGGACGTCGACGGGCGGGCGCTCACCTTCGCGGAGATCAAGGCCATCTCAACCGGGAATCCTCTGGTCATGGAGAAGGCATCGGTCGACGCCGAGATACAGCGGTTGAATCGCCTGGCATCGTCGCACCGCGACCGTCAGTTCCAAATCCGGCAGGACTTGGCCGGGATGCCCGACCGCCAAGCCGGACTCGAGAAGTACATCGCGAACGTGGCGGCGGATCAGGCGAAACTCGTCGACGTCGCGGGCAAGGCGTTCACGGTGAAGCTGGGCGACCAGACGTTCGTCGGCCGGCCGGAGGCCGGCGCCCGGCTCGTGGATCTCCGCGGGAAGTTGGCGGCGGGCGACCCGACGCAGGTCGTGCGGCTCGGGAAGTACGCCGGGCTCGACCTCATGTTCACCATGTCCTTCGGGCATCCCCAGATGATGCTGCAGGGCGAGCAGAGCTACGCGACGCCGATGCCGGAGACAGTGCAGGGCGTCGTGCAGGCCCTCGAGTATCTCCCCAAGCGTCTCTCGATCGAGCGGCAGAACGCGATCGACCGGCTCGCCAATTTCCAGAAACAGGCCGCCGATCTCGCCCGCCTGAAGGACGAGCCGTTCGCCCAGGCCGAGGCGCTGGCGAAGCTGGCGCGCCGACAGGAGGAGTTGAACCGGCAACTCGACCTCGACAAGTCGGAGGCGAACGAGGTGGCCGAGGAGGCCGGGATTCCCGAGGAGGGCACCCAGGACGCGGAGGACGGCCCGGCCGTCGTCGATCTCGAGGACGCCTTGGCCGAGGCGGCCGGGACACCCGAGGGGGAACCCCCTGCGGCGCTGTCACCAGCGATGAACCAGTCCCTACGCGAGCAGCTCGTCGACGCGCTCAAACTCTCGCACGCGGACGCCGAGCGCCTGAGCGACAGCGACGTCGCGCGCGAAGCGGTGAAGCAGGGAATCCTGGACGACGTCACGCAGCGGGACCTCGTGGAGAACGTGCGGCGCTGGATCAGCGAGTCCGGGGCGGGGCTGTCGCAGCGTGAGATGGACGACGCCGAGGTGGATGCCGAGCTGCGGAAGGCGGACGTGGACGGCACGCCGCATATCTACGCCGAGAAACAGCCCGAGGGGTTGGGGTTCATCTCCAACTACTTCCTGCCGCCGTCGTGGGCAATGAACCGGCTGACCTACTCGAAGAATCCCGACACCGCCGCGGCGGCGCGGATCGGGGAGCGGATGGTGGATCTGGGCCGGAACGCGCACCTCGCGCTCTCGCGCTACGCCGACCAGCGGGAGGCGCTGGTGCGTCAGACCGAGAAGGCGTTGGACAAGCGTGAGCTGGAACATCTCGACAGGCTGCTGCGTACCGTCGCGCGCACCGAGGAACTCCCACCCGGCACACCGGCGAAGGTCGCGGCGGCCCACGGCGCCTGGCGCCGGCAGTTCCTCGAGGACAAGCGCCTCATGGGGAAGATGCGCCAGCTCGTCCTCCGGGGGCGCTCCAAGGCGATCCTAGAGACCGCGCTCGCGGAGTGGCCGGAAGGGATGCCGGCGCCCGACTTCGACACGACCCCGGTCAACCGCCGCCGGCTCTTGGATGTCGCGGACGATCACGGCATCAGCTCGAATCCGACGACGCGGGAGCAGTGGCAGGCCCTCTACGAGCAGCTCAACGCGGAAAAGGCGCGTGTCGCGAAGCCGGCCTACATGGAGTCGCCCGATCTCCGTGCCACGTTCGCCTATCTCCGCGGTGAGGGCGGGATCGACGCCTACGCGCCCGAGGTGCACCTGGGCGACTGGAAGGTGCGAGCCGGGCCGCTCACGAAGCGGTTCACCGACCGGATCGACGCCCTGGACTACGCCCGTCTCCTCCTCGAGTCGGGGCAGTACCACGAGGACATCACGATCGTCCGGGACGCCTACCTGCCGGACTACGGCGTGCACCTCTCGCGGAAGGCATGGATGGCGATGCGGTCCAAGCTCGCCCAGGTCGCCGGCGAGGAGTCCGCCCAGGTCGCCATGCAGGCGGGGAAGGTCAGGATCCGCCCGCGGTCCCGGTTCTTCGCCCACGGCCAGCACCGCGCCGTCCACCTCGAGACCTACGAGAAGGACTTCTCGAAGTACATCCGCACGTACAACTGGCGGCTGGCGCGCTACCTCGCCTTCCAGCCCTTCCGCCACGCGGCGACCGATCTCTTGGAGACGCTGCCCTACGACGGCGGCTGGCGCGACTGGGCCGAGGCCTACGTCGCCGGCGTCCAGGGCGTGCCGGGCGAGCTGACGACGAGCATCAATAACACGCTGACGCACCTGCTGCGCGGCTACGGCGGTCCCATCCCCCTGCAGACCGGCGCGGGCATGTGGCAGCGGCTCGTCTCCTTCTGGCTCGGCGGCTACAACCCGGTCTGGCCGGTGCTGCACACGATTCAGTACATGACGAACGTGCCGAGCGCCTTCGAGCAGGACGGTCACAAGTGGGCGTGGCGCGGGCTCACCGAACTCGTGAAAGGAAGCCCCGAGTCCACGGCAGCGATCGACGCCGCCGGGATCCGCTTCCAGCATCCCTCGTACGCCGTCTCCGAGTACCTGCCCCGGGGTGTCGGCGGTAAAGGCGAGGCGTGGTGGCACCCGATGTGGATGTTCAACACCGCGCTGGACGCGATGCGCTCGGCCACGGCGCTGGCGAAGTATTACGAGCAGCGGGCGGCCGGCCGCGCCGTCGCGGATGCCCAAGCCGCAGCCACGCGGTTTGTACGCGACACCTACTTCGACTTCTCGATGGCCGATGCACCGCGAGTCATGCGGAACCCGGCGGGTCGCGTGCTCGGCCAGCTCCAGCTCTACGGTCTGAACCAACTCCTCTTCGCAGAGGACGTGTTCCGCCGCGGCAACTACCGGCAGAAAGCCGCCTTCACGTTCCAGACGTGGGCGTGGATCGGCGCGGCGGGGCTCATGGCGACGTGGCCGCTCTTCGTCCTCAACTGGATCGTCGGGAAAACGGGCTGGTTCCGGGACCGGAACGGGCGCAAGGACACGCCGTGGGGCGCCCTCTGGGATCATCTCGGGCCGGCCAACGCGACGCGCTCGCTCGCCGCGTTCAAGTACGGGATCCTGGGGCTCTTCGGGATCAATCTGTCGGAGCACATCGGCATGACCGGGCCCTCGGGCTGGCGGATGCCGGTGCCGGCTGGGCTCATCAAGAAGGCGGCGGATGCGCTGACGGCGGCGGATCCTCGCCGGCGGGCCGCCGCGGCGCGCCAGCTCCAGCCCGTCATCGTCCAGCGGCTGCAACGCGCCTGGGCCGCGGCGCACGAGCACGTCATCCGGGACAGCTACGGCCGCATCATCCAGGACACGACGACGGCCGGCGATCCGCTCCGCCTCGCCGCGGGCTTTCAGTCAATCACGCAGGCCGAGCGGCAGGACCAGATCGACCGCGAGCGCGAGGTCATCGCGGACTACCGCGACGCGCGGATCGGTTGGCTCGAGCAAGTAAAGGCCGCCTACGAGCAGGGCGGCTGGGATGCGGCCAGTGCCGTGCTCGAGGAAGCTCGGCGCGACAGTATCTTCCTCACCGGCCAGGATGTGCGCACGTACATCCGCCGCGGGGAAGAGAGCGAGGCCGAGCGGCGCCGGCGCGCGACGCCACCGGCGCTGCGGCCCAGCTTCGGGATGCCGGGTATGCCGCGCCGGAGGACTCGGATTCCATGATAGCCGCGATTCCAGAGGGCCCCGCTTGGGCGGTTGCGATGTTTCTGGCCGTGCTCTTGAAGGACGCGATACACGCACTTATCAAGCGGCGCGATAGCAACGGTTCGCACAAGCTGGGCGAACGGGTCGCCTCCTTGGAGGCCGAGCCGCCGCTGGCCGAGCGCGTCGCCTCACTCGAGACGGCGATCAAATCGCTCAACGGAGGAGGGGCCCGCGACATCGCGGAGCAGCTCGGGCGCATTGAGGCGCAGATGGCCGAGAACACGCGGGAGATTATACGTCTCCGTGACTGGCGTCACGACGAATACGCGAGCGACTACACCCTTATCATGGCACGATTGCACGAGCTCGAACTTCACGATCGGGGGAAGCGATGAGCAAAGAACATTCGCGCGTCATCGAGGACGTTGGCTTCCTCGCCGGTCTGGCGATCGGCGTGCTCTACGTGTTGCTCGTCGAGATCCTCCCGCGGACGCGCTCGACCCCCGCGCCGCCCAGTCCCGGCTTTCCCACGGTGGTCGTCATCATCGTGGGGCTATGCGTGGCGCCGAAGATGCTGGGCCGGGCGACGACCGGCCGTATTTGGACTCATCTTGCTGATCGCATCCCCCTCATCGGCCGGCTCACGGGTGGTCAACCGAAGCCGCCAGATCCCGGAGGCCCGAATGTCGCCGGATAGCGCCCGCGCGATCGCGCTCTTTGTCACCGAGCAGGAACTCGGCCAGCCCTATCTGTGGGGTGGCGATGACCCGCTGACCGGCTTCGATTGCTCGGGGCTCGTCATCGAGGGGCTGAAGGCGGCCGGCCGCCTTCCGCGGGATGGTGACTGGAGTGCTAACGACCTGAGCCGGCTCTTTCCCGCATCCACCGTGATCCGCCCTGGGGTCCTGCTGTTCTGGAATCGCGGCTCTCCGCCACACATCGGCCACGTCGAGATGGTCTGGGCGGTCGTCGGCCCCGTCACTTACACGATCGGGGCGAGCGGCGGCGGCTCCGGCACGACGACGCGCGAGGCGGCGATCAAGAGCAACGGCTATGTGAAGATCCGGCCGGCCGTGCCGGGCTGGGCCAAGGCCGTCGATCCTTTCGCGGGGGAACCATGAAGGCGCTGACCGGGCGGCTCCTCGGCTACGTCGTGGCCGGCGCGATCGCGGCGGCGCTGATCTTCTGGACATTCGGGAAGATCACCGCCCTATACGACTTGCACGATCGGCTCACCACGGAAGCATCGAAGGCGGCCCTCGTGGCGCATCCGGCCCTGGTGCGGCTCCGCGCCAAGATGCTGGTGCTGCAGCAGCGCGCTCAAGCGGCCAGCGCCAGCGAGCACGCCACGGCCGACAGCTTGCGGCGGCTCCTCTCGACGGGTCAGCGCACCGACACTGTGACGCTGCTGCGCGAGATCGCCGTCCACGACTCGACGGCGGTGCGGCGCTGTGAAGCGGCGGTCCTGGCGTGCGAAGCTCGAGCCGCGAGTGCCATTGCGGAGGCCGACACGCTGAGCCGCCGGCTCACCGCGCAGCTCAAGGTCCGCGACTACCCGTGGGGCGTGACGGTCGGCTTCGGCGCGGCGGCCGGCCACGGCGTTGCCTGGGGCGCGACGATCGCGGTCACGCGCCGGATCCTGCGGATCCCACTTCTCCATTGACAGCTCGAAGGAGACGAGGTAAGCTGGGACCAGCGGGGTAGAGCAGCCCAGAAGCTCGCCGGGCCCATAACCCGGAGGTCGCCGGAGCAAAGCCGGCCCCCGCCACTCGGCAGGCACGCTCGCGCGTCGGGAATCCTCTGCGAACCCGCAAGGGTCGTCAGCTCACCGCCGCGAACAGAGATGGGAGGATCAGGGCGGCCTGCCGGACGTTGGTCGGATGACGCAGCGAGTAGGCTCAGATCCCGTGCGCCGACAGGGACACGAACCACGGGGCTCCGTCTCGAGCGAGCGACTGGGCTGAAGCGGGCACGACAAGGACGCCCTTCACCTGCAACCCGGCGTCATCCGGCATCGCATCCCCTTGCAGGTCGCGGTCGTAGAAGCGAAGCTGTGATGAGCGTGCCGTGTGTGATCCCTCGAGGGGCGGCATCCCCAAAGAGGCTGACGCTCTGCCTACGCGGTAGCACACGGCATGTTCGTTCCCGAGCCCCCTGCGCCGGTGTGGTCCGCACCACCGGCAGCCGCGAGGCAGCAGGGGGTTTCGGCTTTTTTTTGATATCATTAAATGCCACTATAGCCCAGCTACATTTGTAGCTCTTGACAAGATTCCCCCCGTAAACGTATGATTACTTCATGGCCAAACTCTCGCAGCGCGTCACCCTGCCGATCACGACGAAGGAACTCCGCGCCCTGCGCTGGAACGCCCGGCAGCTCAAGCTGCAGCGGTCGCCCGGCCGCGAGCCCAGTGCCGCCGGCGTGCTGCGGCTGATGAGCCTCGAGGAAGCGGTGCGGCGGTACGACGATAGTTTACTGCAACGGCTGACGGTGATGCCCTAACGCTGTGTACAGAGGTGGGGACGATGAGCAAGCAGTTTGTTTACAAGCGTGAACATGTCGCCATCGCGGAGCGGGTTCTTGGCCACCCGCTTCCCTACCGAGCCGTCGTCCATCACGTTAACGGCGATCCGACTGATAACAGTCTTGGCAATCTGGTCATCTGCGAAGACCAAGGCTATCACAGCATCCTGCATCGCCGCGCGCGGGCGCTGAAAGCGACGGGCCACGCAGACTGGCTACGATGCCGTCATTGTGGCGTATACGACGATCCAGCCAAGATGCACGTCTTCGTCCGCAACGGCCGTAGCCGGGCTGGCCGCCAAGTGCTCGCCTATCACGCCACCTGCAATGCCGAGGCACGGCGGAAGTACCATCCTGACAAACGGAGACTCCTATGAGCGGCCCGGCGCAGTATCGGGATGAAGCTGCATGGCTCGAAGCCCGGAAGACGGCCATCGGCGGCAGCGAGGCTGGTGCGATCGTGGGACTCGATCCCTTCCGCACGGCGCTTGATCTCTACAACGAAAAACTGGGCCTTGCGCCTCCCAAGCCGGACACGCCCGCGATGCAGCGGGGGCGCTTCTTGGAGCCGATCGCCTGCGACATTTACAGCGCGATCACCGGCCGCAAGCTGCGTCGGCAACCGCTGCGGCGGCATCCCCAGTACCCGTTCATCGCGTGCAGTTTGGACCGGCAGATCCTCGCGAACGGCGACGATCGGGGGACGGGACTGCTGGAGGTGAAGGCTCCTGGAATGCGCGTCTTCAGTCGGGTGAAGCGCGAGGGCCTACCATCCTCCTGGTTGCTGCAGATGCAGCACAATCTCGGTGTGTGGGGCTACAGGTGGGGAAGCTACGCGATCTTCTCCGGCGAGTTGTGGTCTCTCGTTCACTTCGATGTGGAGCGGGACGACGCCTTCATCGAGGGGCTGTTCGAGGCCGAGCGGCGCTTCTGGCATGAGCATGTGCAGAAGGTCGTGCCCCCGCCAGCAAGCGGGATGCTCCACGCCGCGCTCACCGAGTTGGACGAGATGCCGCCGATTGAGGGCCAGCTCGTCCAGCGGGACGACCCGGAGTGGGCCGAGGCGGCGGTGAACCTCGCCCAGGCGCGGACGCTGCGCGAGAGTGCCGAGGCGGTCGAGGAGTCCGCGATCAGCCGCGTGAAGGAATTGGCTGGGAGCCTCGGCGTCTACGAGGGCGGCGACCTCCGGGTGTACTGGAAGCAGCAGCCGGGGCGCGTGACGTTCGACAAGAAGGCCCTCGCGGCGTCCCAGCCACTGGACCGCATGAAGGTCTTTGCAGCGTTGGCAGAGTACAAGGGACCCGCTGTGCCGCTGGATCTCATCGCCGGCATCTCCGAAGACTTGGCGAAATGCGGTGTGGACTTCAACCAATTCGAGAAGGTGGGCAAGCCATTCGAGACGTTCCGGTCATACTTCCTGAAGCCGCAGGGCCCGGAGGACGAATGAGCGCCGTGACGGAGCGCGAAGCTGCGGAGGCCGCAGTGACACGCGGGATTGAGTGGCTGAACGCCAATGTGCCGCACTGGCGTGAGAAGATCGCCGTCGAGACCCTGGACCTGCAGTATCCCTGTGACTGTGTGCTGGGGCAACTCGACGGGGACTTCTACCAGGCGGTCTGGGACCGGCGGCTCGAGCGGGCCGAAGTGCTCACGTATGGGTTCGCTACGAGTTCGGGGATTCCGTACCGGACGTTGACGGCGGCGTGGCGCCGTGCCCTCAAGGCCAGGGATAAGGCGGAAAGCGAGAAATGATGGACGAGGCGGCAGGCGAGGGCGGCTACCGGGCTCTGTTGCCGGCAGGCGAACCGACGTAACTCTACCCGAAGGGAGGTGCGGACATGGCCACGACTACGATGAAGAGCACCGCGGTCCAGAAGGCGCCGCTGACGCTCAAGCAGCAGGTGGAGGCGGCCCGCAGCCAGATCGCAGCGGTCCTGCCCGCCCACGTGGACGTCGACAAGGTCATCACCGGCGTCCGCCTGGCGCTCGCGCAGAACCCGGATCTCGAGAAGTGCGAGCCCAAGACGGTGCTCTTCGCCGTGATGGCGGCGGCGCGGCTCGGGCTCGAGATCAGCGGCCCCCTACACCACTGCTGGCTCATCCCCTACAAGGCCGAGTGCACGCTGCAGATCGGCTACCAGGGCTACCAGGACCTCGCCCGCCGGAGCGGTGACGTGCGCGACGTGCAGGCCCGCTGCGTCTACGAGGGGGACGCCTTCGAGTACGCGCTCGGCACTGCGCCCTTCATCAAGCACGTCCCGAGGGGCGAGACCGAGGACAAGAAGATCACGCACGCCTACGCGATTGCGTTCTACAAGGACGGCGGCCCCCCGATCTTCGACGTGCTGACACGTGACGAGGTGGAGGCGGCCCGCGCCGTGAGCCGGATGCGGGATGGCGACACGTGGCGGAAGTGGTACGGCGAGATGGCCCGCAAGACGGCGGTGCGCCGGCTCGCCAAGTACCTCCCGCTCTCGCCCGAGATGGCCGCCGCGATCGAGATGGACCTCCGCGGCGAGACCGGGGAAGTGCAGAGCCCGAGCGCCCTGATCGACAGTCCGGCCTCTCTGAACGCGCAAGTCGCCGTCCGGACGGCCCAGCAGGTCGAGGCGCTGCGGGACAAGATGGGGGGAACGCCGGCGGCCACCCCGCCGGCGCCGAGTGGTGAATCTCCCGGGCCCAAGGATGCCCCGGCCCCCCAGGCTGCTGCGTCGGAGGATCCCGCATGGTAGCGGACGACGGGGGCGCGGCTCGGACCACGGCCGGCGCGCAACCGCGCGTGGAGCGCTCACTCCCGCCCTCGTTGCCGTTGCTTGAACGCGATGCCGAACTTGAACGCGACGCCAAGCGCGCCGAGAATAAACTCTGTGAACAGATCGCCACGCTCGAGGGCGACCGCCTGCTCAAGCTCCACGACGAAGCCGGGGCAAACGTCGCGTACCGGATCGCCGGTCTTCTCCGTATCCGCCGTGATGCCCACCTCGAGCCGTTCTGAATGATCGACCCCAAGGAGCTGACCTGGTCGGTGGGCGCCGGCACCAGCGAAGTGAAAGGCGACGTCCCGATGAAGGACGTCATGGCCCCGTTGATGCGGGACGCGACCCAGGCGGCCCTGGCGACGGCGCAAGAGTGGCTGAACAAGTACGCCAAGGGCCGGCCGGTGCAGATCGTCGGCACGGCGCTTTCCTCGTACGTCGGGGACCGCTTCGTGACCGTGGTCGCGACGATTCACTTCCGCTGTGGGCAGATCCTCTCGGTCTCCGACACATGATCCGCGTCGAGTTCGTAGAAGCGCAGCGCCGGCGCGTGCTCAAAGCCCTGCGGGCGGATCCTGGGGACGCGCGGGGCATCGAAGAGCAGACCTCCGAGTTCGTGATGACGGCGCTGCTGATGCGCTGCGGCGATGACGAGACCTGTGTGCGGCAGGGCGTGGACGGCTTCTGCTTCGCCGCCGACCAGCACGCCCGCAGCAAGGCGCGGACCAACTGAGCCCGCCACATCCCGATTACCTGAGCGTGCCGGAAGGGCGGCGCTGGGGGCAGCCCCTCGCGGACCTCTACCCACATCTCAAGAAGCAAGCGTGGACGCTGCAGGGCGGCTGGGCCTGGGCGGTGTTGCCCCACGGGGCGTTGGTCGCCGTGCGGATGACGCCGGACTTCCACACCGAGCTGCGGATCTCGCACAAAGACGCGCCGACGAATGAAGCGGCGTGGAAGAAGTGGGCGACGGAGCTGGCCACGTTCCTCGAGCACTGCGAGGGGCGCGCCGGCTGGGAGGTCGTGGCCCAGGTGCCGGGCAAGGCGGACACCACGTTCCGCCAGCGCCTCAAAGGGGAAATCGTCCCAGAGACCTGCGTCCACTGTGGGGCGCCGGCGACCAAGGGGCCCTACAAGGAGCCGGTCTGTACCGCCTGCGCCACACGGCTGGGCACCGAGGAGGCCGATGCTCGCCGTCCTGCGTAGTGCGTGCGATCTGGCGGACGCGCCCCTCTCCCAACGGCTCGCGCTTGTACTCATGGTGCTGGCACTCACGATGGTTTCAGTAGCGATCGCCTATCAGACGGGACGGCAGCGTGGCCGGCGCGAGCACTGAGACGCCGCGCTTCTATCGGTGCGGCGCCTGCAAGCGCTGGCTCCGCGGCAAGAAGAAGCCCGACCGCTGCGTGGGCTGTGGCAGCCGCGACGTCTACGAACCCTATCACACGACTCAAGCGATCCTGCAACGGCGCGATGCGCTGCTGACCACCGGGCCGAACGGTGACGCGAGGCTGCCGTGAGCCGCTGGCCGGTGCGCACGCTCGCGGAGCGGTTCTGGTCCCACGTCGAGATCCGGGGACCGGATGAGTGCTGGCCCTGGAAGGGCGCGTTGAACACGAGGGGGTACGGACACTTCCGAGTGGATGAGAACGGGACCGGGGTAGTTCGTGCCCATCGCCTGGCTCTCACCCTGACGCTGGGGCCCGCGCCAGACGACAAACCCTACGGCCTCCATCACTGCGACAACCCGGCGTGCTGTCACGTTCATCCCAAGCATGTGCAATGGGGCACGCAGAGCGAGAACTGCGAGGAGATGTATCGACGCTTCCGGCGCGAGCCGAAGCGCATCGAACTCCACGGCGTCCAGCAGGATCGCGTATGAGGCGGCTCGAGCTGACCTTTCCGATGCCGGTCAACCTCGCCAACGCCCGGATGCATTGGGCCCAGAAGAACCGGCATCACGACGCCTGGAAGATGCGGGCGCTGGTGCAGGAGCGCGGGTTGCGCGTCGGCCTCAAGCGCCCGATGCAGCGCGTGCGCGTGACGGCGATTCTGTACCTCGGCCGCGGCGTGATGGATCAAGACAACAGCGTCGCCCGGCTCAAGTGGTGCCTGGACTTCCTGAAGGAGCGCGGGGTGATCGCAGACGATGATCCGCAGCACCTGACCCTGACCGGCATTCCCGAGCAGCGGCAGGGCACCCCGAAGCGGGTGGTGCTCACCATCGAGGAGGTCGCCTGACCGACACCGCCGAGACGCTGCGGGCCGAATGGGAGCGCGCACAGCGTTACGAGATTACGCTCGATGCACGAGAGTTTGCGCTGCGCCTCTTGGCCGCGCTGAATGCGATGGAGCAGGAACGCGACGAGAACATGGGCATCATTAAAATCCTGCGGCGTCGCATCGAAGCATGGGAAGCTTGGCAGAAGCGCGCCGTCGTCGTCCTCACCGACACGGAGCCCCAGCTATGACCGGATGGGTCGGTGGCCTTGCTGCGTGGGACGACGGATTTACGACCTACTTATCCGTTGCCTTCACATGGAAGCTCGATGAGGCATACTCGCGGGCGGTTTTCGCGAGATCACTGGGGCGGCGCGTCATCGCAGGCGGCCCGGCGCTATTCCTTATAAAGATGCAGCACGTCCTCGCCGACGTGGCCGACGTGCAGCCTGAGTATCCCGATGCGATCGCGCGTCACAATCCTGACGCGACGATCGCCAGCCGGGGCTGTCCGGTGGGCTGCTGGTTTTGCATCGTACCGAAGATGGAGGGCCGCGACTTTACCCTCCTTCCCGACTTCCCGGTGCGCCCCGTGCTCTGCGACAACAATCTCTCCGCGCTCCCGGCTGAGTACCAAGACCACATCATCGCGCGCTACCGCGCCGAAGGAGTAGTGCTGCGCGATGCGAACAGCGGTTTTGAGCCGCTCACCTTTTCTGAGGAGGTCTACCGGCGTTGGCGTCCACTCATCAATGCAGGCGGGGGCCCGTGGCGATTCGCCTATGATGAACTGCGGGAGCGTGAGCAAGTGTTGGCGGTGATGCGGATGCTCAAGGGGGAACCCGCCCGACGGAAGCGCGTCTATGTGCTCATTGGGAACGAACCCTTCGCCGAGTGCATGGGGCGCATTGAGGAAGTCTTGGCGCATGGCTGCGAGCCGCACGTTCAGCCTTATATGAAACTCAATGCGCTAGAGCGCCGACCTCATGTACGCTTCGATTGGACCGAGCAGAAACTCCGCGACGTAGCGCGGTGGGCGAACGGGTTTGTGTGGCGGAGCGTTCCGTTCTCGGAGTACGATCGCCACCGAAAAAACGCGCCACGAGAGCACTATGACGAGCAACAGGGCCTTTTTGTATGACCCCGCGCGGGCTGGAGGAACCTCAATGAGCGAGCAAAAAGGCGATGACATTGAGTGCCCGTTCTGCCTGCGTCGTGTGCTGCTTCTCTGTGACGATGGAAGACACTCCATTGCTGCAATGAACGCTAGCGGAGAGCGGGAGCACGCGGCGGCGCGTCCCGCGCCCGCTGACGCTCTCCGCCAGGCAGCGCAAATGGCGCTCGGGGTGTTTCAGAACTTCAATCTCCCCAAGGGGGAGCCACAGAAGTGCGCCGACACCGCTCGCGACGCGCTGATTGCCGCGCTAAAAAGGCACAGCGCAGCCCGCGCCCACTGCCGCCGCGATTGAAGCCTTACCGAAGTGGGCGACGGGACAGACCCCTTGCGCCTCCCAGATTCCCACGGTAATCTTGTCCTACCTCTTACCGTGGTGCGGACCATGCCACCGAAGCAGCGGACCCCAGTAGAGCACGTCATCGAATGCTTGAAGCTCCTGATCGACTGCGAGCTGACGAACGTCGCGCTCGACGCCGGCGGTAACGTCGGCCTCGTGCTTGAAGACGACACCCACCACGTTCACTACCTGTCGATCACGCACGACCCGGAAGGACGCCTCCCTCCAAGTGGTCGAGGAGGTGGCCCCATGACGCCGGCGCAACTGCATTGCTACCTGCTTGTGCTCCTTGGAAACCTCGAGCCGGAGTTGCGCGGCCCGTTCGACACCGACAGGGATCGGCTCACTGCCGCCGTGGCCCACCGCCGCGCGCACGGCGACCACGACGGCCTCTATCGCGTGAACCTGTGGGGTTCAGGGCGCCTCGACGTCGAGGGCTTCTCGGGCGGGGAGCCCGAACCCGACGAAGAGCCGGACGTGAACGACGAGCCCCCGCCCGACGTCGGGCCCCCGGGCTCGGGCGCCATCATCACCGAGTACACCGGCACCGAGCCGGGACTGGAGGACACATGAAAACCTACCGCGGCTGGAGTGATGGCCACACCGTCGAGGTGGATGGCCGCCTGCTGGACCCCCGCCTGGACCTGCGCCACCACAGCCCCACCGGCTTCTCCTGGGGCTCCGGCAGCTCGGGCCCCGCGCAGCTCGCGCTCGCGCTGCTGGCCGACCTCTGCACCGATAAGATGGCCCTGGCGTACTACCAAGACTTCAAGTTCCGCGTCGTGGCGAACCTGAACGGCGACGAGCCCTGGGCGTTCACCGACGCCGAGTTGCGCGCGCTGTTCGATGGCGTCGGAGCCGCCGCTGGCGTCGTCCTGCCGGCGCCCGCGCCGGGACCGTTCGTGCCCCCGGCGATCGCCGCTGACGAGCTCGTGTGGACCGAGAGCGGCGAGCAGGACCCGAACAGCCGCCTCCTCGCCACGATCAACCTTGCGGGGTGCTTGATGCACCTCGAAGCGTACGCCGTCGCGGAGATGAAAGGGCATGACCCCGTGCAACACTTCGACGGCGACTCCCCGGACACCCCGGCGAAGGTGTACGCAGCGGTCGGCGGCGACGGCCCGTGGCACACCGTCATGATCGACGATCGGGAATACGTCCTGATCGCCACCCCCTTCTGCGACTGAACGGAGCGTCCCATGAAACCCCGCTTCCCGCTGCTCGTCGTCGTCCTCGTCGCCGCCGTGGTGGCGCTCGCCATCATCGGCTGCACCCCGTCCCGCTTCCCCGACACGACTCCCACGCGCGGCGACGCCCGCCTGGTCACGCGCATCGCCACCTACGCCACGCTCGATGACGTGCCCCGCGCCCTCGCGGATCTCGTGCCGTGGGGCACGCCGCGCGGCGCCGTCACCTTCGCCGTCGCCGGCGGCGCCTACTGCTACGTCCCGCTGGACCGCTTCACGGCCCTCGCGGTGGGCCGCCGGCTCACCTGTCCCTGGCGCTGGCCGCGCGGCGGCTAGCCGCCCTTGACAGGACCGCCGCACCGAAGCCAGATTACGCGAGTAATCTGGCTTCTTCCTTTATCATGAGGTGCGGACCCATGCCAACAACCAAGCACTCCACGTACCAAGGAATCGAGATCACCATCGACGGCGACGGGGAGTTCCGCGCGGTGGTCGACGGCCGGCCGCGGCGCTCCGGCTCGCTCAAGAGCCTCAAGAGCGCCATCGACGCCAAGCTGCGCACTGCCGCGCGACTGGGCACGAGTGCGCTCAAGGCGGTCGTCCTGGTCCAACGTGGTTGGAGCTCGTACGACCACAACTACCGCGCGCAACAGGCCGACGACTGGTACGTCGGCACCTTCGATGGGATCGACGCCCACACCGGCGATTGCTTCCTCAAACTCGAAGATGGACGGCGCGTCGATGTCGGCTATGGGTTTTGGCTGCGGGCCGACAACGTTGACGGCATTGAGGAAGTGAAGCGCGTCCTGGCTGCGTACCGCGCCGCCGAAGCGGCCAAGGACAAAGCCGAGCAGGAACTCAGGGCCGCCCTGGCGCAACATGGGCGGCAGGTGGCCACCGTCATGGGCCACAACCGGACGAAGGCAGCGGTCGGCATCGAGCAGCAGATGGTTGAGTTCCTCGGAGCGACCATCACCCTTGCGCCGGAGAATCCCGATGCGTGACCGGCGCCTGGAGTTCCCATCCCGCGGTGCTACCTACGACCGCGACGAGTACGGCGTCTCCGAGTACACCGAGTTCCCGAGCAGCAGCGTTCTCGCGGGCCAGCAGCGCCGCCAGTTTCTCGCGAGCTTCGCCACGCTCGACGAAGCCCGCGCTGCCTACCCGGACGCCCGGTGGGACTTCGAGGCCGACCCCGACTGGCGCTGACCCCCGCACGCTTGCGCATCCCCCAGGGCGGGCGCTATACTGGCCCGCCCTTCGTTTCACCAGGGACGGCGAAGCGGGCGCACTCGCATGGCCGATTCTCCCACGCGCAGAACCGGGCAAGGCGGTCTCCAGAACCTACTCTCGCCGCCTCGGGCTTCGAGTCAGCCCCCAATGCCAGTAAAAGAGCAGGGAACGGATCGTCGCGCGGTCTTCGGCCAGTCACCGCGACACCAACCGACTGCGGGGGAGATCACGGCCCAGCCCCCGGCCCTGCGGTCCTCGACCGCCCTGAGAAGCGCGCGCCTCGCCTCGTGCACCGCGCGCCCCCGACGATCAGCCAGGCTCACGGCCTGACCAGCGCCCGCTTACGCTCGGGCCTGAACGCAACGAGAGCGGCCCCGCAACGTCCGCTAGACCAACGGACGAGGGAACCGCCCTCGATAGCGCACTACGACTCCACACGCCGCTCCAGACGACGCGCCCTGAGCGTACACCTTCTCAGGCCAGGGCGCAAGGGCCAGGTCATGCCCAGCCTCGAAAGCGAAGATCAACGGGGCGGACCGTGTTGCTGGGCTGCGCGGGGCGGGGTTCCGTGGGGCGCTGGCTTGCTCTGCGCGGGGCCGTTCCGTAGGTTCGGGGCATGGGTGAGCCTGGGATGGTGGTGGAAGTTAGGGAGCAGCCTGGGCGCAACGGGGGGCGTCTGCGGCGTGGGAACCCCGGGGTGCGCTCGGTGCTGGTGATCCTGCAGGACATGTCCCGGAAGCGGCTGCGGAAGGCGATCGAACTGGCGGGGACGATCATCGAGAACCCCAACATGAGCGTCGAAGACCAGATGCGCGCGGCGGAGTTCCTGCGGCGCTGCACAGGCATGGACCGAGAGACCACCCCATCCCGGAAGCGCTCGACCTTCAGCGTGGTCCGTGCCTCGCCAGCCGAGCAGGCGGCCAAGCTCGCAGAGGCGACGATCACATCCGCGCTGCCGGAACCCGATCCGGATGCTGGGGCCCCCCGATGAGAAAAACGCAGGGTGGTCGTGCGGGTTCGGTCCCAGTGGTAGACTCAATCGTGTGCGCGACGGATGGCTGCAGCCGAGTGCCTAGCGACGGTCAGGCGACGGCTGGTGCTCTCCGCCAGGGGCCCCCGCTTGCGGTGGGGGGAACGGGCTGGTAATCTAGGGGCATCTTTCAATCGTCGGAGGCTGTCGATGGCCCGCCAGGTGGAATTCACGCGAGAGCTGCTGCAGGGCATCCGCAACGAGGCGTCCAACGTTGCGAAGGAGACGTTAAACCCCCAGTGGCGCCGGGCCTGGGAGGGATTGGCCGACGCCGCGGACCGGGTGGACGCCATGATGGCGCGCTCGCAGGTCCCGCAGTCGCCGACGGAGGCAAGGCGCCGGCAGGGTCCGTGGCCGGGGGATCCCGTCAGTGGGTGAGAACGGGCCCGGGGCGCCGGCGCCCGATCCCCAGTTTGTCCCGATCCTGGCGACCATGAAGATCGTCATGTACGCAGACGGGAACCTCGCCTACGAGGCGCCGCTGTCGAACCTGCCGGTGTGCTTCACGATGGTGGCGCTGATGCAGGCCGAGCTGGCGGGGCTGCAGTGGCAGCGGACGCGGCGTGAGGGCGGTGGGGTGGTGGTGCCGCCGACCGCGATTCCACCGCAGGGGCCGCACCTGCGATGATCGGGGCCTGCAGCGCCACGCCGGCCGACTACAGCGCCCGGCGTACGGAGCCCGAGAGTGGCGTCAGTGTCTACGGAGTCGGGCAGATCGGCCCCGCCGCCCTGGAGGGAACGACCGAGGCCGCGGTGCTGGCGGACCGGGCGTTTCGCGATCTGCGCCAGCATCTGATCGACGCGATCCGCGCCGAGCGGGCGCGCCGAAAGCCAGTGTGAGAATCCTGCGCACGATGCCGGCGCTGGGGCAGGAGCGGATCCCGTTCGAGGGGGGCCCGATGGACGGCGAGGCGTTCCTCTTTCGGCCGCCGTTCAAGCCGCACGTGTACTGGAAGAACCGCAACGCCACCTACGAGGTGTACGTGCTCGAGCAGAGCGTGTATGGCTGGACGTACCGGCACGTCCCGGGGGCGGAGGTCCGCCCCGCATGAACCGTCGCGGTTTCGTCGGGACCCTGACCGCGCTGCTGGTGGGCGTCCTGACGCCGCGCTGGTTCCAGGCGAGGCCAGGTGTCTTCGGGCGCTCGTTCCTTGAGGACGCGATCGCGTCCCAGGACGCCTACACCGCGGTCTTCCGCACCTACTGGAACACCGGGGCCTTCCGCCCCGCGCAACTGGAGTTGCCGCTCTGATGCGGTTGCCCCGGATCCGCCGGGCCGCGCCGCGGGTGCGTCAGGTGTCGCTCCCCGGGGTCCAGGCCACCCTGTCGCGCGCCGGTGCGGAGGCGGGGTCCGTGGCCGGCCGCCAGCGTCACCCCGCGGGGTACCGAAACCCGCGCGACTTCCAACTTCGTCTGTACTGAGGACTCCATGACCATCAAGCTCGAGACATTGGAGGCCGTGTTCACCGATCATCCGCCCACCGGGCAGCAGGAGCAGGATGACCTGGTGCTACGGAGCAAGGCCAAGGACTTTGCCGACGCGATCCTGCGGCTCACGCCGGTGTGTGGGGACCAGCAAGCGGCACTCCGGCACCTGCGGATCGCGTTGATGGAAGCGAACGCGGCGATCGCGCTCGAGGGGCTCGTCTGATGCGCGAGGACCACGGGGTGCACCGCGCGGAGCACCGGCGGGGCGGGACGTGCATCTACTTCGTGCCGAAGCCGCGCACGGGCCCGCAGAACCCGCGGGAAACGCGGCCCGAAACCGCGGGGCTGGGCCGCTGCCGGCGCCACGCGCCGACCTTGGGCGGCTGGCCGGCGGTCTTCGAGACCGACGGGTGCGGGGATCACAAGCTCGACGAGAACAAGGCGTAGCTGCGCCTCACGGATCTCGAACCGAACTGGTATCAGCGGTCCCACACGCCGGGCCGCATCGGGATCACGTTTGACTGCCCCGTGCATCGGAAGGCGCACCGCTGCGCCGTGCCCTTTGCCAATCCGCTCGACGGGGCGGCCCCGGACCGCGGCCGGAAGCACCTCTGGCAGCGGACGGGCGATAGCTTTGAGACGCTGACCCTGACGCCGTCCATCGACTACACGCGGTTCGACAACGGGACGTTGCGGGATCCGACGTGCTGGCATGGGTTCATCACCGACGGGGAGGTCACATGAGTTTTCGTGTCATCGCCGGCGGACGCCGGTTTGCGATCGACGGCGAGTTGAACGCCGCGGTCGCGCGGGAGAAGGCCCGGCTCGCCGGCGCGGGATCCGGCGGGGCCGGGCTCGCCACGAAGAGCCTGACCGTGGCGAAGCAGGCGGTGGACGAGCTGCTCGCGACGGCGCCGCATGACTGCGACGTGAAGGTGGACCTCTGGGGCGAGCGGCACGCGGACGGGACCGGCCGCGTGACGATCAAGCTGACGATCGCGGCGCATGAGGCGCCGGCGGTTGAGGAGAAGGCCGACACGGAAGTCGTCGGGACGATCGGCGGGCTCGAGAAGTCTGCCGAGGGAGCCGCGCCCGAGACGGTCCCGGGCGTGTGACGCTGCAGGCCGCCGGCCCGCGCGCGCTCCTCGACCCGAAGCCGGGCTGGAGCGCGCACCTCGGCCGATACCCCTTCCGCGTGGTCCTGTCGTATGAGGAGGTGCGGGTGATCCAGGCCCGGCAGGCGGCCACCGGCCAAGACAGCGCCTTCGTGGCGTGGCTGGACGCCCGGCGGGCGGGCACACGATGAGGCGGGCGGATCCCGGGATTCGGCGGCTCGCGCGCTACCTCCTCCGGCTCGAGAACGAGCATCGCCACCAGCTTGCGCTGATGATCGCCGTGCGCTGGTACTGCGGCCGATGACGGCGCTCGCTGCGCCGATCATCAAGATCCCCACCGTCCTGCACGAAGAGACGGGGATCTGTCTCTACGCCCTCCAGGCCAAGCAGTTCGAGGTTTTCCAACTCACCCCGATCTATTGGGCGCCGCACACCGAAGGCCCGCGCTACATCGCGTGCGGGGGATCGGCTGGCGGGGGGAAGTCCTATCTCGCCCGCACCGTCCTGACGGCGGTGGCGTTGGGGTGGCCCGGCAGCTCCGCGATTGTCTTCCGCGGCACCGAGAACGAGATCGAGCAGAACCACGTGCAGAAGTTCCTGCTCGAGGTGCCGCCGGAGATCGACGGCGCCCCGCTCTACCGCTACAACGGTGAGAAGATGGCGCTGCTGTGGGACAACGGCTCCCGGTCCAAGTTCGGGTTTCTGCGCACGGAGAAGGACGTGCAGACCTACTTGGGGGCCGAGTACGACTGCATGATCTTCGACGAGGCGACGACCTATACCGACTTCATGGTGAGCTACCTGATCGGGAACCGGCTGCGCTCGACCGTGCGCGGCACGACGCCCTTCGCGCTTTTCCCCTCGAACCCCGGCAACCGCGGCCACCACTGGTACAAGCGCTGGTTCATCGAGCGGCGCTACCGGGAGAACGAGCGGCCCGCCGACTACACCTTCGTGCAGATGTTCCTGCACGACAACCAGGAACTGATGCAGCGGGATCCCTCCTACGCGCGCAAGCTCGACCTCCTGCCCGAGCCGTGGCGTTCGTGGCAGCGGGACGGTAACTGGCAGGCCGGGGCCGGCACCGCGCTCCCCGCGCTGTCCTACCAGCGGCACGTCATCAAGCCCTTCGAGATCCCGGCCCACTGGCGGCACTTCGGCAGCTTCGACTGGGGCTACAACCACCCCTGGAGCTTCGGCGATTACTACGTCAACGAGGATGGCCGGATGTTCTGCCGCGAGACCCTGCGCGGGCATCACATGAAGGACCATACGATCGCGGAGACGATCGCGGAGTGGGTGGGGGACCGGCCGATGGGCGAGATCGTCGCCGGCCACGACGCCTGGGCCGAGGAGCGGGCCCACGCGGCGATCCCCGCCCCGACCGTGGCGGACGTCTTCCTGATGCACCAGCTCTACCTCGTACGCGCGGACATCGCGCGCGTCAACGGGTATCGCCAGGTGCGGAGCCGCCTCGAGGGCCCGCCGCCCCACGATGAGCCCAACCTGGTGTTCTTCGACACGCCGCGGAACCGCCAGACGATCGCGAACTTGGAGACGATGGTGACGGACGAGCGGAACCCCGAGGACGTGCTGAAAGTGGATGCGGACGAATACGGCGAGGGCGGCGACGACGACTACGACCAGGTGCGCTACGCCTGCTCGCACCAGCCGACGAGTGCCCGCTCGGGCTCGGGCCCGACGTTCAGTCTGTCCAGCCCGGAGACGCTGGCGGCCGAGCGCGAGCGGTTGTATCGTCGCCGCACGGACTTGCGGAGTCTGAACGTGCCGCCGCCGCCGGCCTTCGGCGAGGACTACAACGACTGATGATCCCCCCCCATCCCCCGATCGGGCGGCAGGCGCGCGCGGCGGATCTCACCCGCCGCGCGCTGAAACAGCTCAAGACCAGCCCGGAGTCGGTCCACTTCGACATCAGCAAGTGGCTCGAGGACGGCGACCGGGTCGTCACGCGCAAGGAACTCTACGAGTTCATTTCGCGGCTCGAGGTCGGAAAGCGGATGCGGAACCGCTGGCGCAGCCGGCTGCGGCGCTTCGGCCGCCGCCTCTGGGGCTGGCTGGCGCGGTCCCCGCTCGACGCGGAGGATCGTTGGTACCGCTAGCGGAGGGTCGCGTGCGACACGCTGCTTACATGCAGCAATGGTACGCTGATCCGGGGCCTCGCGCCGCGAAGCGCGCGACCGATCGGCGGTACGCCGCGGCGCATCGCCGCGAGGCAACCACGCGAGCACGGGCGTGGTATGCGCGTCACCGTGACCGGCAGCTCCGAGAGCAGCGGGAGATGCGGGAGTTGGTTCACGCCACCGTCATGCAGCTCTTGGGTGGCCGTTGTATGCGCTGCGACGGTCGAAAGCGCGCCGCGCGCCTCGAGCTGCACCACATCAACGGCGACGGTCCCGAACACGAACGGCGGAGCGGCCATCTCGGCGTCTACCTTGATCTGTTGGCCGGCCGGTACCCGATCTCTGACGTCGAACTCCTCTGCTCTAGTTGCCATCGCAGTCACCACGGGAACAACCGATGAGCGATGCACTGCTCTGCGCCATCGTCGTGAGCGGCACGCTTCTCGGCGGCCTCGCGCTCGGCTGGTTCGCCGGGCTCCAACGCGGCCTCTACCTGGGGGAGAAGGGACGCCGGCAGTCCGCCGAGTCCCTGCTCGTCCTCGGGGTGCCGGACGCGCCGGCCGCAAAGCGGGTGGTGATGGGGCCGCTGCCGCCGCCGCTCGAGCCGGGCCAGGCGCCACGTGGCTACGATGAGGGCACGCTGCAGCGCGGGATGAACATCATGCGTGAGGAATTCCGGGCCGCCGGCGAGCCGCTGCCCGCCGAGCGGGAGCTGCGCCAGATGGCCGAGTCGATGCTGCGCGCCGCGGTGTTCGGGCCCGAGGACGACGTCAGCATTGCTGGCGCCGGCTAGAACGATTAGCGTAGACCGCACCGCGTAGACCGCCGGGCCCGGGTGGCGGGCCCCTTCGGCTGTGAGGCTCGCCCGTGGCTGTCAACATCAACGACTTCGCGCCGGGCCAAGCCCGCGCGCCCGATGCCCCGATTCACTGGCGGCCTCCCCAACGCCTACAGAAGAATCTCGGGGCCGGCGCCGGCGGGGGCACCGGGATCATCGCCGCCAACGACACGAACGGCGAAGTCGTCAACGTCCAGGGGTCGGGGCGCATCCGTGTCGTCGCGAAGGTCTCGGCTGCCGGCACGCTGCGCGTACGCTGGCGCTTGGCCGATCACCTGACGAATGTCGCCACCCCGGCCTCCAACCCCGACGATCCGGGGACCGCTCTCGTCGCGAACACCGAACTCGTCCGCGACTACGCGAACAACCCGGGGCACGCCTACATCGAGGTCGCGATCGTCAACGGCGCCGGCGCCTCGACCATCGCCTACGTGGACGTTTTTCAAACGAGCGAAGGCAACTAAATGGTCGCAGGGGTCAGCCGGCCCACCGACGCCGGGACCGAAGCCGCCCCCGGCGCCGTCACCGGCCGGTTCGGTCCCGCGAAACAGCTCGTCCAGGTCTTCCGCGACGTTCCCCCGCTGCGCGCCGACCCCTTCACCGCCGACCTCTACGACGGCCGCCGCGTCGAGTGGAACATGCGCATGTGGCGCCAGCAGGATCACGCGCTGCGCCGGCGCGACCGCCAGATCGAAGAGAACATCCGGGTCTTGGCGGGCCAGCATTGGACGATCTGGAATCCGTGGCTCCAGAAGTTCATGGACGTCTCCGAGTGGATGACCGACGACGAACGCCGCTGGCGCCAGCGCCCCGTCATCAACCGCGTGCTCTACTGGTTCATCCTGACGCACGCGCGACTGACCGAGAACCCGCCCATTCTCACCTTCCAGCCGGCCAACGCCGACCGCATCTCGGCCGACCTGGCCGAGGTGCAGGACACGATCTTCAAGGCGAAGTGGCGCGAGATCGGCATGGAAGAAGTGATCGACGACCTGGTAGCGTGGCTGTGCCCCGGCGGGCGCGCGTACCTCCAGACCACGCTGAACGCGACGCAGGGGCCGATCCGCGAGATGCGGGGCGACGGGCTGGTGCCCGTCATGACGATGGATCAGGCGACGGAGTCGTGGCAGCCGGTCCTCGATGCGAGCGGCGCGCCAGCGCGGCAATTCGTCAAGGGCAAGGTCGGCTTCAAGCGCGGGCCCGATGGCACGACCCCCATCACCGTCAGCCACCTGACGGCGGATGGGCAGCTCGTCGATCGCGAAAGCCCCGAGACCTACCCCGAAGGGGATCTCGAGGTGGGCGTGCTGTCGCCGGTGCAGGTCCGCGGGGAGTGGGGCCCGACGCCGTGGCACAAAAAGCGTTGGCACATGATCCGGTCGTGGCTCACGCCGGAAGAAATCTTCGAGCTGTTCGGCGTCGAGGAAGTGGGCGAGACGCCGTCCGTCTCCGTCGCCACGTCGGACCCCGGCTTCCTCCAGCGCATGTTCTTCGGCTCGGGCTACTTCGGCGCCGCCTCCGACAAGCCGGGCTCCGAGTGGGCGACGATGCCGACCCGCGAGAGCTTCGTCGAGGTGTTCACGCGCTGGGAAGTGCCGTCCGCCTTCCCCGGCACCCAGCGCCGGCCGCCGAAGAAGGGCGATCCGGGCGAGCCCGGCGGGCGCCTGCTCATCACGACCAAGCGGAAGGTGCTGCGCGACGGCCCGCGGCCGTTCGACTTCCCGCACGGGTCGTCGATCCGCAAGTTCGATTTCGTGAACGTCCCGGGCCGCCCCTCCGGCACGACGCCGCTCGAAATGCTGCTCCCGCTCCAACGCTCCTATAATCGCTTCTACGCCCAGATCTTCGAGAACGCGACGCTCCACGCGAACCCGATCGGCATCATCGACCAGTTCTCGGGGCTGGGGCAGGTCGAGATGACGAACAAGCCGGGCGAGCGCTTCACCGTGCTGCGCCGGCAGGGGGTGCCGGCGTTCGAGTACGTGCAGCCGCCCAGCCTGGGCCGCGACGTCTACAAGGCACAGGAGCTGCTCAAGGCGGACTTCCAAGATCTCGGTCACATCGAGGGCGCGGAGGGTCGCGCCCCGACGCCCGACCCCTCGGGCAAACTCATCAAGGAGCTGCGCTTCAACTCGGACCGCTTCCTGGGCCCCACCGCGCGCCGCATGGTCGAGGAACTGGCCCGCATGGCCGCCGACTGGATGGCCGTGATCCGTGTCTGCTGGGACGAGGAGAAGGTGCTGACTTACGCCGGCGAGGACACGATCCCGCGCACCGTCTCGGTCTACCCCGAGATGTTCGTCGAGGGCGCGGTCCACGTCATTCCCGACATCGAGTCGATGTTGCCGCAGTCACGCTCCGAGCGCCAAGGCCAGATCACGACCATGTACCAGATGGGCGCCTGGGGCGTCCCCGGCAGTCCGGGCGCCGTGCAGAAGTGGCTCGAGCTCGGCCGCTTCCCCCACATCGGACGCACGGCGTGGCCGGGCGGGCAGGACGTCACGACGGCGCAGCAGGAGAACGCCAAGCTCCTCCAGGGCATCCCCGCGGCGCAGATCCCGATCTTCGACTGGTACGACGATTCGGTGCACATCGCCGTGATCGAGGAGTTCATGAAGTCGGTCTACTTCCTGAAACTCGATCCGGCGAAGCAGCAGCAATTCGCGATTCATCGCCAGATGCACCAACTCGCGCAGCAGGCGAAGGTGCTGAAGCAGGCGGTGCGCACGCAAGAGGTCCAGGGCGCTGTCGCCAAGCACGGGGAGATGGTCAAGAAGGCGGCGGGCATCCCGGACCCGCGCGAGCAGGCGGACGCGAATCCCGAGGACCGCGCGGCCGGCGGCCCACCGGAGGAGTGAGACCCGTGCCAAGCTACCGGCCGGACGTCGAAGCCGTTGTGGATCCCGCGCCGGGCTCGCGCCCGGTCGCCAGCCTCTTGGCAAACGAGGTGCGGGTGAGTTGTCCCGCGTGCGGTAGCCCGTACATCGCGACCTTCGACCTGTCTGAGACGCGGACGAAGGGACTGACGAGCTTCGTCTGCTTCGCTGGCGATTGCAAGTACACGGGGACGATCCCGCGGTGAGAACTATCCGCTGCGTGATCTGCCACGGCACCGGCGAGCGCCCAACGCTCATCGGCGTCGTCCCCTGTGCGGACTGTGGCGGCACGGGGCGCGTCCATCACTGCGTCGCATGCGCCGGCCGCGGGAACCTCTGGCTCGGCGGGAGTGAGTACATCGACTGCCCGGTGTGTCCCTCGACGCGCGGCGGCATCCGCACGCCGCGCCGGTTCATCGTGATGAGCGGCCGGCGCTTCGAGGCCGTGCCGCTGACGGTGGCGCATGGCTGACACCGTCATCTTCCTCACGAGCGGCACGGTCTGGACCGTCCCCCAAGACTTCAACTCCGCGGCGAACACGATCGAGGCGATCGGTGGGGGCGGCGGGGGCGCGAGCGGCGTGGCAAACACCCGCGGGGGCGGCGGCGGGGGGGGCGGCGAGTATCGCAAGATCGTCAACTACCTGCCGAGCGGGCCGAGCGTGCCCTACAGCATCGGCGCGGGCGGCGCGCACGACGCGAACGGCGGCGACACCACGTTCAATACGTCCGCTCTCATCGCCAAGGGCGGGACGGGCGCAGTCTCGGCCGCCGGCGGCGCTGGGGGCACGGGTGGCACGGGTGGCGGGGGCAACAACAATGGCGGCGCCGGAGGCGCGGGCGTCACGGCGGCGGCGGCCGGCGGGGGCGGGGGCGGCGGGGCAGGGGGGACGACGGCGGTGGGAACGAACGGTGTCGGCGCCGTCGGCAGTGCGGCGAGCGATGGCGGTGCTGGCGGCGCGACCGCAGGCGGGGCGGGCGGGATCGCTGGCGGCACGGGGGGTAACGGCACGGTCTGGACGTCGAACCCGGGCGGGGCGACGGCGGGTGCGGGCGGCGGGGG
>WNGG01000411.1_pt1 | contig 47243 bp, 46 predicted proteins | sample 5400661 | NCBI WGS metagenome assembly WNGG01 (sample SAMN13153372, study PRJNA577476) | soil metagenome | isolation source: 100 cm soil or saprolite under Garry oak tree replicate 1 | place: USA:California | collected 2016-06-15 | reverse complement strand
GCCATCGCCGCCAGCCGCGACACCGCCGCCTACTGGGACTGGCACATCACCCGGGAACACCAGCGCAACCACCTCAGCCGCTACCAGGACAACCTCGGACTCGCCGCCTGACGCTCACTCCAAAAGAGCCACACCCATGTGGCATCGGTGTTCCGGGGCGGGGATCCGGCGGGGGATCTGGCAGGGGAGCGCGGGCGGGAGGCTGGGGAACTCAGATGCGTTCGATGGTGGCGGTGGCCAACCGCCGACCCGAGGCAAGCCGCACCGCCTGGCAGGCACGGCGCTCGGGCGGGTCAGAGCCGCTAGGCGATCGATGTCACCACGTATTGCATACTTTCAACGGGCTGCATGCGGGGTCAAGGAGATACCGGCGGCTCGCGCGCGGAGCGGCCCGCCATCGGCGCTGACGTCGCCCGACCCGCACAACGCCCGATGCGACTGGAGAAACCGTGCGCGTGCTGCTGACCAACGACGACGGAGTCGACGCCGAGGGCGTCCTCGCCATCCGCGCCGCGCTCGCCGCCTTCTGCGAGAGCGTCATCACCGTCGCCCCCGAGGGGGACTGCAGCGGGTTCGCGCGCAAGTGCACGTTCTCCAGGCCCGTCGGCGTGACGCGCGTCGCGGGCGGCCAGCACCCGATCTACCGATGTGACGGCACGCCGACCGACTGCGTGCGGGCCGGGCTGCTAGGCGGCCTGGCCGCCGGGGCTGACCTGGTGGTCAGCGGCATCAACCACGGCGCGAACCTGGCCGACGACATCACCTACTCCGGCACGGTCGGCGCGGGCCTGGAGGCGGCGATCCTCGGGACGCCGGCGATCTGCCTGTCGCAGCAGACGCCGACCGGGACGTTCTCGGTCAACTACGCCGAGGACCTGGACAGCGTCGGCCTGGCCTATGACTTCAGCTTCCCCGCCGCGCACGGCGCCGGCCTGGCGCGGTCCGTGATCGGTGCCCGCCCGGCCGAGCCCGTGGTGCTCAGCGTCAACTACCCGGCCGACCGCGCCGCCGACACGAGCGTGCTGACCAGGGCCGGGCGGCGCGACTACCCGCGGGCGGCCGTGCCCGAGTGGGCCGGCGACGGCGACGTGCAGTGGCTTTACCTGTTCGGGGAGCCGGACGAGATCATCCCGGAGTCCGACGCGTCCCTCGGCACCGACATCGGCGCCCTGCGGGCCGGTCACGTCTCTGTGACCCCGCTGTCGTTCGCCGTCGAACTCAGCGACCTGTCCGCCGGCTTCCAATCGTTCCTCGGCCGTCTGACCGAGACCTTCCCGCTCGCCAACGCCATGGGCCGGACGAGCCCCGCAGCGGACAGCCGGTGCCGACGAGCCGGTGCCGACCAATGATCTTCAAGATCATTGATTGAGGCCCGCCAGGACCGCGGCGATGCGCTCGACCATCTCGGTGAGCACGGGCTGCGGAGTGGCGAAGTTGAGCCGGAACGATCCATCCCCGCCCGGACCGAACTCGGGTCCGTCCACGACGGTGACCTGCGCGCGGTCGGTGATCAGCGCGCCGGGGGACTCGGCCAGGCCCATCGCGGAGCAGTCAAGCCAGGCCAGGTAGGTGCCCTCGGGCGCGCGGTAGCGCACCCGTGGCAGGTGACGGCCAAGCAGGTCGGCGAGCAGCTGACGGCTCTCGTCGAGGTAGCCGACCACCTCGTCGAGCCATGGCTCGCCGTGCCGGAACGCGGCGGTGTTGGCGACGACGCCGGGTGTGCTCGCGCCGCGCGTAGCGAAATGCCCGAGCTTGTCCCAGCGCTGCCGGTCGGGCTCGCTGGTGAGGATTATCTCGGCGCACTTGAGGCCGGGCAGGTTCCACGCCTTCGACGCCGACGTCGCGGTCAGGGCGTGTGACGCCGCCGTGTCCGAGGTCGACGCGTACGGAATGTGCCGCGTCCCGGGATAGACGAGCGGAGAGTGGACCTCGTCAGCGAAGACCCGGCCGCCGTGCCGGTCGACGACGTCGGTGAGCTGCTTCATCTCGTCCGCGCTGAAGACCCGGCCGAGCGGGTTGTAGGGGCTGCAGAAGATCAGCAGATGCCCGCCGGCGCGGAACGCCGCGTCGATCGCCTCCAGGTCAAGGGTGAAGAACTCGCCGTCGCACATCGGCACGTGGATGATTTCGCGGCCGAGGAAGCGGGGCACGAGCAGGAAGGGCATGTAGGCGGGTGTCGGCAGGATGACGGGCGAGCCCGGGCGGGAGAAGTGGGCGATCGCGATCTCCAGCGCCCTGATCACGTCAGGGACCGGATGGATGAGCGCCGGGTCGACATCCCACCCGAAGCGGCGCTGCTCGAACCCCGCGCAGGCCGCGGCCAGGTCATCGGCCAGATACGGCGGCAGGTAGCCGAATGCCGCGTCGGCGGACAGCCTGGCGAGCGCCTCGATAATCGGCGGCGCGGCGCCGAAGTCCATCTCCGCCACCGCGGCGCCGAACCCGCCAGGACCCGGCGCTGTCCATTTGGCGCTGCGGCGGGCACGGAGCATCGCCGCGGTCGTGGTGTCGATCGCATGTATGAGGCTTCCCGGCACACCGACATCCTGCACCAGATGAGCGTCCGCCGGTAAATGGCGCGGGTTCCGATTCGCGGGCCTTGACGGCATTTCTGGCGTTCCCCTAGCGTAGGTTCCCGTCGCCAACTCCGCCGGTCGCGTTCCGCTCAGGCCTGCCGAGGCGAGGTGTGACATGTCAGAGGTGCTCGCCGCGCCGCGGGTCATGACCGGCGACGAGACCGTGATCGACGGCGCGGTTGTGGTCGGCGACACCACCGTGGACTGGGCCGGCCCGGCCGAGGCACTGCCGGCCGGGCACGCCGGGCTGCCGCGGACGGACTACCCAGGCTCGACGATCATGCCTGGGCTGATCGACTGCCACGTTCATCTCGGGTTCGACGGCGGACGCAATCCAGCCGCCCGGATGCGCAGCGAAACCGACCAGCAACAGCTCGTCCTGATGTTGCGTAGTGCCAGGGAACTGCTCGGCGTGGGCGTGACCACGGCCCGCAACCTCGGCGGGCGGGCCTACCTGGCCGTGGTCGTGCGGGAGGCGATCGGGGCCGGCCTGGCCCGCGGCCCGCGGCTCCTCGTCGCGGCCAGCCCGATCACGGTCACGGGCGGCCACTGCTGGTTCATGGGCGGCGAAGCCGACAGCGCGGACGACCTTCGCCGGATGGTCCGCACTCATCACAAGCACGGCGCCGACCTGATCAAGGTCATGTCGACCGGCGGATTCATGACTGCAGGCTCGGCGCCCTGGTACGCCCAGTTCCCCAGCGAACAGCTGGCGGTGGTCGTCGAGGAGACCAGGCGCGTCGACAAGCCATTCGCCGCACAAGCCCACGGCATCGAGGGCATGCGCCGCGCGGTCGAGGCCGGAGTCAGCACGCTCGAGCACTGCTCGTTCGTCACCGAGACCAACGAGCGGCTGTTCAGCGAGGACCTCGCCGCCAGGATCGCGGAACGGCGCATCTACGTCTGCCCGACCATCAGCGTGAACGCGCCGTACGTGGCCAAGCTGACCGGCATCGTGGTCGGCCAGCACCTGACGACGATGAGCGGGCTTGGCGTGAGGCTCGTCGCCGGCACCGACGCCGGCATTGACTACACCCCCACCACCGGTACGTGGGCGGGCTGGAGTACCTGGTGACGGTGGGCTTCCGGCCCGAGGAGGTGCTCGCGTTCGCCACGATGCGAGCCGTCGCGGCGCTCGGCCTCGACGCGGTCACCGGTCGGCTCGCGCCCGGCTACGACGCGGACATCATCGTCGTGGACGGCGACCCGCGCGCACATCTCGGCGCTCGGCAGGGCTCCGCCGCGTCGTCGCCCGAGGACGCGACTGCGTGCCCGACAGCGGCCGGTTCGACGTCAGCGCGCCGGGCACGCCGTTCGCCGCACCGGACCACAACCTCGACCTCAGGCTGCTCACCGCGGCGAGAACGCGACGCAAGGCGTAACCGGACTCCGCGACGTGGCGCGGCCGGATGCTGACCGCTCGCCCCGGCGGAATGCCACGCCGTACCTAGCGCGGGCGGCACCCGCCGTAGATCACGTACTCGAGGCGCTTCCAGTAGACGTCGATGCCGTCGAATCCGGCCGACCGCAGATACCCCAGTTGCCGGTCGAGCGGGATCATGTGCCGGACGTGGTTCTCGTACCTGGCCCGCTCCTGCGGCGTGGGATGCAGTCGCTTGCGCGCCGCATCGGGATTGCCGAGGTCGGCCACCCGCTCCCAGGCGGCCGCGACGACGGGATCGGCCGCGCGCACCGGATCGTAGTTCAGATACCACCCGCCGGGGACCAGGCGGGTGAGGATCTCGGCGAACAGCCCCCGCTTGCGTTCGTCGGGCAGGTGGTGGACGCACAGTGAGGTCACGACCGCGTCGACGGCCTCGGGGATCGCCGCAGGCCAGCTGCCGGTCGACATGTCGAACTCGACGTACCGGTAGCGCCCCGCGTACGGCCCCATCTCACGCTCGCCCGCGCCCATCATCTCGGCGGAGAAGTCGGCAAGTATCGCGGTGCTGCGCGGGTGCCGGTGCAGGATCGCGCGCGACGAGTTGCCCGTGCCCGCCCCGAGGTCAAGGAAGGTGAAGGCCTCATGCTCGCCGAAGGGCAGAAGGTCGGCCATGAACCGCCATTGCGCCGCGTGGTTTCGCTCGCGCGCGGCTGCCTCCGCGGCCCAGGCCGCAACGATCTCGTCGGACTGCCAGATGGCCGCGTTCGTGTCGCCCGGATGGTTCATGCGCAGCAGACTACCGAGCAGCAGAGTCCCTGATGGCCGAGGGAGGTCGTGAACATGGGCAAGGTGATCGCCACCGCTGCTTCCATGTCAGCGCGGCCACCGCCCACTACCTGCGCGCGATGTGGCCGAACATCGGCGCGGTGGTCATCGGCCGGCACCTGTTCGGACCTGACGAACGGCTGGAACGGCCGCCCGGCCATCGGCGACGCGGTATTCGCCGTGACCCACCAGGTGCCGGCCGGCTGGGGCTTTCCTGACGCGCCGTTCACGTTCGTCACCGACGGGCTGCCCAGCGCCATTGCACAGGCCAAGGCCTTTGCCGGCGACCGGGACGTTTCCCTGACCGCCGGCAACCTCGCCGGGCAGGCGATCGCGGCCGGCCTCGTCGACGAGGTCGCCGTCGCGCTGGTTCCCGTCGTGTTCGGTTCTGGCGTCCGGTTCTTCGGCGAGTACGCCGACGCGCCGGTGCTGCTCGACGACCCCCTGGTCGTCCAGGGCGACCGGGTGACCCAACTGCACTACCGCGTGCGCACGCCCTGACCTGCGGCCAGAGCCGTATGCTCGTGCGTTATGCCCTTTGCCGACGAGCCGAGCCTGGTCGTCGTCGTGGACTATCGGCCGGGCTGGCCGGAGGAGTTCGAGCGGCTCGCCGCGACGCGTTCGACGGCCCAAGTCGGACCTGACCGTTAGGTCGCATGTGCTGTCAGGCTGGTCAGGAGGCGCCTTGCGGGGACAAAATGTGGCACACGACATGCCGGGCCAGCGCACACTACATGCCCGGCCCAGTGCGCAGGATATGCCGCGCCATCGTGCAGGAGGTGAAGGCAGGATGACGGAACAGACCGATTCTGCGCACCAACGGGACAGGCAGACGGCCGTGGCGTACGTGCGTGTCCGGGGAACCGCCTCGCTCGGCCAGGTGCTGGCGGTTGACCGCGAACTCGTTCTAGGACGCGCCTCGTTCCGGGAATTCGGGATCGCTGACAGGGGCGTGTCTCGCCGGCATGCCCGGATATTCGTCACGGCGGACGGTCGTGTATGGGTCGAGGACCTCGGCTCGACCAACGGCACTTTCGTGAACGGCGGCCGCATCGACCGGGTCGAGATCAAGCTGGGCGACCAGATCCGGCTCGGCGGGACGACACTCGAACTGACAGCGACGGCAGCGTCCGCGCCTGTCGCTGAGCGCTTCAGGTCCACGCGGGTCATGCAGCGGGCACACGGCGCCGGTAGCCAGGCGCGCTCGCCTGTGCCGTCCAGCGATCAGCCGGCAGCTCGGGAGGCGGCCGAATCGCCACCGCAGGCACCAGTGGCGGCGCAGGTGCCGGCGCCGCAGCCGCCATCCAAGCCCGCTGCGCAGGCGCCCAAGCGGCAACGCCGGCCGGCCCGGCCGCCGTTCCCCAACTACACGCAGATTCCCGCGCTGCTGTCAGTGGCGGGCTGGTGGGTCGTGCGCGCAATGGTCTTCGCCGCGACCCTCGGAGTTGTCGCGCTGCTGTTCTTCGTTCCGCAGACCGGACTGCGGATCTTCTGGGGCATAGTGATCCCGCTGCTGCCGATCCTGTTCTTCCTCGCACCTGGGGTGTGGCGGAATACCTGCCCGCTCGCATCGTCGAACCAGCTTCCGCGCGCGCTCGGATTCACCCGGGCGATGACGCCACCGCCATGGTTCAAGCGTTACAGCTACGCCATATCGATCTCGTTCTTCTTCATCTTCGTATCCCTTCGCAAGATTGGTCTGCAGACGAGCGGTCTGGGGAGCGGGCTGCTGCTGCTGGCCGCGGTTGCCGGAGCCTTCACCGGCGGGGTGCTCTTCAAGGGCAAGAGCGGGTGGTGCAGTTCGATCTGCCCCTTGCTGCCGGTGCAGCGGGTCTACGGGCAGACCCCCTTCCTGCTGGTCGCGAACACCCACTGCCAGCCGTGTGTCGGGTGCACGAAGAATTGCTACGACTTCAATCCCCGGGCGGCGTACCTGGCCGACCTGCATGAAGACCCGTCATGGAGCGCGGGCCGCAAGTACTTCGTGGCCGCCTTCCCCGGGCTGATCCTCGGATTCTTCCGGGTCCCGAGCGTACCCACCGCGTCGATCGGGCTGATCTACGCCGAGCTAGCCCTCTACGTGGCAGCGGGCATCGCTGTCTTCTTCCTGCTCGACTCGTTCGCCGGGGTCAGCACCCACAAGCTGACCACGCTCTACGCCGCGATCGCGCTGAACCTCTTCTACTGGTTCGGCTTCCCCGTGGTCGTCACGTCCATATCTGGCGCGCTGTCCCCGCCGCCGCTCACCTGGTCAGCGCGGGCCGTCGTGCTAGCTCTCACCGGCTTCTGGCTGATCCGTACCTACCGGAAGGAGCAGGTGTTCCTGGCCCAGGCCAACTCGCCGGCCCCGGCTCGGCCCGCTGCCGGGGCCGGCCGCACGGACTCGATCGCCAGCCACGCCGCGGCTGGCCGCGGGAAGCCAGAGATCACCTTCCTGCCAGCTGAGCGGCGGATCGTGGCTGATGCCGGCCAGACCCTGCTTGAGGTCGCCGAGGCGAATGACCTGCAGATCGAGGCGGGCTGCCGGATGGGCATCTGCGGCGCCGATCCGGTCGCCATCGTGGCCGGGATGCCGAACCTGTCGGGAATCACCGATGACGAGCGCGCGACTCTCGAGCGGCTCGGCCTCGCCGAGAACACCAGGATGGCGTGCTGCTGCCGGGTCGACGGGCCTGTCTCGGTGTCGCTGACGCCGGAGCAGCCCAAGAAGCTCAGGCCAAGCCAGGTGCTGCGGCTCGACTTCGACCCGTCGGTCGAGCGGGTGGTGGTGGTGGGCAACGGCATCGCCGGCATCACCGCCGCGGACTATGTCCGCCGCAATCACCCGGAATCCAGCATCGACGTCATCGCCGACGAGGCCTATCACCTCTATAACAGAATGGCCATTACCCGCCTGATCTACGGGCGCTCCGCGATGCAGGGCCTGTACCTGAATCCGGATGCCTGGTATGAGTCCCGCTCGATCACGCCCTGGCTCAATACCAGGGTCCAGGCGATCGACCGGACTGCCCGGGAGGTAGTAACCGGCACCGGTGAGCGAATCCCCTACGACCGGCTGATCCTGGCCACCGGAAGCTCGAGCACGGTTCCCCCGATCGGCGGCTGGGGAGGTCCGGGAACCTTCGTGCTGCGCTCGGCTGACGACGCGCTCAGAGTCCGGGCGTTCGCGCAGCTTCAGGGTGCGCGGCGGGCGGTCATCGCCGGCGGCGGGCTACTGGGGCTTGAGGCCGCATACGCGCTGCACAAGCTCGGCCTCGCCACCACCGTGCTTGAGCGCTCCGAGCGACTGCTGCGCAGGCAACTGGATCCGCGGGCGGCGTTCCTGCTGCAGCGTTACATGGAAGGGATCGGGATAGCCGTCTGGACAGAGGCGGAGACAGACTCGGTTTCCGGCAACGGCCGGGTGGCCGAGGTCGTTCTCACTGATTCCCGCAGGGCCGCGGCGGACGTGCTGATCGTGGCGGCGGGCATCACCCCCAACATCGAGCTGGCGCGCGCGGCCGGCCTTGCGACGAAAAGGGGGATGGTCGTCGACGCGCACATGCGCACAAGCGATGAGTGCATCTTCGCCGCCGGCGACGCCGCGGAGTTCCCCGGGCAGGCCCCCGGGCTGTGGCCTACCGCCGTGGACCAGGGGCGGGTCGCTGGTGAGGGCGCGGTGAAGCGGACCTTGAGCGAGTACACGGGGACGGTGCCAGTCACGGTCCTCAAGGTCGTCGGTGTCGAGCTGACGTCGATCGGCCAGTTCGAGCCGGGCTCCGGTCAGGACGAGGCCGTCGTATTCGAAGACGACGACGCGCTGCGCTACGGCAAGCTCGTGATCGCGGGCGACCGTGTTGTCGGCGCGATCCTGCTCGGATACTCACGTGAGGTGGCGCCGGTAACGAGCGCGGTCAAGCAGGGCTGGGATATCGGCCCGGTGCTCGGCGACCTGCGGGCAGGGCGGTGGGAGGTCCTCGAGCGGTTCGGCTCCGGCCGGCGGCTCTCGTCAATCAGCGTGGTCGGAGGTCGAGCGCAGTAGGAGCGCAGCATGGACGTCAGCAGTTTCTTCGATTACCCGACACCGCAGGCGGAGGACGCAGCCGCCTCCGGGTTCCTCGACCAGGCGGACGAGCGCGAGTGGGACACCTTGCTGGCTGCCATGCAGACCGTGATGCTGCGGGCGGGGGAGACCGTGTTCACGGAAGGGCAGACAGACCGCGCGCTTTATCTGCTGACCGAGGGGCGGCTGGAAGTCAGTGCGCCCGGGGTGGTGCCGATGACCGTCGCGGCGCCGCCTGCCCAGGTCCTGAACGAGATCGCGTTCCTCGACGGGGGCAGCTGTGCGGTGACCGCGCGAGCGAGCGCGGATGCTCGGGTGCTGCGGTTGAGCTTCGACGTGTTCGAGGCGCTCGGGGCCAGGGAACCGCAGCTGGCCGGGAGGATCAGTTTCGATCTCGCCCGGATGCTGGCCCAGCGGCTGCGGCGCGGCTCAGGCACGCGCGCTTAGCGAGGTCCTGGGCAGGTCGCAGGTCGCCGGGAGCCGGAGCGGCCGGCCGGCGAGGGCCCGATCAGGACGGCCCGCTGCCGGTACCGGCAGCACCGCGGTGCCGGCGCCTGCCGAACCAGCGCCTGCGTGCCCTGGGCTGCGCCTCCTCCGGCGGCCGGGCCTGTTCGCTGACCGGCCTTCCCGGCGCGGCCCTGGGAGTCACGTGCTGTTCTGTCTGCTGCGTGTAAATCGACGACGATTCCTTGGCGGAAGCTGCGGGGTCCTTGGCGGAAGCGGCCGAGGCCTGTCCGGCAGCGGCGTGGGGCTGGCGGATGGCGGCGGGGCCCCGGCGGACGATGGTGGGCGCCGTCGACGGATAGGGTGCCGTCACGGGCGGCGTTATAAGTCGCGGGCTGGCGGCCTGGGACGCGGCGCCCGGTCTCTGTTCGGCCCGCGGCGCGGGAACCTGCCTGTGTGGCACGGAAGCATCGAAGCTGAAGACCGCTCGCAGCGCGGCGGCGAAGTCGCCGCAACTCCGGAAGCGATCACGGGGCACCTTGGCCAGTGCCCTGGCGAATACCGCGTCCGCTCCGGCCGGGATGTCATGCCGCCGGCTGGTGACCGGCGGCGGCGGAGCGGACCGGTGCGCGCGGATCAGTGCCGCATCGGGGCACTCTCCGAACGGGGGAGTGCCGCACAGGAGTTCGTATGCACTGCACGCCAGCCCGTACTGATCCGCCCGGCCGTCGATTGACCGGCCGTCGATCTGCTCTGGAGCCATGTAATCAAGCGTGCCGATGACCTGGCCGGCCACGGTGAGCACGGTGCCCGTGTCGGCCGCGAGCGAGTTCTTGCTGAGCCCGAAGTCCGCCAGGTACAGGTGATCAAGCATGCCCGTATCGTTGCCGACATCAAGCAAGAGGTTGCCTGGCTTCACGTCCCGATGCACGAGCCCGTGCTTATGCGCAGCGTCGAGGGCCGACGCGGCCTGCGACGCGATGGTCACGACCGCCTCGGGCGCGAGCGGGCCGAACTTGCTGAGCTGCGACCGCAGATCACCGCCGGGCACGAAGCGCATCGCGATGAACAGGACGCCCCGAGCTTCTCCCGCCTCGAATACGGGAATGACATGCGGATGATCGGTGATCGCCGTGGCACGCGATTCCCGCATGAAGCGCGCCCTGAACTTGTGGTCGATAGCCAGCTCCGGCGCCAAGATCTTCAGCGCGACGGTCCGGCCAAGCCGCCCGTCGTGCGCCCGGAAGACGGTCGCCATTCCGCCATGGCTGACCAGGGCCTCGATCCGGTATCCGGCGATAACCGAACCTGGGCCCAATCCACTTCCTGCAGGGCTGCCAGATCTCACCGCGCCTCCACGGGCCGGTCGGTGGCAGATTATCTCAGGAAGGGTGACGTGGCTAGGCTAGGCGGCCCGTGCACTGCGCGTGATCGAGGTCCCGAAGCGGGTACAAGGGGCGTAGCCCGAACAGGCCCAAAAGAACATGTTCGGCAGAAGCCGACCGTATTTCCGGGAGGGGTTCGCCATGGCCACCGCCTTGCTGGTGCTCGACATGCTGACCGACTTCACGAGCGGCAAGCTCGCCAACCCGGCCGCCGGGCGGATCACCGGAGCGATCGCCGACCTGGTCCGCGCGGCACGCGAGCGCGACGACTGGCTCGTCGTCTACGGCAACGACGCGCACCGTCCCGGCGACTTCGAGCTTGCCGTCTTCGGGGAGCACGCCATGGCCGGCAGCCCGGGCGCCGCCGTCGTTGACGAGCTGGCCCCGCAGCCAGGCGACATCGTCGTCCCGAAGCGTTACTACTCGGCCTTCACGGAGACTGACCTCGATGCCACCTGCCGGGTGAACCGCATCGACCGGCTGGTGGTGACCGGGCAGCACACGGACTGCTGCTGTCGGCATACCAGCTACGACGCGTTCGCCCGCGGCATCAGCGTCGTCGCCGTCAGCGATGCCACCGCCGTGTACGAGCCGTTCGCCGCGGGCCGCTACCATCAGGCCCAGGACGACGCGCTGCAGTACCTGCGTACCTACTACGGTGCGCAGATCACCACGACCGCCGAGTTGGCGTAGCCGCGCTCGAGGGCGGCTTAGCTGTCTCCCCAGGTCGAAGTGTGCAGCGCGATGTGGTCGAAGCAACCCGGCTGCGGCGTCGGCCGGAGCGTCGTCACCGGGCACGGCTTCAGCAGCACCCGACGATGCGGGGTCCTGGTGAAGTTGAAGTCATTGATCAGGTTGCCCAGCCTGGCCGAGGCCTCGCGGACATCGGGCCGCGGATCGAAGCGGCCGTCGGTATGCGGGTTCAGCCGCGCGCCGCCGAGGAAGTCGTCCTCGATGAACTTCAGGTACGCGTCGGTCGACAGGATCTGGTGGTCCACGTAGCCGTGCTTGGCGAACGGGCTGATCACCAAGGCGGGCACCCTGATGCCGTACCCCTGGTGATCGATGGTCGGCGGCTTCAAGTTGTCGTAGAAGCCGCCCCAGTCGTCCCAGCTGACGAAGATCGCGCACGACTTCCAGTCCGGGCCGCGCATGACCGCGTTGATCAGCCGGGTTACGTAGGCCTGGCCGGTACTGACCAGCGCCGGACCGTGCTCGCTGTCGCGGAAGTCGGGAGCCACCCAGGACACCTTCGGCAGCGTCCCCGCCTTGGCAGCCCGGTAGAACACCTTCAGCGGGCGCATGCTGCCGAGCTGGCCATCCTTGTGCACGTCGGTGAATCCGGGCAGTGGGTTGAAGTGGATCGAGGTTCCGGTCGGATTGCCCAGCGACACGGTGACGGCGCCATGGTCGAGGTAGTAGGCCCAGCGAACGCCGTGCCGGTGCAGCAGCCAGGTGATGTCGGTCCACGCGAACGGCGTCTGCCGGTTCGGCAGCCGCTCTGGGGGCATGTCGGTGCCGTAGCAGCTCCTGGCGACGCCGGTGCGCCGGCATTTGCCCGACCACGCGGACACCTGGTACAGGTGCGACGGCAGGCTCCACGAGCCGGCCGCCTCGAAGAAGTGGTCCTGCAGCACGAAGTTCTTGGCGTACCGCCAGTAGTTCGGTATGTCCGAGGCGACGTGGTAGCCCATGACGTCCGGATGGCACTTCGCCGGTTTGGGCTTGCAGAGCTTCTCCTCGGCTGCGCGCACGAAGCCGTTCATCTTCCCGCCGTTGTAGTCAATCTTGAACGGTTCCTCGGCGTGCGGGTTGTTGCCGTTGCTGTTGTGGTGGTCCACCCACGGCCGGCGACAGCCGCCGTTGCGCGGGTCTGGCGCGCAGACGCCCTTCGGTATGCCGACGGCGCCCGGGAAGGTGCCGAAGTAGTTGTCGAAGGACCGGTTCTCCTGCGTGATGAAGATGATGTGCTTGATCTTGTGGATGCCCGAGTTCGCGGCGAGCGCTAGATCGCGCCGCTGAACCTGCGGGTGCGCTTGCGCGGCCACGCTGGCGGCCATGGCGGCGCCGACGGCGAGGACCACCGTGACCGCGGCCATGCGGCGAGGTCTCATTCACGTCCCTCCAGACCTTCCGGCCGGGCGCGGGTGTCGCCGGCTGCGTTCCGGAATACCGTCATTTGGCTCCGGCACGTACCTCATCATGCCTCGCTCCACGCCAAAGCCGACGCCGATCCGAGACGAATACCCGACACATTCGGTGTCCCGCTCCCGCGGCACACGCCTTAACTCACCGAGAGCCGCCCCGCGGCGCTCGCGCTGCCGGTGGCGTTGCTGGCGACGACCAGCACCGTATAGTGCCCAGCGGCCAGGCCGTGGCCAACACGCTGGTAGACGAGATACCTGAACGTGACCAGGCCGGCCCGGCTGCCGGGTCTGGCCACCGTCCGCACGACCCTGCCGTTGGCGTTGAGAACGCACACGGTGACGTTGGCCCGCGCAGACAGCTGGAACCTCAGCGTCGCGTCGGCCTGGGCGGCGAGGCTGACCGTGCTCGGGCTCAGCGTCAGGCCGGCCACGTGGACACCCGGCGACGGGGACGGCGAGGCACTGGGGACCGGACTGGGTGAGCCGGTCGGAGACGGGCCTGGCGCTGGTCCGCCGGCCCGGGACTCCGCCACGAAACCGCGCCACACGGCGATCGACGCGGAATCGGTGAGCCGCAGCGTCGGGTACTGCGCGTTGCCGTCGAAGTAGCTGGCGAAGAGCGCGCCGCTGCTCATGATGTACTTGCCCACCTCGGTCAGCCAGCTGGGCCTGCCGCTGGGCGTCGACAGCCCGAACTCGGGGAAACCGTACGGCAAGCCGACGCTCTTGGACGCGGCTATGGCCGGGCTCATGAAATCGGACGGCGGCGTGAGCTGGGGATTGACGTTCTCGGCGCTGCCGACCGGATAGGCGTCCCAGCCGAGAGTGCTGATGATCCCGCCGCCCGGCAGGTAGTCCTTCCAGCTGCGGTGCGAAGCCGGGATCAGATCCCAGTTCATCAGGATCAGCGTCGAGTGCAGGTAGGGGTTGTGCGCCGCGCGCGCGATCGCGACCACGCGGGCCCAGGCGGCCTTGTAGTCGGACAGCCGGAACTGGCCCGCCCCGATGTTGTCCTCTGGCTCGTGGTAGTAGCTGTAGTAGATCGGGTGCCCGGAGGGCGCGGTGCCGAAGAAATGCTTCAGCGCGGCGTCGTCGGCACCGGACAGGATGGTCGTCGGCAGGGCCTTGAAGCTGACGATGACGGCCGAGCGGTTCGCGCCCGCCAGCCCGGTCGTCCAGGCGTCGGGGTCGGGCAGGCCCGGGTAGTATACGCGGACGATCGGCATCCGGCCGAAGTCGGAGGTGACCGCCGCCAGGTCGGACTCGCTCTTCACCGAGGATCCGAGCAGCGGGACGTTCGTGCCGCTCGATGTTGTCAGGATCGGGATCTTGTCCCGGTAGGCGAACACGATGCTCAGGACGGCGACCAGCCCGACGACGGCGAACCAGCGATACCAGCTCGCCGCGGTGCTGCGTGATCGCGCCCGGCCGCTGGCTGGGCGCACGTCCCGCGGGTTTCGCGAATGCTGACCGATATGTCTGCCCTCTAACGATTGCTGCACGTGAGTTTCCACGCGTGTCTCCTATCCTTTGCCGCCGGCCTGGCGGCGAATCAGGCGACCGTAAGATAACGACGGTGTAACAGTGCGATGACAAGCTAGGACATTAACGCAGTCGCGTGGGGCTGGCAGCGGGAACTACAGAATCACTGACAACGGGACAGCCCGCCAGCACCACGCCAGACGGCGGAATCGCAGGTCGTGGTGCGGGAAACGGCTACGGCTCGTCCGGCTCCGACCAGAGGTCGCGCAGGTGCTCCCACTCGTCCTCGTCGGCGGAGTCGCCCGGCGGCATGTACCGCGCCCCTCCGAACGCCAGCGCGGGCGGGGTGAAGCTGCCCCTGGACACGAGCCTGGCGATGTTGGCGCGATAGATCTCGTCGACGTCGGCATGGCGCAGCGGCTCTTCGTTGAGCCAAAGGTTCTTTGGGTGAATCGGCTCCTCGTACATCCGCCTGAACACCTCGGTCCGCAGGTCCTTCATCCAGTTCGAGTTGAGGTTCATCGTCCTGAACTGGCGCAGGGCCTCGATGTCGACGATCCCGGCGACGAATGTGTTGGCGCCAGAAGCGGTGTGGCCGAGCACGCTGCCCTGGTAGTCGACGATGTGGGAGTTGCCGCCCGCGATGTCGTACGGGTGCTCCATCTGCGGGTGAACGTAGACCGGGCCGACGTTCGGGCAGATCATGTAGACGTTGTTGAAGTGCGCGTGCGCCCGGTTCTGGAGCAGCCATGTGCCGCCGGGCTCCATCCCCAGCTGGGTCATCGGGACCGCCTCGCTCGGCCGGTATACCACCTCGGCGCCGTTGAACGCGAGCGCGCGCACCGCCTCCGGGTACTCGCCGTCGGAGCAGCAGATCGTGCCGATGTTGCCGATGTCGGCGGTGCGCAGCACCGGGTAGAACGCGTCGATCCCGTCGCCGAAGAGCTCGGTCCAGCGGTCGTAGACGTCGTGCGGGACGCAGGAACGCTCGCGGCACCACAGGTGGTTCTTGGCCGCCTTGTGCACGACCTCGCCGTGCGGCGAGACGACGAACAGGGTGTTGAAGAACCGGTCGTCGATCACCTCCGGCCAGCGCGCCTTGCACTGGGCGACGATGTAGGTGTCGTACTGCCTGGCGAGCGCGGCCGGGCTCGCGGCGATCTGGGGCGTGGCGGTGGTCGGGATCCGGCTGTCCGTGCGCTCGGATCTGGTGCTGCTGACGTTCGAGCTCGCGGTCCTGCTCGCGCTCGCGCTCACGATCCTGGTCAAGGGCGCGCCGGGCGGTGACTGGCACGCCCACGTCTTCAGCCCGGCCGCCGCGCCGTCCGGCTTCAGCGGCATCGTCGTCGCCGCCGTCTTCGGCGTCCTGGCCTTCACCGGGTTCGAGGCGCCCGCCTACCTCGGCGAGGAGGCCCGCGATCCGCGGCGGACCGTGCCGCGGGCCATCCTGTTGACCACCGCGGGGATCGGCGTCGTCTTCGTGTTCTTCTTCTACGTGACCACCGTCGGCTACGGCCTGCCGAACATCGGCAAGCTGCCGGCCGACCCGGCCCCGTGGGACACGCTCGGGCGGACCTACTGGGGACCGGGCCCGACCGTGCTCGTCGACATCGCCTCGGTGGTCGCGCTCGTCGCCGGCGCTCTCGCGGCCCAGAACGGCGCCGCGCGCATGGTGTTCGCGCTCGGCAGGGACGGGTTGCTGCCGCGGGTGCTCGGCCGCACGCTGGCTCAGTTCGGCACGCCAGCGGTGGCGCTCACCTTCCTGCTCGCCGGGTCGGTCGCGGTCGGGCTCGGCTTCGGCTTCGGCTTCCAGCCGCTCCCTGCCTTCTCGCTGCTGAGCCTGATCGTGACGCTCTGCGCGCTCGGCGTCTACGCGCTCGCCCAGGTCGGCCTGGCCCGCTACTTCTGGCGGCTGGGCCGGTTCAACCCGCTCTGGCACGGCGTCGCCCCGGCCCTGGCGTTCGCCGCGATCGTCTACCTGTTCATCAAGAACGTGTCGCCGCAGCCGATGTACCCGTCGAACCTGGCGATCTGGATCGCGATCGGCTGGGCCGTGGCCGGGATCCTTATCGTCGCCTGGCTCACGATGTTCAGGCCCGACCGGCTCGCGCAGGCGGCCGCGATCATCGGCGAGGGCGGCACGCCAGAGGAGGCGGGCCTGCTCGGCTCGTAGGAGGACGGACATGGCAGATCGGCGCGTCGTCATCGTGACCGGTTCGACCAGCGGCATCGGGCGGGCAATCGCGCGCCAGTGCATCGACTCCGGCTGGGCCACCGTCGTCAACTCCCGCTCGAGCGCCGACGCGGAAACGAGTTCGTCGCGGGGACCGAGCACGCGATCTACGCCCAGGGTGACGTATCGCAGGCGGCCGACTGCGATGCCATCGTGGCGGCGGCCGTCGACCGGTGGGGTCGCCTTGACGCGCTCGTGAACAACGCCGCGACGACCGCGCTGATCCCGCACGAGGACGTCGAGGCCGTCGATGCCGTCGATGCCGCGCTATGGCGGCGGATCCTGGACGTGAACATCGTCGGTTCGTGGCAGATGATCTCGACGGCGCTGCCCGCCCTGCGGCAGGCCCGGCCGGGGGTGATCGTCAACGTCGCCTCGGTCGCCGGCCTCCGGCCGCTCGGCAGCAGCCTGCCCTACGCGGTGTCCAAGGCAGGGCTGATCCACATGACGACGCTGCTGGCCAAGGCGCTTGGCCCGGACGTGCTGGTCAACGCTATCGCGCCCGGCTTGATCGACACGCCGTGGACGGCCGACTGGGAGCAGGCCAGGGAGGTCGTCAAGAAGGTAGCGCCGCTGCGGCGGCCCGGTCAGCCCGAGGACGTCGCCCAGGTGTGCGACTGGCTGCTGAACGCCAGGTACGTTACCGGCGAGTGCGTGGCGGCGGACGGCGGGCTGCGGCTGGTGACATGAGCGCCGAGATGCCGTGGGACGCTTGGGCGGCGATGAGTTCGCCGATCGCCGCGGTCGGTATCGGTGAGCGGAAACCCGTCAGGTGAGAGCGGAGTGATCGTCGTGACCGAAAACCGAGCGGATGCGCTGGCACGTCTCGACGTCTTCATCGGTGACTGGTCCATGGAGGCCCGGTTCCCCGGCCGTCAGCCGACACCGTCCGGTGCGGCCGGCAGCGGCCCAATGGCTCGCAGCCGGTTCGAGTGGGCCCTGGGCGGACAGTTTCTGCTGCAGCACACCGAGATACCGATCCCTGAAGCGCCGGACAGCCTGGCGATCGTCGGCACCGACCTGCTGACCGGCGGCTACACCCAGCACTACTACGACTCCCGCGGGGTGGTGCGCCTGTACGCGATGGGCTTCGCCGATGGGGTCTGGACGCTCACGCGGGAATCGCCTGACTTCTCGCCCCTGGACTTCCGGCAGCGTTTCACCGGCACCTTCAGCGAGGACCAGACCAGCATCACCGGTGCCTGGGAGAAATGCCCCGACGGCGGCGAGTGGGAGCACGACTTCGCCCTCACGTACCGCAGGGCCGGCTGAAGTGAGCGTCCCCGGCCCCGCCGCGCAAACCGTACGGGACATCATCGACGCCAACCGCTACCTCGTCTTGGCCACCGCCGACGCGGCGGGACGACCGTGGAGTTCGCCCGTCTACTTCGCCCACATCGGCTTCACCGAGTTTTTCTGGGTTTCCTCACCCGATGTGGCGCATTCCCGCAACATCGCGGTGCGGCCCGAGGTGAGCATTGTGATCTTCGACTCGCAGGTGGCGATCGGCGCTGGGCAAGGCGTGTACATGTCCGCCGTGGCGAAGCTGCTCGAGGAGGGGGAGACCGCCCGGGGGATTGAGGCATTTTCCAGCCGTTCGGTGGCCCACGGCGGCCCGGAATGGACGACCGAGGACGTCCGGCCCGGCGTCGGCCTTCGGCTCTACCGTGCCACCGCCGACTCCCATTCGATCCTCGCCAAGGACGGCCGGCCCGACCATCGCATCCCCATTCCGCTCACCTGACATCGCACCGCTCAGCCCATCGCCGTCATCCTCAGCTCCGCGAACGCTTCCACCAGCCGAGGTGTGGTCCACCGAGCGTTGAGACCGCTGGGGTTGGGCAGCACCCATACCGCCGTCTCGCCGATCGTTACCCCCTGCGGCCCGACCGCGGCACGCGGGTCGCCGAACCCGGTGCGGTAAGCGGTCACCCCGACGACCGCCAGCCACGTCGGGCGCAGGCTGGCCACCTTCGCGGCCAGCAGCCGGCCGCCCGCGGTCAGCTCGCCGGCCGAGAGCTGGTCGGCCCGGGCCGTGGCGCGCGCGGCGACATTGGTGATGCCGAGGCCGAGCCCGAGCAGCTGCTCCTGCTCGTCGGGCCGCAGCAGGGCAGGCGTGAACCCGGACCGGTGCAGGGCCGGCCAGAACCGGTTGCCCGGCCTGGCGAAGTGCTGCCCGGTAGCCGCCGAGTACAGGCCGGGGTTGATCCCGGCGAACAGCACGTCCAGCCCGGGAGCCGACACGTCGGCGATCGTGCGCCCGGCGGCCGCCCACAGCTCGGCGCGCGTCGGCCGCGCCGGGCGGGCCGGCCGATCCTGGAAACTGCCGGCTGACTTGCTGTGCGTCTCAGTTCCGATCACGACCGTTTATACCATTTTTGCGGCGACGAAACGTACAGCAAGTCGGCATTCACCCGCTACGCGTCGGTGCCCTGGCGCTGCTCGCGCCTGACCGTCGTCAGGCCGAAGATGCTGACTCCGGTAACGCGTAGGACCGGCGCGTCCTGGCCGGCCGACTCGTCGCTGTCGGGAGGGATCTCCCGGCCGCCGAACAGCGCCCAGCCGTCGTCGACCACGTGCATCTCGGGGGGAACGGTAATCCTCGTCGTACCGAAGACGGTGACCACCCTGATGCTGACCCCGCCGGCGGCCAGGGTCGCGTGCCGCAGGTCGAGTTCGGTGTCGCCGAACACGCTGACCGCGTCCATCGCGGCGGGGACGTGCCACAGGCCCTTCCGCGACGCCCCGCTGAAGACGGCGACCACCCGGGCTCCCCGGTCGGCCGGCGCGGAGCGAACGGCGGGCGAACCGGACGTCGCGGCGGGCCCCGGCCCGAGCGCCGCGACCGCGCCAGGCAGATCGCGGACGAGCGGCACGATGTCCGCGTGCGTCTTCGCCGCGAAGATCGCGTCGAGCCGCGCCGAGTGCTCCTCGGCGGTCAGGCGTCCCTCGGCGAGCGCGTTGCCGAGTACCGACGCGGCCCGGTCCCGGTCGGCGTCCGAGATGCGCATCCCGGCGATCTCGCCGGGGTCCTGGGGAACCATCTACCCATTGTGGTCCCTTCGGCGGCGTAACGGTCTACGTTGCCAGCCGGGGCCGACAGTGCCGTCGGCCCGCAGAAGACGCGAGTTGCCGGTGGGCGACGCCGGTCAGTGCGGCCCGAGGTGATCACGACGAACACCAGCGTCCGGCCGTCCTCAGCCATGGCGAGCGCCCGTTGCGGAACATCGATGTGCCGCCGCTGTCCGCCGGCGAACATCCAGGGCACATCGATGTGGGCGATGGTGCCGTTGCGGAACATTGATCTAGCTCCCGTAGACCGCCCGGACGTACGCCTCGCCGCGGTCCGAGCCCACGATGCCCGGGCCCATCTTGTTCATCATGTACGAGATCGTCATGCGGCGGTCGAGGTCCATGATGATCAGCGAGCCACCTGCTCCTCGAAGATCAGGTCGATGGTCGCGGGGCCGAGCAGGCGGATGCCGTCCACCTCGCCGCCGAGCGAGATCGCCGAGAGGATGCGGGCCACCGAGCGCGCGCACCCGTGCCCGTTGCAACCCGGCTCCCACCACGGGGCCTGGCCGGCCAGCCGCGAGGCGGACTTCTCCCAGTCGTACATGTCCTCGGTGGCGAACGGCTGCTCCCAGCCCGACACCCCTGAGGTATGTCCGAGCAGGTGCCTGACCTCGATGTCCTGCTTGCCGTTGGCCGCGTACTCGGGCCAGTACCTGGCGATCGGCGCATGGACGTCGAGGTAGCCGCGGTCCGCGAGCATCTGCGCGGCCAGGTTCGTCACGGTCTTCGTCGACGACCAGACGTTGGTGATGGTGTCCTTCGTCCACGGCGTTGTCCTGGCCTCGTCCCGGTAGCCGCCCCACAGGTCGGCGACCGACTCGCCGCCGACGTCGATCGCGATCGAGGCTCCGAGCTCGTCGCCGGACGCGAGCTTGTCCGCCAGCGCGGCCCTGACCGGCTCGAACCGCTCGCTGCACGTGCCTGGACCTCGACCGCGCTCATCTGCGCGCCTCCGGCACGACGCCCATGTCCGCTCCTTACGGTGTGACCGCTGGTTCCCGCGGGTCGCAGCGAGTCGGCCAATGCTGGGGTTTGGTCAGTGTAAGTGCCCGGATGGGCGCCGCCAAGAGCCTGCACCGGCCGGCCCGGGGCCGGCGAGGGGACGGCGCAGGGCCGGCCTTGCCGAGGACGCCCGCCAATGCGATCCTGCAGTCGTCGACGGCGCAAACGGGACAGGACGCACGATGAACGCAACCTTCGCAGGAACCGCGGACACCGGCCAGGCCGGGCACGTGGACGTGATCATCGTCGGCGCGGGCCTGTCCGGCATCGGCGCCGCCTGCCGTCTGCAGACGCTCGCGCCCGATGTCTCGTACGCGATCGTCGAGGCGCGCTCGGTCAGCGGCGGCACCTGGGAGCTGTTCAGGTATCCGGGCGTCAGATCCGACTCCGACATGTTCACGCTGGGATTCCCGTTCCGTCCGTGGGACAGGCACGACGCGATCGCCGGGGGCGGGGAGATCCTGCGCTACCTGCTCGACACGGCCGCGGAGTACGGGATCGACGAGCAGATCAGCTACCGCAGCCGGGTCGTGCGCGCCGACTGGTCGGGCGCGGACGCGCGCTGGACCGTGACGGTCGAGGATACCGACACCGGCGCCCGCACCACGCGGACCTGCGGCTTCCTCTACACGTGCTCGGGCTACTACCGGTACGATGAGGGCCACACGCCGACCTGGCCCGGCCAGGACGACTTCGCCGGCACGATCGTGCACCCGCAGAACTGGCCGGACGACCTCGACGTCGCCGGCCAGCGGGTCGTCGTCATCGGCAGCGGCGCCACCGCCGTCACCATGGTCCCCGCGCTTGCCGACGCGGGCGCCCAGGTGACCATGCTGCAGCGGTCGCCGTCGTACATCCTGTCGCTGCCCGGCCAGGACCCGGTCGCCGACCTGCTGCGCAAGATCTTGCCCGCGCGCCGCGCCTACGCGGCGGTGCGCTGGAAGAACGCGCGGATCGGGACGGCGATCTACAACCTGTGCCGCAAGTACCCGGCGCGGGCGCGGGCGGTGCTCCGCAACGGCGCCGTCAAGCGGCTGCCCCCCGGCTATGACGTCGACACGCACTTCAGGCCGGCCTACGAGCCGTGGGACCAGCGGATGTGCCTGGTGCCTGACGGCGACTTCTTCGCGGCGATCAAGTCCGGCCAGGCCGATGTCGTGACCGACCAGATCGAGGCGTTCACCGGGGACGGGATCCGGCTGCGCTCCGGCGGGCACCTCGACGCGGACGTGATCATCACCGCGACCGGGCTGAACCTGCTGCCGCTTGGCGGGATCGACCTGACCGTGGACGGGGCGACGGTCAGTCTCCCGCAGCGCGTCGCGTACAAGGGCATGATGCTGGACGCGGTCCCGAACCTGGCCTTCGCGCTCGGCTACACCAATGCCTCGTGGACGCTCAAGGTCGACCTGGTCTCGTCCTATGTCGCCCGCATGCTTGCCCACATGAAGGAGAACGGCTACGCGGTGGTCACCCCGCGGCTGCCCGCCGGCCAGATGGGCACCACGCCGTTCATCGAGATGACGTCCGGCTACTTCGAGCGTTCGCGGCACACCCTGCCGCGCCAGGGCGACCGGGCGCCGTGGCGGCTGCGGCAGCACTACTTCAAGGACGCGGAGTTGTTCCGCGAGCCCGTCGACGCGAAGGAGCTCGAGTACCGCCGGACCGTGGCGCTGGCCCGGTCGGGGACCTGAGCGGCCGCGGTGGTCTTCGTACCCTACGAGCGCCCGGTTCGCGCGGCGGTCATCGGCCTTGGCCGGATCTACGACCTGAACGTCTTCGGCTACCGCGGCCACCCCGACGTCGAGGTCGTGGCGCTGGTCGACCCGAGCGCGGAGCGCGGCGCGCAGCGCCAGGCGGACCGGCCGGACGCGACGACGTTCGCTTCGGCCGCCGACCTCGCGGCGAGCGGCACCGGCGTGGACCCACGTCAGCTCGTCTAGCCGCCGCCGGCGGCAGTCCGCCGCGAACAGCGTCAGGCCGTACTTCGACCACCCCCTCATCTGGGCCGGCACCCGGCAACTCCCGCACTCCATGATCGTGGTGGATTGACTGGTCTATCCGACCCGAACCCACCACGATCATGAGGAACCCGGGCCGGCGGGCTCGGCCGGCGCTCGGATAAGCGGTGCCCGGATAATCCGTTGGCCGGGCGGGCGGGACGCGCCTAGCATGAGCGCATGCAGGTCGGCCATACCGCCGCGACCGCGCGAGCTATGAGCTCGCCGGTTGCCGCAGCCTGACCTCATTCCACCCCGCGAGCCGACGACCGGGAACGGTTCGCCGGTGCGTCACCCCGAAGACCCCGCGTTCGCGGCCGTGTCAGCGGTCCCTTCCCGGTGCCCGCGCACCAGGAAAGGAACCTGTGCCATGAACGTGACCGAGACGACCCGCCGCTTCCTCGACTTCTTCCGCGACCGGGGCCATCTGCCGCTGGCCGGCAGCTACCTGGTCCCGCCCGACGGGGACCCGGTGCTGTTCACCACCTCGGGCATGCATCCGCTGACCCCGTACCTGGAAGGCGCACCGCACCCGCTCGGCCGCCGGCTCGCGGGCGTGCAGCGCTGCCTGCGCACGACCGACCTCGACGACGTCGGCGATGACTTCCACCTGACCGTGTTCCAGATGCTCGGCTCCTGGTCGCTGGGCGACTACGACGGGCCGCAGAGCCTGCGCTGGGGCTTCGACCTGCTCGTCGATGGCTTCGGCATCGCCATCGAGCGGCTGCACGCGACCGTATTCGGCGGTGACGGGCAGGTGGGACCGGACACGCGGTCGCTGCGGACATGGGAGGAGCTCGGCGTGCCGGTCGAGCTGACCACGCGGGACAACTGGTGGTCGAACGGGCCTGTCGGCCCGTGCGGCCCGGACTCGGAGATCTTCGTCTGGACCGGTGCCGGGCCGCCGCAAGGTACGCCGGGCACCGACGGGCGCTGGATGGAGCTGTGGAACCACGTGACGATGCGCTACCGCCGGCACGCCGACGGCAGCCTCGAGCCGCTGCCGCAGCGCAGCGTCGACACCGGCATGGGCCTGGAACGGCTGCTGATGGTCGTGCAGGGCAGCCGATCGGTATTCGAGGCCGACGTGTTCGGGCCCTGGACCAGCACGCTGCCCGGCCTGTGGCAGCCCGGCCGACGGTCGATGCACCTGCTGGCCGACCACGTGCGGGCGAGCGCCGTGATCGTCGGCGACGGCGTCAGGCCGTCGAACAGCGGGCGCGGCTACGTGTTGCGGCGGCTGCTCAGGCGCGCGCTCACCACGTTGTGGCGCGAGGACAGGACCAGGTCACTCGACCAGCTCCCGGCCGAGCTGCTCGACCACACGGCGGCGCAGTTCGGCCAGGGCCCGAACAACGGCACGGTCCGCGAGGTGTTCCGCGATGAGGAACGCCGGTTCGCCGGGCTGCTGGACCGCGGGCGGCAGGTACTGGCGCGGTTCCGGCCAAGTCGGCCGCTGACCGACGACGACCTGGCGTACCTGCACGAGACCCACGGCCTGCCGCCGGACCTGGTGACCGAGCTGCTGGCCTGACGGCGCCGAGCCGAGGGTGCCGGCCGGCGGGAACTCCACAGGCGGACCAACCGTCATGTCTGTGAGGCGTCGGTCCGCGGAGCTGCCAGCCGGCCGGGCGTGGGCGACACCCGGCCGGCTGGTTTAGGCCCCGGTCCGTCGGGTGAGACCCGGCCGGCCGGTGTTCGGCGAGGTCAGCGCGGGCCCGCGGTATCGGCCGGCGGTCGGTGAGGTCAGCGCGGGCGCCGCGAGATCAGCGCGGGCAGCGATGCCGGAACGCGAAGAACGCCCGGTTCGACTCGTCGGTCACCGGGCCGCCGTCCAGGTCCGCCTCGTCCAGCAGGTCGAAGTTTCCCGCCAGCGCCGCGCGGATCGTGGCCAGCGGCACGCCGAGCTCGGGGATGGTCTCCCGGTGCAGCCGGAAAGTGTCCCCGGCGACCCGCTCGAAGATCCGCACCGTCCAGATCGACAGCTCGCCGTCCCCGCCTTCGCCCCGGCCGCCGGGCAGGACGTCCATGATCACCGTGTGCTCGCCGGCGTCGATAGCGAAAGCCGGACCCGGCCAGAGCGCGCGCAGCCTGCCGGTGGTGTTCACGTCGAACACGAACAGGCCGCCATCGGCCAGGTGCTCGTGTACGCGGTCGAACATCGCCCGCCAGTCGGCCAGCCGCTGCAGGTGGTTGAGCGTGTCGAAGACGCAGATCACCACGTCGAACCTGGAGCCGAGCGCGAAGCTGGTCATGTCGGCCTGGACCAGGCGGGCGGCCGGCACGCTGCGGGCTGCCACCGCGAGCATCTCGGCAGACTGATCGATACCCGCAACGGAAAGCTCGGGCGTCATCCCGGCGAGCACGGCGCCGGTGCCGCAGCCCAGCTCGAGCAGCGATCCCGCGGCCGGGTGGTAGCGCCTGACGTACCGCCGCACGCGCTCGACGTCGGGTGTCCGGTCCCCCATCACCCGGTCATAGAACCCGGCGAACTCCGCATAGGCCGCCACGCCGCCATCATGTCAGCACAGACGCGAGGTATCCGCCGTCTCGCAGGACGGCGAGGTCAGGCTCGGTGCCGACCTTGGCGCGAAGTCCCGGACTGAGCGCGAGCGTCTCCCGGACGCTGGCCGCCGCGTCGTCGAGCCGATCCGCCCGCTCCGCGCTGGCCGAGCTCATCGGCTACCTGGAGAACCCTGACCTCGCCGCCGCCGGCGCGCGCACGCCGAGGCCTTGCTCGCCGACCTGCTGCAGCCCGTGGCGATGACGACGATCGACGTGCGCATCCCGGCGGAGGAACGGGCGGCCATCGGTGCCCTCGCGGCCGGCGAGCCCGTCGGGAAGGTGGCCAGGCTCGTGGGGCATGAGTCGGCGAGCGCGTTCGTCGCGGCGTTCCGTCGGGAGACCGGCATGACGCCGGCGATGTACTTCCGCAGCGTGGCCGGGCCGTCCGGCGACTGAGGAGCGCCGCGGGGGACACTTGCTCAATCGGCACAGTCGTGTCCCGCGAACCTTGGGGGTGGTCGTGGCCAGGCCGGTGGTGCTGCTCGACGGCAGGACGACGAGCTGCGCGCAGGTAACCGAGGTGGCTCGCGGCGCGGCGTCCGGGACCGTGACGCGCGAGGGGATCGAGCGCGCCAGGGCTGCCGCGCAGACCGTCGCCGACGTGGCCGCGCGGCGGGAGGTATACGGCAGGACGACCGGCGTCGGCGCCAACCGGGACCAGCCGGTCGCCGCCGCCGACGCCGGCGAGCACGGGTTCCGGCTGCTGCGCAGCCACGCGGGCGGGAGCGGGCCGCTGATCGCCGCCGAGGCGAGCCGGGCGATGCTCGTCGTCCGCGCCAACCAGATCGCGGCCGGCGGCTCGGGCGTGGACCCTGGCGTTCTCGGCCCGCTGCTCGACGGCGTCAACGCGGGGCTGTCGGTCCCGGTGCCGCGGTACGGGGCGATCGGCACCGGCGATCTCACCGCGCTGGCGGTCGCGGCGCTGTGCCTGCTCGGGGAGCGGGACTGGCTCCTCCCGGCGGGCCGGCCGGACGGGACGGAAGGGGCAGGCCGGCCGGACGGGAAGGACGGGACGGAACGGCCGGGTCGGCCGGAGGGACGCGGCCCGCGGCCGGGTTCTGCCCGGCAGCCGCGCTTCCCGCTGGCCTCCGCCGACGCGCTGGCGTTCCTGTCCAGCAACGCGGCCACCGTCGGCGAGGCCGCGCTGGCCTGCTGTGACCTGGCCGGCCTGCTGCGGGCGGCGGTGGTGATCGCGGCGCTGTCGCACTGCGCGGTCAGTGCCTCGACCGAGCCGTACGCCGCGGCCGTGCACGAGGCCAGGCGCTATCCGGGCCAGCGCGCGGTCGCCGCCACGCTCAGGGATCTGCTCGGAACCGACCTCGGCCCGGCCAGGCGGATCCAGGATCCCTACGGATACCGGGCGCTGCCGCAGGTGCACGGCCCTGCTGTCGACGCGGTCAGGGACGCGGACCGGGCGGTGACCGCCGAACTGAACGCCGCGGCGGAGAACCCGCTGGTCGACGTGGCCGGGGGAACCGTCTGGCACAACGGCAACTTCCACACCGCGTACGTGGGCCTGGCCATGGACGCCGCCCGCGCCGCGCTGTTCCAGACCGCCGCGCTGTCGGCCGCGCGGCTCGGGACGCTGGTCGAGCCCGCCTTCACCGGCCTGGCGCCGTTCCTGGCCACCGACCCGCCGCCCAGTTCGGGCGTCATGATCCTGGAGTACGTCGCGCACTCGGCGATCGCCGACATCCGCCGGCTCGCCACCCCGGCCGCGCTCGGCAGCGCGGTGCTGTCACGCGGCGTGGAGGAGCACGCCGGGTTCTCCACCCAGTCGGCCCGGGCGACCAGCGACGCGGTGGACGCGTACCGGATCACGCTGGCCTGCGAGCTGGTCGCCGCGGTGCGGGCGCTGCGGCTGCGCGCGGTCCGTCCCGCCCGGCCCGGCCTCGCGGCGGCGTTCGACCTCGCGGCGGGCGTGCTTCCGGCCGAGACGGCCGACCGCGCGCTCGATGCCGACCTGGGGTCCGCCCAGGGCCTTCTGGCCGGCCTGGCCGGCCTGATCAGCCCGGTTACGTGAGGGCGTCAGGGCGCCGCGCCCAGCGCCCGCCGCAGCGCCGCCGCCAGGCCAGCGGGGTCGAACTCCGGCAGCACAGCAGCCAGGTGGCCGTCCGGCCTGACCACATGGACGCTGTCGCGGCTAGCGTCCAGCGCGTTCTCAAGCACTCCGCGGACGTCGATCTCGTCCAGCGCGTAGCCGGTGACCGGCGCGTCGACGGCCGCTGCGGCCGCCTGCCGGGCCGCTTCGGCGGTCGTGGTCCGCGCGGTGAGCAGGACGAACGAGCGGCCGAGCAGGCGGCGGAGCCTGCCCGGCGAGCCGTCGGCGACACAGGGCCCGTCCGGGCAGATCACGCCGGGCACCGGCGGGCGGACCGCGCCCGGCTCGGTGGGAAAGCCCGCCAGCGACGGGCCGGGCGTGGTGAGCGGGCTGGCCGTGTACCAGTAAGGCTCGGCCAGCTTGCCCGAGTTGATCTGCGCTCTGGCGGCCGGGTCGGCCAGCGCGCGGTCGAGTGCCTCGGTCCGCCGCCGCCTGGCCTGCCCGGTCTGCGGCACGAGGAACTCCATCGTGGCGCTGGTGACCCGCAGGTTCTCCAGGGCCGCCGCCGTCCGCTCGGCGTCGTAGCTGGCCAGCAGGGACGACGGCGCCCAGCCGTGGCGGACGAACGCGAGCTTCCAGGCGAGGTTCTCGGCGTCCTGGGTGCCCGAGTTGAGCCCGCGCGCGCCGAACGGCGCGTACAGGTGCGCGGCATCCCCGGCCAGGAACGCCCGCCCGGCGGCGAACGCGTCCGCTACCCGCTCGTGGAACCGGTACGCGGTCGCCCACACGATCTCGTACCCGCCGTCGCCGGTGATCCGCCTGATCCGCGCGTCAAGCGCGCCGCTCGCCCGTTCCGCCTCGAGGTCGAAGCCGGCCGGGACCTGCCAGTCGATCCGCCACACGCCGTCCGGGCACTGATGCACGAGCACCTGCCGGCCGGGATTCCAGCTCGGGTCGAAGAAGAATCGCCTTTCGCTGGGAAACGGAAGGTCCGCGCGGATGTCGCAGATCAGGAACTGGTCGTCGAACGACCTGCCGGGAAACCCGATGCCGAGCAGTTCTCGCACGGTGCTGCGGGAGCCGTCCGCGCCGACCAGGTGACTGCCGCGGACGCCGGTGCCGTCCGGCCAGGTCCGCGCTAGCACGCCGCCGTCGTCGCTGGCCAGCCCGGTCAGCCGATGCCCGAAGCGCAGGTCGATCAGCGGCTCGGCCGCCACCCGCGCACGCAGGTAGCATTCGACGCTGGCCTGGGAGATGTTGATCCACGGCGGCATCGCGCTGGCCCCGGCGTCGGGGAAGCTGACCGCGAACAGCTCGCGGGACCGGTAGAAGGTCCGGCCCGTCGTCCAGGTGACACCCTCGGCCAGCATGTCGCCGGCGCAGCCAGCCCGGTCGAAGATGTCCAGCACGTCGCGCTGGAAGCAGATCGCGCGCGAACCCGCGGCCTGGCGGCTCGCCTGGGCCGCCTCGAGCACGACGCTCGGCACCCGCCAGCGCGCCAGCAGCAGCGCGGTCACCAGCCCGACCGGGCCGGCCCCGGCGATCATGACCGGTTCCATGCGGTCAATCCTGCAGCTGAGCCCAGACCTCGCCGTCCCGCTCGGCCGTCCAGATCACCGGCCGCTCTATCCCGGACAGCTCGTCCCACAGCCGGGAGACGTTGAACGGCATGCAGTGCTCGAAGATCGGCCAGCGACCATACCGCGGAGCCAGCGCCGAGTGCGCGGCCGCGAACGCGTCCCTGAGCGTCCCGCCGGCCGCGTGCACCGCGCCGACCTTGGCGAGCATGGTGGCCAGGAAGTCACGGGTCTGAACGATCGCGGCGTCCACCGCCGCCCGGCCGCGGGCGACGGCGCCGCGGCCGCCGACCAGTGACTCCGCGCCCAGGGCCGCGACTGCGTCGAGCGTGCCGCCCGCCCAGTCCCGGTGGAACGCGTCGCCGGTGTACAGGGCGGCCGCAGACTCGACCAGGTCGCCGGCGAACAGGATCTTCCGGCCCGGCAGCCAGGCCACGATGTCGCCCTCGGTATGGCCGCGGCCGCAGTAGGCCAGGACCAGCTCGCCGCGGCCGCCGCCCAGGTGGATGGCGAACCGGTCGGAGAACGTGGCGGCCGGCCAGGTCAGGCCGGGGATGGAGGCCGGGTCGCGGAACAGCCTCGGCATCCGGCCGAGCTCGGACTCCCAGTCCTGAAGGCCGCGCTCGGCGATCAGTGCGCGGGTGTTGTCGTGCGCGACGATCACCTCGGCGCCGAACGCGCTCGCTCCCAGCACCCGGACCGCGTGGTAGTGCGAGAGCACCAGGTAGCGGACCGGCTTGTCGGTGTGCTCGCGCAGCCGCTCCAGCCAGCCGCGGGCGGCGACGGGAGTCGCCATCGCCTCGAAGCAGACGAGGAAGTCCTCGCCCTCGATGGCGCCCACGTTCGGGTCGCCCGCCGCGGTCAGCGCGTACACCCCATCGGCGAGCACCTCGAGCGTCTGCTCCTTGTCCGCCAGGTCAGCCGAGGACGCGAATGACTTCATCGCGCTACTCCAATCGGGAGGGTCCTCCCGACTGTCCTGCCCCGCCAGCCCGGTCGCACTCCTGGCCGTCGGCTGCTCAAACAACCCCCATTCTTCACGCCCAATGCCGCGGTCTCCGCGCGCACCCGGGCCCGGCCGATCCGGGCTGGCCGATCCGGGCTGGCCGATCCGGGCTGGCCGCGGCCCGCCTCATCGGCCGCAAGGCGAAGGGTTTGCGGTAACGCGAAAGATTTGCGGCTCCATCTGACGCAAATCCTTCGCCTTGACCAGTCCGCGTCCCCTGCGGCACCGGGCTCCGCCGTCGCGAGGCCCGGCATTTGGCAGCCGGTGGCGTCGGCTCGACGAACGGGGGCCCGCGGCCCTGGTGATTGGTCAAACGCGCGCGGGGCAGGGTACTTGCCGCGAACGGAGGGCAGGACGATGGCTTGGGCATGAGAGGCTTCGCGCGCCGGATCCACATCAGGCTCGCCTGGACCGCCGGGGCAGTGCTGGTCGCGGCACTGTCGATATCGGTGGCCCTGCTGGTCACGCCGATGCAGCGGGTGTCACTCGCGGGCCAGACGGTGGGCGTGGGAGCGGCCGCCCCTTCGTTGAGCCCCGCCGGCCCTGGCGAGCTTGACCTGTTCGGTCAGCGGCTGCCGACCACCCTGCGGTTCGCCGGGCCGGTGCGGCCGCGGCTGGCGCTGACCCACATCACGCTGGACCGCCAGCTCGCCACGGTATTCGCGCCGCACAGGCCAAGCCCGGAGCGTGCGATCGGCAACGCGCTGGCGTCGGGGTGGAAGCGGTACTTCGCCTGGGAGATCGCGATCAGCGCGGGATGTGCCCTGCTCCTGGCCGGGGCCGTGGCCGGCTGGTCCAGGCTGCCGGCCAGGCGGACCGTGGTCCTGCTGGCCGCCATGCTGGCTTTCGTCGAGGTGGTCAATGTGGGCGGCATCATGACCACGGCCTACACCGCTCCGTCCAGGCTGAGCCACGTCACGTCGATCACCGCCCTGGCAGGCCGGGCGCCGCTGCCCGCCGTGCCGCCCGCCCCCGGGCCGCCGACTCCCCGGGTGCAGGTGGTGGTCATGGGGGACTCAACGGCGGCGGGGATCGGCAACCCAAGACCGGCCCACCCCAGCCGCCTCGACCGGGCCTGCCAGCGCAGCGCCGGCACCTACGCGGTTGACCTCGGCGAGATCAACAACTGGCTGGTCAGGAACCTGGCGTGCAGCGGAGCCACCATTCCGGGCGGCATCCTCGGTCCGCAGCCGCTCGGGGCCGCGACGGCGCCCGCCCAGTTCGCGGTCGCCAAGCAGGCCACGCACGCCTCGTACGTGATCGTGAGCATCGGCGCCGATGATCTCGGCTGGTCGGCGCTGCTGCAGCTCTGCACGGTCACGACGACCTGTGACGACAGCGCCTCCACTGCGTACTTCCAGCAGCGGCTTGCCTCGTTCACGGTGGGCTACTACGAGCTGTTGCGGCGGCTCGCAGCCCTGCCCTCGAATCCGGCCGTCCTGGTGAACCTCTATTACGACCCGTTCGACACCAGCCAGCACTGCCTGGATGGCGTGGGCCTGACCCCGGCCAAGGAGAGGGCACTCACCGGCCTGCTGAACGCGCTGAACAGCGTCCTCGCCAACGGCGCGCGCGCGACCGGGCTGATCGCGGTACGCCCGGACTTCACCGGGCACGCGCTTTGCGATCCCGAGCCCTACGTGCAGGGACTGCGCGGCCGGGCGCCGTTTCATCCGACGCTCGCCGGCGAGCTGGCAATCGCGCTCGCCGACGCACAGGCGCTGCAGCAGGTCGTGCCGGTCATCTCGCCGGGGATCGGCCAGGGAGCCGGCCAGACTCCGAGCGGATCGCCGTCGCCTGCGGCCAGCCCCACCCGGTCGCCCTGACCGGCTGGGCAGCACACCGGCAACGCGACGAAGGCAGCGCAAGCCAGGAGTGCCGGGGGGCCTGGGATACGGGAGAGCGCCCCTGTGGATCTCCTCGCAGTCTCGGCCATGGCTAGCCTCACACTGGTGACGGCACCGGTGCGTTGCGCTGCCGGTGACCGACGGCCAGCGACGCTCACCTCGAACCCCTGCGCCACGAAAGGAGGCGCTAGCGGTGGCGGGGCTGGCCGTCGGCTCCCCTCCGCACCGGCCCGCCCGCCGCGCAGCGCACCGCGCGGTTGGCGGCGGGTCGCTGGACGGGCGGCGGTCCGCTAGAACTGGTCGGGCGAGGAGACCGCCTCGGCGACCGTGATCTCCGGCGGGGCCTGAGCTGCGCCGGTCGTCGCGATGAAGGCCTGAAGATCGGGGTTGGCGAAGAACCGCTGGAACTGCTCCGCGCTCTCCCACTCGTCAGTGACGACGACGGACCCGTCTCCGATGGCGAAGCGGTGGTGAATCGCGCCCGCCGCCTTGGCCCGATCAGCGATCTTCACGAACTCGTCCCCCCGCTCGGTCAGTGCCTGGCGGAACCTGGCGGTGTCGCCCTGGAATTTCACCGTCACCAGCATGCTCATTGAATCGACCCCCTCCTGTGAGCGCCGTGCGAGCGCTGAAGGCACGCGCCTTCCCAGTAGTGATACGTCGCCGCGAAGCCAGGCGGATCACCCAGCGAGGATGAATCAGTCGAGCGCGAGCGCCGCGGCCGCGGTGAGGACCGAGGTGGCCTGTCGCGGATCGCCGGTGACGATCCCGAGCGGGGCCGGAACCGGTGCCGGCTCGCCGACCACCACGTCCCAGGTGCCGCCGCCCGGCCCGGTCAGGACCAGGTGCACGCTGATCGGCTCGCGCAGGTCGGTGAACGCGGCGCCGGACGGCAGCAGCGGTCGCGAGCTCGGTCGTCGGCCGCGGCGTCGAGGGTCCCGTACGGAGGACGCCAGCCCGGCGGCCGCACGGATGTCGTTCTCGTGCGTCCACAGCTCGAACGTCCTCGCGATCAGCAGGTCGCGCACGCGCAGCGCCCCGCCGTGGATGGCCACGGTGGCGTCGAGATCGGACTCGCCCGCCAGCTGAGCGTCCGGTCGACCGCCTCGCGCCACTCGGCCGTCGTGGCAGCCGGCGGCCGTCCCGCCCGGGAGCGCGCGGTGGGCTGGGTCGACCCGACGTGGTCGGCGCTGCCGACCTCCTGATCACACAGCATCTGGTGGAAGGCGTCCGACTCCGGTCCGGCCTTCCCGCCGTCGGTCGCGAGCATCCGGTAGGCGATCGCGAACAGCAGCGGCCGCCGGTCGCTGAACGCCTCAGCGGTCGTCATGGCCCGTCGTGCCCGCCCGGTCCGCCGTCGTGTCCAGGCCACGGGCGAACCCGTCCCGCCAGCTCGGCCAGGCCAGCTCCCAGCCGAGCTCCCGCTTGGCCTTGGCGTTGGACGAGCCGCGGACCTTCGTCATCACCGACACGGCGGCCTCGCCGGCCGCGAGCCGTCCGAGCCAGGCGGGAACCCGGAGCGGCGTCTTCGCGCCGACGGCTCGGGCCAGGGCCGGCAGCCACTCCCGCACCGGGGCCGGCTCGTCGTCCACCACGTTGTAGACGCCGGGCGCGCCGTGATCCAGCGCGGCCACGGCCGCGCTGGCGGCGTCCTGCACGTGCAGGAAGGACCAGATGCCCGCGCCGTTGCCGATGACGGGTACCTGGCGCCGCTTGAGCAAGTCCACCATCAGGTCGGACGCGCCCGGTCCGTACAGGGCGCCGTAACGGAGCGCGATCCCCTCGAGCGGCGAGGCCACGACCGCGTGCTCCAGATACCTGATCGCGTCGAGCGTGGAACGCAGCGCCTTCGGCGGGTCCTGGTCGAGCGGGTCGTCCTCGGTCTTCACCGGGCCGCCGGTCCTGGTGTTGGGCCATCCGGCATAGCTCTGCGCGATCACGCGGCGCGCCCCGGCCGCCTGTGCCGCGGCCAGCAGGTTGTCCAGTCCTGTGGTCCGCAGCTGGTTGGTGGCGGCGAAGGTCCGCTCGATGTGCCGCAGGTCGAAGTCGCCGCTCAGCGCGGTCATCTGATGGATCACGACATCGGGCTCGGCCCTGGCGACGGCCTCGCCGACCGCGAGCGCGTCGAGCCCGTCGACCACCGCCACGTCGGCGCCCGCGGCCCGCAGTCCGGCCGCCTTTCCCTCGCTGCGTGTCGTGGCCGTGACCTGGTGGCCGGCCGCGATGAGCTGCGGCACGAGCTGGCGTCCGACTACTCCGGTTGCCCCGGCGACTAGCACGCGCATGGTGATGCCCTCCTTAGCACCCTTGCCCGTAACACGGCTCCCGATCAGGACGGCTCGCCGAGCACGCGCAGCCTCAGCAGCTGCGGCATCCGCTCGAGCTGCCCGATCACGGCGGCGGGCAGCTGGCCGGCCTCGACCTCCATGATCGAGTAGGCGAACTCCCCGCGGCAGTCGTTGATCATCTCGACGACGTTGATCCCCGCACCGCTGATCACGCGCGCGAACTCCGCGATCACGCCTGGCGTGTTCATGTGCGCCAGCGTCAGCCGCCGGAAGCCGCGGCGCGGCAGCGACACGGCGGGGAAGTTCACCGAGTACCTGATGTTCCCGTTCTCCAGGAAGTCCTGCAGCTCGTCCGCGATCATGACGGCGCAGTTGTCCTCCGCGCTGCTCGTGCTCGCGCCCAGGTGCGGCAGCACGATCACCTTGTCGTGGGCGTACACGGTCGGGTTGGGGAAGTCGGTCACGTAGCCGCGGAGCTCGCCCGCGTCCAGCGCCGCGACCAGCGCCCGCTCGTCCACGAGTTCGTCGCGGGCGAAGTTCAGCAGCACTGCGCCGCGCGGCATCAGGGCGAGCCGGCGCTCGTCGAGCAGTTCTCTGGTCGAGTCGGTCAGCGGCACGTGCAGCGTCACGTAGTCGCTCTCGGCCAGCAGCCGCTCCAGGCTGTTCACCTGGTGCACCTGCGCGGATAGTTCGGACAAGTGCTGTTCCTTGACCCCAGGGTCGTGTCCGAGCACCCGCATCCCGAGGTCGACGGCCGTGTTCGCGACCCGGTAGCCGATCGCGCCGAGCCCGATCACGCCCAGGGTGCCGCCGGCGATCTCGTGCCCGGCGAACTGCTTCTTGCCGCGCTCGACGGCCTTGCGCATGTCCTGCGGCGGGAGCGCCTTGGCGTAGGCGAGTGCGGCGGGCAGGTTGCGGGCGGCGAGCAGCATCCCGGCGACGACGAGTTCCTTGACCGAGTTCGCGTTGGCACCGGGCGCGTTGAACACCACGACGCCGCGGCGGGTCATGTCCTCGACCGGGATGTTATTGACGCCCGCCCCGGCCCGCCCGATCGCAAGGACAGTCTCGTCGACGGGTTCGTTGCGCAAATTGAACGAGCGCAACATGATCGCGTCCGGCTGCTCGGTGTCAGGCCCGACCGCGTAGTCCGCGCTGAATCGCCGCAATCCGGCCGGCGAGATCGCGTCGTAGGTACGTACCTGGAACTTATCCATGCCTGGCCTCGAACCCCTTCATGAACTCGATCAGCGCGTCCACGCCCGACTCTGGCATCGCGTTGTAGATGCTCGCCCGCATGCCGCCGACGCTGCGGTGGCCCTCCAGGTTCACCAGGCCCGCGGCCCGTGCCTCGGTCAGGAACGCCGGCTCCAGGTCGGGCGTGCTCAGCGTGAACGGCACGTTCATGAGCGACCGGTTGGCGGGCGCGACCGGGTTGGCGTAGCAGCCAGAGCCGTCGATGGCCGCGTACAGCTTCGCCGCCTTGCGCCGGTTGACCTCGGCCATCGCCGCGACCCCGCCCTGCTCGGCGACCCAGCCGAAGACCAGGCCGGCGATGTACCAGGCGTACGTCGGCGGAGTGTTGATCATGGAGCCGGACTTGGCGTTCTCGAACCAGTTCCATACCTGCGGCGTGCTGGACCTGGCCCGGCCGAGCAGGTCCTCGCGCACGATGACGACCACCAGGCCGGACGGTCCGATGTTCTTCTGGGCGCCGGCGTACAGCACGCCAAAGCCGGCGACGTCGATCGGCTCGCTCAGGATGACCGAGCTGACGTCGGCGACGAGCGGAGTCGCGCCGGTGTCGGGCACCTGCTCGAAGCGGACACCCTGGATCGTCTCGTTCAGCGTGATGTGCACGTACTCGGCGCCCGGCGTGAGCCGCCACTGGTCCTGCGGCGGCACGTAGGTGTTCGGGCTGGCCGCGGCGGCCACGCTGACCCGGTCCAGGTACTTGCCGGCCTCGGCGTGGGCGCGCTTGCCCCAGACCCCGGTGATCACGTAGTCGGCGGCGGCGTCCTGGCCCGCCAGGTTCATCGGGACCGCGGCGAACTGGCCGGTCGCGCCGCCCTGGAGGAACAGGACCCGGTAGTCGTCAGGCACCGCCATCAGCTCGCGCAGCCGGGCTTCGGCCGTCTCCGCGATGTGGATGAACTCGCGGCCGCGGTGGCTCATCTCCATCACGCTCATGCCGGTGCCGTGCCAGTCGGGCAGTTCCTCCTGCGCCCGCCTGAGCACGGCCGCGGGCAGGACGGCGGGCCCCGCGCTGAAGTTATAGGTCGTCGGTGCGGTGTGATCAGCCATGGGTTCGCGATCAGCCAGATTCGTTGTGGATGGATTGGAGCGGTCCGGCGAGTCCTGGAGTCCCTGCCGCCGGCCGCGACGGGACCGTCCGCGGTGCGGGAGCGCCGCGCGGGAGCGCCGCGGGAGCACGCACCTGCCGGACTCGGCCCCAGGATACCGGCGCGAGCCCCATGATCACGTACGGTTACCGTCGGCGTTGTCTTCCCGGGTGCTTTGTCCTGCCCGCCTGCCCCGTCGACGGCTTGCCCGCTGCCCCGGCCTGCCCGCTGCCCCGGCCTGCCCCCGCCAACCCACCTGCCGCCGCCCCCGCCCGGCCCCGCCCCGGCGAGCATCGATGTGCCTTTGATGTTCGCTGGCGGCTGTCGGCGGACAGCTCCGGCACATCGATGTTGCGCGGGGAGCGGGACCGCGGACGTCGATGCGCCACCGATGTTCGCGGGCGGCCGACGGCGTGGCGGGCGGGCCGTGCGCGCGGCCCCGCATGCCTGAGCGACAACGCTGATGCGCGGTCAGCGCCGGGCGGTGCTGACTAGCCGCAGCCCGTCGGGATCGGCCGGTGCGGGCGCGTCGGCGGGCACCGGCGCGGGGACCGGGACCGGCGACGGGTCGGTGGCCGGGCGCAGGGTCAGGTAGCTGATCACCGCGCCGACCGCGAGCAGCGCGACCGTGACCAGCAGGCCGGCGTGGTAGCCGTTGAGGAATGCGGGGCCGGGGGCGGCCCCGTGCCGCAGCGCGTCGCCCTGGCGGGAGCGCAGGATGGCGCCGATCACGGTGATCCCGAGCAGGCCGGCCACCTCGCGGGAGGCGTTCAGCAGCGCCGAGGCGACACCGGACCGCTCGGGCGGCTGGGCGTGCAGCACCGAGTTGGTCAGCGGCACCTGCATGAGCCCGGCTCCGGCGCCGAACAGCACGAACCCCGGCATCAGGCTGGCGAAGGTGGCGCCCGCACCGAGTACGGAGAACAGGTACAGGCCGACCGCCATCATGGCGATCCCGGCGGCGACCGTCCGGTGCGCGCCGAGCCGGGCGTGCACCGGGCCGGCCACGCTCGCGGCGGCCGCCAGGCACAGCGCCATCGGCACGAACGCCAGCCCGGCCTTGGTCGGCGAGAAGCCGAGTATGTCCTGCAGGTAGATCGAGGTGAAGAAGTAGATCCCGAAGATCCCGAAGGCCCAGAGCATCATCGTGACCGTGCCGCCGCCGAACACGCGCGAGCGGAGTAGTTTCAGCTCGACCATCGGGTGCGCGGTCCGCGCCTCGACCACCACGAACGCCGCCCCGGCGAGCGCGGCGAGTGCGAACGCGGCGACGATCACGGCCGAGGTCCAGCCGCGGTCGTGGCCCTCGATCAGCGCGTAGGTGAGCGCGAACAGTGCCACCGACGACGTGATCATGCCGGGGAAGTCGAGCCTGCGATCGGCCGTCCTGTCCCGCGACTCGTCCATGGTCAGGGCCGCGATCGCGAGCGCGACAACGCCGACCGGCAGGTTGATGAAGAAGATCCAGCCCCAGTGCAGGTGCTGGCTGATGAATCCGCCGATCAGCGGGCCGAACGCCAGGGCCATCGCCCCGATCGCGGTCCAGATGCCGATCGCCGCGGTGCGCTCCCGCGCGTCGCGGAAGGTCGCCATGATGATCGCCAGCGTGGTCGGGACGAGGAGCGCGGCTCCGAGTCCCTGGACGACCCGGGCGCCGATCAGCACGCCTCCGCTCCCAGCCAGCCCGGCCGCCAGCGAGGCGAGCGTGAACACGACCGTTCCGGCGAAGAACAGCCTGCGCCGACCGTAGACATCGGCGATCCGGCCGGCGGCCAGCAGCAGCCCGGCGAAGACCAGCACGTAGCTGCTGACCACCCACTCCAGGCCCGCGATCGACAGGTGCAGATCGCGCTGGATGGTGGGTATCGCGACATTAGTGACATTGTTATCCAGATAAGTCATGAAAGTAGCGAGACCTACCGCCACGAGGGTCCACCAGCGTCTGGCCATCAGCTCGTTCCTTTCCGGAGACCGTACGAGGTCCTGTACGTCATACCTATACGTTCTACCTGTACGTAACTCTTATACGTTGTACGCTTCCTAGCATTGACTGTACGGCGTATAGTTGTCAAGTGATGGCACCGACAAGGACGGGCGAGGCAGAGCGGGCCAGGCTGAGCAGATCGGCCGTCGTGGACCGCGCGCTCGCGCTTGCCGACACCGAGGGCGTGGACGCGCTGACGATCAGGCGGCTCGCGACCGAGCTCGGCGTGACGCCGATGGCGCTGTACTGGCATTTCCGCAGCAAGGAAGAGCTGGTCGCGAGCCTGGCCGACCGGATCTGGGGCGAGATCAGGACCGACGTCGACAAGGCGGCGCCGTGGCCGGGCCAGCTGCGCGTCATGCTCGAGTCGCTGATCGACGTGCTCCGCGCGCACTCCTCCGCGTCAGCGCTGCTGCTGACCAGCGAGAAGCTCGGCCCGTCGCACTGGCAAGCCACCGAGACCACGCTGGAGATCCTGCGCAGCGCGGGCTTCGACCCCGAGCACGCGAGCGAGATCGCGAGATCGGCGCTGTGGACCGGGCTGACGCTCGTGATGAGCGAGCCGGGCTTCGACCCTGGCCGCACGGATCAGGAGCGGGCGGAGATCCAGCGGCGCAAGCGGGTCGATCTCGCCTCGTTGCCGCCCGACCGGTATCCGCGCCTGGTCGAGGCGGCGATCCCGATGACGTCCTGCGACGACGGCCCGGACTTTCACTACCGGTTCGGCGTGGACCTGTTCATCGCGGGCGTGCGCGCGCTCGCGCCAGCCGGCGCTCAGGAGGCGGCCGGCGGCTGACCGGCCGGCGCGCGCCCGCCTGGGCTTCCGGCCCGCGCGCGCCTGGGCTTCCCGGCCCACGCCGGCCCGGGTCACGACTTTGCCGCGACCTCCACCCGGGCCCGGTCCTCGGGCAGCATCGCGGGATCGCAGCCGGCCACCGTCAGCGCGATCTGCCGGTCGAGCGCGGCGATGACATCATCCCGGTTGCCGGCGAGCAGGCAGGCCCCGCGCAGCATCCGCACCGTCCGCGCCAGGGCCACGAGTACCTGCGGATGTTGCGCCGCGTACGGCCTGATCTGGTCGAACGCGTGCCCGACATACTCGGCGTGGTCGAGGTCGTAGGGCGTGAGGAGGACCCGGCCCGCCTGATCGCTATGCGCCTGCGCGGGCAGGTCGGCCAGGACGAGCGGGCGCATGATCGACCCGACGCGCAGGATCACCTCGATCGCCGTGGTCGGATCATTGACCGCAGGTGACAGCGCGCGCAGCGCGATGTCGTTCAGCTGCCGCAGGCCGAAGTCGATGTCCTGCTGCATGGTCCTGGCCACGCCTACGATCACGGCGGCGCGGATCACCTCGGTGGCCACCTCGGGATCGGCAGGCGGCGGCCAGATGGACGCGAGCGGGGTGTCGCGGACCAGGTAGCCGCCCACCCGAGTCTCCAGCCGCACCACGCTGCCGGCCGGCGCCCCGGCGATCACGGCCCGGCGGCTGATCTGCTGCACCCAGCCGTCCTTGGGCGCCCTGATGATCAGGCGGTCGCCGAGCGCGTCGGTATCGGCCGCGAGCACGGGTGCGTGCTCGCCGACCAGCATCCCCACGTGCGGGCCGTAGGGCAGCTCACGGACCAGGCGCAGGGTCTCCTCGGCGATCCCGGCGACGATCCTGCCGACGTACTGCTGGCGGCTGATCCGGTCCAGGTACACGACGATGAACACCACCGACGCGACGGTGAGCAGCAGCGCGAACATGACCGACAGCGCCGGCGCACGCCGCGCGGCCGGGTTCACCCGGGCGAGGACCAGCACGCAGAACGCGAACGTCGACAGCAGCAGGCCGATCAGCACCTGGCCGAACCTGTCCCGCCAGAACCCGCGCAGCACGCGCGGCGAGAACTGGCCGCTGGCCAGCTGCAGCGAGACCACCAGGAGGGAGAACACGACGCCGGCCGTGGTGATCACCGCGCCGGCGACGATGCCGAGCAGGGTGCTCGCCGTTCCCGGCGCGAAGCTGAACGTCCACGGCAGCGGACTGGACTGGTGCGCCTGGTCGATGTTGCCGAGCACGACGGCCACGACCACCGAGGCGATCAGCATCAATGCGGGCAGGAAGAGCAGGCTCTCGCGCAGCTTGTCCGCGAGCGCGCGAAGGCGCAGACGACGCAGGTGGACGGCCGCATCGTCCGGTGGACCGCCAGTTCTCATGCCCGAACGCTAGCCGCAGCGGCCGGTCTCAGCCAGGCTGGAGACGGATGTGGCCGCCGTGAAAAGAGCGCAACGAGCTCGCATACTGGAAGTTGTGCTACCGCATGTTCACGTCCGACGAGGAAGTGGGTATAAAGCCGGTATGAGCAGTTACCGGACGGGAATCGCGGAACTCCGCGAAGTCCGCCGGTCTCCGCGGAGTGACGGAGATTCCCGTCGTGTCGGCCATGGCTGCTAAGCGGCTGCCCGTACCTACCAGCCCGAGGACGGCGCTGGTACTCGGCGCGGGCGGGGTGCTCGGCGCCGCCTGGATGACGGGCGCGCTGCCCGCCGTGCAGGAACGGCTGCGGCGCCCGGTCGGCGAGGTGGACCTGATGGTCGGCACGAGCGCCGGCAGCGTTCTGGCCGCGGCCCTGCGGTGCGGCGCCAGCATCGACGAGATGGTCGCGTACCAGCGCGGTGAGCCCGTCGGCGCGCTGGCCGGACTCGGCGAGGTGCACGGGGGCCCGTGGCCACGGCCGCCGCGGCTCCGGTTCGGGTCGCCGAGGCTGATGGCGTCCGCGCTGCGGGCGCCGCACCGGGTGCATCCCGCCGTCCACGCCAGCGCCTGGCTGCCGGTCGGCCGCGAGAACCACGCGCGCCTGCACGCCATGGTGCACATGCTGCACTCCATGGCGCCGCCACGCGCGCTCGCGCCGCACTGGGTGGAACGCGGTCAGACCTGGGTGGTCGCCGTCGACTACGACTCGGGCGAGCGGGTGGTGTTCGGCCGCCAGGGCGCGCCGCGGGTCAGGCTGGCCGACGCGGTGGTGGCCTCGTGCTCGGTCCCGGGCTGGTACGAGCCAGTCGTGATCGACGGCCGGCGGTACGTCGACGGCGGCGTGCGGTCGGCAACCTCGCTCGGCCTGGTCGCCAGGGAGAACATCGACGAGGTCTGGGTGCTCGCTCCGCTGGCCAGCGTGGTGGCCGACCGGCCGTCCGCACCGCACATGCGGATCGAGCGCCGCGTGCGGTCACTGCTCACCTACGCGCTGCTGCGCGAGGTGAAGGCGTTGCGCGCGAAGGGCGTCAAGGTCACCGTGCTGACACCCGGCCCGCAGGACCTGGCCGTCATGGGCATCAACCTGATGGACCCGCGCCGCAGGCTCGCCGTGCTCGAGACCTCACTGCGGACTTCCGCGGCCGCCTTCCTGGCCGCCGCCGCATAGCCCCCGGCCGCGCGGCAAGGAGGTAAGCCAGCGCGCATAGCACCGGCGCGCTCGCGGCGCGGATCTAGGTCAGCCAGTCCACGGTCAATACCCGCGCCGCGCGGGCGATGATGAACTGGGCGCGCGCGACCTGGCCCAGCTCGTCGTGGTCAGGTGGCCCGGCCGGGCGAGCGTCCGCCCGTCGGTGACGGCGATGCTCAGCCCCGGCACCGCCGGGGGACTGGCCAGCCGGCTCGCGCCCGGGCTCGCGGTCGGGCTCGCGCTCGCGGTCGGCCCGGCAGCCTGGGCGGGCATGGCGGCCGCGCAGAAGGCCGGCAGGATCGCGACAGCGATCGCACTTATCCTGGTCCGTGGTCGGTGCATCACGGAGAGTAAGTTTTCGGTAACCAACAGTCCCGGACGCGGGTTTCGGCGCGCCGCCCGGCGGCCCGGCGGCGGGCCTGGCATACCGCCAGGCCCGCCATCTCGGGGTGGATCGTCGACTTCCCCTGTGTTGGAGTCAATCTGGAGCCCGACTTGCGAAGTACGTGGTGAACTAGATCCCGGCAAGTGGGCTGGGCCGGACGTGAGGGCGCCGCGGGCGCCGCGGATCGACGAGCGCTTGGCGGAGTCCAGATACTCCTCGATCCTGGTCACGTGGCCGTCCTTCACTCGCGAGCGCGGACTCGTAGTCCCACCCGGCGCTGGCCGGCAGCGGAAACAGCACGGGCAGGTCCACGCCGGCCGTGCGGTACTCCTCCACCCGCGCCCTGCAATCGGCCGCATCACCGTGGGCCACGAACGCGTCCGCCACGCGCTGCGGCACCTGCCCGGCCGCGCCGGCCCGGTCCCCGGCCAGCGTCAGCTTCCTGGCCCGGTTCAGCTAGGCGCCCGCGCTGAACGGACGGGGTGAGGCGGGGTGCAGCACGTAGCGGGATACGACCGTGCGGGGACGCCGCCGATGCGACAGCGTCATCGGCCAGGCAACACGTGCACCACGCAGGTCACCAGGACCGACGCGGGGTCGCGCCCGGCGTCGGCCGCCGCGGTCCTGACGATCGCCGCGGCCTCGCCCGCCTGAGCCGGCGACATCGGGTTGAGAATCACGCCGTCCGCGATCTGCCCGGCCAGCGCCAGCATCCGCGGACCGAGCGCGGCGAGGTACACGGGCAGGTCGGAGCGCACGACCGGGCTGTCGAGCGGCAACATGCCGGTGCGGAAAACCTCCCCCTGGTATCCGCCCGGCTGACGCCAACACCGCGCTGGCCGACACCACCTCCGCGTGGCTCCGCCAGCCGATGCATGTGCCATCCATCCGGGAACCCGATGATGAATGTGCCCTTCATCGGCGCTGACCGGAGTGCGGCAACGGGCGGCCCCTGCGCCTGTTTGGCGCGGGCCGGGGCGCTAGCGGGCGCGGGCGACCAGGCGGGGGCGAAATCGCCTTCCAGGGCCAGTCGCAGCGCCCCGGCGATTCCTCTTTGTGCACTCCAGAGCAGTAGGGCTCGCGTCCTGGGAGGGCTTGCCACCGGGACACGGATGCCTATACCCGGCCTTACTCGCGAGTGACGGTTCCATGGCTGATCTTGACGTCTGCGCGCACAAGGGTTTAAGGAGAAGGTTCGCATGGATTGGCAGAGCCGTGGCCATCTGCTCCTTCCTCGGCCACGGTCGGCCGTAAAAGGAGCTGAGCGCATGACCAAGACGGGATCCGACGCGGCAACTACCAGCCAGGCGCCCGGCGGGGCAGGGCCTTCCGCACCGGGCGATTCATCGGTGCATCGCGATCTGACCATGACCACCCCCAACATCAAGGGACAGGACGTCAAGGCACTGCAGCGGGCGGTAAACGCCCGCGCCCGCGAACTCCCCTTCACAGACGCCAAACTGACGACTGACGGCGAGTTCGGGTCGCACTCCCTCAACGCCTGCGGGCGAGTCGCCTTTGCCCTCGGCCTCTCCGACGCGGACTGCTCGGCCATCAGCGACGGAAACCTCGTGCAGCTGACCCAGCAGCTGATCCGCAACCCCGAGGGACTTTCCGAGGCGCAACGCCAGCGAGCGAAGACCAGGGAACCGGAACTGAAGCACCGCCATGAGGCTCAGCAGGTGGGAGCGAGGGCCGCAGTCAGGTGGGCACGCTCCAAGATCGGGGTCCACGAGGAGCCATCCGGCTCGAACTGGGGCCGCCCGGTTGAGGAGTGGATCACGTTCACCGGCTACGGCGGCCCGGTGTTCTGGTGCGGTTGCTTTGTCGCCTTCGCCGTCGTCAAGAACGGCAATGCCGATGTACCGCAGCGAATCCGGCTCGGCTTCGACGAATACATCAACGATGATGCTCACGGCGGAAGGAACGGATTCCAGCGCGCCGTCAGCGTGGATGAGGCCAGGCCAGGCGACATCGCTACGTTCAGCTTCCATCACATCGGGCTCGTCGTCGGCCGCACGAGGAACGGCTTGATCCACACGATCGACGGCAACACGTCGGCCAGTGACGGCAGCAGCAACAACGGCGGCGAGGTCGCCGAGCACAAGCGCCCGGTTAGCCTCGTGACCTGCGTTGGACGGCTTCACTACTGAGCCGAGCGAGGCAGCTGCCAGGACGGGTCAGCCGATGCATGTGCCATCCATCCGGGATCCCGATGATGAATGTGCCCTTCATCGGCGCGCGGAGGTCTGGCGAGCAGGCTAGCCCTGCTCACCGGCCCGCTCGGGACGCTTGCTGCCGGCTCGGGCTGTGCGCGCCGGCGGGAGTGGAGGAGCCATCATGGCGGCCACCAGCGAGGCGCCGAGAGTGGGCATCGTGTTTCGCCCGCAGCTACCGCCCGAGCGGCTGCGCGAAGTTTTCGCGTCGGCGGAGGCGGTCGGCCTCGACGACGTCTGGATGTGGGAGGACTGCTTCCTGGAAGGCGGCTTGACCTGCGCTGCCGCCGCTCTCGCATGGAGCAGTTCCTTGCGGATCGGGCTAGGCCTGATGCCGGCGCCGCTGCGCAACCCGGCCCTGGCGGCCATGGAGATCGCGACGCTGGCCTGGCTGTTTCCCCGGACATTTCATCCCGGCTGTGGGGCATGGCCCGCGCTCCCTCCCCGGTGGCGCTGCTGCGCGAATGGTCGGCCGCGACCAGGTCGCTGCTCCGCGGAGAGACTGTCACCGTCAGCGGAGAGTACGTCCGTCTTGACCGTGTCGCCCTTGATTGGCCGCCAACTGCCGTCCCGCCCCTGCTTATCGGCACTCGCGGGCCGAAGACACTGGCTCTGGCCGGCGAACTCGACGATGGTGTCGTCCTCGACGCGGGCATCTCGCCCGACGGGGTCCGCCGGGCAATCGCGATGGCGGCAGCATGCCGGGCCCATGAGGTCGTGGTGTACCTGTTGTGCGGAACAAGGGCGGCGATCGGGAGCGGATCGAGGCTGAGCTCACCGAGTCGGCAGAACCGCTATCGGACCGGGCGGCAATCGGGTCGCCCGCCGAGGTGGCGCACAGCATCGTCTCGTTCGGGCGCGCTGGCGCCACAACCATCGCCCTGCAGCCCACAGCGATCGACCCGGATACGGCAGGAACGATCAGGCTTGCCGCCCAGGCGAGGACGCTGCTGCGGGGCGGCAGCAACTCGCCCTAGTTGTTCAACCTGGGGCGCTAGCCGGGCTTTCAGCACATGGAGCAGTTCGAGGAGCCGGGCCTGGAGGGGTGGCGGCCTTGGGATCTGGGCCGGTCCGGTAGCACTGGCGGGCACAAGCCGCAGGCGGGATAGGGCGGTGAAGATGAGCCGGCCGGTGGGCTTTGCCGCCTGCCCTGCCCATAGCCCGGCGAGTTTGACCGCGGGGCTGATGGCCAGGCGGACGGCTCGTTCGACCAGGCTGAAGATGAGCAGGGCCAGGCAGATGACGCTGATGAGTGCTTCGATGCGCCGGTTGTTCTTCAAGAACATGGGGGCGGCGGCGATCGGTCCTTTGAAGTTGCTGTAGCGCCGCTCGGCTGTCTCCTGTCCCTTGTAGCTGCGGAGCACCCCGGCCGCGCTGACTTCGGGGGCGAGGTTGGCGAGCAGTGCGTACCATCCGCCGGCGGCCGCCTCGGCGGCCAGGGCGGCCTCGTCGAAGTGCCACTCCAGGGTGGGCTTGGCTGTCACCGGGTCGCTGCTGGCGGTCGTTCTCAGGCAGTCCTTCACGCGGCGCTCCCTGGTGATCACCGCGATGCGCTCGGTCACCTCTTTCTCGGTCGGGTAGTACCGCCCCCCAAGCCCCCGCCCGAGCCGCTCGAGATCGCCGCGGGCACGGTCCAGCTTCTTCGAACGGGCCTTCGCGGCCGCGCCGGCCCGGGCGCTGGACCACACGAACACCCGCCGCAGCTCCAGGTCAGGATCGGCCTTCTTGCCGGCCAGGACCATGGTGTCCTCAGCTACCCGGTAGGAACCCCGCTGCGCGGGCGGCTTGCCGGCGTCGCGCTGGGCGAGGTAATCGACTGGAACAGCAGCGTCGAAGTCGCAGGCTGCCAGGACGCCGGCGCCGACGTAGGCCTTGGAGGCCGGGGCGATGAAGCTCACCTCGGCCTCGGTGATCGCCCGCAGGTTCTGGCCTGGGCGACCTCGCCGGCTCCTCCGTCATAGGCCCGGTGCCACAGCGGGATGCCGCCGTCCGCGCTGACGGCCAGGCCGGCCTGGACCTGCAGCAAGTCCGGCCGGCGGTCCTTCGGGTGCCCGAAGCGGGGCTCGATGCAGTCATGATCGGGTGAGGCGTAGGCGCCGAACAGGCTGGTCGAGGTCATGTCCCAGTGGATGCGGGACACCTCGACGCCGAACTCGGCGATTGCCCTGGCTCCGACCGAGCCGACGATCCCGTCCAGCTCAGGGGCGACCGCGTCCGGGGCCCGGCCGATCCGGTCGTCGTTCAGGAACTCGGGCCGCACGGAGAGTATCTCTTCGACGGCCCGGGCGCGTGCCCAGTCCTCCACGTGGACAAGCGGGGCCGGTGATGTCAGCCGGCTGGCCACCAGGGCCTCGATCACCTGCCCGTGGGTCGCATGGGCGATGTCGCGCACCGGGCAGGCCCGGCCGGCGATCCCGGCGACATCCAGACGCCGGCAGAACCCGGCGACGACCGGGAGCGCGCCCAGCACCCTTTCCGCACTGGGCGGCCCGTAACGGACTTGACGTCTTGTCACGGCGGCCTCCTCGGGCAATGATCGCAACCGTACCCTTGAAGCGTATACACTTCAAGGCGGCAAGAGGCAGATACCTGGAAGCGAAGATGATGGCCGAACCCGGCGCACGACAACGACGAGCCCAGGCGCGCATCGCCGCCTCACTGGGCGAGACCGGCTTCGCCCTGCCCGGCAGCCTGGTGTGGCGCACCACCGCCTGCGGCAAGGTCGGCTGCCACTGCCAGGGCGACCCGCCGGTGCTGCACGGGCCCTACCTCACCTGGACCCGGACGGCGGGCGGCAAGACCGTGACCCGCAAGATCAGCCAGGACCAGCAGGCCCGCTACCAGGCGTGGTTCGACAACGCCCGGAAACTCCGCCAGCACGTCACCGACCTCGAAACCCTGTCCCTCCGAGCGTTCGAGCAGGCCGAAGGAAGCAGCAGGCGCTGATCACGCGCTCCTCGGAGCGT
>WNGG01001065.1_pt1 | contig 47387 bp, 44 predicted proteins | sample 5400661 | NCBI WGS metagenome assembly WNGG01 (sample SAMN13153372, study PRJNA577476) | soil metagenome | isolation source: 100 cm soil or saprolite under Garry oak tree replicate 1 | place: USA:California | collected 2016-06-15 | reverse complement strand
ACGGAGCCGGAAGCCGACGCGGTGGCGCGCCGCCCCAAGCAGGGGGAGGAGCACCTTCTCCGTGGTGCCGGGCAGGACGGTGCTGCGCAGCACCACCGTGTATGAACCAGTGCGTCCGCGCAGGGCAGCGGCGATTTGCTCCGCGACACGATGGACCGCGCTGACGTCGAGCTGGCCGTTGGCGCGTCCGGGCGTTCCAACGCAGATGAGCGCCAGCTCACTGTTGGCGATCGCCTCCTCGCTCGACCCGGTAGCGCGGAGCCTTCCCGCGCGCACCTCGGTGCCGATCAGCTCATCGAGACCCGGCTCTACGACCGGCGACGATCCAGCGTTGATCGTGTCGACTTTCGCCGGCGCGGCATCCACGCCGACCACCTCATGGCCCGCCTTGGCGAGGCAGGCCGCGCTGACGGAGCCGACGTATCCGAGACCAAACACGCTAATTTGCACGACCCAGGACCTCCGTGAGCTGTATCTCGAACCTCCGGGCGACCTGCGACCAGGAGAACTGCTCCTCGACCAGCCGGCGGCCCGCCTCGCCGAGCGCGCGTCGCTCTTCGGGATGTCGGAGGAGCGAGACGACCGCCCGCGCAAAGTCAGCCGGTTCGTCCACCTGCACGAGGTGCCGGCCAGGAGAGAGGGGAAGGCCCTCGGCTCCGATGGTCGTGGAGACCACCGGCTTGGCCATCGCGAGCGCCTCGAAGATCTTGAGCCGCGTTCCGCCGCCGATTCTCAGCGGGACGACGTACACTGCCGCCTCCGCGATGTAGGGCCGCACGTCCTCCACGGTCCCGGTGACGCGGACCCCGGCGTCGGCCGCGGCGGCTCGGAGCCGCGGCGTCGGATTTCGTCCGACTACCGTCAACGAGATCTCGGGCACCTCCCGGCGAATCAGCGGGAGGGTGGTCTCCATGAAGCGCAGCATGGCCTCCTCGTTGGGATACCAGTCCATCGCCCCGGTGAAGACGAGGGCAAAAGGACGCTCGGGGGCTTGGCGCGGGGCGAAGTAGGAGGTGTCGACGCCCGTCGGCACGGCGCAGACCTGGGCTCGAGGCGCAGTGGCGGCCAAGGTCGCTCGGTCCGCGTCCGACACGGCCACCGTCCTCCGCGACCCCGCGCACGCCCAGGCCTCGTACCGCCGCATCTTGCGCCACTCGAGCTCGAGCAAAGCCCGGCGCCAGATTCGGGTTTCGCTGTCGCACAGGCGTTTCCAGATCAGGTGCTCGACGTTGTGCTCGAACAGGACCACGGGAGCCCGAGCCTCGGCGGGCAGGTTGGGGGTCGCCGCCAGAAAGTCCGCCACGCACACGTCGACTTCCCTGCTCGCCAGCACCTGTCGCGCCCTGTCCCGAAGGGCCGGCACGCGGCATTTCCAGAGATCGACCGGGTAAGGCGAGAGCCACGAGCGGATGAGCGACGCGGCAAAGCGCGCGCTCCCGCTCTTGGGAATCGAGTAGGGCACGGCGTGGACCGCCTCGCACTCCGCCAGCGCGGAGGCCAGTGGCAGCGGATCTTCCCCCGGGCCATGGGTCGTGAGGAGGACCACGCGGTGACGACGCGCCAGCTCCGCGAGGATCTGGAAGCTCCGTCGCCGGCCGCCGGTGTTGACGGGCCAGAGCCCGCCGACTTTCACCCAGAGGATACGCATCGCGCTTCAGTCGATCCCGCCACGAGGAGAGAGCACCAATTCCTGCACGAGCGGCCAATACGGCCCGCGCAGCCAGCGGCCGATGGGCACCGGGAACCCCATCTTCCGCCGGGTGAGGATCACCTTCGGCACCAGATCCCCGAACGCGGCCCTGAGCACCGCCTTCGTCCGCCAGCCCTGCAGCTTGAACCGCGCCGGGATGGCCATCATGTGCTCGACGAAGTCATGGTCGAGGAAGGGCACCCGGCTTTCGATGGACGCGGCCATGCTCATCTGGTCCTGCTTCATCAGCAGCTCGACGAGGTAGGTCTCCATGTCCGCGTGGCTCATCCGCTCCAACACGCCTCCGTCGGCCTCCGCGTAGCGGGCGAGCCCCACCGCATACGGGTCCTGCGCGGCCAGGGCTCTTGCGTCCGCCAGGAGCTGCTCTTGAAGAGGCTGGGTGAAGACCGCGAAGTTCTCGTAGAAGAGCGCGCGGGGCCCGGGTGGAACCGCCAGGAACGAGCGCTCCGCGTAGCGTCGCACGGGCCGGGGCAGATTCCCCGTCAGGCGGCGCAGCGCTCCGCAGGCGGCCCCGGGAACCCATGCCCGGAGCCCCCGCGCGAGCCGCTCGTTCCAGGCGGTCACCCGGTAGCGGTTGTAGCCGAGAAAGAGCTCGTCGGCCCCCTCTCCGGTGAGCACCACCTTGACGTGCGCGCGGGCGAGCCGCGAGACGAAGTACAAGGGAACGCTGGAGGGAAAGGCGACGGGCTCATCCTCGTGCCAGACGAGCCGCGGCAGGGCCTCGAAGAACTCCTCTGCGGAGACGACGATCTCCCGGTGCTCGGCTCCCACCGAGGCGGCGGCGAGCCGGGCGTAGGCGAGCTCGTTCGCCTCGGCTTCGGAGAAGCCCACCGAAAAGGTGCGGATCGGCTCGGGCACCATCTTGGCCATCAAGGCGGCGAGCCCGCTGGAATCCAGCCCTCCCGAGAGAAAGAGCCCCAGTGGCACGTCGGACATGAGATGACTCTTGACCGCTGCGGCCAGGCGCTCGCGGACATCGAAGGCGCGCTCCCGCAACGTCATCTCCGATTCATCCGTCTGCACCGGCAAGCGCCAGTAACGCAGCTCCCGGAACCCTCGCTCCGGCGACCAGCAGAGGGTTCGCCCCGGCAGGAGCTTGCGTATTCCACGGAAGAAGGTTTCGTCCGAAGAAACGAACCGGGTGCCAAGGAACTCGGGGAGCACGGAGGGGTTGAGCTCGGGTGCGATGCCCCCGGCAGCGAGGATGGCCTTGATCTCGGAGGCGAAGAGGATCTCGTGGTCGGTGCACGCGTAGTAGAGCGGTTTGATCCCCAGACGGTCTCTTGCCAGAAGAAGCGACCGATGCTTCCGGTCCCACAGCGCGAATGCGAACATTCCTTGCAGGTGCTCGACGCAGCGCTCGCCATGCTCCTGGTAGAGATGGAGGATCGTCTCGGTGTCGCTTCGGGTCTGGTAGCGGTGCCCCAGCGCCTCGAGCTTCGAGCGAAGCGCGCCATGGTTGTAGATCTCGCCGTTGAAGACGATCCACGCGCTGCGATCCTCGGTCGCCATCGGCTGGCCGCCGCCTTCCAGATCGACGATGGCCAGGCGCCGGTGGCCGAGCCCCACCGATCCTTCGACCCATAGCCCATGCCCGTCGGGACCGCGGTGTTGCAGCACGTCGCGCATCCGCTCGAGACGCGTCGGGTCCACTCGCTCGCGGGGATCCCGCTCGATGATGCCGACGATTCCGCACATGACGTTCAGGATCGCGGAGGCCCAAACGCGCCCCGCTCAGGCTCGGACGAGCCCCTCCAAGACGACGGCATCGCCGTCGAAGCGTATCTGCTCGCGCCCTTCCCCGAAGGCGAGCCCCACCAGCTCATGGCCCGCCGTGAGCAGCGGACGCACGGCCGGCGGAGCAGCGAGCGCGCTTTCCGAGGGGACGAGGAGGGTGACGATGCGCAGCGGAAGGCGCGCGGTGGCCGTGCACATGAGCAGGGGCGCAGGTAGCCGCTGGCCGTAGTCCGTCGAGATCCAGCCGAGCATCGGCGCCGTCTGCCCTTCGAGGATCTCCACGTGGAGGGGCTCCGCGGAAAACATTCGAGCCAAGAGCCCACGTCCGGACGGCGTCTCGGCGCGGACCCACTGCGATCGGTCCAACCGTACGCTGAGCGGCGCGAACTGGAAGCGAAGCTCCACCCGATGCTCCGCCGCACCCTCCAGGTCATCCACCGCCACCCAGTACCGGGGCTTGATGAAGAGGATCCGGCGTCGATGTCGCACCGGGTCCGGCAGGCGCCGGTAGGCATCGTGGGAGGCGTCCGCCAGGTCGAAGTCTCGCGTGGAGAGCCACCGATCCAGGTGCGCGCGGGGCCGTTTCTTCCAGCTGAAGGGCCCGTCCGGAATGGCCTGTTCCGCGCCGTCGATGGTGACCGTGCTGTGGACGGCCGTGCCGCGAAAGCGGTCCCGCCAGGCCGGCTCTCCCTGGTAGCAGTACGTGCCGGGATCCACGATCACGGGCTCTCCGAAGATGGAGCACTGGAGGCTCAAGAGATCCGCGTGCCCGTGCCCGCCGCTCAGCGGGCAGCCGAGCGGCCCGACATCGAAGATGAGCTGGTGGCCGCGCGGCTCCCAGGCGTCGCGCATGACTGCGTAGCCTCCGTCAGGGAACAGGCGAGAAGGGGCCGCCTCGGGTGGCGCAGGGCAAAGGGCCTCGAACGCCTCCTGGCCTTTCTTGCCCAGGAGCCAGAGCGTCTCCGGCGCAAGTCCCTGCGCCGCCCACGCGTAGTCCGGTCGGCCGAACCACGCCGCGGCCGTCGAGAAGATGCCGCGCAGGTCGTCGGGGGCGCGCGCGGCCAGCGGCATGATCCAGCCCCCATCGGCGTCGCCGATCTGCGGCATCGAGCCGTCGGGCCGCCGGACGGCCAGGAGGAAGTCGAGCATGCGCTGGACCCTCACACGCACTTCGTTCGGGACCTCCCCTGCGCTGTGTGCCGCCAGGATCAGGAAGTGCAGATAGATCTCGACGGTGTAGCGCTGGTAGCAGGTGGACTGCTCGAAATAGACGCCGTCCGGGAGCACCTGCCGCGCGCTCTGCTCCACCAGGACGCGCGCCCCCAGTGCGCGCCATCTCTTCGCGTCGCGCAGCTCCGGGAACGCGGTCCCGGCGTAGAAGAGGCCGAGCGCCTCCCCGGTGAGATGCGTGTTGGGCGAGGAGTAGCGGGAGAGGTAGCGCGCCACGTGCGACGCGTGATCGCGGACGCCGGCGAGCACCAGGGCCAGGCGGTCGGGGCGCAGTGCCGCGGATCCCCGCACCAGAAACAGCGCCCAGCACCAGGAGATGAGCCGCAGAGACACCTCCAGGCTGCTCGCCCAGTTGATCCCCTGCGCCAACGGATTCGCGTACCGCCATGCAAGGGCGTATTCGAGGAGCCGCTCCACGTGGTCGTCGCCTCCCGTCCAAGCGTGCGCCTGCGCGAACGCGACCCACCACTGGTGGCGGTTCAGCTCCCAGACGACCTTGCTGTCTCCCACCTGCGCGCGGTCCAGTGGATGGACCTGGCTAAAGTGCACTCGAGGCGCGCATCGCCCGGAGATCGGATCGAGGTGCCAATCGATCGGAGTGCCAAAACAGAGCCCGCGGTACCCCAGCAGATCGAAGCGCCCTTGGCAGCACCTCTGGACCGTGGCGAGGGCTTCGCGGCGGGCCTCGGGGCACTGGGCTGCCACGAGGTGCGGCGTCTCCCGGTCAAGTACGCCCTCGAAGAATCGGCCACGGCGGTCACGCCCCGCCTCGCCCAAGAACGCCCGCAGGGCCTGGTCGACTTCGCCGGGGTGGGCCTCTCGCCGTGGTCCCGACCAAGGGGCCAGGCGCCCACGCTCGAGCCACTTCATCGCCTCCTGCGCGCCGCGGCCGGCAACCTCGGCGACCGGCGCATGGATGAGCCGTCCAAGCCTCATGACGCCTCCCCCGCGTAGACGGCCGCCCAGGCCTGCCTCACCTGCTGCCAGCCGTAGGCTTCGACCGCCTGCCGCGCGCGGCGCGCCATGAGAAGCGCACGGTCCGGATGATCCAGGAGCGACTCGACGGCGCTGGCGATCGCCGCCGGATCCTTCGCTGGGACGAGCAGACCCATCTCTCCGCCTCGAACCATGGCGGCGATGTCTCCGGTGGGCGTCGACACCACGGGGAGCCCCGCTGCGAAGGCCTCCAAGAGCGACAGCGGTTGGTTGTCGACCACCGAGGCGTTCACGTAGATGTCGCAGCTCTCGTACAACCGCGGGATTCCCGAGGGCTCGACCCGTCCCAGAAACCGGACCCCGCCGTCGCAGAGCGCGCGGGCCAGAGCGCGAAGACGGCCCTCCTCGCTCCCGTAGCCGGCCACCGTGAGTGTGGCCTGCGGATGCCGCTTCCTCAGCATCGCGAAGGCCTCGATGGTGTTCTCCACCTGGTAATGCGATTCGAGGTTGCGGGTGGACAGGAGCCGCAGGCTCAAGGGACACCGCTCGCGGTAGGTGAACCGTGAGAGGCCCAGGACGTTGCGCACCACGCGGACGCGGTACCCGTGACGTGCAAAGACCGCGCGCAGGTACTCCGAAGGCACGACGATCTCGTGCGCCGCGCGCAGCCAGGGATGGACCAGCATCCCCCACCGCGCCAGGTGATCGTCCGCCTCGCCGCTATGGTAGTTCAGCACCACGCGTTTCCCCAGGTGCCGCCCGGCGAGGATCGCCGGCGCCGCTGCGAGCAGGAAGGACCAGTACGAGGCGGCGAACACGTGCGCCACGTCACACCGCCTGAGGCGCCGCAGGCCCGAGAGATAGAGCGCCTCGTTGAAGACGGTGCGCACGTAGCGCAGTCGCCGGAGCCCCTCGAGCCCGGCGGGAAACCGGGGGTTGATCGGGACGAAGGTGACGTCGTAGCCCTCGCCCTCCAGCAGCTCCGCCAGCGTGCGCGCCTGAACACCTTGCCCCCCGAGGATGTCCAGGCTGGGTGCGACGAGCGCAATTCTCGGACGCCTCAGCTTGCCCATCTCGCTTGTCCGTCCTCGACCCGGGCCGCAGGCTCCGCGCGCCGCACGCTGCGGCGACGATCGAGGAAGGTCCTGCACCAGAGCTCGAAGGAGAGAAGCGTCCAGAGCTGCAGCCCGAGGTTCTCCTCTGGGTCCTGCCGCTCGATGAGTCGGGCGACGTAGCGTGGATTGAAGATCCCGCGCCGGCGGCTGGTCTCCGACAGCAGCAGGTCGCGCGCGAAGTCGGCGAGCTTTCCTCGGAACCAACGTCCGAGCGGAATGGCGAAGCCCTGCTTGGGCCGCTCGAGAACCGCGTCAGGCAGGATGCCCCTCATCGCCCGCTTGAAGAGGTACTTGGTCGTGCCTCGGTGGAGCAGCAGCTCGGGGGGAATGGTCGCCGCGAACTCCACCAGCTTGTGGTCGAGCAGGGGAACGCGCGCCTCCAGGGAGTGGGCCATGCTCATGCGATCGACCTTCGTCAGGATGTCGAGGGGCAGGTAGTTTTCGAGGTCGAGGCACTGCAGAGACGAGAGCCAGTGGCGGTTGGGGTCGGCGATCCGCGCGGCTTCCCCGTGCCAGGGTTTCTCGCCTCCCAGCGCGAGAAACAGGTCTGGCTGGAGCAGCTTCCTCTTCTCCTCGAGCGTGAAGAGCGTGCAGGCGTCGAGGTAGCGCTCCGCGGCGGCCAGGGAGTGGTGGCGGAGGAATCTCTTCCCCCTCGCTCCCTCTGGGATTCGCGCGGAAATCGCCCCGAACAGGCGCCGCCCCCAGGGGGGCAAGAACCGCAGACGGCGCTCCCGGCCCTCGACCACGTACTTGTCGTATCCCCCGAAGAGCTCGTCGCCTCCGTCGCCCGAGAGCACCACCGTCACCTCTTCCGCGGCGAGCTGGGAGACGAGGTAGGTGGGAATTGCCGAGGAGTCGCCGAACGGCTCGTCGAGGTGCCAGGCGAGGTCCTCGACGATCTGCAGAGCGGCGGGCTCCACGACGAGCTCGCGGTGATCGGTGCCCAGGGCGCTTGCCACCTGCCGGGCGTAGCCCAGCTCGTTGAAGTCCCGATCGGGGAAGCCGACGGAAAAGGTCTTCACCGGGCGCGGGCCCAACCTGGCCATGGTGGCCACCACGCTGCTCGAGTCGATGCCCCCGCTCAGGAAGGCCCCGAGGGGCACGTCGCTCACCATGTGCAGGCGGACCGATTCTTCCAGAAGCGCGCGCAGCCGCTCTTCGAAGTACTCGACGCTCCGGCCACGCTCGGGCACGAACTTCACGTCCCAGTACCGTTCGACCCGGATCTCGCGCTCCGGCGAGGCGATGAGCGTGTGGCCAGGCTCGAGCTTTCGCACGCCGGCGACGATGCTCTCCGACGGCGGGGTGTACAGGAACGTCAGCAGATGGTCGAGGCTGCTCGGGCTGACGGTGCGCTCGACCTCGGGCAGCTCCAGCAGAGCCTTGAGCTCGGAGGCGAAGAAGAGCCTCTGGCCCGCCCAAGTATAGTACAGCGGCTTGATGCCCAGGCGGTCACGGGCGAGCAAAAGCCTTCTCGCCCGCTTGTCCCACACCGCGAAGGCGAACATGCCCCGCAGCTTGTCGACGCAGCGTTCACCTTCCTCTTCGTAGAGGTGGACGATCGTCTCCGTGTCCGTCGCCGTTCGGAACGTGTGGCCACGGGCCTCCAGGTAACTGCGCAGCTCCCGGTAGTTGTAGATCTCGCCATTGAAAATGGCCCACACCGTCCCATCCTCGCTGGCGATCGGCTGCCGGCCGGTTTCCAAGTCGATGATGCTCAGGCGCCGCATGCCCAGCCCCGCGTGGGGATCGACGTAGAAGCCGTCTTCGTCAGGACCACGGTGGACCATCGCCGCGCACATCGCGCGCAGGTCGTCGAGGGCGACGGGCCGGGCATCGAAGCTGACGATTCCTGCTATGCCGCACATGGTGGCCTCGACCAATCAACTCCGCAGCATGGGGATCCCGGGCGCCCCGCGGATCCAGGCGCGCCATCCGCCGCCTTCCACTCGCGGCAGAAGGCCCACCTGCCTCGCCAATGCGACGTAGACGGCGGTGAGGAGCGCGGTCGTCGCCGCGAGACGCGGCAGCGCCGGCCAATGCAGGCCCGCCCGCGCGCCCAGGGCGACGAGGCCTGCGCTGGCAGCCACCGTGAGCGCGAGCGCCAGGCGCCGCCACGGCAGTAGCGCCGAGAGCGCCATCCCCTGCAGCCGCCCGATCCGAGCCAGGGACAGCCCCCTGGCGACGGCGGCGGTCAAGAGCGTCAAGATGATCGCGCCGGGGAGCTGAAAGCGCGAGAGGACGCCGTCGATCAGCGCCGCCACCATCAGCAGGCGGAGGGCGTTGAGCACGAGCAGAAACCGCGTTTCCGCGAGGACCCGAAGCACCGAGTCGGTCTGGAGCGTCGTGAAGAGAATGCCCAAGGAGGCGAGCCTGAAGAGCGGGACGCTGGCGGCGTAGCGCTCGGTGAAGAGCAGGACGATCACCTCTCGCCCGGCCACCAGGAGCAGCGCGACCAGGGGGAAGAAGATCAGGGCCAGCTTGCAGATTGCGTCGTGCCACAGGGCGCGCACCGCGTCGGCCTGCCCGTCCTGCAGCTTCTCGCCCATCCGCACCATCACCACGCTGCCGGCGGCGGTGGCCGTGTAGTCGACGAGCGGAATCTGCAGCAGGGCCACAGAGTAGACGGCGAAGGCCGCCGCATCGAACCGGCAGGAGACCGCATACTGGTGGAAGTTCGCTTGCACGGTCTCCACCAGGACGGCCAGGGCGAAGGGGAGGGCATAGCCAAGCTGGGCCTTGAGCAGCCTGGCGTCGGTGCGAAAATCCGCAGCGAATCGGCGCCCCAGGTAGGCGAGCGTCGCGCCCAGGCGGACGAGCGCGAAGGCAACGGCCCCGATCAGCAGCCCCCGCAAGGACGAGGTCACGAGCGCGGGGAGCACGAGGAAGCCCGCCCGGAGCAGGTCGGATCCCATATAGGTGAGCGAAGCAAGCTCATAGCCCTGGTGCGCCACCATGGTGATCTCGAGCACCGCGGAGGCCAGCAGGAGAAGCAAGAAGGCCGCGACGAAGGGCAGGTGCTCGGCGAGCCCGAGGTCCCCCATCCACGCCGACACCGGAATCCTCGCCGCGAGGAGAACCGCGAAGCAGAGGAGCCCGGAGGCGGTGAGGCCCAGCATCGCGTTCAGCGCGAGCCTCCCTGCGCTCTTCGGGAACCGAGGGTGGAAATAGTAAAGGCTCTCCGCCAAGCCGAGCTGCGCGATGCCATAGAGGGTCCCGTACAAGAGGAAGAGCCGCTTGTAGGTCCCAAACGTCGCCTGGTCGAAGATCCGCGCCAGCACGACGGGGATGAAGAACGTGGCCAGCTGGCCCACGGCGCGCCCCGACATCAGCCAGAACACCGGTCGAAAGGTCGATTCCATGGCGTAGGCGCGAGGTGGGATCAGGCGCGCGGGATCGAGGCGCGGTGGTCCTTCTTGCATCGTGAGACCAGCTCGAGAAGTCCGTGGGCCTGGCAGCTCATGATGGCGGGCGAGAACCGGCCGGCGCCGTCGATTGCGGACTGCTCCCACAGCATCGTGCGTGGAAGGGTGAGGGAGGGGCGGGCCGGATCGCGGTGGGCGCAGGTGGTGTACGCGAAGCGATACCCAGACTCGGCGACCGCGCGGACGACGGCTGGGTTGAACTGTCCGTCCGGGTAGGCAAAGTGATGGATGCACGCGCCCAGCCTTCGCTCGAGGGCGTATCGTGAGCCGGAGGCCTCCTCCACCACCTCCGACGGGCCCGCGCGAGTCAGGACGGGATGGGTCTTCGTGTGCGAGCCGATCGTGAAGCCGGCGGCTTGCATCGCCGAGAGCATCTCCCAGGTCAAGGGCAGCAGCGCTGGGAGGCCCGCGCGCGCTGCGCCCTCATCCTCTCCGAGGGAGTGAACGAGCCGGTCCACGTCTCGGAGCGGGAGCGCTTGCAGCAGCGCGCGAGTGGCCCGGTACGCCTCGCTCGGTGGGCCGCGAAGGCGCCTTCTGAGCAGCCGATACAGCCGGTCGTGGGCCTGCAAGCGCGAGGTGCCGATGAGGTCGGTTACCACGAACACCGTCGCCGGAATCCCCTTGCGCTTCAGCATCGGGAAGGCGTGGTCGTAGACACCGCGGTATCCGTCGTCGAAGGTCACCGCCGCCAGGGACCGATCGGGCGCCGCGCCGGGCTCGGCGATCGCGCCCAGCTCGCCGAGCGAGACGAAGCGGAAGTGTTGTCCGATCCAATCCAGGTGGCGCTCCAGCGTCTCCGCGGAGATGGGGAGCCCGGGCATCGCCTCCGCCGTGGCCGCGGCGTCCTCGACGACCAGGTGGTAGCCGACCACCCAGGGGCGATGGATGGATCGCGTCACCCGGCCCATCCATTCATCGAGGCCCGCGGACCCGAGCGCGCGGCACAGCCCGTCCTTAATGAGTCGCCGCACCATGAGAGGGCCTCGCCGCTTGCATGAGCTCTGGCGCCGCTAGCCGCTAGCCGCTGCCGCGCGAACGCGCGGCTCTGCGGCTACGTTTTTGAGATGCACTCTCGTGTCGCAAGGACGCCACGTGCTACGCGCCTGGCGGTTCTGGTCAGCGTGACGGTCCCTCGACAGAGCAGCCCGCGGGCGCCGGGCGGATAGAGCTCGATCCGCGCGAGATCCCGGACGCCCTGCGCCCAGTGGAACTTGTAGGCTTCGTCGCCGTGCAGAAGGTCGACCTCGTCCGCTCCCTCCTCGAAGGCCCTCTTGATCGCCAGCCCCAGGGTGACGAGCCCCACGCTCTGCTTGCTCCAGTCGGGATCGAACCCGGACTGGTAGAAGTAGAAGATTTGGCGGTACCGAAACCCGTACAGTGCCGCCACCGGCCGGCCGTCGAGCCGGAGAACGAAGAGCCGCAGCCACCCACGCTGAAGCGCCAGCGCACTGATCTCCTCGTGGAAGGCGAGCAGCGCGGCGCTACAGAAGGCCTCGGACTTGCCGCGCTCCCGCCAACGCCGCTGGTGCAGCTCGACGAGCAGGCGCAGCGCCTCACGCCGTTCGACCTCGGTGCGAACGACATCGAGGCGCATCTCGAACCGTTCGGTCAGCCTCTTCAGCTTTCTTCGGAACGTGTAGCGATGCTCGGAACCGAGGCTGGCGAGATAGCCCGACCAGGTCGGTGCCAGGCGTATGAAGGGGCATACTTCGCTCGTCGTCTCCGCGACGCTCCAGCCCTGCGAACCCAATCGCGTGGCCAACGCCTGAGCTGAAGAGTGGCCGCTCCTGAGCTGTCCGAGCGTGAGAATGTGCGTTCCCTGGGTCAGGTGCTCGGCAAGGGTCCGAACCACCTCCTGCTCGCTGCCTCGCCGGATGATCACGTCCAGGTAATCCGAGCCGACGGTCCCGCTCCCCAGAAGCTCGATGCAGCGCAGGGGCGGGACGCGGTTGAGCGTCGCCGGCCGGAGGGTGAACGGTGCGATCGCGAGGAGCTGCGCGCCCGATCGCACCGTCAGGAGGAGGAGCTGGCGCTTTTCCGCGAGGTGCTTCCACCAGGTGGAGAGCCACTCCCAGGTCAAGAAGAACCCGTCCGAGTCGCTGGCTTCGAGCAGCTCGCTCCACTCGGGGCGGAGAGCTGCGAAGGCCGACGGATCGGCGATGGTGTGCACCGTTTCCTCCAAGGGAGGCCCTCCTCGGTTTCAGGCATCAAGCCCTGTGCGTTTACTTGTGGGCCTGATGGTTCCCGAAGGTCAGGGTATGACCAGGGTCGGGGATGTTCACAACGACGGTCCCGTTGGCGTCCTTGATAAGGAGTCTCTTGATCCGGTCGTTGATACCGGGCTCTCCGGCATCGGTGAAGATCCACTCCGCGGTGGCACCAGACACACCGTTGAACCGGCCGGTACCTTTCCCCTCATAGGTGTCAAACGGTGCGTTGGGTGGATTGGGGGTGATGGTCGGGTCGTCCGTGCAGTTAGCGAAGGTCAGGTTCTCCAGATGGAACTGACTGTCTGTCACGTTATGGATGTTGATCTCAAGGCTGTTGGGCTTCCGGGCTGGATCGCAATGAAGCTCGAAGCCATGCGTGATCCGAGTGCCAGGAGGAACACCCGTGTCATTAGCGTCCGTGAAGATGCTCCCGCCTCCAGTCATGCGGGCCCGCCGGGTCACTGCGCTCGGTGGACGGGCCACCGCGACTGCTTTCACGGTGAACTGGGCCGTTCCGGTGTTGAAGCTCGCCAGCACGGCTCCTGTCGCAAGGTCAAACTTGGTCACGTTGGAGGTGAAATTGTTGGCAGCCCAGAACGACGTACCGTCCACGTTGATGTCAACGCTGAACCAGATGTGGCCTGCTTCCAGAGGCGTGTTGTAGGTCTGTATGAGATTGCCGGCCGCATCCAGGCGCACGATCGCGCTGGAGTCTGCGACGAGTACGGTATTATCCGGAAGAATGCGCAGTCCGAACGCCCCGTCGGGAAGGGGCAGCGCATTGAAGTCAAGGAATTGAACGTTGGCGCAGACGTTGAAGCGCTTGACGTTGAAACCCGACGACGTGTAAAAGATTGTGCACCCGTCGCCGGCGAGATCGATCCACATGGAGCCTCGGTTCTCCGGGGCCACGCTAAACGCGGCCAGGGAAACTCCGGCCGCATTGAACTCCAGAATATTACCGCTACAATCCGCTTGGCCCACGAAAACATTCCCTGCGGCATCGAAGTCGATGGAGGTGGGATTACAGTTGTAGCCGCTGCCGAACGTTCCCAGAGACGTACCGGTGGGGGCCCACCTCTCGACGGTATTGCCGGTGAGGCACGTTGAATCGAAGCACCAATGGTTCACGAACAGGTTCCCTGTAGCGTCGAACCCCATCCCTTCGGCGTGGCCGGGGACTATACCAACCAGGATCGCCTGGAGGCTGCCGTCGGCGTGTCGCCATTGGACCTCGCCAGTCTTCAACGAAACGAACACGTCACCCGACGCAAACGTTACGGCTGCCTGAGCTTTCCTGTTGGTCAGACAGAGGCAGACTCCGATGAGCAGGACAGAAAGCCCCGCGGCTCGGCACCTCATGAAAAGCGTCTTGTCCATATGCTCCTCCTGGTGAAGGGTTCACCAAGCTTGTTATGAAATGAAAAGGCGCGAGTGGTTCCCGGAACAGAAACGCTGTTGCTGTTGCAAAGACCTAGGAGAGCTTCAGCTCGAGCTGCAGGATTGCGTCGGCCATTTCATCCACGTGCTCGGCGCTCAGGTCCTGGTGGATCGGCAGCTCCAGCACGTGCTCGCGCAGGAACTGCGCGTCCGACCGGCCCCCATTGTTTGCTTCGGGATCGCCCTGGTTCCAGAACTCCACGGCTCCGATTCCGCGCCGCCAGAGCGCCAGCGCCGCCGCGTGCTTGTCAGGAACCAAGATGGGGAAGAAGAGCGGGCAGACGCCCTCAGCCAGGTCCGTTCGCAGCAGGGTCGCTCTCCCCGCGAGCCGCTCTTGCATCCGCAGAAAGTTCCCTCGACGCCTCTCCCGGATCCGCTCGTAGTCGAATCGCTTGAAGAGGTGACGGGACAGCGCGGACATGGCGAGGTTGAGCTGCCCAGGGTCGAACCCCATGTTTCCAATCGGCCAGCGCTTCATGCCGAGCGCCGTCAGGGTCCGGCCCGCACATCGTTTCAGCGACGCGAGCCCCGCGCCCAGCGTCCCCAGCGCGTCTGAACGGCTCCGCACCCATTCGAGCGTGAGCTCCAGGCACCGGGCGGAGAGGGAGGGCAACCCGCAGGGCTCCAGCTCGGGCGCGGCAATGGCCTCGTGCGCCTTTCCATTCTGGACCAAGAGCCCGCCATTGGGGAGGGGCAGGGTCTTGTACAAGCAGAAGACTGCGTAGTCTCCGACTGAGCCAAGCGGCCGGCCGCCCGGCGTGCTGAGCAGTGAAAGAGCGCAGTCCTCGACGAGCAACAGCCCGCGCTCCTTGCACAGCTCGGCGATCTCCCGCATCGGCTGCGGCCACCCGAGGAAGTGAATGACATAGAGCACCCGCGGGTGGGACTTGCACAGCCTCGCCAGCGCATCGAGGTCTGGCTCGAGCCGGCGATCGATCGGGTAGAAGACGATGGAGGCGCCCGCGGCCCGCAGCGCGCGGACCTCCACGCCATGGTGGTAATCGGGGACCAGCACCGTCTCGTGCTCGCCCAAGTGCAGCGTGCGGAAGAGATGATAGATGGCGTTGCGCGCCAGGTAGAAGAAGTTCCGGCCATCGGTCGCGTCGAAGGGAAAGGGCAGCTCCCCAGCGTGCTCGGGCCGGAGGAGATAGCGTGGCGAGAGGCCGGGCCAGGTGGGGGTGTACACGTCTTCAGCTCGTGCGCTGGGCCCGCCGTCTCGGCGCCAGGAGGTTCTGCGCCGCGGCTCGCGACGCGGAATACAGCCTCGTGCTCTTCAAGGCCGGCAGCAGGCGGAACTTCGCGAAATGGATCGGCCGCGTGCGCCACCGATCCTGGAACAAGTACAGCCAGTAATGGCAGTGGCTCTCCTCGGTCCAGCTTCGCTTCCACGGCTCCTCGCACCCGAGGAAGTCGACCGCGGACACGCCACGCCGGAAGGCGTCTTGCAGCATGAAATAGCAGAGCACGTTGAACGGGGAGTAGGCGGCATATGCCGGGTCATATCCCTGCTTGACGATATAGGCGATGTTCCGGAAGCGCAGGCAGTAATTGAAGGCGATGCGCTTCCCGTCCACCCTGAGGAACTGCAAGCGCAGCCAGCCGCGCCGGGCCGCGTGGCCGGCGAAGCTCTCATAGAAGCGGCGGGACTCGGGCCGCGAGGCGATCGCAGTTCCGCCCGCTCCCTTCCACGCCGCGGCCTCGATCCGCAGCCCGTCTTCGAGGGCGGCGGCGAGCTGCTCGCCGCCGCAGATCTCCTCCATCTCGACCGGTCCGAGCCGCTGCAGGCGACCGAGCCGGTTTCGCAAGTTGGAGCGATGCTTGGCGGCCAGAGACTTCAGGTAGCTCTCCCACGAGCCATTCAGCCGAAGGCGCGGCGAGGCCGGCGCGGTCCACCTGCCGGTGAGCAGGCGTTCCCCCCGGGCGAGCCGCTCCAGCTCCTCCAGGGTCCGCGAGCCGGCCTCCAGCTGGGGAAGCACGACGACGTCCCAGCCCGGGCCCTGCTTCTCCAGCTCCGCCAGGATCGCGCGGTACGCCTCTCCCGGCCGGGCGGCGATGATGAAGTCGGCGCGCGGACTGTGCACGTTGCCGATGAGCTCCAGCCGGCGCAGCGGGATCCCGTACACCCGGGCGGTGCCCGTCATCAGCGGCGCCACCCCGATGCAGGTCTGCCCGGAGAAGACGGCGAGGATGCGCAGCTCTTTTCCGGCACCGAAGGCTTCCCACCAGGAGCGGACCCAGGCGTGGGTGAGAAAGGGGTGATCGATCTGGGCGCGCTCGACGAGGTCGTCCCAGATCGGCTCGAGCTCGAGGAACGCCTCGACGTCGGTGAAAGTCTCGACGCGAAGGTCGGAAGCTGGAGAGAGAGGGGGCTGCCTGGCCGGAAGGGCGCGGCCCTGGTCCGCGTGCGGCGTGAGGTTGACCGCGCACCTTCCCCGGACCACTGCTTTCGCGCGCGGAACGGGAATGGCGAGGTCGTGCTCGAAGAAGCCGACGCTTCCTGCCCGAGGCAGGGGCGAGACCGGCTTACGGAGCGATCGACTGAGAAGACGGCGCGGGTCCATGTGACATCCCGCGGTTTGCGCGCTTGCCGCGCACCGCGTGGTCGAGAAGGTTCAGGTAGAGGCGCTCGGTCCGTTGCACCATTCGATCGAGGGAGAAGTGCTCGTTCACCCTCTGGCGCCCGGTTTGTCCGAAGCGCGCGGCCTCTTCCGGCCTCTCGAGGAGGTGGCAGATGGCGCGCGCCAGCATGGCCGGATCGCGCGGCGGAACCATCAACCCCGTGATCCCGTCCTCGACCACCTCGGGGTTGCCCCCGACGGTGGTGGCCACCACCGGGACGCCGGCCGCCAGCGACTCGAGCAGCGCATTGGAGAGCGCTTCGCTGAGCGAGGGAAGGACGGAAACCGAGACCTGGGCGAGGATCTCGGGCACGTCGAGTCGGAACCCGGTGAACACGACGCACCGCCCGAGGCCCAGGCGTTCCGCTCGCCGCTGGAGCGTGCCCCGGTACTCGCCATTCTCCACCAGCGAATCGGACTTCTTCACGCAACCGTCGCCGACGACCAGGAAGCGCACCCTGGGAAATCGCCCGGCCACCAGGACGGCCGCTTCCAGGAAGTACTCGATTCCCTTCAGCGGGCTCAGCCGGGACACCACCGCCACCAGCGGGGCGTCGGGCGGGAGGCGCAGCTCCTGCCGGATTCCCGAACGCGGGTCCTTCGCCGCGAACCGGGAAAGGTCCACGCCGTTGTGGATGACGTGGATCTTCTCCGGCGAATACCCTTCGGCGACGAGCTGCCGACGGACCACCTCGGCGTTCACCACGATGCCGTCCGCCAAGCCGCAAGCGATCCTCTGCGCCAAGCCCTGCAGGGGAGTGCGGGAATCCCCCTGGTCTCGAATCGACGCCACCGTCACGGGGGTGCCTGCGAGCCTCGCCGCGGGAATGCCAAAGACGTTCGGGTAGAAACCCTGGGCGTGGAAGAGCTGAATCCGATGGCGCTTGAGGTAGGCGGCGAGCTTGAGCTGCTCCTTGAGGGTACGAAGCCCATAAAGGTGGCGGATTTTGAACTCGGTGAGCGGCCGCGTGGGCCGCTTGAGCTCCTCCAGAAAAGAGCCGCAGCGGAGCAGGCAAGCGAGGTGCAGGTCGAACCGGGCCGGGTCGATTCCGTTCGCCAGGTTGACGAGCTGCCGCTCCGTCCCGCCGATGGCAGCAAAGACCGTGGCGAGCTCCAGCAGCCTGATCGGGCCGCTCTCCGGCGATGCGATCATCCTGCTCTCCCGACGAGGCGCAGGGCCTGCGTTGAGTGAGCCCAGGAGGGGGGCCGGGGCGTGGCCTCCTGATTCGTCTCGCGCGTGGAGAGGTTCCGAACGGCGATGGCCAGCCCGGCCAGGTAGTAGAAGTAGAAGTGGTAGCTCACCGGGTGGAAGAAGGCCGCCACGGCGAAGCCTGCCAGGCTGAGCTGAACGCCCTCGGCGAGGTAGAACAAATCGCGCGCAGCGGAAGTCGCCTGAAGACGGCGCTGGACCGAGCCGACGCCGGCCACACAACCCGCCAGCAGGAGCAAGAACATGAGCAAACCTGGCAGGCCGAGATCGGCCGCGTACTCCAGATAGACGTTGTGCACGGACCTCCAGGTCGCGCCGCGAGCGTCGTTGAGGGCCAGGACGTTCATGCCCAACCCCGCCCCGAAGATGGGATTCATCAGCACGTACCTTGCGGCGGTGACCGTGTCGCTCCAGCGGGCCTGCGCTGAGCCGGTCGGGTCCGAGGAGATGTTCGTGATGGTGCCCAGGTGGACGAGGTATCCGGACGGCAGCAAGGAGAGGCACAAAAGGCCTGCCCCGAGCGCTCCGTACGCCCAGATGCGTTCCGGTCGCCGGCGGAGCTTCCAGAAGTAGCCCGCGAGCACCGTCGCCATGGTGAGGAACCCTGCTCGAGAGAAGGTCGCCACCACCGCGACGACGTCGAGGGCGATGGCGGCGATGAGGGTGGCGCGAATGAGGGGTTTGCGGTGGATCAGGAAGAGCGCCACCGTGAGCGGCAGGAGGAGGTTGAGCATGAGCGCCAGGTCGTTGGGATTGGTCGTCAGGGGCGCCTCGTAGCCGATGATGCGCTCCACTTCCTGGTGCGCCCCGCCGCCGATGAAGGCGCCGGAGGCGAAGTTCCACACCGCCGTTGCAGCGAGGGGCACCGCCAGCGCGGTCAACGCCCACGCGAGCTGGCGGAGCTTCGTCCGCGTGTCGATCACAGCGCCCAGCAACCAGAAGACGGCGACCGACTTGAGGTACACGCCGAAGAGCAGCGCGATGCTGCCCCCTGGCCAGTAGGAGAAGGGCGCGGTCATCAAGGACCAGGCCACGAGGGCAACAGCCAGCCAGACCTCCCGACGCCCCACGATGATGGGCTCGCGGTGTCTCGCGCGGTCCCAGAGGTGCGCGCCGATGGCCACCACCGCGGCGAGCGCCGCGAGGTGCAGGGGAGCGAGGACCGGGAAGCGGACCTGCGGCGCAAGCAGCAAGACGAAGGTGAAGCAGGCCAACGCGGCGAAGGGAACCGCGCTCCGGCGTCCCTGCGATCGCACGGAGGAGACAGCGCGGGGCAGCACTGCGCGCGAAGCGACAGGGCGCGGCCGCCACCACTCCGCGTGCGATGGGGCGATCGGACGTGGATCAGCTTGCACGGGCGTCTCCCCTTCCCAGTCGGCTGGTGCCCGATCCGCTGGGTCGCTCGAGACGGGCCGAACCGTTCTGGTCCGGCGCGGGTCGAGCGAGCGGCGCAATCGCGGGGGGGACGGCCTCCGCTTCTGCCGCGCCAACCCCGGCGAGAACGGCCTTGACCGTCGCGGGGATGATCTGGAGATCGAGCCACGCCGACCGGTGCTTGATGTAGTAGAGGTCGTAACGCATCTTCTCGATCTCTTCGGCGAGGTTGTTCGCATACCCGTAACGGACCTGCGCCCAGCCCGTGAGCCCCGGTCGAACCAGGCAGCGGAGGGAGTAGAAGGGAATGCGCTTGGTGAAGAGCTCGAAGTTCGAGACGGGGTGTGGCCGCGGGCCCACCAGGTTCATGTCGCCCCGGAGGATGTTCACGAGCTGCGGAAGCTCATCGAGCCTGAATCTCCGCAACCATTCGCCGACCCGGGTGATGCGCTCGCGGTTGTCTGCCACCCATTCCGACCGCGGCCCGGTGGCCGCGTGCATGGTGCGGAACTTGAGCAGGTCGAAGGGCTTGCCGCCCAGCCCCACCCGCTTGTGACGGAAGAGCACGGGCCCCTCGGAGTCCATCCTGATGGCCACGGCGACGAGGGCGAGGAGCGGAGCCAGCGCGAAGAGCCCCACCACCGCGCAGAGGAGGCTGACCCCGCGCGCGAGCGCGAGCTGAAGCAAGGAGCTGCGGAAGCCCTCGGAGAAGAGGAGGCCCCCCGGCCGCAACGACTCGATGGCCACTTTGCCGGTGACGCGCTCGTAGGCCTCTGCTCCGTCCTCGATGATCACCCCGCGGATCCGCTGCTCCAGAAGCTCGCGGACGGGCAAGCGGCCTCGCCGATCGCCCGGGGCGACGATGATCCGATCGGCCCCGAGCTCCCGCACGATCTGGCCAAGCCGCTCGGGAGGCCCGAGAAAAGGATGGCGGCGCACGGCCACCGCGGCCGACGCGGTGTCGTCGACCGCGCCGACGATGATGCACCGGGGCTGCGGGCGGGCCTCGAACGCACGAAGGATCTTGCTGGCTAGCGGACTGGTGCCGAGCAGGAGCACGCGCTCGACCCGGGACCGGCGCAAAGACCATTTCCTTCCCATCGCCAGGAACAAGACGGGGAGCACCAAGAGGATGAGCGGGAACGGGAACCATCCCTCAAGGAAGGAAAGGGCGAGCGCGAATGTACTGGTCATGCCAATGGTTGGAGCGACAGCGAACAGGACTGCGCTTCAGGAGTGGGTCCGAGAAAGCCTCGCGGCCGCGAGCTGCGATTCAGAGCTGTACTCGTCAGCGAGCGGCCGATGATCGGACAAGCTCGTAATATTGGTAATAGCGATTGGAGCCCCAGAGCAGGCCATCGTCCCCGTTGAAGACGAGGCCCAGGAGCTTGTCCGGCTCGATGACGTTCAGCGTCTCCTCCACGAGCTTCCGTGGCGTCCGGTGCGCGGCGACCACGAGGAGGAACCCATCGACCCAGCGGGAGAGGATCCGGCAGTCCGTGAACGGGACGAAAGGTGGCGTGTCGAGCAACACGAATCCGAACTGGCGGCGCGCCTCCTCGAGAAGCCCCCCCAGTCGCGGGGACTCGAGCACTTCGTAGGGCGTCGCCGGGCGCTGGCCTGCGGGCACGACCGAGAAGCGACATTGCGCGAAAGATCGGGCCACGTCGCCGAGCGCCAGGGAGTCCCGTACGGCGCCGGTAACCCCGGGGCCGGCGTCCCCCGCCCGTCCGAGTCCGAGGTGGTGGGTCAGGGCGCCGCGCCGCAGGTCGGCGTCGATGACCAGCACCCGAGCGCCCGAGGGCTCGGCCAGGGCCGCCGCCAGATTGAGGGTGGTGGTCGTCTTGCCGTCTCCTGGGGCGGAGCTGGAGACCGCGATCACGCTGCTGGGAGCTGCTCCGCGAATCCGCTCGAGGACGTGGCGCAGCGTCCGGTATGGCTCGGCCTCCCACGACCCAGGGCGGAGGAGGCTCACCAGGTGCTGGTCCGAAACGAGCAAGGAGCTCGAGGGAGACATGGGGCGATCGGACAGGGAGGCGCCCTCAGGCGTGGCCGTGTGCTGCCAGCATCGACACCAGCGACTCGTTCTCATGGGCGACGGCGTACGTGCCGCCGATGCTCGCCGCCAAGGCGAGCGCCGCCACGGCCGCCGCGAAGAGGACGCGCCGGTGGCTGCGGGCGGCATCATCCGGAGTGAAGATGTTGGGGACGCTCACCAGCACGGGGACACGGGTGAGCGAGCGGAGCTCGTCGAGCGTGTGGAATGAGCTGTCCAGCCTTTCGGCCAGGAGCACCGCCGCCACGGCCAGCCCCAAGGAGAGGATCAATCCCGCGACCAGGAGTCGCCAGCGATCGGGCGCTGTGGGCTGCTTGGCGGCGACGGCGGGATCGACGATGCGGAACGGGTCGCTCCCCTCTCGCCGCTCCAGGCTCTCCGCCAGCTGGGCATCCTCGAGACGGGAGAGAAGCGTCTGGTAGCGGGCCTTCGCCGCCTCGTAGGGCGGCAAGAGCCTCTCGAGCTCTTGCTCCTGCTTGGGCGCGTTGTAGACCTTTTCTTCGTACTCGGCGATGGCCTGCTTGAGCCGCTGCTCCTCGTCTTCGAGGGCGCGCAGCTCCGGCCGGGGCCGGTCGACGGGCTTGCCGCTCGGGAGGGCGGCGGGGGAGCTGTGCCCGGCGAGCGAGGCGATCTCCACCTTGAGGCGGACCACGTCCGGGTGCTGATCGGTGACCCGGGTGCGTAGCTCCCTGAGCTCCTTTTGGAGCCGATCGAGCTGGGTGCCGGGACCGTCGAGGCGGCTGGATTCGTATCCTTCGCGATCGGCGCGCGCGCGGTTCTGGCTCTCTCGGTTCGCGGCGAGCTGATTGTTGAGCCGCTCCAGCATCGCCAGGTTCACCTTCACCTGCGCCGGCAGCTCCCGCAGGTGCTGGGTCTTGTACTCGGTCAGCCGCTTCTCCTCTGCGGCCAACCGTGTCTTCATCTCCTCGAGCTGGGCCTTGAGCAATTGGACGGCCCCTGAGGTCTGCCGCTCGCGTTGCCGGAGGCTCTGCTCGACATAGAACGAGGCCAACGCGTTGGTGACCTGGGCCACTGTCTGGGGATCGCGACCGCGGTAGCTCAAGGCGAACGCGACCGTGGCCCGCCCCCAGGTCTGCTCGACGTCCTTGATCTCCACCTTGACGTCGCGTCGCAGCCGGTCGATGGCTGCCTCCAGGGACGCTTGACGGCGGAGCTCCGGATAGAGATCGAAGCGGGTGATGAGCTCCCGCAGCCTCGAGCGGCTCAGGTTTTCCTGGTTCAAGATCTGCAGGCGGGTGTCGAGCTCGCTGGGAACGGCCTGTGCGACTGGAAACCCAGGGACCCGCTCGTGCTCCACGATCACCAGCGCGGTGGAGCGGAAGAGATCGGGCAGGAACGCCGCCGTGCCGACGGCCACCGAGAGAGGCAAGGCGAGGCTGGCGAGGGCCAGCCACTTTCGCCGCCTCCACACGACGCGAACCGTCCCAGATTCTTTGGATTCTTCGCCGAACAATCTATCGACCTAGGGCACGAAGACCAGGTCCCCGCTCCGGAGCACGACGTTTTCCTCGCCTCGATTGCGGAGCAGCCGATCGTGATCGATTCGGATCCGCTCGGTCCGGGTCCCGCGGGGCCGGAGGACGACGATTTGCGACCTCGAGGCGAACGGGCCCAGCCCGCCGGCATGGGCGAGGATCTCCAGAACCGTGGTGGGACCCCGCAGCTCGTACCGTCCGGGGTGCACCACCTCCCCGAAGACGGACACCTTGGCGCTGTGTACCTCCCGGACGATGACGGAAACCTCGGGCCTGGGGATGTAGACCGCCAGCTTCTCCGCCAACACCTGGCGCAGCTCCATGGGGGTGAGTCCTGCTGCCTGCACGTCGTTGAGCAGGGGCAGAGAGATGATTCCGTCCGGCCGCACCGGTATCGTCCGGCTCACGGCCTCGTTTTTCCAGACGGAGACTTCGATGACGTCCTCGGGACCGATCCGGTACTCGGGTAGCTGCACGACTGTGTCGCGTCCCGGTGTGTCGCGTTCGAGCTCCACTTTGACCGGCCCGGCCGAAGCGCAACCCGCGGCCAGTAGAAGCATGGTCACTCGAAGGGAGCTTCGCGAGAACATGATTAGAGGTGCCGGCGCTCGGAGGGAGGCTCGATGGAGACGCCGAGCGAGAGGAGGTTGTGATAGGCGAGCTCGCCGGCGGGCTGGCCAACGTCGAGGTGGCTCACGCGCTGCAAGCTGTACCGATAGGTCCCCACGATCGCCATCCAGGCGGTGACCGGGTAGGTGGCGTCCACCCTGAGCTGGAAGATCTTCGCCTCCAACGGACCCCCCGCGCTCACGAAGGCGGCCGAGCCAACGCTCAGGCTGAGGCGGTCGAAGGGCTCGCAGAGGACCGCCGCCGACACGCTCTGGGTGTTCACCGTCCCGAGCAGCCCTGCCAGCGCGGTTTGGGTCCTGGCGTAGGTGAGCGAGGCATGGACCGTCTTGAGGTCTTGGCGGATCGAGGCGGAGGCCTCCGCATCCTCCAGCGCCCCGTTGGTAAACCGGGGCCCACCCAGCAACGCGAAGCTGATTTGAGGCGTGACCTGGTGCGCCCAGCCAAGCAAGGGCACCACGGACTGGAGCGTGAGGTGGTTGTGAAAAGTGAGCCGGCGGACGAGGACGTCGAGGCGCCCGGCGTCTCGTTGCGTGAGCTGCCCGTTGATGCCCGGCTTGAGTGCTTGGGTGTCCGTCAAGAGCCCTGCCTGCGCGGTCCTGTTGAAGTCGTACGCGACTGTCGCTTCGGAAAGCTCGGTGAGCCGGTAGGCGACCGAGGAGCTGACCTTGAGGCTCTGCGTCCGGGCGAGCCCAGGATCGAACCCGGTCTCCGTTGTGAGGTCCTTGGGAGTCTCGGTATCCCAGTAGGTCGCGCCAGCCGACGCCGTCAGCCGCTTCGTCGCTAGAGCGTGAAACTGGAGCTCGCCCATCCGCCGCGCCCACCGGGCGATTCGCTCCGGGCGCGAGTCGAAGACCTCGGAGTCGAACATGCCGCGAGCGAGGAGCGTGAGCCTCTCGGAGCCGTAGCGGGCGGCAAGCTGTGGGGTCAGACGCGAGATGAGAGCCTCCGTGGGTCCGGCGTTCTGCGGCGAAAGGTCGTCGTCATAGACCTGGGCGACGGTCAGCGTAGGCGTGAGGTGGAACCCGTCTTGCGCCAGGGCTCGTTCGGGGATGAGGGGCCATGCGACCAGAAGCGCAAGGAGGAAGGCGCGGGGCAAGGTCCTCATTGTCGTGGCCAGCTTCCCAGCTACGCAAAAGCCACCGCGGAGCAGTCGACCTCCGTCGCCACGCTGCGCTGGAGAAGGTCGATGGAGAGGACCAGCCTGCCCTTGCCGGGCTTGAGCTGCACGAGGATTCCCTCCACGCCTGCGAGCGGCCCGCGGATGACCCGCACCCTTCTCCCCGCACGCAAATAGGGATGGGGAACCACCATTAGATCTGCGCTCTGCAGCCGCTCGATGGCGGCGATCTCGTGGTCGGGGATAGTCGCCGGCCGATCCCAGCGCCGTCCGAGGATGGCGACCAACCCCCGCGACTTGCGCACCTCGATGTAACCGTACTTGTCGAGCGCGTCGTGCAAGAAGAGATAGCCGGCAAACATCGGGATGCCGATCTGGTGCTGGCGACCGCCGCGTGTGGACCAGCTGGCGATCGTCGGGAGGAAGGGGTGAAACCCTTTCGCCGCGAGTTGGTCACAGACGAGCCGCTCACAGTGGCTGCGTGTCCACAGCGCATGCCACCTGGAGCCCGGGGTCGTCGCACTCCTGGCCTGAAGGCTCAATTGAGGATCGAGGAGCCCTGACGGGTCGGTGGTCAGCAAGGCGCTGCCCCTTTTGGTTCGTTTCCGAACCAATCTGCGGTCGCGCCCTGCAAGGCCCAGGGGCGCCCTACCTCGTCCTCAGCGGTCCAAACGACACGGGGAAGAGCATCTCGCGATCGCCATCGCTCCCACGCAATCCAGAACGGCTTCGATGCCTACTTCACGACGGCGACGGCGCTGATCGATGAGCTCTGCGGGACCACGGGCATGGCAGTAGCGCAGTTCTGTCGCCTGCTGGGCGCCTCCTTCGCTCCGCTGCTATCGTTGTTTGACTAAGTTCGCTTCGTCGGCTCGCAAACGGCTTGCCAGCGTACGTTGCGGTACGCCCGCCGCGCGCGAGCCTTCGATTTGCCAGGAAATTTTGATTCCCATTCCTGGTGAACGTAGGGAGTGGATACGGGTTTCCCCGTAAGAGCTACCGACTCCGGGCCCTCATCGGGCCCGATTTGTTACCGGAACCAGCGGCAGGATTCCGTAAGATCTACAAGTGCACCGTCGGCTCGCCTTCCACTCCTTCCGCCTGGAGCTCCGCCGCCGTTGGCCGGCCGCCTCGGCCTCCCCGAGGGGACTCGACGTCGTCCCGTGGATCAAGGAATGGGAGGACCGCCGGCTGCAGGGCGGCTTCGACGTTACGACTGGATCTGGCAAAGCTGGGCCTACGACCTTGTAGTCGGAGGCGGACTGGTATGCCCGACAAAGAGACCATCGACGGCAACCAGGCGCAAGGCAGCGCGGGAGACCGCGCAAGGGCGCCGGCGGCCGTCCGTCGCGCCGGCGGCGCCTCGGCCCCCGCAAGTTTCTCGCGCCAGACGAGTACGTAAGCCTCGGTATTGAAGCCTTTCGCGTCCGGCGCCACAAGGGCGACCGCGAGGATCTGCCCTCGCGCAAGGAGGACCCGATGCGCTGCGAAGAGATCATGAAGGGCGACGTGGAGTGCGTCGAGCCGACGGACCCGGTCCAGGCGGCCGCCCGGCGCATGCGCGATGCGAACGTCGGCTTCCTGCCGGTCTGCGATTCGAGCAGGAAGGTGCTCGGCGCGATCACCGACCGCGACATTGCGCTCCGGATGGTCGCGGAGGGCCGGCCGCCGACTACCGCCGTCGGCGAGGTGATGACCCGCGAAGTCGTCGCTTGCCGTCCCGGCGATGACATCAGCCGCGCGGAGCAGCTGATGGGGAAGCACCACAAGTCACGGATGATCTGCACCGACGAGGAGGGGCGGTTGGTCGGCGTGATCAGCCTCTCCGACATCGCGCAGGTCGAGGAAGCCTCGCGCGCGTCGCAGACGATGAAGCAGGTCAGCGAGCGCGAGGCCCGTCCGCATTAGGACGCCTCGCGTCCACTTGCGCCGAGGTCCAAGGTGCCCGCAGCTGCCCGCGGCGACCACCCAGTTCTGGTGGGTAGCGGACGCGACCGGCGCGGGGCTCGCCACGGCCGACGCGGCGCTCGCGGCCGTCCCGCGCAAGTAATAGCGGCTCGCGCCGACGATGCCGTCATCGTCGATGGCAGGGGAGGCGTCGAAAGGGTCAGGGCAGGACCCGGATGACCGGCTGCATGAGGTAGGTGCCGTTCCCCAGCTTGTGGATGGACTGGGCGGCATCGAAGTCCAGCTTGATCTCCAGCGTGCCGCCCTTGGGGACCGACTGGTTCACGTTGATCTTCAGCCCGCTGGTCGAGCCGCTGGGGACCTTCACGTCCGCGGTTGGAGTTCCGTCGTTGAACACGAGCTGCGCGTTCAGGAGGTGGAGTCGGACCTGCGAGATGTTGCCCGCCGGCACCTCGATCGGGAGCTCCTCGATCCCGCCGTCCGCGGCAGTCCGCGAGCAGAGCGGCGCGAACCGTCCCCCGGTCAGCGAGAGCAGGTCGATGGTCTTCGTGTCCGTGCACAGCACGATCCAGCCGCTGCCGTCGCTTCCATCCCCGGCGGCCCCGGCATCGGGCGCGCCGGCGCCGGGCAGCGAGGTGGACGCGTCGTCGTGAACGCGGATCTCGTCGAACGTGACGTTGACCTGGCTGACGTTGGCGAGGTCGCTCGGGGCATCGGTCAGCGAGATCTTCAGCTGGCCGGTGCTGGATCCGCCGCAGGCGGCGGCGAGCAGGGAAGCGAACAGGATCGTCGAGGGTGTGCGCATGATTGTCTCCGCAGGTGGGTCGGCCCGTGCCTGAGCAAGATCTCCGCCAACCGTCCTCCCTCGGAGAAAGCGGCGGTCGCGAGCCGCGGCTGTACCGGCTGGTACAGGCAGGTGTACCCTCCGGTCCGCTGCGCGCAGGCCGCCGGCAGTCGCGCCGCTGGAAATCGGTGAGGCACACATCTTGCTCGGTAGAGGCACACATCTTGCTCGGTAGGTCGCTCGTGGGATCCTTCTCTTCTCGATGGGCTGCCGTCCTGCTGCTGGCGGGCAGCTCCGCCGGCGCAGCCCGGGCCGAGGAGGCGCGCGCCGCCGTGCGCGCGGCCCTCGAGCAGGAAGCCACCGCGCCGTCCCGTCCTCCCGTCTTGCCGAGCCTCGCCGCCGAGCTCGCCGGAAAGCGCGGCGAGGCACTCCCCGCCAGACGACCCGACGCCGGCCGGGTGGCGGGGGAACAGGCGGAGGCGCGCGCGAACGATGCGGCGGCGGCTGCCCGGTCCGATGCTGCCCCCCGGGCAGCCCAGGGGACCGCGGCGAGCGCGGCGAAGAGCGCCAACGCCGACGCTCACGCGGCCGCGGAACAGGCGCGCGCCAACCCCGCCCGCAAGAAGCCGCACGGTCCGGGCAAGGTCCCCGCGGGTCCGCCGGCAGACTCCAGGTAGCCCTCGGTGAGGATCGCTGCGTTCCTCGCCGTCGTGTGCCTCGCGGCCGGCGCGCTCGCCGCCGGGGAGGATCATCTGCTCGCTGGAGCGCAGCTCTTCCGCGACCGGCGCTTCCAGGAGGCGTACGTCGAGTTCACGGTGGCCGCGCGGCTGGGCGCCGGCGGCGACGCAGCCTGGTACGCGGCCGCGACGCTCGTGAAGCTGGAGCGACCCGAGGACGCGCTGGAAGCCTTCGCCGCCGCCGAGCGCGCCGCTCCTTCCATCGCGGATCCGCTGCTCGACTACTACCGCGCGCTGGCGTGCTACGAGGCGCGGCTCTTCCTCTGCGCCGATCGGCTGCTGGAAAGCGTCGGCGATCGGACCGGGCCGCGCATCGGCGCGCAGGCGCGCAAGATGCGCGCGGACATCGCCGCTCTTCTCGCCACCGAGCCGTCGGCGGATTCGATCGACTGGTACCACGCGCACGGGGCCGCGGCGCGAAAGGAAGGCCGCCACTCGCTGGCGGCGCTCTATTACACGGAGGCAGCGGCGCTCTCCCGCCGCCGCCAGGATCGCCACCGCGAGGCCGAGGCGCGCGCCTCGCTCGCGGAGCTGCGCAAGGAGATCGCGCCGTGATCGCCTCCGTGGTCCTGGCGGTCGCGGCAGGCATCGATCCCTGCGCGCCGGTGGAGCCGGCGGAGAAGCGGGATACCGGGGCCGCCCAAGCCTACCTCGAGGTCGCGGAGCAGGAACAGCGCGGCGGCGCGCTCGATACCGCGGCGGCTGCGTACCGCAGCGCCCTGCGCGCCGATCCGCAGAACCCGAACGCCCGCGCGGCCCTCGCGGCGCTCTGCCGCCGCACCACTGCCGGCGAGCAGTTCGGCGAAGCCTTGCGCCGGATGGGGAGCGGCGACCGGCGCGGCGCGATCGCGCTCTTCGAGCGGATCCGCGCCGCGGGCCCGGACCCGGCCTCCGCGTTGCTGGAGGGGATCTGCCGGTACGAGCTGCAGGAGGATCAAGAGGCAGTGCCGCTCCTCCGCGAGGCGGAACGGGATCCGACGCTCGCGCCGTCCGCCCAGCTCTTCCTCGGGCTCGTCTCGCTGAGGCAGGGTGGAGGCGAGGAGGCGGCGAGAAGCTTCGAGGCGGCCGCCGCCAGAGACCCGGCCATCGCGCCCGCCGCCGCCAGCCTGCTCCGCCTCGCGCGGCGGGAGGGGCGAATCGTCTTCTCGCTGCTGGCCGGACCGTCGGCGGACTCGAACGTGGACCTCGCCCCCGACGGCTCGCCTACGGCCGGTGGAAGCGAGGATGCCGCGGGCACGGTGGCGGCGAGCTTGCTGGTACGTCCTTCCGGCGAGAGCGGACCGTTCGCGCGCGCCAGCGGCAGCTACCGCAAGCTCATGCGGTTCACGCAGTTCGATCTCGGCGCCGCGGAAGCGGCGGCGGGGTGGCAGCTCGGACGCGAGCCGCGGCACGCGTCCGCCGAGTACGCGTACGACTTCCTCGGCCTCGGCGGCGACGGCTACCTTTCCGCGCACCGGGTGCTCGTGGAGGGACGCTGGACGTTCCGTCACCTCTCGCTCGCCGGGAGCTACGCCGCCCGGTTCGAGTCCTTCCTGACCGGCGCCGCGGCGCCCTACTCGGGGACGCGGCACCTCGCCGAGCTGTCGGGAGAGTGGAGGTTCGCGGGCGGCTCCGCGGTCGGGCTCGCGTACGGGGCCGTGCGCGACCTGACCGACGACGCGACCCTCACCTATCTGGAGCACGGGCCGCGCGCCTACGCGCGGTTTTCCGCGGGCCAGAACCTGCGGTTCGCCTTCGACGCGGGCGTCTCGCGCAGGAAATACGATGCGCTGGATCCGGCCTTCGCCGCCACCCGCGCGGACACGTATCTCGACGGCGCGGCCGCCGCAGAGCTGGACTTCACCGATCGCTGGACCGGCCGCTTCTGGGGGGCGTGGCGCAGGTCGTTTTCCAACGTGCCCGACTTCGCGTACACCGAGCTTTCCGGAGGCGTCACCCTGACGTTCGTCGTGGGGCTTCTGTGAGCAGACGGTCCGCGCTGGTCCCCATCGCCGCCGCGGCGCTGGGGCTTGTGGGCTCGCTCGCCGCGACGGCCTTCCTTCACGCCTCCGCGGCCCGGGCCCTCGACCAGGTGCTCGACGAGCGCCTTCGAGGCGCGGGAGAGGCGGCCGCCGGGCTCCTGCAAGGCGCGGCGCCGTCCGCGGGGCAGCTCCAGCGCTTGATGCAGGCGAACCAGCTCGAGGGCGCCTTCCTCCTCGATCGGGACCTGACCGTGCTCGCCGACGCGACCGGTCCTGCTGGCCGCAGGGTCGACCTGTTGCGCATCGATCCAGCCCGGGTCCGCCTCGCGTTCGACGGCGAATCCGGGATCGGCGCCGGCTTCGCGCTGGGCGAGCAGGGCGTGGCCACCGGCTACTTCCCCGTCCGCGGCCCCGACGGCACGGTGCGCTCCGTGCTGGCCCTCGAGGCCGGTCAGGCGTTCGCCGGAGCGCGGCGAGGGTTGCGATCCGCGCTCGCGCTGGGAGGGGGGCTCGCTGCTGCCGGCGCCGTGGCGCTCGCGCTGGTCGCCTGGCGGTGGACGCAGGCCGAGCGGGCGCGCACGGAGACCGCCGAGCGCGCGGCACGAGGCGAGGCCATGTCCCGCATGGCCGCCATGGCGGCGCACGAGATCCGGAATCCGCTCGGGGTGATCCGCGGCACGATCGATCTGCTGCGCGAGCGGTCCGGCGCCGCGCTGGGGGAGCGCGGCGCGTCCGACCTGCAGGACGTGCTCGGAGAGGTGGAGCGTCTGCGCCGGCTGACGGAGGACTTCCTCGACGTCGCCAGCGACCGCCCCATCGTCCGGGCGCGGCTGGACCTCCGTGACGTGCTCGAGGACGCCGCCCGGGGCGCGGAGGCGTCGTTCCCGCCGGTCCGGGTGCGCCGCTCGTTCGGAGAGCTGCCGCCCGTCGAGGGCGACGGCGGCAGGCTGCGGCAGGTATTCGCCAACCTGCTCTCCAATGCCGCCCAGGCGCAGCGGGAGGGCGAGATCGAGCTGATTGCCGCGGCCGTGGACGGCGAGGTGCGCATCGTCGTGCACGACTCCGGACCGGGCGTCCGGCCGGACATCCGTCCGCGGCTGTTCGAGCCGTTCGTGAGCGGCAGGCCGGGGGGCACCGGGCTGGGGCTCGCCCTTTCCCGCCGCTTCGTCGAGCGGCACGGTGGCATGCTCGAGCTGGTCCGCGACGGGCGGCCGGGCGCCACGTTCGAAGTCCGGCTCCCCGTCGCCTCTTGAAGGAAGGCCATGGCCCGCATCCTGGTGGTCGACGACGAGCCGAAGCTCGGCAAGGTCGTCTCCGAGGCGTTGGCGCTGGACGGTCACGCGGTGACGCGGGCCGGCGGCGGTCCCGCGGCGCTGGTCGAGCTGCAGAAGGACCCGTTCGAGATCGTGGTCACCGACCTGCGCATGCCGGACGTGGATGGGCTCGGCGTGTTGCAGGCGGCGCGCGCGCGGGTCCCGCCGGCCGAGGTGATCCTCATGACCGCCCACGCGTCCGCCGAGAGCGCCGTCGCGGCGATGAAGGCGGGCGCGGCCGACTACCTCATCAAGCCGTTCGCCGTCGACGAGCTGCGCTTGCGCGTCCAGCGGCTCGTGGACCAGCGCGCCGCGCAGCGGAAGGCGGACCGGCTGGTGGAGAGCCTGACGCCCGGCCTGGTGGCAGAGAGCGCCGCGATGAAGGAAGTGCTCTCCGCGGCGCGGCAGGTCGCCTCGACCGACGCCAGCGTCTTGCTGCTCGGCGAAAGCGGGACGGGGAAGAACCAGCTGGCGCGGCTCGTCCATTATTCCAGCAAGCGCGCTGCGGCCCCCCTCGTGGAAGTGCACTGCGCGGCCCTTCCCGAGGCTCTCTTGGAGTCCGAGCTGTTCGGGCACGAGAAGGGCGCATTCACGGGAGCGCACGAGCGCAAGATCGGCCACCTCGCCGCCGCAGATACGGGCACGCTGTTCCTCGACGAGATCGGCGAGGTGACGCCGTCCACCCAGGTCAAGCTGCTCCGGTTTCTCCAGGAGCGTGAGTTCGTGCCGGTGGGATCGACGCGGACGCGCAAGGTGGACGTGCGCGTGGTGGCGGCGACCAACCGCGATCTCGAGGCCGCGGTGAAGGCCGGCACCTTCCGCGAGGACTTCTACTACCGGCTCAACGTGTTCGCGATCCACGTACCGCCGCTGCGGGACCGCCGCGAGGACATCCTGCCGCTCGCCGAGCGTTTCCTGGCCTCGCGGGGCGTGCCGGGCTCCAAGGTGTCCACGGCGGCGCGCGAGCGGCTGCACGAGCATGCCTGGCCGGGGAACGTCCGCGAGCTGGAGAACGCGCTGGAGCGCGCCTTGATCCTCGCCGGCGACGAGGAGATGGGCGCCGAACATCTCGGCAGGCTGGGACGTGCGCCGGGGCAGGTCGAGGCGGGAGGCCTGCGCGCGGCGGACCTCCTGCGGGAGGGCTTCAACCTGGACGAGTTCGAGCGGGAAACGAGGGCCGGCGGCGCCTCGCGGCGCGCGCCGACCCGAAGACCGCCACTCCGGGCTAGCGGCCGCGGCTCGGCGGCGTCCCCGCGGGAGTGCCCGCCGAGGCGGCGCGAGCCATGCCCGCCGCCGCGCGGCTGTCGGCGTTGACGCTCCGCGCCGCGCTCGCCGCCGCACCCTGCGCGGATCGGCTGGCGCCCTCGTCGCCCGCCTGGTCGTCAGCGTGCTGGCCCGCGCGGCTGTGGGCTGCGCGCTCCTTCGCGCCCTTCAGACCGAACGCGATGTTCGACAAGGCGTTCTGCGCGTGGTCCGACGCGGTGCTCGGCAGCGTCGGCGGCGTCGCCTTCACGGCCGGCTCGCCCGCGTCGTCGCTCAGCGCCGCGTGAGCGGCCGCCTTCGCGTTGGCCTTCTCCGGGAGCGTGCCCGCCGCAAAGGCAGGGGCGGCAGCGAGCAGGCCCGTCATCAGCAACAGCGAGTTCCGCTTCATGCATGCCTCCTTTTGCCGCACCGATGCGGCGTCGCCTGAGAGAGCAAGCTGCGTGCCGAGAGAAAACCCTTCGAACCGCGGTCTTGCGCGCGTGCAGGTGCACCGGCACGTGCGCTCGCCGCGTACGCCTCGGTACGGTCGGCCGCCCCTACATGCGCCGCAGCAGGCGCAGCGTTCCTCACGTCCCTTGCGGTATCGGATCTCCGAGGCGTATAGGGGTCGCCTTACCGAATCAGCAGGGGGAATTCCATGACGAGCGCGCGCATCGCACCCAAGGTGCTGGGTCCGCTTTGCATCGCTTTCTGCTCGGTGCTGCTCGCGCCGGCGCGGGCGGCTGCCGCCCGGCCCACGGTGGTCCAGCAGGTGAAGAACGACGTCTCGTTTCCGCTGCGAGACATGGCCGCCGCCGCGCAGGTGAGCAATGGCGCGCAGCAGGAGCAGGCGCCCGTGGCGTTGCCCACGGGCGCCCTGGTGACCAGCGCGCAACCGGATCCCGTGGCTGGGCCGCTCACCTCGGCGCTTGCGGGCGTGCGCACGGGCCTCAACTTCGACGGCCAGAGCGCGAACGACACGCGCAACCTGCTCGGGGTGGCCTTCGTCCCGCCCGACACCAACGGCGCGGTGGGCGCGACGCAGTTCGTGCAGATCGTCAACGTGACCATCGCCGTCTATGACAAGGGCACGGGAGCGCTCGTGCTCGGTCCGGCGCTCATCAGCAGCGTCTGGAGGGGCTTCGGCGGGCCTTGCGAGAACGGGGACGGCGGCGATCCCATCGTGCTCTACGATCAGCTCGCCGGGCGATGGCTGGTGAGCCAGTTCCAGTTCAACAGCACTTTCACCAGCGACCAGGAATGCGTGGCCATCTCCACCAGCTCGGACGCGACGGGCAGCTACAACCGGTACGAGTTCGACTTCGGCGATCAGTTCCCCGACTACCCGAAGTTCGGAGTGTGGCCGGACGCCTACTACATGTCGTCGAACACCTTCGTGCCGTTCGGAGGCACCTTCAGCTTCGCGGGAGCGCAGGCCTGCGCCTTCGAGCGCGCCGCCATGCTGGTCGGCGCTCCGGCCCGGGCGATCTGCTTCCAGAATCCGACCGCGGCCAGCCTGCTGCCCTCCGATCTCGACGGAAGCGCGTTGCCGCCAGCGGGTCAGCCCAATTTCTTCATGGACATCGCCGACTCGAGCCATCTCGAGATGTTCCAGTTCCACGTCGACTTCGGCAATCCCGCCAGCTCCACGTTCACCGGGCCTGTGGCCGTCGCGGTGGCGCCGTTCAGCCAGATCTGCGCGCGTGCCATCAACCTCGCCTGCATCCCGGAGCCCCCGCCTGGGGAGAGGGTCGACGGGCTCGGCGACCGCCTGATGTTCCGCCTGGCGTATCGCAACCTCGGCGATCACGAATCGCTGGTCGTCAACCACACCATCAAGGGCGGCGCGCTGGCCGGGGTTCGCTGGTACGAGATCCGCAATCCCAGGGCGCCGTTCGTGTTCCAGCAAGGCACCGTGGTGGACCCGGACGTGAATTTCTGGATGGGCAGCATCGCCATGGACAAGGCCGGCAACGTGGCGCTCGGCTTCAGCGCCTCGGGCCAGAAGCTGAACCCGAGCGTCTTCGTGGTGGGCCGCGCGCCGGGCGATGCCCTCGGGACGATGTCCGGACCGCTCGTCCTCGTCGCCGGAGGCGGCGTCCAGCAGCAGTCCTTCAATCGCTGGGGCGACTACAGCAGCATGGCCGTCGATCCGAGCGACGATTGCACGTTCTGGTACACCCAGGAGTATTACAAGACGACCGGCAGCTTCGCCTGGACGACCCGGATCGGTTCGTTCAAGTTCGACTCCTGCACAGCGCGGCTCCGCGGAAGATGAGCGCGGGGCCGCGCCGCGCGGTCAGTGCTGGTACCAGACCTCCGCGCGAGCGGCGCCGGTGTTGACGTCCGCGCCCCCCAGGATCAGGACGTGGGGATTGCCGGCCGCATCGACGAAGTAGGCGCTCGAGTGGTTGAAGAAATTGTACCCGTTCTACGAGGGGCAGATTCCGGCGGAAGCTGCGCGCGACCACGCTTCAGCGCAGGCCCCGGAGTGGGTCAGGGGGGCTCGACTCGTCTCATCGCGTCATCCACCGCCGGATAAACTTGACTTAAGAGTATGATTTAGTTAGGCCACCCTCGGGCCCGCAGAGGGCCCGGCCGGGGGCAGACGATGAGGCTCACAGCGCAGGAAGAATACGGGCTTCGGTGCCTGCTCCAGGTCGCGAGGCAGGCAGACGCAGCCACGACCACGCCCGAGATCGCCGAGCGGGAAGGGCTGAGCAGTGCCCACGTGCACAAGCTGATGCGCCTCCTGCGGCGCGGGAGCCTGGTGAAGAGCGTCCGCGGCCGGAAGGGCGGCTACCAACTCGCCCGGCCGGCTGAGGAGATCAACGTCGGCGCGGTGCTCGCCTCCCTGGGGGACACTCTCTACTCGACCGAGTTCTGCGGCCAGCACAGAGGCGTCGAGCGCACCTGCGTGCGCAACGACGACTGCTCCATCCGGTCGCTCTGGATCGCGGTCGATCGGGCCGTGCAGCGCGCCCTGCAGAGCACCAAGCTCAGCGACCTGCTCCGCAGCGAGCCGGAGATGGACGTCTGGATGCGATCCCAACCCGAGACCTTCCCCTTGAGGACGTTATCGTGAGCACCTCCGCGAAGACTCTCCAGGACCTGACCAACCGGCAGTACAAGTACGGGTTCGTCACCGACATCGAGGCGGACGCCGTCCCGCGCGGTCTGGACGAAGACGTCATCCGGCTCATCTCCGCGAAGAAGAACGAGCCGGAGTTCATGCTCGAGTGGCGCCTCAAGGCGTACCGCCACTGGCTCACCATGAAGGAGCCGCGCTGGCAGAACGTGCGCTACCCGCCCATCGACTACCAGGACATCGTCTACTACTCGGCGCCCAAGCCGAAGGGGGAGGGACCGAAGAGCCTCGACGAAGTCGATCCCGAGCTGCTCAAGGCCTTCGGCAAGCTCGGCATCCCGCTCGAGGAGCAGAAGCGGCTCTCCGGGGTCGCGGTGGACGCCGTCTTCGACAGCGTCTCGGTGGCCACCACCTTCAAGGCGAAGCTGGCCGAGGCGGGCGTCATCTTCTGCTCGTTCTCCGAGGCGGTGCAGAAGCATCCGGAGCTGGTCAAGAAGTACCTCGGGTCGGTGGTCCCCTATTCGGACAACTTCTTCGCCACGCTCAACTCCGCGGTCTTCAGCGACGGCTCCTTCGTCTACGTCCCCAAGGGCGTGCGCTGTCCGATGGAGCTGTCGACCTACTTCCGCATCAACGCGGAGAACACCGGCCAGTTCGAGCGCACGCTGATCGTCGCCGAGGAGGGCAGCTACGTCAGCTACCTCGAGGGCTGCACCGCGCCGATGCGCGACAAGAACCAGCTCCACGCCGCGGTGGTCGAGCTGGTCGCGGAGGGCAACGCGCAGATCAAGTACTCGACGGTGCAGAACTGGTACCCGGGCGACGCGCAGGGCAGGGGCGGCATCTACAACTTCGTGACCAAGCGCGGCGCGGCCAGGGGCAGGGCGTCCAAGATCTCCTGGACCCAGGTGGAGACCGGGTCGGCGATCACCTGGAAGTACCCCAGCGTCATCCTGCAGGGCGACGATTCGGTCGGCGAGTTCCACTCGGTGGCGCTGACCAACAACTACCAGCAGGCCGATACCGGCACGAAGATGATCCACATCGGCAAGAACACCCGCAGCACCATCCTCTCGAAGGGGATCTCCGCCGGCCACGGGCAGAACACCTACCGGGGCCTGGTCAAGATCCAGAAGGGCGCGACCGGCTCGCGCAACTACACGCAGTGCGACTCGCTCCTGCTCGGCAACCGCTCCGGCGCCCACACCATGCCGTACATCGAGGTGAAGAACACCTCCTCGCAGGTCGAGCACGAGGCATCCACCTCGAAGATCGGCGAGGACCAGCTCTTCTACTGCACGCAGCGGGGCATCTCCGCGGAGGAGGCGGTCTCGATGATCGTGAACGGCTTCTGCCGCGAGGTGTTCAAGGAGCTGCCGATGGAGTTCGCCGTCGAGGCGCAGAAGCTCCTCAGCGTGAGCCTGGAAGGGAGCATCGGATGACGCGGACGGAGCCCATGCTGCGCGTGAAGGACCTGCACGCCAACGTCGGCGGCAAGGAGATCCTCCGCGGCATCGATCTCGAGGTCGGGCCGGGCGAGGTGCACGCCATCATGGGCCCCAACGGGTCGGGCAAGAGCACCTTCGCGCAGGTCCTCGCCGGGCACGAGACGTTCGAGGTGACCAAGGGCGAGGTCCTCTACCAAGGCAAGGACCTGCTCGCGCTCTCGCCCGAGGAGCGCGCCGTGGCCGGCATCTTCATGGCCTTCCAGTACCCGGTGGAGATCCCCGGTGTCGGCAACCTCTATTTCCTGCGGACCGCGCTCAACGCGCTCCGCAAGCGGCGCGGCGAGGAGGAGCTGGACGCGATGGATTTCCTCGCGCTCGCCAAGGAGAAGATGAAGCTGGTCGCCATGGACCAGAGCTTCACCGGCCGCTCGGTCAACGAGGGCTTCTCCGGCGGGGAGAAGAAGCGCAACGAGATCTTCCAGATGGCGGTGCTCGATCCCAGGCTCGCCATCCTCGACGAGACCGACTCGGGCCTGGACATCGACGCGCTCCGGACGGTCGCGAGCGGCGTCAACAGTCTGCGGAGCAAGGACCGCGCGATGATCGTCATCACCCACTACCAGAGGCTCCTCGAGTACATCGTGCCGGACCGCGTGCACGTGATGGGCAACGGACGCATCGTGAGATCTGGCGGCCGGGAGCTCGCCCTGGAGCTGGAGCAGAAGGGTTACGCGCAGGTCGAGACGCGGCGGGAAGCGGCGCCATGACGGAGCTCGCTCAGAGCCTGCGCGACAGGTTCGCGCTGGTCGAGGATGGGCCGATCCGGCTGCTCCGCGAGGCGGCGTTTGCCCGCTTCGCCAAGCTGGGCCTTCCCACCACGCAGGACGAGGAGTGGAAGTACACGAGCCTTGCGCCGGTCGCCCAGCTGCGATTCGCGCCCGCCGGGGAGGCGACGGTTCACGAGATCGACCGTTGGACCCTCGGGGATGGCGCCGCCCGGTTGGTGTTCGTCAATGGCCGATACCGGCCGGATCTGTCCTCGCGCGCCCCGGACGGGGCCTTCATCGGCAGCCTCAGGACCGCGCTCGCCGAGCGGCCCGAGCTGGTCCTACGAGAAGTCGCCCGCCACGCTGATTGGCAGCGCGACGCCCTGACCGCGCTCAACACCGCGTTCATCGAGGACGGCGCCTTCATCCATCTCCCCGCCGGAGCGGTGCTGCAGGCGCCGATCCATTTGCTGTTCGTCTCGACCGCGCCCGGAAAGCCCACGCTCTCCCAGCCGCGCAACCTGATCGTCGCCGGCGCGAACAGCCAGGCCACCGTGGTCGAGACCTACGCCGGCCTCGCCGACGAGGTCTACTTCACCAACGCCGTCACCGAGGTGGTGCTGGGCGAGAACGCCCGCCTCGATCACTACAAGCTGCAAGAGGAGAGCGCGCGCGCCTTCCACATCGCGCTGACGCAGGTCCACCACGGCCGCGACAGCCGCTTCACCTCGCATGCGGTCGCCCTCGGCGCCGCGCTGGCGCGGAACGAGGTGCGGGCCCTCTTCGCCTCCGAGGGGAGCGAGTGCACGCTGAACGGCCTCTACATGGCCACCGGCAAGCAGCACCTCGACAACCGCACGCTGATCGATCACAAGAGTCCGCGCTGCACCAGCCGCGAGCTGTACAAGGGCGTACTCGACGGCCAGTCGCGGGGCGTGTTCAGCGGGCGGGTCCTGGTGCGGCAGGACGCGCAGAAGACCGACGCCAGCCAGACCAACAAGAACCTGCTCCTCTCCGACGACGCGGTGGTGGACACCAAGCCGCAGCTGGAGATCTTCGCCGACGATGTGAAGTGCGCGCACGGCGCCGCGGTCGGCCAGCTCGACGACAATGCGCTCTTCTACCTGCGGTCCCGTGGCATCGGCCAGGAGGCGGCGCGAAGCCTGCTCACCTATGCCTTCGCCAGCGAGATGGTGAACCTGGTCCCGCTCGGGCCGCTCCGGGCGCGCGTCCGGGATCTGGTGACCTCGAAGCTGCCTGCGTTCGAGAAGCTGAAGGAGGCAGCATGAGGTTGGTGCGCGAGGGCGAGGCGCCGGGGAGCCTGGATGTCGAGAGCGTGAGGGCGGACTTCCCCATCCTCCAGCAGGAGGTCCACGGCAAGCCGCTGGTCTACCTCGACAGCGCGGCGACCAGCCAGAAGCCACGCGGGGTGATCGACGCGATCGCCCGCTACTACCTGGACGACAACGCCAACGTGCACCGCGGAGTGCACCTGCTCTCCGAGCGCGCCACCCGGGCGTACGAAGCGGCCCGCGAGAAGGTGCAGCGCTTCGTCAATGCGGCGCACGCCCAGGAGATCGTCTTCGTCCGCGGCACGACCGAGGCGATAAATCTAATCGCGCAGACCTACGGCCGGACGCGCGTCCGAGCCGGAGACGAGATCGTCATCACGGTGATGGAGCACCACTCCAACATCGTGCCCTGGCAGATGCTCTGCGAGGAGAAGGGCGCGATGTTGCGCGTGGCGCCGATGGATGACGACGGCACGCTGCGCGTCGACGAGTTGGAACGCCTGATCGGGCCGCGCACGAAGCTGGTCGCCCTGGGGCACGTCTCCAATGCTCTCGGCACCATCCACCCCGTCCACCGGATCATCGAGATGGCGCACCGGAAGAAGGTGCCGGTGCTCCTCGACGGCGCACAGGCGGTGCCGCACCTCGCGATCGACGTGCAGTCACTGGGCTGCGATTTCTACGCCTTCTCGGGCCACAAGCTGTTCGGCCCCACCGGCATCGGCGTCCTCTACGGCCGCTCCGAGCTGCTCGAGGAGGTGCCTCCCTGGCAGGGCGGCGGCGACATGATCAGCTCCGTCAGCTTCGAGAAGACCACCTACAACAAGCTTCCGTACAAGTTCGAGGCGGGCACGCCGGACATCGCGGGGGCCGTCGGGCTCGGCGCCGCCATCGACTACGTGAGCGATCTGGGCCTGGACGCGATCGCGGCGTACGAGCACGACCTGCTCTCCTACGCCACCGACGCGCTGCGGAAGGTCCCCGGGCTGCGGCTCATCGGCACCGCGGAGGAGAAGGCCAGCGTCCTCTCCTTCCTCCTCGGCGAGGTGCACCCGCACGACATCGGCACCGTGCTCGACCGGGAAGGGATCGCCATCCGCACCGGCCATCACTGCGCGCAGCCCCTGATGCGGCGCCTGGGTATCGCCGCCACCGCCCGCGCCTCGTTCGCCTTCTACAACCGCCGCGAGGACGTCGACGCGCTGGTTGCCGGCCTGCACAAGGTCCGGGAGGTGTTCGCGTGAAGTCGGAGCTGCGGGACCTCTACCAGGAGGTCGTCATCGACCACAGCAAGAAGCCCCGCAACTTCCGCAAGCCGGAAGGGGCCAACCGGAGCGCCGAGGGGATGAACCCGCTCTGCGGCGACGAGATCACCGTCTACCTGAAGCTCGCGGGCGACGTGATCGAGGACATCGGCTTCCAGGGCGCCGGCTGCGCCATCTCCAAGGCCTCCGCCTCGCTGATGACGGCCGCGCTGAAGAACAAGACCAAGGCGGAAGCGGAGGCGCTCTTCCAGCGGGTCCACTCGATGGTCAGCGAGGGGCCGAAGAGCAAGGTGGACCCGGAAGAGCTGGGCAAGCTCGCCGTGCTCTCGGGCGTGTGGGAGTTCCCGGCGCGCGTGAAGTGCGCCACGCTGGCCTGGCACACGCTGCGCTCGGCGCTGGAAGGAAGCGCCGCGCCGGTCTCCACTGAGTAGAGGCTTTTCAAGATGCCGAGCAAGCTCCCGGTCGTGGAAGTCGTCGAGACGCCCCCGGCGGGGGAGGGGCTCATCGTCCTGAAGCGCGACTGCGACGCGACCCAGATCCCGAGCGGCTCCAAGGTGGTGCTGCCCGCCGGGACGGGCGTGACGATCACGCAGTCGCTGGGCGGCCAGTTCACCGTGACGACGGAGGAGGGGGGCCTGTACCGCATTGCCAGCGAGGACGCCGGCGCGCTGGGCGAGCGCCCTGCAGCGGCCGCCGCGCCGGCGCCGGCGACCGAAGGCCCGTTCGAGGAGGAGCGGGTCTGGGAGCAGCTCAGGACGGTGTTCGACCCGGAGATCCCCGTCAACCTCGTCGACCTGGGCCTCATCTATCGTTGCGAAGCCGTACCGCTGCCAGAGGGCGGCCAGCGCGTCGAGATCGACATGTCCATGACCGCGCCCGGATGCGGCATGGGCGACGTGCTCAAGGAGGACGTCCGGCGCAAGGTCCAGAGCGTCCCCGGCGTGAAGGAAGTGCAGGTCGAGGTCGTCTGGGACCCGCCCTGGGACGCGAGCCGCATGTCGGACGCGGCCCGGCTGCAGCTCGGCTGGATGTGACCTCGGCGACTTGATCTCTCCCCCGCCCGCGCGTAACTGAACCATGGCGCAGCAGCAGGTGCGGCGCTGGGCGAAGGACGCACTCGGGACCGTCCTGCTCTTCGTCGCGTACTTCATCACGGCGCGGCTCGGGCTGCTGATGGACGCCGTGGCGGGGTTCGCCACGCTGGTCTGGCCGCCCACCGGCATCGCGCTCGCGGCGCTGTTCCTGTTCGGGACCCGGCTGTGGCCTGGCGTGCTGGCCGGCGCCGTGTGCGTGAACCTGGTCGCAGGCGCCACGCTGCCGGAAGCGCTGGCGATCGGGACCGGGAACACGTTGGAGGCCCTGACGGGGTCGTGGCTGCTGCGGCGCGTCGCCCGCTTCGACCCGCGGCTGGACCGGATCCACGACGTGATCTCGTTCGTCCTGCTCGGGGCGATCTGCAGCACGGCCGTCAGCGCAGCCGTCGGAGTCGCCAGCCTGCTCCTCGGCGGCACGATCGCGCCGCCGCTGTCCTGGCTTGCCTTCCGTGCGTGGTGGTTGGGCGACATGCTGGGCGATCTGGTCATCGCGCCCCTGCTCTTCGTCTGGATTTCGCGGCCGCCGCCGGCGCGGCGCCGTTTCGCGGCGGCCGAGGCGCTCGTGCTCGCCGCTCTGCTGGTCGGCTTCAGCCTGCTCGTCTTCGGCAGCGCGCCAGCGGGAGGTGGCCTGCTGCGGCAGTCGTACGTGATCTTTCCGCTCCTCCTCTGGGCCGCTCTGCGGTTCGCGCAGTACGGCGCCGTGAACGGCACCTTCCTCGTGTCCGCCATCGCCGTTGCGGGCACGGCGATCGGTCTCGGCCCCTTCGTGCGGGGGACGCTCGCGGAGAGCCTGCTCTATCTGCAGACCTTCCTCGGCGTGGCAGCAGTGACGGCACTGACGGTCGCGGCCGCCATCGCGGAGCGGAGCCGCGCGGTGGACGCCCGCGACGAGTTCCTCGCCATGGCCTCGCACGAGCTGCGCACTCCACTGACCGCGCTCCTCGTGCACATCCAGGCCGAGCTGCGTAGCCTGCGCCGGAACGGTCCGGTCCGGGAACGCGACGAAGCGCTGCGCCAGGCCGAGTCGACGCAGCGGATGGCGTTGCGGCTCTCCAAACTGATCGGGGAGCTGCTGGAGGTCTCGCGTATCGCGGGGGGCGGCATCCAGCCGGACCGCGAGGACGTCGATCTGGCGGCGCTCGTGCAGGAGAGCCTGGCGCGCCAGGAGGAGCAACTCCAGCATGCGCGCTGCGCGGTGCACCTCGAGGTGGAGGGCGCGGTGCGCGGGAACTGGGACCGCGGACGGCTCGACCAGGTCATCGACAACCTGATCGGCAATGCGGCCAAGTATGGTGCCGGAAAGCCGATCGAGGTCCGGTTGCAGGGCCGGGCGGAGGATGTGCTGCTCGAGGTACGCGACCACGGGATCGGAATCGACCCCGCCGACCATGCGCGCGTCTTCGAGCGCTTCGAGCGCGCGGTCTCGCGGAAGCAGTTCGGCGGATTCGGCCTGGGGCTGTGGATCAGCCGCAAGATCGTCGAGGCGCATGGAGGCAGCATCTCGCTGATCAGCGAGCCGGGGGGCGGGTGCACGTTCTCCGTCGAGCTGCCGCGCTCGGCCTCGACGAGCTGACGCTGCAGGCCGCGGCCCTGAGGGCGCCGCAGGAGCGAGTTGCCGTCGTGCTACAGTTCGTGGTCACTCCACCTCGCACGCCAACCGGGGGATGCTCATGACACTTTCGAAGATTTCGGTTGCCGCAGGATGCATTGCCTTGACCGCCGCTCTCGGCGCCCGGGCAGACGAGCCGGCGCAGAAAGCCAAGGCCACGTCCGCCGCAGCCATGGACGAGAAGGCGATCATGGAGAAGTACATGAAGGCGGCCACGCCCGGCCCCGAGCACGAGAAGATGGGCAAGATGGCGGGGAAGTGGAAGCTGGCGGTGACCATGTGGATGGCGCCGGGCGGCCCGCCGCAGAAGAGCGAGGGGACCGCGGAGTTCAAGCCCATCCTGGGCGGGCGCTACCTCCAGCAGGAGGTCCGCGGCGACATGAACGGCCAGCCCTTCCAGGGCATGGGCGTCGAGGGTTACGACAACGTGACCAAGGAGCGCTTCGGAACCTGGGTCGACAGCATGTCGACCGGACCGATGGTCATGAAGGGCAAGTGCGCTGCCGATGCGAAGAAGTGCACGCTGAAGGGGAAGGTGTCGGACGCGATCGCGGGCAAGGAAGTGCCGGTGAGTCAGACGGTCACCTTGAACGACGACAACAGCTTCACGTTCGAGATGCAGGGGCCGGGTCCGGACGGGAAGATGTTCAAGACGTTGGAGATCCTCTACACGCGTCAGTAGGCGCCGGCGCGCCTCGCAGGGCGGGCTCGAGGCACCCGGATCGGCCGGGCGCCTCGGTGATGGCGACGAGGGATGGCGCCCTGACTGCTCCTTCCTTTGGGCCGGTGCATCCTATTGCAACCCAGGAGGCAAAGATGGAACGTCGAGCCGATCACCCGATCACAATCGAGCCCAACCGGAAGCGCGTGCGCGTTCTTTTCGACGGACGCGTGGTCGCCGACACCACCCGCGCGCTCACGCTCAAGGAGGCGAGCCTTCCTCCAGTCCAGTACATCCCGCGCGAAGACGCCGACATGTCGCTGCTGGAGCGGACCGCGCACAAGACCCACTGTCCCTACAAGAGCGATGCCGCGTACTACACCATCCGCGCGGGCGGGCGCGCTGCCGAGAACGCGGTCTGGACGTATGAGAATCCTTATCCGGCCGTCGCGGCGATCAAGGGACATCTCGCGTTCTACCCGGACCGCGTGGATCGCATCGAGGAGCTCTCCGTCTGAGCGGCGGCACGCTCGGGCGGTCCACGTGCCTGCAGTGGGCGGGTCGGGCGGCCTGCTGCTGCGGGCCGGCACGCACTTCTCTGCGGGGACGGTGTTCCTTAAGTTTTCCCGTCCAGAGGAGGTAAAAGCGATGATGAAGACGCTTCTTATCGGAGTAGCGGCGGCAGGGTTGGTAGGCGTGACGACGGCGGCGGCGCAGAGCTCGTCGAGCCAGACAGGGACGACGGCGACCGCGAGCGCCGGCAACGAGCTCTCCGGCGAGGTGAAGAAGGTCGACAAGGACAAGCAGTCGGTGAAGATCTCGTCCCCGACCGGCGGCGAGCAGGAGCTGAAGGTCGCCTCGGGCGCGACGATCACGCGCGACGGCACCCAGGCTAGCCTGGATCAGCTCAAAGAGGGCGACCAGGTGCGCGCGAGCTTCGACCCGAGCTCCAAGCAGGCGACGAAGCTGGAGGTCCAGTCGAAGGACATGAAGGACAAGCAAGGCAGCAGCAAGACCGACGGCAAGAGCGACAGCCAGTCCAAGAGCGACAGCAAGAAATACTAGGACGGCGCGTCCTCTCGTCGAAGGACGGCGCCCTCGCCGCGTCCGAGGCGTCCGACAGGCCGGGCGCCTCGGCACGGCGAAGGCCTACCCGGGTCCGTGCTCCTCGTGACTGTACCGATCAGCGGCGGAAAGAGAGCGGATCGACCCGCAGCCGCCGCAACCAACGCTGCACCTGAGTGCGCGGCTTGCCCATCGCGCGCGCGACCGCGGTGACGTTGCCGTGATGCTGGTCCAGGAGCGCGACCAGCTGGTCGTGCCGGCGGCGCTCCTCTTCTCTCTTCGAGAGCCGTGGAGGAGCGGGCGCCCTTACAGGCGTGCCTTCCGGCGCATTGCGGACGCTGGACGGCAGGTGCTCGAGCTCGACCACGCCTTCGCCCGCAAGCACGATGGCTCCGGAAAGGCACTTCTCCAGCTCGCGAACATTCAGCGGCCAGCGATGCAGCAGCAGTGCGCGCGCCGCGTCGAGCGTGAACGTCACGTGGCTCGCCGCGTCGCCCGCGAGCTTGCGCAGGAGCGCTGCGATGAGGAGCCCCAGGTCCTCGCGCCGTTCCCGCAGCGGCGGTAGCGAGAAACTGAACCCCGAGAGGCGGGCGAGCAGATCGGCGCGGAAGCGCTCCTCGGCGGCGAGCGCGTCCAGGTCGCGGTGAGTGGAGGCGACCACCCGGAGGTCCACCTTGAGGGGATGCGTGGCGCCGACCGATAGCACTTCCTCCTCCTGGAGCACGCGCAGGAGCGCTGCCTGCGCGGAGAGAGGAAGATCGCCGATCTCGTCGAGCAGCAGCGTGCCTTGGTCGCTGCTGCGCACCAGGCCGGGCCGATCCTCCGCCGCGCCCGAGAAGGCCCCCTGCGAGCAACTCGGAGACGATCTACGGGCCCGCCGCGCAGGTTCCCACGTCGTGGACGGCGAGGATGTTCGGGTGGTTGAGCGAACCCGCCGCTCTCGCCTCCTGCGCGAAGCGGCGCAGCTCGTCTTCCCGGTGCGCGCCTGCCGAGAGGAGCTTGATCGCGACCTGTCGATCGAGATTCAAATCTCGCGCAACGAAGACGCGCCCCGTGCCGCCGCGACCGAGCTCCCGCTCGATGCGATAACGTTCTCCAAGATCGGGGAGGTCCGGTGAAGCCGCTGTCCCGCCCCGATCGGACCGAGCGGACGACCGCTCGCCCGGGATGGGCGGGATCATGGTGCCACCGTGCTCCCGTTCGCGGACCGCAGTCAAATGGGGGGGGGTAACCCCCGCGCGCTGATTGCGCGCGCCACCAAGGTGAAACAGTTCACGATCCGGCGAAGCGGGACTTCTGGAAGTCGCTCAGAGGCGACCGATTGTTTCCGGGCGGACGTCTCCACCGGCAGTGTGGTCAGCAATTCGCGCCCCCGTGGAATCAAGCCCGCTGTCGATGGCCGCCCACCGGCCACACGGGAGAATCAAGATGGCTCCTTCCGGCAGCTTCTTGCGGACCTCCTTGCGTCCGCGGACGTCCCCTGCGCTCCACCTGCTCGCCATACTCGCGCTCTGCGCCATGCCGGGCGGGACTGCTCGCGCCGCGTCCCCCAGCGCGGGAACGGTCAGCCCGACCGGCGCTGCTCTCGCCTGGTCCGGCACCGCGAGCGGAACGGCATCCGCGAACGAAGCGACCTGCGTGGAGGGCGTCAGCTGCGACATCTTCACCCTCACCGTGTCCGGCACGCCGGCCGACTACGCCGGCAGGGTCGTCGCCGTGAAGATCGCATGGAGCAATTCGGCGAACGACTACGACCTCTACATCCACAAAGATTCGAACTCTGGCGCCCTGGTGGGCGTCTCAGCGGACGGCGCTCCCCAGAACGGCGAGGCGTCGGCCATCGATCCCGCGGCGACCGGCACCGGCGTCTATACGGTGCACGTCGTGTACTTCGCCGTCACTCCGCTCGTCGATCAGTACCAGGGCTCCGCGTCGGTGCAGGCCAAGCCGGTCGCGCGCACGGCGAACTACGTCCAGGGCGGCATCCCGTTCAGCCCGAGCGTGCGCCTGAAGGCGCCGGTGGCCCGCCGCGACGGCGAGCCGAGCAACCGGACCGACCCCGCCGGCAATGCTTACGTGAGCGCGATCCGCGGCGTGCCGGCCGGCGTGGACCTCTGGTATTTCGATCTGAACCCGTCGAGCCCGACTTACGACCCGAACATGCGCAACCCGCTCTACCGCGGGCAGCCGGATTCCTTCACCGACAGCGAGTCCACCTCGGTGGGCGGGGACGGCGGCGGCGACGTCGACATCGCCGTCGGCTTGCCCGACCCGATCACCGGCGCGAACAACAACCCGCCCACGCTCGCCGCGACCAGGAGGCGTCCCCGTCGACGACCGCCAGTGGCTCGCCTTCTACGGTCCCAGCACGGTCTACCTGCTTTACCGCACCGTCGCGCCTGCGGTGACGCAGATCCAGCGCTCCAACGATGGCGGCCTAACGTACGGCCCGGCGCGAACCGCGGGCGCCATCGGCCAGGTCGGCGCCAGCGACGTGGACCAGAGAGACGGCACCGTGTACATCGCGGGCAGCACCGGCAAGGTCTGCGCCGGCGTGCCCTCGAGCATCGGCGGCGAGCCGCTCACCTACACCTGCACCCAGGCGGCGTCGGATCCGGCCGGCGTGGCCCACATCTTCTTCATCGTCAAGGTGGCGCCCCACGGCACCGTCTACGTGGCCTACTCCAACGACCACGACGTCTTTCTCGCCCACTCGACCGACAAGGGGCAGACCTGGAGCCTGCCGGTCCGGGTGAGCAACGGGGAACATCCAGTTCGACTTCTAGAAGCTCGCGCGCAGGGCAGCGTGTAGGTTTCCCTGCCAACCTCCGCTCGACGTGCCCACACG
>WNGG01001240.1_pt1 | contig 47420 bp, 44 predicted proteins | sample 5400661 | NCBI WGS metagenome assembly WNGG01 (sample SAMN13153372, study PRJNA577476) | soil metagenome | isolation source: 100 cm soil or saprolite under Garry oak tree replicate 1 | place: USA:California | collected 2016-06-15 | reverse complement strand
CAGACATGTGTTGTCTTCTGGCGGAAACACCGGAGCAGCCAAGAATTTGCGCGTCAAGGCCAAACTCCGCAGAGTTTGCCTCTTCAGAAGTCGCCCTTCTGAAGAGGTTGCCTTGATGCATAGCAAATTTTGGCTGCTACACTGAGAACAGACAGAAGACCGCTCAGATGGAGCATACCCAAAGCGCCAATGCCTCTGTTTTTTCGTTAAAATACCAATAAGGCGCTGTTTCCTTGATTAGTTACTCTGTGGTTCTCTTTCCTGGTGCCGCAGCACTATAAGAGCATCCGCTCAGCCCGGCGTACAATGTTCCTTGATTGAAAGGGCTGAGCGGATACCTTGTTAACTGTGGTTCCGGGCAAACACGACGCTCGTGCTTGAAAAATACCAGGGTGTTTGCTAGGATGTGGTAACTTCTCTACTCTCCCCTGCAAGCGGGAACTTGCAAGGGATTGGTAGACAAGCTACCCCCACTTCGCCTTTTCGTATTCTGGTAAATTCATAACTATTTTTAAGGCTAAGTGGTGCTCTACTCCTTCAAAAAACTGGTAGAGCTTAGTTTCGGGGACATCTCCTTCGCTGCACTGGTATTTCCAGCATTGCAGCGACTTGAGAACCTGCACTAGGGAAGAATAATCTTCCGGTTGATACGTAAAGTTCAGCGGTCTAAATTTTTCCGCTTCGCCTTTGCCGTAGCGCTCAGTAACCCCGTCACAATTCAATTGAAACATGGCCTGTGCCAGTTTTTCATCCCATCCGGCACGTTCGAGATCAACGCCGTATTCCCGCGCTAACCAATCAAGCGTAAAATGGCGGTTGGTTGCAACTTCGCGCCTGAACCATGAAACCACTCGGTTGATGGTTTTGTCTTCAACCATGAAAGCACTCATATCCATTTGTTCACCTCCTTTCTCAGGTCAAGTTGACCTGCTTCCGCCCACTTTGCTAGAATGGGCGGTAGGCAGATCAATCAACTACTTTTGGGAGTTGCTGACCTTTTTCATGGTGCTCACAACGCGCCACTCCGCATCCTTGACGATCTCAGGCGCTAGCTTGCCCTGCTTCCACAAGTCGTGATAGGCTTTGATCGCCTCATCGCGGTCTTTCGCGTCTATCTCAACCGTTGGGTAAATATCGGTCACTGAGAATGTGACTTTATATTTCATACACTCACCTCCAATCTCAGGGGTAGCTCCCCTGCTCCTGGCTAGAATTGCGGTCTAGCCAGTCGGCAGAGAAGCTACTGCTCCGGGGGGAATGTTTCATGCAGCTTGTTGATGGCTGCCGCCATTCCATCGGCATAGCCTTCGTAGTACGACCAGTCTATTTCCTGATCGTCGTTGGCTTCTCCGCGCTCCATGAGTTTGTCCATCTCCTCATGGATGTTGAGGCCGCGCTGTCTCTCGCGCTCCAGGTACTCAAGTATTTCTTTCATCTTCCATCACCTCCTCTCCCAGGCAAGCACCCAGCGCCGGAATTGCCTTTGGGGGTGCTCTGCCTGCGTAAAGCTCCCTGCATATGAAGCAAAGAGTTAGCAGGTAGATCAGTTGCAATTTCGGCGCGACGCTGGTTATTACCTCGCGCTTACCACTTGACAATCCGGTGCGGGGTTTGGTACAACTTGCCTGCTCCTCTCCACAAGCGTGAACTTGTGAAGAGTCGGTAGACAAGCTACTTTCGTTTGCCCCAGAGCTGGTTCGTGAAGCCTGACTTCCAACCGGGTTTTTGCGGTTCTTTGTCTCCTTCTTTGGCCCACTGACTGACAAAGTAGTCTTTGGCAACGCCTTTCTCTTCTGCGTCCCGCATGATATCCTGGGCGTCCCATTCGTTCTTGGCCTGCGGGAAGTAGTATTTACGGATGAGAAAATAGCCCATTACGCTCACCGTCCTTTCCAGGGGTAGCTCCCCTGCTCCCGCCCACGAGCGTAAACTCGTGAACGGTTGGCAGAAAAACTAGAACGGGATATCCTCCGGTCGGATCGGGTACTTATCCCTGTCACACTGCTGGCACAGTTGTTCACCGTCCCGCGTGACGATCTCTGATGCCGGATAGGTCCGGTCACACTCCTTGCAGCGCTCGGTTCGTTTCTGCTCAACGCTGAGAGCACGACCGGCAATCAGTATGGTCTTCGTGCTGAGTTCCTCAACGCCCGCAACGAACTGCTCACGGGTGATCTTTCTGTGCTTGTACCGCACAATACAGCGTTGCAACTCGCGGGCATTATCCAACGTAAGCGTGAGTGCAGTTGTCATCTGTTCCATAACTCCCATGTTCATCACCTCCTTTCTGGAGGCTAAGGCAGTCCTCAGCCTCGGGGATACCCACCGCATGCAAGAATTTGCGCGTCAAGGCCGCGCCGGGAGAGATGATGGGAGAAAGAGTGAAGTTAGAATTCTGAAGATGCTGGTAGAATCGAAAGACAGCGCGTGCATTTTAGCCTTGACGCATAGCAAATTTTGCATGCTATACTGGACTAGGCTGAGGACTGCCTCTTTCTGGAGCATACCCAAAGCGCCAATTCCTCTGTTTTTTCGTTAAAATACCAATAAGGCGCTGTTTCCTTGATTAGTTACTCTGTGGTTCGTTCTCTTATGCCGCAGCATGAAAATAGCATCCGCTCAGCCCTGTGTACCGATAACGACCCTTCCCTGATTGGCAGGGCTGAGAGGATACCTTGCTAACAATGTGCCGCAGCACTGCCATAGCATGCGCAAAGCAAAGGAGGGTCTAAGGGGGGAATTTGCTTTGTGCATTCACTCTCTGGGCGTGGGGCCCCGCCTGCCCATACTGAAGCCTACACTCACAAAACCAGACAGAACAGAGAAGAAGGAAAAGAGGTGGTAAAGACGAAGCAGGTGGGGAGTCGGGAGCAAAAATGCCTGCATTGTGGCATTTTTAGTCCCTGAAGCGATAGCGGAAGGGACGGCTCCCGACTCCCCACCTGCAAGGCCCCACGCCCGCTTCCCGCCTGTCGCTTTCGCCTCCTTCTCCCCTTTTACAATTCTGCGAAAGCGAACACATGTGCCGGGTGCGTAGCGAACAAAGGTTCAGGATGATCTTCAGGATGGTGAGGAAGGATGATGTTCCTGTGCAATTCAATGCAAGCGGTCTTCGTCCAGTTCCTGCCTGGACAGATCAGCGATAGTTGTTGCCCCGTTGCTGTAGGGCAAGTCAGGATCAATATATTGTGAAGAAGGCTGCATTGTCTGGCTCTCCCCAGGATATTCCGGAATATCTGCAAGCGGTGGCAATATGGGAAGTCTGGGCGCTTGCATGCTTCGTCTGTGGTGCAATATGCTGTGGCGGCGCCAGTCAACGCGCTTCATGCGAAACGGAGGCACATGGCGGTGAAAGCCGATAATCTCTTCGTCTCTCAATTGCCGTATTTCCCAGGCGGTCAGAAGGGGTATGCCCTGCTCTGACAGGCCCTGGCTGGTTTCCTCGCCCTCCCGTAGAGTTGTCGAGTGGGCATAGGCTGATTGCCTGCCTAAACAGCGTTCAATGTGTTCTGCGGTTGCCAGGTCTGTGGGGCGGTAGTAGAGGTGCGTCTCCATATTATCCCGCAGGACTTGAGCACGTGGCCTGCCGTAGACGACTTCCAGTTGGGAGAGGGATTGGATTGCCACCCACAGAGAGATGCCCCGGCCAACAACGGTCGTGGCATGATCGGCAAGGGAGGGTATCGCGGTTCTGCCTGCTTCATCAATAAGAAGCAATACGGGTCTGCATCCTTGTCCCTGGTTTCTGTCATAGGTGGTTGTCAGCTCGTTGAGGAGCGTTCCCCACAGCAGCCGGATAAGGGGTGCGAGTGCTAAGAGATCCTGCTCCTTCCAGCGAAGGTAAAGCGTCACCGGTCTGTCGCCTCGAATAATTTGCTCCGGGGTAAAATCTGAGCGGGCAAGCGAGCGGATGACCGTCTCTGTCAACAGGGGTTCGAGCCAGGCGGTCAGTGTTTCCCAACTGGACACCAGAAATTTATTCTCAAAGTTTGCCTCCAGGTAGTCTGCGTACAGAAATCGAGCTGCCAGGCTAGGGTCAAGGGTGTTGAGACGCTTGCCGCACTGACGTAAACTGCCTCGCAGCATGGAGCGCACGTAGGGGAATGGCGCTACTCCCTCAAGACGCGCTGCGGTAAACAGCCGGGTGAGCATGCCGATTGAGCGCTGGGTAAACACCTTATCGCGCTCGTCCGGCTGATAAAGCAGGTGTGAGGCAGCGGATAGAAATGCATCCTCTGTGTGCTTTCCGTGGAGCGGATCAAAACAGTGCCCCACACCGGTCGGGTCCAGCACGTACACGTCCCCAAGGCTTGCCCGGTAGCCGGCTGTTTGGGCAAACAATTCACCTTTAATGTCGTTGACGACAACGGACTGCTGCCAGGAAAGAAGCTGGCTTACTGCTAAGAGTCCTTTGCCTGATCTGGTCGGGCCGACAATTAAGGTATTGCCGATTTCACGCCGCGTTGGTGTAGGACGCACAGCCACAAACCTGTTGAAGAAATGAAAAAACGTTCTCGTTCCTAAAAGAACGCCATCGGAACAGGCTCCTTTGCTCAGCAGGGTTCTGAGTTCATGATGCCTGGCGAAGCGTGCCTGATGGATGGCTAGCGCTCCCGTTCCCATGCTTCCTCCTCTCGTTCCATTCGTTCCTTCGCCTTGCCTTGCTGCTCTATGGCAAGATCGCGCAGGTGTCGCTGCGAAAGAGCTGCTTCTGTAGCCGCTTGTCTCAAGGCTTGTAAATCCTGCGGGTTGAGCCTTCCGGCAACAACAGCCACAAGATGCACATGTCTGTTTGCTGTATGGTCGTTGTGCTCTGCGCCGACCCAGGAAATGGGCTGGTGTACCCGCGCTTCTAGGCTCTGCATGGTGTGTTCGGTGATCTCCCGCAAAAACAAATCTTTGCTTGTATCTTCCTGTTTCGGATCGGGGCTGAGGATTATCCGGAAAAAGAGGCTCCCCTGCTCTGCATCATCAATCATCCGGTAAGCCTCCCAGCGTCCCATGAGCCCGTCACTGCCAAACAGCGTCCGGGTGATATTCGCCCCGTCGTGGCCTTTTCGGTGCTGGATATACCTGATGGCCGCCTTTGCGCTGTCCCGTCGCTTCGTATAAGTGGCCTTCACAATTGCCATTACGCATACTCACCCGTCTGTTTTGCTCCTCCCTCCCTCATCTGTTGTCATCCAGTGCTCAACTGCTTCGATCAGCTCGACAAGCTGGGGCGTGCGGCGGGTGATATTTCCCTTGGCGGTTTTACTTGAGCCGTCAAGAATGTCTTTGAGCAACTCAGGCGTCATACCGGGTTGCCTGCCTAAGATGTTGGTGACGACACCGCGTATCTGTCCGGCATCATATGCAACCCGCACCAAGAGCCAGGCAAGCCGGGTACTGATGGAGCGCATCTGCGTGCGGATTGCCTGCTCAATGATCGGTTGCAACAGAACAGCATGCTGGATGTGCAGCTTCTGGCGGATGGCTTCCTCAAGCAGGGTGGCGCACGTTTGGGACACACTGAGGCCCTCCGTTGCGGCAATGCGTTGCAGCTCTGCCTTGACAGGAGGTATGGGGAATGAATATATTCAACAATATTTTGGTAAGAGTTTCTGAAGAGTTTCGTAAGAAATGCAGCGGTTTTGTGAACGGGGAAAAATACGCTCCATCTTGCGCGGACGCGCAGGTGTTTGGGGTGTCACAGGCTGGGTTGAGGCGGTGCGGACGCGCCGGGGGGCGGGGTTATCTTGCCGTACACCACGCAGTGGTTGTTGCACGTTGCGGCTGCCGGACTGTTGGGGCAAAGATGCTTGCTGAGGACTGGGGAACAATGGTGTACAAGGCAGCAGGAGGTGTCCGTGTCCCCTCCCCTGCCAGAGTATAAGGGAGTAACAACTTTTGTACCCGATAAAGATATGTGTTCAGGCGTGTTCGTCTAAATTTCGGGTTTTTGCCGTTTTTAAGCCACAAAAAACCTCTCCTCTCAAAGAGGCTCTCCCCTGCCTGGGTATTCCCCGTCCTTCGTTCTCTCGTTCCCTCAATCTCTCCTAGCGACGCTGCGGCGTCGATTTTTTCAAACGCATGGCAGCGTATTTGTCGCTGAGGTGACTCAGGTTAGGCTTATGCAGCGTTCCCCTAGTCCCGCTATGCGGGACAGTTGATCTCGGTCACTCGGTCACATCGGATCGGTCAGCTAGTCCGTTCATTACCCACGAAACCCTGCTACGCAGGGGGACGGCGGTTGCTGTATCTCGTGGCAGAGTAAAAATATGAATGTGCTTTAAGCGTGATTGATAGTAATTGATGTAGAAAGATATGCTTATATGAAACCATAGAGAAATGGGGCTTGACAACGTAACGGGGTTTTTGCTACTCTGAGGTTGAATAGACACTCAGAGGCTTTCCCCCGTTAAGGAGTAAAGCCTTTTTTTGTGCTCATTTTTGTGAGTAGGTTTATTATAGTGGGATCGGTTGTGTTGCAGTCAAGGACTAAATTGCACTGTGGTTGCTTGGTTGCATGGTTTCATGATACCATGGTATCGTGGTATCATGAGTTCAAGCGTAGTAACACTTTCGCCAGAATGCTGTTTTCCCCGTTTTTCTGATAATCCTTGAGGATAAAATTCATACCAATTCGGATAATCTCGTTTCCACTCGTCATAATACCTTGTTGCCCATATGTGAACTCGATTGCTCGTAACGCATTTTTTTCTTCTAATGTGAGCCGTTGTGTGGCTGGTTCTTTTCCAATCTGCTTGACTGCTTTTCGTATGGCTTCCAACATACCATCTTCCATATTGATTATCGTGGTATCATGGTTGCTTGGTATCATGGTATCAACATTGGTTTCACGGTATCGTGGTACCATGGTATCATGACTAGGTTGCTCTTCCTGCTGCCGACGGTTTGTTTGCATTGGAGCAGTAGGGGAAGCTGGTTCTTGTTGTGGCACTGGTTCTTGAGCCTTGCTAGGGAAGAAGACCGACTGCCCGCGTAACTCATTAGTGATCGTTGAAACATCCAGCTTCTTTTTACTCATAAATATAACTCCTGTATTAATTTCTCATAAGCGGCTGCTCCTTTGGCATGCGGGTTAAATCCAAAAATATCGAGCTTCTGAAAATGGGCATCTCTGAGATCAGTGTTACGCGGGATGATCGTCTCAAGCAAGGATTTATCGTACATTTGGCGTAAAATGCTGAGTGAATTACTCGTATTGATCGTTGGATCGCTCATGGTAAATAACAATCCTGCTAGTTGCAGTGCGGGGTTAAAGAACTCTTTGACCTCTTCAATGGTTTTATTCAGTTGGACAATGGAGTCCAGTTCAAAATATCCAGGGGAGACAACAACAATCACCTGATCGGATGCCGTAAACGCATTGAGCGTCAGCCAGGAGAGCGCAGGGGGACAGTCGATAAAAACATACTCATACATGTGTTTGATCTTGTCCAGCTCCCGCTTTAAGCGTTCCTCTCGGTGGTCTTTGGCAGCGGTCAATTCGACATCGGTATTGGAGAGGAGAATATGAGAGGGGATAATCTGAAGTGTTGGAATATGTGTCGAGTGGAGTGGCAAGGGTTTTCGATCTAAGATCGTGGTATAGATGGTCTGCTCTTTGGTGATCGACTGGTAGTTGGGGAGGAGCACCTTTGAGGAATTTGCCTGACTGTCGATATCAATGAGGAGTACCTTTTTTCCTTTTCTGGCGAGACCTGCTGCAAGAGAAATGCTTGTAGTTGTTTTGCCTGTGCCGCCTTTTTGTGAAGCTATTGAAACAATCATAGATCAGTCAATGTACTGAAAGCCATTGCGGGTTTTCCAGCACATTTTGAAACTGCATCAAGTATGGCAAAAAGAAAAAGCGGATGTCAAGAGGCAGTTATAAAAATCTCTTCCATACCAAAAGCCGATTTTCAGTAGGGGATACAAAGATTACTTCGGTGAGGAAGAGGCCGCGATACCGATTGTAGGGCGTCTGAGAGGCATCTGAATAGGCATTCTATATATTTCAATCGGGGAGCGGTGAAGAAGAACACAAGGTGGTGTGATCGGCGGGTGAGGGGACAGTGTCCGTTCTACACAAAGTAAAAAGAAAATGGGGGAGTTATCAGGTGTGGCACGGCCACATAAGAATGGCTCCCCCAGGGCCAATAATCGTTGCAGTGTTATGAATGAGCAAGAAACACATCAAGTTGCAACCGCTCCTGGTTGAGCCGCTTCTGTCTCATCCAGTGCTGATGGTTTAACCCCTGGTAGGGGAGTGGATTTTGACAATGAATATGAGGCTACCAGTAGGAGAGATGAGCTTTAAGAAATACCCTCTTGAAGGTGGAACTCCGCTGCCTCCTGTCCACTCGCGGTGCGCCTTCTGGCAAGGCGTTTGACAAAAATGTCTGCGGTTTTCTCCACCTCCCGCGTCGCATCTGCCACCACTTGCGTCTCGCCCTTATCTAAATCAAGTGAGCGATTTATTTCCCCCTGTTGCAGAATAAGCTCACGCAGACGTTCTTCATGCTCAAAGGGGCGGTGAAGCTGCTCCCTGTAATCGGCAAGTGCTTTTATGTTTCGTTCAAGTTCGGCTTGTTCTTCTTCGGCATAGCGGTCAAGGCGGCGAAGAATGTTTTCAATGCTGGCTATCGTGCCTAATTCGCTCTCCGTGTTGAGGTTCGCTTCGTAGGTATGTGTGCCACGCAGATACAGCCAAGGTGTCCCACTCTCACTCAGGCTGATCACAATGGCAAAGCCTTTGTATGAGCCAAGACTCTTTACTTCACTTCTGTCTCCCCATAATGATGCCATGATGAGCTTGATTAAGGCCGCTCCTGCTTCTTCCCGGCCATTCTTGCCAGAAAATGTGCGGCCATTGACCGTCATGGAAAATGCTTCTGTATCATGTACATTGCGGGTGGCTATGTCTGTTACGAGTCCTGCATGATAGTCCCTGGAGCGTTCAATCCGTTCGGGTAACTCTCTGACCTGCCTGCCGATTTCATAGTGCTGGTTCAGGTGGGAAGCGCGGAGCATGTCAAGCCTTCGGACTTCGGTATCGATCCTGACCTTTTCCATAACAGCGGGGTTGCCCGATGCTATCGCCTTGATTTCGGCGAAGCTTAGTGCGCCGCGTTCCAGGTCTTCGGCTTCGCGCACCGCTGTCTTGCCGCTTACGACCTGCTGGATGAACCGCTGTTTTGTCTCTAAGGTCTGCCACATATACGCATCAAATGACCCTTCCGTGACGTAGCGGTAGATTTCCACTTCCTCGTTTTCATTGCCTTGCCGTTCAATACGACCCTGGCGCTGTTCCACATCTCGCGGTCGCCAGGGCGCGTCAAGATCATGCTGTGCTTTTAAGAGCCGTTGCACATTGGTTCCGGCACCCATTTTTTCGGTTGAACCAAGGAGTATCCGGACACGACCGGCATTCACGCTATCAAAGAGCGTTTGTTTCTTGGCATCGGTATCCGCGTCATGGATATAGGCGATCTCTCGTTCCGGGACGCCGCAGGCAATCAGCCTGGCTTTGATTTCGTCATACACATTGAAGCGGTCAGGGGCGGGTGTGGACATATCGCAGAACGCGAGCTGAGTTAAGCGTCCGTTGCTGGCGGTTTGCTGCCAGATACGAAAGATATTCTTCACCGCATCGCTGACCTTCGTCTCATGGCTTATATCCGCATCTGGACTGACCAGACGCATATCCAAGGCGGCTTTCCTGCCGTCTGTGGTGATTTTGAGCATATTATCCACGCGCGGATCAACGCTGCCGCTTTTGATCTTTTGTGCCCGCTCAACCAGGCCGGACACATATTCCTTCAACTGCGGCGAGGCTTTGGCGACAACCACCTTGGGCTTGCCCCCCGCTACTTTCGGACGCGGCAGGTTCAGCATCTCTGCCGTTTGAATGTCGGCGAATGTGCGAAACATCGAAAGGAGCTCCGGCAAGTTGACAAACTTGGCAAACCGAGTGTGCATGCGGTAGCCCGATCCATCCGGCGCAAGCTCAAGGCTCGTGACCGCCTCCCCGAAATTCGCCGCCCAGGCGTCAAAATGTGCCACTCCCGCCTCTTCCAAGCGTTCCGGCGCAAGGTAGCGCTGAAGCGTATACAGCTCGGCCATCGTGTTGCTGATCGGGGTGCCGGTGGCAAAGACGATGCCTCCGCCGCGCTCGCTCAGGTAGCGGGTCTTCAAATACATATCCAAGGCCCGGTTGCTCCCGGTGTTGGGGAGTCCGGCAATGCGCTGCATCTTGGTGGTGAATTCGAGATTTTTGAACAGATCTGCTTCATCGACAAACAGCCGGTCTATGCCAAGCTGCTCAAAGGTAACCCCATCGTCCTTCTTTTCGCGACTGGCGCGGTCTTTGATTTTTGCAACGAGGCGTTTCTTTGCTTTTTCCAGTTGTTTGACAATCGAGCGCGTATCACCCTTTTCTGCTTTGGCCTCCATGATAGCTTCTTCCAGGCTGTCCATTTCCTGTTTCACAAAGCGGTGAAAGGTGTTGTCAGTTACCGGCAAGGACTCAAAGGATTTGTGCGAGATAATCACTGCGTCAAAGCTCCCGGTCGCGATCCTGGCCATTGCCTTCTCTCTGTTGCCTGTCGTAAAAAAGTCCTTTCCGGCAATAAAGAGATTGGCCTGCGGATACAGGCTGAGAAACGCCGCTCCCCATTGCTCGACAAGATGGTTTGGCACCACAATCATGGGTTTTTTGGCGAGACCCAAGCGCTTTAACTCCATACACGCGGCTGTCATTTCAGCCGTCTTTCCCGCACCGACACAATGCCCGATGAGGGTGTTTTTATTCTGCAACATCCGCCAGACCGCGTTTTTTTGGTGCGGGTCCAGATCGTTATTGCGAAGTCCTATGCGGTTCATGCCCGGGAACGTGAGGTGCGACCCGTCATAGGAACGCAGGCGAAGCGCATTAAAGGTGTCGTTATAGAGCCGTGCCAGCCGGTCGGTGCGGCCCATATCTTCCCATATCCACAGAGCAAATCGGTCTTTGAGTTTCTGCTGCGCCTCTCGTGCGGCGATGGTTTCTGTCTGGTTAATTACGCGGGTATCGTCGGGAAGCGTATCATAAATCGTCGGTACCCGCATATTCAGGCTATCCTCGATCAGGTCAGATGCTAATCTGCGCTTGGTGCCGTGCGTCGTCGTATTGCTGACCGCGTGAGCGGCAGTAACATCAAGCATAACTGACCACGCTGCTATTTCACTGGCATGACCGACAGCGACATCCTTTCTCGGAACCTGCAAAGCTTCTGCAATGAAATCCGCAATATCGCTCCTTGGTATCCAGGGTGCTCCGAGTCGGGCATTGATGTCACCGGGTAAGATGTCGGCAGGCTGTGCGGCTATCAACGCTTCCACGTTGCGAGCATAGCTGGGGTTAATTGCTGCCGCTGCTTCAGCAGTCTTGAGTTTGGCGCGAACATCACCGCTTAAGTATTCGTCGGCTGTTTCCCATACGCTTCCTACGGGGTTCTGGTACACCTGGCTGCCAAGTTCTGCCTGTATCTCTTTGACGCTGTAGCCTGTGAGTGATGCCATGCGCTCCCAATGAATGCCGCCTGTTTCATTGAGCGATATGGCAAGGGCTTCTGAGGCTGTTTCAACATGCTCAACCGGCTTGTACCGCTCCAGTGTCCGCCGTTCAAATATGACGGTCTTGGTGGCACTCATCTTTTCCGCGTCGTAGTGTTCCAGGGACAAGAGCAGGGGATGGTCAGGGTCGCCGGTGAAGGCGCGGAGGTTTTCGCGGGAGGTGATGCAGCCATGCCTGTTAACAAATTGGTCATAGACCCGGTTTAAGTGTTGTCTGGCTTCGATGATCCTCTCCTCCGGCGCATCAGCTAACTGGGTCGCAAAGACCGAACGTACTGCATCCCGTATCTGCATCAGGCCGCGCACCCGCATGGTCTCAAGCGCGGAAAGGGAGGTGGGTTCAAATCTATTGCCGCAGCGGATGACAATCTTGCCCGCAATCTCGGCGTAACCTCCGTCTTTTATGCCGCTCAGTTGCTCAAAGTCTGCAATGGGTATGGCTGGTTGCGTCTCCCTGCCATAACTCCGGGGAAGAGAGACGCGCTCTGGCAATGCGTCTATGGCTTGTCGTAAGTTTTCCTGTGTCAGCTCTCCGGCAAGGGTCGGTTCCCGGTCAGCATACATCGTACCTTGGAGCGTCAGGTGCCCAAGCATCTTGTCAGGGTGGCGGAGGTAATATTCATTCAGGGCTATGGCCTGGCCTTCTATCTCAATTGGTTCTGTTTGCGTCCACTGTTCGCCTGCCGGTTCCTCTCCTTCCTGTCTCTTTTTCAGGAAAAGAATATCTGTCGTGACTTCTGTTCCGGCATTGCCCTTGAATGCAGTGTTGGGCAGCCTGATCGCCGCGACCAGATCGGCCTTCTCAGCTAGGTGCGTGCGGATCGTCGCATCAAGCTTGTCCATCGTGTAGCGGCTGGTGATCAACGCCATGATGCCGCCAGGACGTGTCTTTTCCAATGATTTGGCGAAGAAATAATCATGGATAGAGCGGGTCAGACTGTGGCGCGTGTGCGGGTCGTGAACGGCATAATCGCCAAATGGCACGTTGCCAACAACTGCGTCAAAATAATTGTCGGGAAGAGGCACATCTTCAAAACCTTGAGCGAAGATCGTGGTGTCGGGGTAGAGTTTCCTTCCTATCCTGGCGGTGAGCGTGTCGAGTTCAACACCTGTCCGGTGGCCGCCTTGCAGAGCCTCCGGCATACACCCGAAGAAATGCCCAATCCCCATAGCAGGCTCAAGCACCTCTGCGCCGCGCCTTATGCCGAGCTTTTCCAGACCATTCCATATTGCCTGAATAACAAGAGGTGAGGTAAAATGCGCGTTCGGGGTTGTTGCCCGCGCTGACTCGTATTCTGCGCCAGTGAGGAGCTGCTCTAAATCTGTAGCAACCGCGTTCCATTCCGGCTTCCTGCGATAGCCTACTTCAAATACTCCGGCGAGCGCACCCCAACCGGCATAGCGCACCAGGATGGCCTTTTCTTCGTCGGTAGCATCGCGGTCTTCTGCTTCAAGCGTTTTGACGAGCCGGATCGCCGCGATATTGGCCTTGGCTTTCTCATGCAAGCCACCAGTTCCGACGCCGTGCGCTTCAGTTATTCGGAAGTCTCGGGAAGGCTGCGTTTCTGGTTCTGGAACGGCTGGGATGACTCTTCTTCTTCCGGCAGGAAGAAATCCTGTATCACGATCTCCCAGGCCGATGCATAATTCATCTTCTGCACTGCCACCAGGTTGTACAGCAGGTCGGTGATCCTCTCCCCCGTCGCTGAGAGAATCGCTTCCAGCCGGTTTTCTCTCTGGAGTAGCGCCAGCATCGCCGGATGGTAGCGCTGCCAGTGCGTCAAAATCAAGTTGCTTAAGGTGTCTCGGTTGTTCATAGATCGTTTGTGTTTCTCTGATGGTTATGGAACGCGGGACAGCCGCTCCCCCGGATAGTGTAGAAAAAAGCTCCTCAAAAGTAGCTTGTTGTATCCCGTCAGGCAATGGCGTGTGTTTCTTTGCCTTCCTGCGGACACGCGGAGCAGGCCGGTACACCTCTCCCTTGACACCTGTTGCAATCCCATCCTGTTTTCCTGGCGGGATTGCGTTACTATCATTGGCTGGTAGCGCTGCCAGTGCGTCAAAATCAAGTTGCTGAATGTGTCCTGGTCGGTGTTCTGCTTCGGTCGGCATACCGTCAAAGCGCTAGAGCGTAACAAGGAGTCACCCGCTTAATCGCCGGTGATAAAGCGTAACTGCTTATCTGCTCTAGATCAGTACAGTATAGAAAAGAAGAGGCTTATCGTGGGTGAGAGAAGAGTAAGAGAATGCTGGTTATAGGGGAGAAGGGAAAGGGGAAATTACGGTGCCACCTCGTTGGAGACTGTATTTTGCTGCATGATAAACTCAGGGTATGAGTGAAAAGTTAAATGAGAGGTAGGGGGATTTTGTTAGTTGGTAAAGCTTCAGGCTTTAAGTGCTATGGGTTAGTAACCTGTGGTGCTAGTTTAGTGCTGACTTTGAACTGAAGGTAAAACAAGCGTAGCATGGGCTCACTGAATTAGGAGGTGAGACACCATGCTACCGGATGATGATATCATACTGTATTTGTTTTACACGATCGCAACTGCGATTGCTGGAAAAGACAAGAAGCACAGTCAGGGAAAACTGTATCTGTCAGAGATTGTGCTCTGCGGAGTATTGTTTGCCTTGAAAGGCATATCGTTTCGGAGATTTTACAAATGGCTGATAAAACGGGAAATATTTCCTGAGCTTCCCGAACGGAGCAGGCTGCAACGGCTGGTCAATAAGTATTGGTATTTGTGCGAGAAGCTCCTGGGGAGTAAAATGTTTTACGGCATTCTTGACAGTTTCGGCATTGAGATAATCCATCCGATACGGGAAGGAAGAAGCGAGCAGAGCAAGAGCGTTTCGAAAAAAGGAAAATCAAATCACCGATGGATAGTCGGGAGAAAAGTAACAATAACGATTAACCAGAAGTACCAGATTGTCAAGCTGAATGACACAACGGCAAATGAATGCGATAACACACTGGGTGATGAGCATGCAGATGCAGCAGACATCACGTTAACAGATCAGGGGTTTAAAAAGAAAGAAGGTACACCGGAAAGTTTTAAGATTTGCAAGAAGGGGCAATGGAATGAACGGATGGCAGTCGAGACTCTGTTTTCTCTGTGGACACGGATTTGCAATATGAAGAAATCGTTTCACCGGACAGTCAGAGGATTCAAGGCAAAGATTGCTTACTTGGCAACATTAACAAATATTATTGTGGGAAAGAATGAAGAGTTGGGATTTGCCCGGCTATCAATGGTACAGTGGAGCTTGTAAGCTAAAATCAGAAGAGATTAGGTGTGGTAAAATAGTAACTTAATATGTCTGAACAAATGCCTCAACGGGAGAAAAATGAACCGAGAATTCCTGAAGGAGAAACGGGCTCAAAAGAAAATCCATACTCAATACCGGCAGGAGATGCAGGAGTAATTGTTGGAAATAGCTGGGTACTATCCAGCAGATGGGGTGCGCCCGCATTCTTTGAATTTCAGGATAAAACGTATCGTATCGGCCCTGATTTCTCCTGGAAGCTTGAAAGCAATATACCGGACAAGGAGGAGGCTGCCTATCAAAAACAGAGAATGGATGGGTTCGTACATGAGGTAAAAGAAAAATATACAAAGAAACGGCAATAAAACTAGCACCAGAGGTTAGTAGGGAGTGTTGGTGCGTTTTTCATTTTCCCGAGAACCTCTGATAATCCTCGCGTTTTTATCCCATAGTAGTACTGGTTCGGGAAAATCTTTGGGAAAAGCTGAGGTTGCGGGCTGGTTGCCTATGTTGCAATTGGTTTCAAAGACGACATACAACAATGGAGTTATAGGGTAAAGAGGCTATATGAGGTAGGAGGCCGCTTGCTCCTGAGAAACCCTACCAGATCAACCCGGCTCATCTTGAAATGCTTCTCAGAAAACCATACCATCGGCTACAGAGATAAGGCCACACCGAACACCGCCCCGCGTTTTCAAGCATGTTCGCAGGGAAGCAGCAAGAAACATGAAACTTGACAGACAAGCCTCTGGGGTGGATAGTAGAGGTATGGAGTTTTTCAAACGAAATTCGCTTCTCACGGGTATTGTCATCGTATTTCTTTTACTGGTTTTAGGATAAGCCTTCATTGATCTTCTTCATTTCAAGTTCACGTTTTCCAGCCCTCACAGCAGTACTAACTTTACTTCTTTGTGCAGTGCCGGCTCATCTGTTTGCTTCGCGCAGCGATTAACTTGTGTAAGAAAGAGAGGGTTTTTTCGTGGTACTCACTTCTTCAGCAAGACGACGAAGTTCTGGAAAATTGCTTATATCAATGGTGGTAAGGTGTCTGTTCATAGCTTGGTTGAGTGCAAGCAACCAGCAAATATGCAAGGAGGTCAGTGAGAAGGTACGCGTAGCGGCTATTCTGCGACACGCGAAAGATGAGAAGTCGTCTGGTTACAAGGCAAAAACCTTAAAACTGCTCACACTGATCTGAGGTCCGAAGCACCAGAAACCTACTTGTGCCCCAGACAGGTATCGGTTATCAGTCACCTCAAGCCTAATACTACCATCTATCAATAATTTAATGTCATTGCCCTTGACCTCAACGCGATAAGTATGCGACGAGGTAGAACCAGGGTCAAAATCGCCTCTTTTTAGTGCGCCGAAAATGTCTGGACCAGTGATCTGCATATAGCGCTGATATTCGTTAAAGGCGAGGAGGCCACCCGTATAACCTTGCCAACCATTCGTGGTCGAAGTTCCCCGCAAGGATATTCCAAAGGAGGAGCTACCTTCGCCAACATACCCATAACTTATCAATTGGATGTTTGCCTCTATCGCATAGTCTGCTGTGTTGCTTACTTGGTAAGGAGGGACAATTGTTGGTCCATCTATAATATTCCCATTGGACCCATCGCTAAGTAGCTTGCCGTTGAGCACTTTCCAGTCTGGAGACCCTTTCCACCCATTTAAACCATTCGACCAATCTGCTTGATACAGAATTGTGCCTGGGGGAGGTGGGGTCGGACTTGGTGTTGGCGTGGGAGTAGGTGTGGGTATGGGAGCAGGTGCTGAAGTCGGGACAAGTGTTGGTGATGTGTTTGACTGATCGTTCCAACGTGTGTCTCGCACCGAGATACTTTGAATACTCCCGCTCGATGCGTCGATAAAAACCTTATGGGAGGTTACATCTATTACTGTTGTTCCATTAGTGACAACTCTCACCTCATCCTGTCCAGTCTGAATTTTGTACACGTCGTCAACTACTTTCCCACCCTGCTTGTGTCTAATGATAAGCAAGATTGTATTGTCTTGTGGCTGCAAAGAATCAGCTATATTTGCTTCCAAGCCAAATGTGCCTATTGGTGTCGCTATCGAGAAATTTCCCTGGACAGAAATGGTCCCATTTGTGTCAATTGCAAACGTTACGGGAGCAAAAGGTGGCTTGTAGGTAAGTGCTCCACTGACTGTGGGTGTGGCTCCTCCACACCCAGATAAGAAAAGCATTATGGCCATCAGAAGCAAAGTGAGAATGGCTTGTAGTGGCCTGATCTTCAACATCTCGATCTCCTCTAAGTGGTGAGGACTCTTTACATTGCTGCCAGTTACTATCTATGACGACTATTCCTTAACAAGCGAGTGGTGGATACAGTAGTTATAACTCTAGAGATTATCTTACCATATTTGTACTCATTTTACATTCTTTTTCCTTGCCTCATGGTGTATACGTTTCTCTTATGAATTTGTAAAAGCAGGATGGGTACCAGGCATTTTGTAAATAGCTAGCAAGCGGTATTGTGATACAATAATCTCTGCCATATATGGCAGAACAAGCGCCACAAGCCCATAAAGAAATACTCCAACCGACAAAGCCAGATATCCATTTTGAGCGTGCCCACCACACGTTAAGCTCTGCGGAAGCACAGCTACTCTATAACCGCTTTCTGCAAGGTGACAAGACTGCACATGGATGGAATAAGGAAGTAACTCAAAGTATGGCCGCCTATAAACCAGTATTCCTCGCATTAGACGGTCAAGCACCCCTTCAGGTCGGTGAATTCACATGGGTTCCTGGACAAAGCCCGTTACCTCTCTCTGATATGGACAAGCAGTTACTCTGGTTTGCCGTTCCAGGGGCACCAAGCGAGATCAATGATAAAGGAGCGGTCAGTGTCATTGCTGGTGACGTCTTATACAGAAACGTCTTCCCTTATGTCAGAAACAAGAAAGAACTGCCACAGGAAGCTGTCAATGCTTCCGATGCGTTAGAGAGAGACTCCAGCAACGACTTGTTTGGAAACCCAAAAATAAATGAGTTAGCACAACTGTTTGAGATGTCTGCTGAAGATTTGGTTATCGCATTGCCAATGACTCTCCTGGCAAGAAACGTCTTACGAAGAGCGACCCACTACCAGCCCACCAAATATTCACGACGGGAATTTCTCAAACGAAGCCTTCCTGTTATTGCCGGCGCAGCAGCATTGCTGAGCGGTGCTGGCGGTTTAACCTATGGGCGCTATAAGATGAGCACAGGCGAACAAATAGCTTCTGCTGTAAATGAGCAAACCAGAGAAGAACTACAGGCCATCGCTAGTATCATGCGACCCCGAATAGCTCGATCAATCTATGCTGACGGACGAACAGCCCTTCTAGATGCAAAGCTGCGAGCATTCATGCAAGGCAAACAAGGTGCAGGAGCAGTTGTCATGGGGGAATTTCATGATCCTGATGTTCTTAACACAGCAGATGAAACAACGCTTATTCACGACTATGCTAAAGATATTCTTGAAACCGTTGATGAAATATTCGATGCACAAAAGATGAAGCTTGACCCACATGAAAGAGCAGCCCGACACCAAGCACTGTTACATTATCTTGCAAAAGAAGATGTTTACACGGTTACTGATCCAGGCGGCACTACCATAAATCCCGATCTTCCAAAGATTATTCCCCAACATGTGAGATATGAAGGTACGTTCCAATGTCCTCAAGTTGAACAGGCGGTGAGTGATTTGCGACTCCGTTAAGCGCGAGAGCAATACCAGCTACTCCCCGAGCAGACTGACCGGCCTTTCATCGTCTGAAGGTACGTACCACATCGGATCAAGGAACATTTTTCCAATGGTTCTGTGTGAGCGTAGAATGGTCGCAGACAAACAGTTCACTACGACGCTGACTTATTTCTGATATACTCTCGATACCGTCTTAAAACCTCAGCAGCAATGTTCTGTGCTTCACCTACATTAGCATCAACCTCTTTGAGTAAGTTTTCATCCAGCGAGTAATGCGCAACATCGTAGCTGTTTCTCAACTTATTCAAAAGCTGGATTTTTGAGTTGAAAAACTGAGGATCAATGCCATACTTCCTATAACGCTTCTGATGATCGCGGTCATGGCTCGGATCTCCGACAATCGTACTGACAGCCTTCCACAGGTTGAGGAAAACCGCTGAGATTAAGTACTGATAGTGACGGGAGAGAGCATCTGCTATTTGACCTCGCCTCTCATAAAGGAGGAGTGCATGCTCGAAATATTGCAGTGCCCGATCAAGCACCGCATCTTGCACGAAACAGGCTGCTTCAGCCTCTTGAATGTCTTTGCAAAGCTGTTCCAAGTGATAATGCGTCACTCTTCCAAGACTTAAAATCTTCGGAACCGGATAGAGCTTGCCATCTTCTGCCTCAATGATAAGAGGCTTATACGTAAATGGCCTCCGTTGGTTGACAGAGAGGTGTTGCAGAAATCTTTCTAACGCTTGCACAACCATATCGTAAGCTTCAGTAGATGTGTTAGCGTCAACCTGAAGGAATATGAAGTTGTCTTGAATTTGTCCTTCGACATTTCCTAGATGCAATGGATGTCTAACTGCCTCATTCTCCTGTCGATATTCAGAGAGTGAACCATAGCCAACAATCGTCAGCGTTGCAACATGGATAGGTGCTCCTGGATATGTTCCTGCCTTAGCCGGTAAAACCGTCCCTCCTTCTTCAGGAACGCCAAACACCCCTTCAGGGTAAATTTTGAACGTAATCGCAAACTTCATACCTCTCACCTTCTACCAGGTAGTATGCATCCATAAAATGTAGATATGCTCATCTTTACCACGGGCAATACTATAGCTTAGAAGATTATGCGTCAAGTTTCTGGTACTTATGTTCGCCAGCTAGGCTGAAATGAGTTTATGAGATCATGTAGCAGCCGCAGACAAATGTTTTGCTGAGAGATGCATGTGTAGGCTACATCGATCACCCCCGCGTTTTCAAGTATGTTCACAAGGAAGCAAGAAGCACGAACCTTGACAGACGAGCGGTTTTCTGCAACGCTTGAATTAATGAGCGGGCAGCATCAGCAAGGATTTTCTCACAAAAAAACACGACTTATTATTGCCGGTATGCTTATCGTTTTTGGTATAAGTTGGTATGTGTTTGCGGCAAGGGACAAGTATCCTGTCTACCCATCTTCCCATTCACCAACAAGCACTCTTCCCCCAATAGTTACTTATACTTTTTCACCTTCTTCTGTGAGAAGAAGTTCAAACACAACTATTCCTCTTTTAGAGTGGCAAACCTATACTGATGCAAAACTTCGCGCTACTTTTGAGTATCCAACAACCTGGAAACTTATTAATACCAAAAGCGATCCCTCACAGACAGGAGTCGGGAGCGACTATAACCTTGCATTTGAAGATACAACCATACTGCATCATGCTGTGAGTATCTACATATCATCAATCAACAACCCGGGAAATCTGTCTCTCGCTGACTTTTACCGAAAGTATTCTCCCGGCGGAGCAGAGCGCTACGCAACCATCGCGTTTCAGGAAACGATAAACCCTCATGGAGTGCGATTTGAGAAGATAGTACAGCCATACGTCAGTCCTGATTACAACGATACACGAGAGACTGTACATGGCAGCAGAATCTATGAGATAACAAAAACGATTGCAGTACCACTCTCCACAGGCATGCCAGCCGGTAGTGACTATCATCAAAATCCGAAATTTCAAGAAGCTGTAGCTGGGTATAATCATCTCATCGACAGTTTTACCTTCACAGACGAGGGACAAACTGAACAAAATCGACATTAGACCATATGAGGTAAAGGCGGAGATGGCAAGCAAATCGCATACCGGGGTTCTACCAAATAGGGCCTGCTGGGCATATGCCGTTTTTCCTGAACGCCCAGCAGGGGTACCTCTTTACGAAAGCTGGATATTGTTTTGCTGGACAAGTGACCAGAACACGTTATAGTCGATGCGATTTGGTCCTGTCGCAGTCGTGCCAGCAACTGTGCCAGAAGTTTCGTAGTAGTATATATATCCGACGGTCGGAGAACTGAAGTCAAAACCGTAAATCGTGATGATGTGGGTAGCTGACACCGTCCACCCGTTGAGTTGGTTTTTTTGGTATATGGTTAGAATGCCTGTAATCAACGGATGCTGATTATCCAGGATATCCCGGCCAATCATGTTGCTGAAGTCTGCCTGTGAGCTAGCATGATGTATGCTATAGTAACTCTGGCCTATAGCATTATTGATGGGGCCGACCATGTTCTTCAGAAGCGTTCCACTGTTGAGTTTCGTCTGCTCTTCTGTGGCCAGCGTTTGGATGTCTGGTACGTTGCTCGTCCAAGCGGAAATAAGCACCTGGCTGGCACCTGGCCCACAGTAGTTAACATGCTGGATATCATTCGGTTCGTTATAACTCCCAACGGACACGTTCCCAGATTTCCCAGCGTAGTTACCAGGATCATAGCTTGGAGGCTTGGCCGTGAAGGTTATCATAACCTGGTTGTTATTATAATTGGTTTCAGGGATAGCGTGGCCAAAGTTAGCGATAAACGTCAGCGTGTGCCGACCTGCTGTGAGGTTTCTCCAAATGTGGTCGTGCGTGTCTACGGTTCCTGCCGGAATGCTATAGTGTCCGCCGAAAAAGTTCGTCCCATCGGCGATCCACTGGATGTTGAAGAAGCCACTTTCAACCGTACCGTTGTTCCGTATGTATGCCCGAAAGGTGGTGGAAAAGCCAACAGTAGGTGTTTGAAGCGCTACGATGTTTAGGGTTTGAAGATCGACAGTACCGACCGTGAATGTTGCGGGAATGAAATATCTTGCTGTTTGATCAGTAAAGTAGACCGTGTGATTTCCTGGCGTTGCGTTGGAGGGCACGATGAAGAAGACATTGAAGGTGCCGTCACTCTGTACTGTAGTATTCGCAAGAGTTGTTCCATCGTCCCATTGGACGAGCATGGAATCGCCTGATGTCCAATTGCTCCCTGTACCGGTCACATTTGCACCAGGCGGGCCATTATTAGGATTCATTGAAACGGTGGATGACTGAGCAAGGGCTGTCTGAGGAGACATCGTTAAGGGCAATGACATCGTCATGAGCACCATAAATGATACTGCGATAGCAAGACGCCGCAATGACGAGTGGAGCATATTGTTCCTCCTTCTGAGGTACATTACCAATCCAACTTGACAACAAAATCAAACCCCTCCAGGATGTGTAAAGAGCAGAACGGAACAAAAATAGGGAATGCTGAGATAGTAATGAAGGAAACAATCGGATTAATGCTCCCCTTATTGTTCACCTCACAACGGATAATCAAAACTTAGGTGAAATAATCAACCAGCTCAATTGAAACATGTGGCAGTTACGAGCGGATTGAGAAGTGGTAAAAATACAACTATGAATTTAGTAATTCAGTTGAGGTTTCATAACTTTTTACATAGGAATGAAGCAAGCAGTAAATAATCAGTATGGCAAGCAGGGAGTAAAAAGCAATAAAAGACGCATGGGGTATAGGAATATATAGTTGTCTCAGTAACCCTGGTATATAAAACACAACAAAACAGGCAGCGTTTCCGGTCCGTAATAAGCACGTCCGACTATTTCAAAACCGCATCTCATAATCAGCGTCTTCTTTTGGAGAACAAAGGCGGGTTTTCAAACGCCTAGATTGGGTCAAAGCACGACTAGTGACCACAATTTGGTTGCGGGAACTCCTCCATCGTTGTTACTGGGTCTGCTGTGTGCCTAGGTCAACGTCGCAGCTATCGATGTGTGATGTATCAGTGTTACTCGCATAGAGATAATTTACGTCAAACAATCCTGGCTGAACCGGGTTACTGTTGGCATCTGTAAAGTTGTCAGGAGTAAACTCGTGGGCGAGCGTTGCGCTGAAGTATATCTTGTCTATACTAGTATCACCAACTTGAACTGTACGTTTATACACTGCGTCAGCAGGAAAAAACAATGAACACATCGCCTTTGCCAAGCTCATAGTCCATGATGTTGAGGTGCAAGCCTGGACGGTGACTGCTATGATGTGGGCAGAAGTGCCTCCATACGAGTCTTGAAGAAGGATAAGCTGGTCGATATTGGAATTACCACACCGATTAATATGAGGCAATCCCGCACTACTATGGTCGTTTGGTGGGCCAAATTTTACAATGAACGCATCTACCGTTCCACCAAGCACTGCTGGGCCAGCATTCCTTATAGCAGTAGCCGTGGGCTTCGGTGTCGGTGTTGCTGTGGGCACGAGTGTCGCTGTAGGCGTTGCTAGAGGAACAGATGTGGCTGTAGGTTGAGCCTTTGTAACCACCACTTGTGGACTCGGACTGGCGGGCGTTGGTGGCAACGTTGAACCATAAGCAGCTAAAGAACAGGTGCAGAGCAAGAGTATTGCGAAGATGAGGCCACAGCCCAGGCCAACCTTTGCGAAGCGTGTCTGCCTCTTATACCACGGCCAGAGGCCACGTTGTCTTTGCTGGGACGGTGGTTGGAACGGTCCTAGGTTCATTGTTCGCCTCTCTTTTCGCTATCCTCTAGCGTATCATGAGGAGCTTGCTTTCCTCCATCAATGGGAATAGAGCGCTCTCAACACACCCCCATGACGTGAGCAGGCACCTCTTTCGCCTCCGGACTGGCTGTAGGTACCGTCAGAACACTCGACTACATGTCCACCGTCCGGATCATCAGGCTCCCAGAAGCTTGCAATGCAGTTGAAGTATGCACAAAAATTGGATGGTGGGTTCGTGATGAGGTTGCCGGGCACAAAGTTAAAACACCATGGGTTGCCATTGACGGCATTGCATGATGGCTTGGGCGTTGGTTTTGGTGTCGGTTTTGGCGTGGGCGTCGGCTTCGGTGTGGGGGTGGCTGTAGGTACCAGAGTTGGAGCCAATGTCGTTGTCGCTGTAGAAGAGAAGTTGACTGCGCTTTGGACGGTTGGCGTATCTGTTGGCGTCACAGTGACCTGGTTCGCGCCGTTGGATAGGGACGGGAACGCGCCTGCCGATGCAAAACAAGAGCAAAGGACCAAAATGGCAATCAGTGTTCCGCATCCGATGGTGATCTTTACGTTACGACTCTGCCTCCCAAACCATGCTCCTAATCGCTGGTGTGGAAGCAATGGGGGTGGTTGATACGGTGGCGATCCAAATTGGCCCGGTTGCATCGGGGGCGGTGGAACAGGATATCGCGGCGGCTGATAGTAAGGTGGCGGTGGTTGGGGATTGCTGCGTTGTGAAGGACGAGCCTGTTGTTGTCGCTGATTGATACGCTGTTGAACGTGATTTATTCGTCCTTGACGTTTACGCGGGGGAGGTTGGAACGGTCCTGGGTTCATTGCTTGCCTCTCTTCTCGCCAATTAAACACCCATCTGAATGCATAGGAGGTTACATACAAGGAGACGAATTCGAGCAAATCTGGTAACACTAAATAACAAGCTCTCTTCTGACACAAAAACAAATGTATGGTGTTTCAACGGGACACAGCTAAAATAGCGGTAGTAAAAGGTTATAGCACAATTGGTAATCATCGCTCTCAGCCTTTATATGAACCTGGTAGGGAAGTGAAGAAAACATCCAGTGGTACTGATGGTCGGTGATCGGCAGGTGAGGGAGCAGTGTACATTGTATACGAAGTAGGGAGGTGAAAATAAGGTGGGGATTGATCTGGTGTGGCAGGAGCAGGAGGTAGGTGCATGACTCCACTGGAGAGTGCGCGATCAGGAGCACTCTGTGAACTCTGCAAGAAATCGCTTGGTCTGGAGGTGAACTTTTGCCCGTGGTGTGGTTTCCCCATGCAGGACAAGTTTGAGGCAGGTACACCGTCTCCGCGTGACTATGCGAGCGTGGGAATGTGTCCCAGGGGGCATTGGTACAATGCTCGTCTGGAAGCATCTTGCCCCTTGTGCTATCGGCGCTATTTACGTCCTCTCTTCTCAACGCACCCTGAGCACGCCGCACCTGAGCAGAAGGAGTAAGCAGTCCTTTCCTCTCTTGATGTCCTGCATGACCCAGATGGTTGAAAAAGGCTCCTCCCTGCTGAGCTTACTGAGAGGAGAGCATGCTCTGACGATGCCCAGATCATGGAAAGGAAAAAGCCTGGGAGCTTGCTGCTCCCAGGCTCCTGGTTGCCTTTCTGAAGAGGGCAACAGAACCTCCTCGTTCGACGGGGAGAGGGATTAAATCCACTCATGCCCCTTCTCACAATGGTGAAGACCGGCATGCCCCGCTGTATACTCGCAGGACTGCTGGCAAGTGGGACACTTTGCAGGGCAATTTTCAGCAGCAAACACATCCCCAACAACGCTGCTGGTGTCCTTGTCTTCTTCAACGGAATGACTGACGATGATGGTGGTTTCTTCGTGTGACATCGCATAGCCTCCTTTCAGTATGCAGCTTCCTTGCTCGTGTGCCTATGTACCCGAAGCGCCTGGTACGGGGTGAGTGAACAGGAACACCGCACATGCTCAGTGGTGCAGGTATTCTATGGAATACAGTACTGGAAAAACGTGAGAAATGCAACAAGAGGTAAGTACCAACGGTGCTGTCACCAGACAGCACTCCATCTCATAGGTACGGACAATGCTTGGTGGCGCGCTCACTCGTGTTTTTCGAACAGAAAAATGGGTATCCAACTGGTACCCACATGCACCTTCCTCCGGTGTGCTAATCGTTTCCTTCAAGATCAACCAAAGGAGAAGCGACTACTTCAGCCGCCACTACCTCATCGTGTTCAAACCATATAGGCTCTTGTATGTGTGTTACTTCCAGATCGACGAGGTAAAAGCAAAACGGCTCTTCTGCCCCATCAACTATCGTACTGACCGTTTGGACGGTGCCTTTAAGCCCTCTGAAAGGACAATAACTGGTCACATCGACTAAACTTCCTACAGGTAAGACAGTGGTCTGCATGGTCTGTTGCACTCCTTTCTCATGAACCAGATGCCCTTAGACTCTGCATCTAGCTGTTCATCCCTGACAGGAGAAGCACTCCTCATGACACGAGAAACCTCGTGTGCGCATCCTTTGGAAGTTGCATAGGGTATTCTATAACATGATAGCAACGCATGACAAACTCCGCTTTAGTGTGGGGTTCTTACTTTTTGATCTGGAAATATCCGGATCATGAAAAAAGAGTAAGGTACTGAACTTTCAGTACCTTGAAATACCCCTACTTCGCAGAGTCCAACCGACTCTCCCCCAACACCCCCGCCCGCGCCCTACAAAGGAAAAAATTATTGTACAGCCGGTTGGAAATCGAGGCTGGATGGGAGAAAAGAAGGAGGAATGGAGGAGGGGAAGGGAGAGTGCTTATGACTCTGCGAAGTGGTATACTGGGCTCATGCCAGGCGAGCAAACATCACTGTTTGACCGAAAAAAGTTTAGCGGGGTTATGCCGCAGTCGTACCAGATTGAGCCTCCTGCAAGCGATTGCACAGTCCTCAAAACTCTGCCTGCATACCATGCCTACCTTCGCAGCGGGGGATACTCAAAGTACACGCCGGATGACTTTACGAGTGATGTCAAGAAGTTCGGGTTATTTGTGCAGGATAAAAAACTGCGGGAGATCCTGGCCGTTGATATTCAGCAGTGGATAGGGGAGCTGAAAAAGGTCATGACGGAAAAGTCGGTGAGCCGCAAAATATCGGCACTCACCAATTATTTTCTCTGGCTTGCGACAGAAAAGGCGCTTTCGGTCAACCCTGCGGCGTCGATCCGCTATCTGCGGGTGACATCCCCCTTGCCGGATATTCTGTTTGACAGCGAGTGTCAGCAGTTACTCACTGCGGCAAGTACTGACCCCAGGACGTATCTCTTACTCCTGCTGTTTCTTGAGGCCGGTATCAAAAAAGAGGAATTGTTTGATCTGAAAATCATTCATTTTGATCTGTCCAATAAATACGCGCCGGAACTGTGGGTCAAGCATACCGGGAAAAAGGTCAAAAAAGACAGGAAATTAAAGTTGCCTCCGGAAATGGTACCGGTGTTGACCGACTATGTCGGGCAGTACGGCATTACCGATATCCTCTATCCGTATACACCCCGCTTCATAGAAATGCTCCTCTCAGATGTCGCGAAGAGGGCAGCGGTGCGGAAAAAAGTGACAGCCGGTATTCTGCGGGATACCTTTGTTGTGAGGAGTCTGAAGCGAGGAGAGGGGATAGAGGACGTATTGAAAAAGATCGGATTGAGTGAAACGACGTGGGAGGATGCGAAGGAGAAGTATGAGAAGCTGGCGATGGGGGGGATATAAAGCTGAACAGAGATTTGGTGAAGCGCTAATCCCATGGCGTACATGTACGCAGAAATCGGGGTGATACCCTCATTTGTTTTTGACAATGTAAGTTGGGACCCAGGTGATATAATTGTGATAACGTATAAAGGACCCACTTTGCGTGTTTTTCTCCTCAGAACACAAGGGGGGTGAGTCTATCCCCGCAAGGTGGGAGCTTCGCTCTCGCTCCCTCTGTTCTCTCGTCTACGAAAGCAAGAAAGGAGGAATGCCGACAATCAAAGAGCGTACCACTCAGATCACATCGTCTTTCGCGTTTTGTGCAAACCTACTCCGTCCGAGCAAGGAAGTCACACAGAAAGGAGAAAATTCCCCATGCCGTACACCATTGCCCGCCTTAAAGTTGAGGACTATGACAAGTTCAAGCAGATGCTCTTGACGGAAGACAGTTTAACCTTACGTCAGGCCTACGGTTTTCGCGGCGGTCGGCTCTTCCGTAGCACCAGTGACCCGCAGGAAATCATCTCGCTCTCAGAATGGAATGATCTGGAGATGGCCCGCCAGTTCTACCAGTCGAGCGGGCTACGAGAGCGACAACAGAGTGGAGGAGTGATTAGCCCAATTGAGCTCTACGGAGAGGCGGATTCCTTCTGAGAGGAGGGACTCATCCACCAGACATTCTGCAACAGTTGGGCGTGATCCCTGCGCTAGGACAGGCCAGCAAGTACTCTGGTGACCTGTTCACAGGATAGGCGGAACTCGGTGGTGTAATGCTGCCGAGTTCTTTGTGGCCTTCCTGTAGTAATGGAGAAATTTTAGGCGCTAAGTACAGCACGGCATTGAAAAGGGTTGGAATTGAGAGGGGTCTTTGCATTGTTCTTTCCCTATAGCAAGTAGACTTCCCTATATTCCAGGAGGTGAACATGCGCGGTCGCCATGCAGCAATGATGATCCAGATAAGCCAGCAGACACGTGTTACTCTGCAAGGGTGGTTGCATCGTCAGAAAACGCCACTCGGTCGAGCCAAACGCGCGCGGGCGATGTTGCTGTTAGAGCAAGGCCACAGCTACATTCATACAGCCAAGTGGGTCGGTTTGACCGAGCGCAACCTGCGCAAATGGGCCAGGCGGTTCCACGCTCGTGGAGTGGCAGGGCTGGACGCCTCGCCCCGACCAGGCCGCACTCCCGTTTTCTCACCGGAAATGGCCCTCTACATCGTGAAACTGGCCTGTGAAAGACCTGACGATATGGGTCGCTCGCTCTCCCAGTGGGACTGTCCTGAACTCGTGCGGTCGCTCAAAGCCGACGGCATCGTCCAGACCATTTCCCCTGAAACCGTTGGACGGACCTTGCGCTCCCACAAGCTCAAACCGTGGCGACATCACCTCTGGCTTTCGGCCAAAGTCCCTCGTGACGAACACTTTGCCAAACTGGTCCACACTCTGGTCGAGCTGTACACTCGTCCATTGACCAAGGAGGAGATGGTTGTGTGTTTTGATGAGAAAACCAGCCTCCAACCGCGTCCTCGCCTGGCTCTCACGCTGCCCACTCGACCAGGCTCTCCGACTCGTTTAGAACACGAGTACAAACGAGCAGGAGCCTTGCACTTGTTTGCTGCGTTTGATACTCGGACAGGCAAGGTCTACGCTCGAACCGAGATGCGCAAACGGCAAGTCGAGTTTATCGCGTTCCTCTCCCAGTTGGAGCAGGAGCTTCCAGCCGCCAAGACGCGTGTGTATCTGGTGATGGACAACCTGAAGATGCATAAGGGAAAACAGGTTCAAGCCTGGTTGGCGACTCACCCCCGTTTTGTGTGCCACTTTGTGCCCGTGCATTGTTCCTGGATGAACCAGGTCGAGCAATGGTTTAGCATTCTTCAACGCAAGCGGCTGCGTATCAGCGACTTCGCTTCTCTGGATCGCTTGGCTGAGCGGCTCATGGCTTTTGTGGCCGAATGGAATGCTCAGGCGCATCCGTTCAACTGGTCCACCAAGTCTGCTGCCAAAGTCATGGCTAAGTGCGAAGCTCAGGCTGTTCGCCTTCCGGCGGCATGATCGCCGACCCTTTTCAGTGCCGTGCTGCACTCAGTGAGGTGTTCCCCGATGGGCTGTATTTTGTGAACCTGGCTCCCATTCGCGATCCTGGGTTCGTCGTGCCTACCATCGCCCAGGTCCTGAAGATCAAAGAGATCGGGGCGCAATCTTTTCTGGGCCTGCTGTAAATGGCAATTCAATATAACATATTTGGCATGAGCAACCACTGGAAGTTGAAGAGCAACATTGGCCGGGGTCACATGTACAAGCTCCACATGTTGATGCTAATCTTTGCGCTGGTCGCACCTGGGATCCGACGTGGGCGAAGGCCTGACCGCTCCTCACGGCCATCCTGTACGGCTCGTTCGTCGTGTAGAGTGACGCCTCGGCGTTAAATCCAGGCAGTCTCGGCTCCTTCATTTCTTTCATTCTCCTTTCATCTTACGTTTTCACTTCAACGGTCATAATACAGCGACAACTTGGTGACCAGGAACGGAAACTCCTCGGTCACATCCACGCGGACGAAAAACTTCTCAGTGACATCTGTCGTGCGGTTCGTGTAGGAAAAGATCACCTCGACGATGTTGCGAGTACCGCTGAGGGGCGAAGAGCGTACCGTCACCGCTGTTAGCGAAGCGTTCCGCCCAAAAGCGTCGACGGCGGCGGCGTAGATGGGAGGGTAACGCACTGCCAGGTAGTTCAGCGCACGGTCCTCGTCCGTCGCGCCAGCATTGTCCGCCATTTGCATGATTCGATCGAGCAGTTCTCCAGCCGCCGGTTCAAACTCCTCTGCAGTCATCCTCTCAGGTCGTGGTATGGCCTTGGTGAGCGCATCGCGGTCGAAGGAATAGATCTGGTCAAATGCAACAATGGGAACCATCAGCCCATTACACATCTCTGGCGGGGCGATGGGTCCACGCACACCCACGATGACATCAACATCCAGAGGACTGGGCGTAGGACGAAGGGCTTCCACCAGGAGGTCGAAGTCCGCTGGATCGCGCGGCACAAGGAGATACGTCTCCAGGCCCTCAATCTCCAGCACCCAGCACAGTTGACGCGCTAGGTAGCGGTTTGATCTCTGTGAGAGTACAGATTGGAGCGCCTGTCGGTCGGTGAGTCCTGTGGTCTCTGCTCGTCCAGTAGCCTGGGCAAATTCCTTTTCTATGGCCAGGCTTGGGAAACGTGGCGTGACTCTGCCCAACGCATAGACGTAGGAGGAGGGAGTCGTTCCCATAGGACGAACGGGAGATGGTGCGATGGCTTGCGCGGGAGTCACGTCCACAGGTGGGGTTGCCGACTGCTCCCTCTCTTCAGATGTCTCCATGAAATGTGTCCTCCTTTTCAGAATGAGTCTTCAGCACGAGTTGCAGAGACTGCCTACTTTGGACGCCGACCAGTGAAGGCGAGCCAACGATTGAGCGCAGCAGCCCTCTGTTCGCAGCTCCCGCAGGGTCTGATGCCGACTGTAGATGTGGCTCGTTTAATCACATCGCCGAGGCCGATGTCCTCATCGGTCACAAATCCGGGAAGGTGCACACGATAAGGCTGACGTTGTGTTTTCTCCACTTGGTCATCCTCTGCCTTTCCCTTGTTCATCGCTTTCATCTCCTTTTATGTGCTGCCACTATAAATTGATATGCTGCCCAGGCGTTCAACAGGGGAGGAACTACACTCTGTCGCCGTGCTGTAGAGGCTTGGGTGACCGCAAACTTTACCTCGGTTGCCGTTGCGGTTGGGAATTCCGACCATAACAGCGCAATTGCACCTGTCACAAAAGGAGTTGCCGCACTTGTTCCTCCAAATGTGAGCGGGTTGCCATCAACTCCAAGGCTGGTAATATTGTCGCCCGGTGCCCTGAGACCTCGCCTCCCGATAGAGCTTCCCAGGTTTGAGTAACTGATGGGTCTCCCTTGGAGATCGCAAGCTACCACCGGAGTGACCCATGGGTGACGGGTAATCGCGGTACTTCCAACCGCTCCTTGATTCCCAGCCGCCGCAATAACGGGAACGCCGCGCCTTACGGCATAGTCCAGGGCCTCTTCTAACTCACGATTTCCTCCGGACGATGACCCTGCGAGAGCAACGCTCAAGTTCAGGACACGCGCACCAGCCTCAATGCTCTCAATGATCGCTACCCCAAGTTCTTCGGGAGTTGCGCTCGGCATCTGCTCATCTCCTGATGCTGTCTCTAAGAAAATAGGGCACACTAGCAGGGTACAATCAGGACAAATTGCTGGAGTAACGGTCCCCCTTTTTGCGCATAAGATACCGGCAATGAAGGTTCCATGGATACAGGCGACACTGTTGGCCTGAGCACATGTCCCTTGCGAGCTCCCAGGAAGCTCACGAATGGTTTCACTTACAAGGTCAGGATGATTCATCGCAACAGGCCCATCAATGAGCCCAATCACAATTTCTGGCCGCCCACGAGTGAGTTCCATCAGGGCTGGAAGCTTGACCAAATCCAAATGGTTCATAGCATATCCAAAGGTGTCGCAACTCCAACTACTATAGGTAATACCAGATATTGTATAGACGCTTTATCCGAGGTTTTTTGAAGGACAGAAAAGAAGCTCCTGAAAGCCTCAAAGTAGGTTTGCTATGTAAACTCTAACATATATTTGTAGCTTATTCAATCTTTTTCCTCATGGTTCGATCATTTTCAGGTCAGTTTTGGGATTCAACAACAAGTCGGTCTAGAGTGATGGCCATGTGTGATACCTCTCTTGTTCATCCTTTTGCTGCCTGAATTCCAACCCTTTTCAATGCCGTGCTGTACTAAGGATTTCTGAGAGGACGTAACTCTTTACCACCTTATTCCTCCATGCTCAGGTAGCGGTACAGCGTGGACTTTTTAATATTCAGTGTTTTCAGGATGGTTTTGATCGGGGTATTGCTCGCGTGCAGTTGCTTCGCGATGACCACTTTTGTCTCGGTGGGCTTCACCTTTGGCCGTCCGCCAACATGTCCCCTGGCCCGCGCTGCTGCCAACCCTGCCCTCGTGCGCTCGCTGATCAGATTGCGCTCAAATTCCGCGAGCATGGCGATGAACTGGAAGAAGAGCTTGCCGGTTGCGGTGGTAGTATCGATGTGTTCGGTCAGGGAGATAAGATTAATGGTGCGCTTCTGTAAATTTTCAACGGTCTCAATCAGTTGCTTTAACGACCGCCCTAATCGGTCCAGCTTCCAGACAATAAGGGTGTCTCCTGGATTAAGGTAAGCAAGCGCTGCTACGAGCTCCTGCCGGTCAAAGCGGGTGCCGGTCTGTTTATCAGTAAAGATACGAATAACCCCGCGCTTTTCCAGCGCATCCAGTTGCAGTCCTAAATGCTGCTCGGTTTTTGAGACCCGGGCATAGCCGATATCCCGTCCCTGGTGGTTGGCAGTTTCTGTCATAGGTAAATCCTGTGTGCTCATACCTCCTGTTTCCACTCAATCGTGCCATAAAAGGGTACTCCTGTCAAGTATCTTGCACTTTGATTTCCGGGACGGGTTTTCGGGACTTCGCCAAATGGTTTCCCACTTGTCCGGCTTTGCCCGGTCGGGGAGTCCCAACAAATGGACGTTTTGTGGGACATGAAAAATAAACGAAAAAGGCCGTTGCCGGTATCGGGTAAAATCCAACACAGGGATGAAACGTTCTATGGAGAGCGATCCCGGATGAGAAAAGGAAGGCTCATAGTCTTTTTGTCTTTCCAAGACTGCGCAAATATCCTACTTTTTTAGCCTCGATTTTTCCTGCAGAAAATCTGGCCGGACCGGCTTTTGCCACGTCCTATATTGGGTAAAACTGCACAATTTTATTTTCCGGTTGACGAGCTTAAGAAATTTGGCTCGTATAACTGCGTTCAGATCGCGTTATATTAAACCCCTGGAGCATCTTTTTGAGCACAGAGCGGGGGAGCGGGCTGTGTATAAAGGCACATTATAAGTAGTCGTGGTTGCGTTACTTTACCTTTCCGGGGCGTTGAGCAATAATTCCCATTTACAAATTGTTGATAGTTGATACTGGATGTATCTCGTTCCACCCATGTGCGGTATCTAAGACATACGACCCAATGACTGTTACGTGCGTGCCTACACGTGGTATGGTTACGTTACTGTGAAATCCATTGCAGGAGGATTTTGCATCTTCTTGTGTGACGATATGCAGGCACACCGGCTCTAAGACTAAATCGCTTTGTTGTTGCGCAATGTTTTTCTCGTTCAATAAATTTTCTTGTCCCGGATCAAGTTTTAATAAAATATGGTCGTCACCATCTTTTTCTAACCTAATGACCTCGATTGTGCCGGTCACCTGGAGGCATTGATTGAGTATGGTGAGCCTGCTTGGATTATAGACGTGACTCCACAACTCTTGATTACAGCCATTTGAAGAGATAGTGGGGGGTGCTCCTGTTGAGGAAGGATTTATTGAGTTGGAGCTGGGAACGGGTGACTCTCTTTGCGAAGGCTGGGTACTCGTTGCAGTACCCTCATCATCATCTAGCGTGGTAGGTTCGATAGTGGTTATTACTGGTTGCTTCGTATGCTTTGCAGTTTGATAAATTGCAGAAGTCCAGAGAGTACCTAACGCAAGAGTGATGAAAAAAGCAAGTGCGATGACTGCAAAGCGATACGGCAATTTTTTTATATGTTTGAAGGCATAGAGAGTTATCGTAAAACCAATTGTCAACGGGAATAGTACCGTACCAACGCCAAACAACAATATAATAAGTATGCTGCGAACAACGCTATTTTTAGGTAGTTTCATTGTGAGGGAGAGAATTTTTTTGACCTCTGTTTTTAATTTTGCGCCAGGCGAGATAGCCTAAACCGCCTACTACACCTAACCCGAACAATCCGGGTATCGGGTTTCCGCTGGAACTGTCGCTTGCGACAGTGACCGGCGCTTGGGGTGCCTTTGTTGAGATCCCGTTAACTGCCGGGGAGGGTGTCGGTGAGGCGGTGGGTGTAGACGTTGGTGGAGCTACTTTGGTAGGTACAGTTGGAGGAATTTCTGTGCTTTGTACGGCGGGTGCTTGGTAGTTTGTATTTGCAGTACAGACGTAATAGGGTGCGCATGTATCACTGAGAGGAGTACCATCATTACAACCGCCTCCATGATGGGAGCAGCAGCCGCTTCGAGCTATAACTGGTTGGAGTCCAACAAAGAGGAATATCGCAAGGAGAAGCAGAGTAGAGGTTACAGCTTTTTGCATAAGACAGGTTAGTAATTTTTGTTGAGATTATTATAGCATGTCTTGCTTGGTTGATGTAATGGGAATTATGCAAAGCTGAGGCTAACTTTTTGGTTCGTCTGTAGCTGCTTTCGATGGCTCTTCTGTGCTAAAAAGTGTTACTTGCGTTACTTGATCGGGATGAGGTATGCTAGGGTTAGGTGCTTCAGGCGCGGTTATTCCACTTGCATGGGTTATTTGTTTCTCACCTGCGACAGTTACGCCGCCCTCCTTTGAGACGGTAAACACAAGAAAATCTCCTGGCTTCACTCCAAGAACATCAAGGAATGCTTGGTTAAGCCGTACCTCGCCCATTGTTCCCATCTTCGTATGGACTTCGGCAAGGGAAAATTTGCGCTCCTGTTTCATAAAAGTAACGGGATTATATCATTGGTTGCGTGCTCGGTTGGTAGAATGCTGAACGTGAAGAAACAAAAATCCTCTTTTCAGAGGATTTTATCTGGTGACTGTTATTACTACAGTTCCCGGTGGAATTTGTGTTGAAGGTGCAGAGACTGTTATCCTTTGATCAGTTGCTGTCTGTGAAACTGTATATCCTGTATCATATGCTGCACAGCTCGTATAGGTTCCTGTCGTTGGATCATGAGGCATTGCAGCTATATATTTTGTTACCAAATCGGCACATAGATCACCTGGGCCTCCACCTGCAATAAATTTCATATCAACAGCAGCCGCACCTGGAGCAGGCATATTTAATGGTAGTTTTCCAGAATTATCAGCAGCATACTCATGGATAGCATTAAGGATTGCATTAACATCTGAAGCTCTCTGTGTGTTATTTGCTTGGGCAAACTGTCGAGCTGGATTTATAGCTATGAGGACAATAGCGAGAAGGATGGCGAGGATGCCGATGACAACTAAGAGTTCGATAAGGGTGAACCCTTTCTGGAGACTTTTAATTGTTTTGGCAGGTGTCATAAATCTTGTCTATAACCATCATAGATAAACTCAACAGAAAATGTCAAGGAGCAAAATTAACGTTGCAAGGCAGCAGGTCTTTTTACTAAATGCTTCCAAGTTGATTATGCGGCATAAGCTTGTGACTGAGAGGGACGCTTGTCAGGTGCAAAAGGACTCCCAATATGACGAAGCAGATCGTCAGGGGTCTGGCGCAAGGTGTCGAAGTGCGTCTTGACGTCAGACCGCAAGGTGTCGAAGTCCTTACGCTGGTGATTATGGGTGACGGTACGCCGTGAGATACGCCAGAGCCACTCGATGCGATTGGCGTCCGGGTCATAGGCAGGCGTATACACCAGAAAGAGCTGGTCGGACAGTTCCGTCAACATGCTCCGCACGAGAAGAGACCCCTGGGAGGTATGCGTTTTGAGATTGTCTGTAATGAGGATGGCGAGGCGTCCCCGCAGCTTCGAGCGTGCCACCGCTGCACGCACTTGGTCACAGAAGACGTCAGCGGTGCGTCCAGGGGCAATCCTGCCATCAAACCATCCGTCGCGCCAATCGACCAGCCCAAAGCCGTACACTTTGCGGTTGTCGCCTGGGGCCTCGACCAGACGCTGCCCACGCCGCCCCTTGAGACACCAGACGCGTGTGAGCGTCGGATGAAAGGCGAATTGCACCTCATCCTGCAAGTAGAGGTCGGCGTGTGGCAGTCGCCTGAGGAGCTCTGGCACATCGGCAGGAAGCTGACTCCACAGATCAGCCTCGACCAGGTCCTGGACGGGTAGAGGTTCAGGCGCTGTGGCCCCTGCTAATACCACCTCTACCCGCAGTCTTTTCCCACATAACCCGCCTGCTCTTCTGCCTTGCGTCGCAGCGTCCAGGTCGGGCGCGAGGCCTCCGTAGCCATGCGCGTGCAAGTAGACGCGCACCGTCTCCAGGCTGACGGCAATTCCAGGGTGTTTGCTTAAGTAGGCGGCGAGCAGTTCGGTGGTCCAGTTCGCGCTGCTCACCCCGACCTCGTGGGGATCCAGTTCAATCACGCGCACCAATTCCCTTTCCCTCCCATATGGCTGTGACCGTGCGCCTTCGCCCAGGCGAGGTCCGTCGCGGGACCGCATCCAATCCTCCGGCTAGGAAGCGCTTGAGGACACGCTCCACGGTATCCTCGCTGCGCAGCACTAGGCGCGCAATCTGTGGCGCAGTATGACCACGCTGGGCGAGCAAGACCATCTGATAGCGCGTGCGCGTCTCCGGATTGCCTGTCTCCTCGTAGCGCCGGCACAATTCCGCCTGTACCTCGGCAGCTAACGGGGGTAATGTAATGGGGGCTGTCATGTCTTCTTTTCTTCCCTTCTATCTTCCCTACACGTTTCCCTATTTTACCACATCCCCGCAAACTTTCCCTGGAAGCATTTAGAATAAGGCTTACTTTGTATGGCTTTTTCTAACCAGTCAACTAAACTGCGCTTGCTCAAGCTTTTACAGCACTCTTGGTCGACGCAGCCCAATACAACTGTATCCTTGAGCGAACTGGCGCAAACCTTAAACGTATCGCGTGAGCGCGTCCGTCAACTTTACCACCAGCTTGCAGTGGAGTATGCTCTACCACCTATCCAAAAAAGGAAACTGAATGAGATTAATCAGCGAAGTTCCGACAATCAAACTAACAAGCTTAACACTAATGGTGAGGTGATACGAAAGCTGCGAACACCTAGCCCTCAAACACTTGCGCTTGAAGCAGATGTACGGAAATATATTAGTCAAAATATGAGCGTTCCTGAGATTGCGAGAAAAATCGGCAGGCCTGCGCCTACCATCTACACAGCGCTCCAAAGGTTAGATATTCCTTTCAAACACGTGAAAGACACAGGACGTAGGCAGAGAAACGCAAAAACCCTTGCCATTGAAGCTCTAGTGCGGAAATACAGCGAGCAAGGTTTGAGTGTTGCTGAGATCGTAAGAAAAACCGGAAGAAGTGAGTCTAATATAGAGCGCATTCATCATCGTTTACATATCCCGTTACCTCCCAAACAAAAGAGTCCTCAAACACAGGAACTTGAAGCTCTGGTATGCAAGTATAGCGAGCAGGGTTTGAATGCACCTGAGATAGCACGGAAAATCGGGAGGCCTTTGCGTACAATCTACTATGTACTCCGCCGGTTGCATATTCCCCGCAAATATACAGGGGCTGCTGTACGCAGTGGAAAAAACCCGAAAGCGCGGGCGCTTGAAGATGTAGTGAGGATGTTTAGCGGGCAGGGGATGACTCCGTCTGAGATAGCAGAAAGTACCGGAAAACCAGTCGGAACAATCTATCACGTTCTCCGCCGATTAGGTCTTCCTTACATTCGCAAACTTAAACAAAAGAGTCCTCAAACACAAGAGCTTGAAGCTCTGGTACGCAAGTATAGCGAGCAGGGTTTGAATGCACCTGAGATAGCACGGAAAATCGGGAAAAATAGAAAATCCGTCTATTCCGTTTTCCGCCGATTAGGTCTTCCTTTCAAGTGGGTGAAAGTCACAGAACTTAGAAACCCGAAAACACATGCCTTTGATGCTGAAGTAAAATGGTATTATTTTTCACTTGGTATGAGTAGTAAGGAAATTGCAAGTATAACCAGAAGAGATATGAAAACAGTTTATGCAGCACTCCACCGATTAGGTGTTCCCCTGAAAAAACAGAGCCGTAGGTCAGGATAAGGGAGAACATCAGTCCATTACAAGACATTTTTGAGGTGAGAAATTCACTGATTGCTTGGTGTATATAATACGGAATTATACGAAGCGAGGTATGAGTCAAGTTGGGGGGAGACACACAAGATATTTCTACGGAGGCGTGCACTACTTCACCTTAATTTCCTACAGTCTGTAGACAAACGCCGTCAGTAAAGTATAATGCCTCTGGTGCGAGTTATATTCGAGGAGAGCAAAGCAGCGAGTTACTGATATGTGGGTATCAAGTCTTCAGATAAACAACATTAGATCATTCGCGGCGTCAGGTGATATAGCGTTAAGCAAAAATATTAACATTCTTCTGGGTGCCAATAATGCTGGTAAGTCCACGATTATAATGGCGTTATATCTCCTTCAGCAAAACCGTTTTAGTGTAGAGGATATTCGGATAGGAGAAACTACAGCACACGGATACATCATGCTGGAAGATGTGAATAATCCTCATTTTCAACAATACCTAGTACAAGGAACGTCTTCTCCGCTCACTTTGCAGCTATTTGCTGACAGAACAGTTAATAATCTTCCTCAGCTTAAACTAAATGACAATAGAGGTTTTAATCCTGTTGCCTCAATACAGCCGGGGAATTTTATTTATCCCTATCTCTCAAAAAGAAAGGTTCAAGGTTACACACAAGAAGTAAATCTCCAAAGAGAACGGGAAGTAGGTGACAACCTCTTTAATTTAGTCGCTAAGGTTGATGCACTTGCTAACGTCGATCATCCAAACCATGAAGAATACGAGCAGGTCTGCATAGACACGTTTGGCTTTCCAATCACCGCTTTTTCATCTCCAAGCGGCAAGCAAGCAGGCATCATTATTAATAGATTTAATGCGAACATACCGCTTGAGTCTATGGGTGAAGGGGTTCCAAATTTACTTGGCTTGATCGTTAATCTGTGCCTGGCTGAAGAGAAGCTTTTCCTGATAGAAGAGATTGAAAATGATGTTCACCCCCGCGCCTTAAAAAAGCTCTTGCAGTTGGTAACAAAGAAAGCCGAAAACAATCAGTTCGTGATTTCTACGCATTCCAACATCGTGACCCGGTATCTGGGTATCGTTCCTGAAAGTAAAATTCACGAAATCACAATTGCTCCCTATACGAGAGCACAGAGAGTACCCACATCCACATACAAAGAAGTGAAGACGCCGGAAGAACGCATGGCGGCTTTAGGGTCGTTAGGATATGAATTGATTGATGCGGATATTTGGGACGGATGGTTATTATTAGAAGAGTCATCTGCTGAGCAGATTATCCAAGAATTGCTTATTCCGTCGTTCGCACAGAAGCTTCATGGAAGAATAAAGACCGTTTCGACCAAAGGCATTGATAGAACGAGAGCCAGATTTGAAGCTATGAACAGCTTATTTATTTTTGCGCATTTAACACCCATGTATACCAATCGTGCCTGGGTAGTCCTTGATGGAGACGAAGGTGGACGGAAAGTGATACAGGAGTTAAAAGATGAATATGCAAATGAAAAAGGCACATGGAATGAGACTAATTTTATCAATTGGCAAGAGTCCAATTTCGAGAGATATTATCCCGCACGGTTCAAAATTGAAGTAGATCGCGTTTTGAGCTTGCCCCACAAAGAGAAATATGAGGGCAAGAAAGTTTTATTGAAAACAGTCCTTGATTTCATTGAAGAGAACAGGGAAGCGGCGAAAGAGGAGTTTGCACAGTCGGCGCAGGAGGTTATCAAGGTCTTGCAAGAAATTGAAGAAAAACTCTTTCCTACCGACCAATATTAGCTTTGATTGGCTACGCTTGGAAACAAGGTTTGTATAATCTCCCTGTTGAGTCTCGTAAAGTCGTACCTACCCATTTCCCTACAAGTCTCACAAAGTCGTGCCGGTCAAGCGGTGATCGTACTCCAGTTGTTGTCAGGCCTCCAGCGAAATGGGAGGGCTAGTTGATAGATTGGCAAGGCTTGCAGGACCGCAAGCTCACCCATTTGAAGTTGGTTTAGAGGCTTGTCCTGCTGTCGCAGGTGTAACGTTCCAGATGCCATAACCACCAGCACTAGGATTGCAACGGTTGGTTTCGTCGAGGCTACAGTAGCTGCCTGTGAGGCTCCCATCTGCCTGGACGATTCCAGAGAAATGGAGCGGCCCATTGCCGAATACTCCTGGAACCGTGAACTGAATGTGTCGGGCGGTATCAACCGTCCCGGTAAACAATCCATCTCCTAAAAGCTCAGGACCCAGCGCGAGGTAGCCGCTACTCTCCCTGCTAACCTGCTTGATGTGTGTAAGCGACAGAGTTGAGGTAACATCGGCAGGCGTGTTATGAAGAGTACCCTGATATGATCCAGCAACCATTGGAAGCCCTGCTACAGGGGTCGTGGGAATGGTGGTAGGTGTTCCTGTTGGTTGGGAGGGAGGAGTGACTACAGTAGAAGGCTGCATCAATAGCATTGCCACCTGTTTTCAAGATGTCCAGCCCGGCCTCCGCTGCCAGGTAGTGAGGCGCAGCCACCATTCCCCGGCGAGCCAGCGTAACCGGACGATGCTGGGAAAACGAGGCCATAGCTAAAATCTCGGCCCAACAGTGAAATAGCCCGTGTACGTGGAGCAAACATTGCTACTGCTATTACACAAGTTCCCGTGCAGGTAGACACCCTGTTGCACTGTCCCAATAAAGAGGAGCGGCGTTGTGCTAGTGGGTAAATGCACCGCAAAAGAGAAGTTGCCCTGCGTATCGTCAGTTCCACTCAGCGGGTAGACCCCCTGGGGTGAAGATTTGAACGTAACCGTTCCGCTTAAGGTTCCATCACCCTGCTTTTGCACTATAAGTACAGTGATAGCTGTGGTCTGGTTCGTCGTCTGATTGAACATCGACCCGTTATAGGTTCCTGCCATATAAAGGCCGGGGTGTGGAGTGGCTGTCGCGGTGGGGCGTGGCGTCAGCTTCGCAATGGCTGTCGCCGTCTGTGAGTGGGCTAGAAGACTCGCGTTGCCCTGTTGGCCGGACTGGCGACTGACTGAGTGAGTAGGGGTGCCAGCGGTCGCATAAGGCCAGAAGCTTACTCCAACGACCAGGACGGTAAAGAGCGCAAGGAAGCCGCAGATGAGTAGACCCCGTCTCCAGGAGCGAGGAGAGTGCCACGGCTGAGGTACCGGTGCAGGTGTTTCTGCTCTTGGCATACGGGCAAAGGGCCAGAGGAAGCCGCGCTTCCAGCAACGGGAAGCCTGTGGTGGACTGGGCGCAGCAATGGTAGCGGGGCGTGTCACTGCTGGTTTGGGAGTGGCAGGTGCAGGCAATGAGGTGGGTGGCCCACTCTGTGATCGGCTCAGTGAGATGCGCCCGATCGGGGACCACAATGCTTCCCAGAACTGCTCAACTGAGGAGAAGCGATGATCTTCCTCGAGAGCCATCGCTTGCTGAATCGCGTTAGCGGTAAACGGAGGGATAGCAGGTACGACCTCGTGTACAGGCTTCAAAAGATCGATCCCCGTGCGGTCCAATTGAGTGGCTCTATAGAGGGCATCAGGGGGAACCAGACCAGTTAAGAGAAGATAGTAGGTTGCGCCCAGGCCATAGATATCGGTCCGAGTGCTGAACTCTTCACGGTATTGCTCAATGGCTCCATAGCCAGGGGCAAAGTAAGGAACAGGGCTCCACCGCACACCCTGTTTCTTCATGATGCGGAGCAGAGCCAGCACCGGCTCGCCAGCCGTCCGTGGGACGATGATGCTGGCCGGCTTAATGTTTTGATGAAGAACAGGAGGGTGCTGCTGATGCAGATGGCTCACAGCCCTGATGATGGGGGCCATGATCGTCATCACCTGTGGGAAGGGAAAACGCTGCTCCGGCTGCTGTAAGCGCAGTATCTCCAGGTGCGGTTCTTCACTATACCTCACCAGCAGGCAGGTCCGACCGAGGGTGTCGTCAGTGAAAACAGATGGGGCTTGGGGCAATGCTTGATGACGAAGGGGTGTATATGATACATAGTCAAGCGTAAAGCGATACCTTTGCTGCTCCTTCGGGTTGATCAGCTCTGCCAGGGCAAAAAGCTTCTGTGTGTCACGCTGATCCCGTACGAGATAGACGTTGCCAAAGCTTCCTTTGCCAAGGAGGCTCTCTAGGATATACTGCCCGTTGAGCACAGTTCCAATGGGGAGAATAGCTTGTACCACTTTCACGTTGTTCCCCTTGTAACTTTTCCATGCAGTCCTCAACAAAAGTACTGCTAGTATTATAGAAAGCGGCAATTGTCTAAGCAAGCCCAAGGGTAGTTACCAGGAGAATTACTGTCGAGCCTCATAAAGTCGTACCCCTCGTTGCCTTGAGAATCCTGTCCCCAGGCCATTCATTCAGGGCGATCCCACCGGCCTGAATGGGAAAGGAGATACTTTCTCGAGAGAAAGTATGTGCCTACCTCTTTTCACTGAAAGCGTGCCGATAAATAGGAGTACGCTCATAACTTGACCGGCACAACTTTGTGAGACTCCTTGCTCAATAGATAGGTACGACTTTATGAGACTCAACACTCCCATTATACGAAGCAGGGAGACGACTTAGCGCACACCTACACAGAAATCGGGGCGATACCATTATTATGAAGTCGCAACGAACCACGAAATAATAGTTTCAGTACTTTCCGCAAAAAGCAGCATTTCGGAGAATGGACAAACAGGTGAATACGCCTCCTGCAATATACGCCCGCAGAAAGGAGTAACGAGTATGCCAATCGGGCGAAAAGGCAAACCACTCAGTGACTGGTATCCTGACTTATTCGATGAAAACGGTAACTATGATTTAGAGACCCACTACAGGCGAAAAAGAGAGAAGGACAGATGGAGATATGTTCCTGCACAAACAAGGCGTGACCTCTGGCAAAGGGATCAGGGCGCATGTGTGAACTGTGGAGTCACAAACGATCTCACCATCGATCATATTGTGCCTGTCTCGTATGGTGGAACCAGTGAACTGAGTAACCTCCAACTGCTCTGTAAGAGATGTCATGGTCAGAAAGAACTGGCAGGCCGAGACCATTACAACCCATCAGACCGGAAACCATTTGATGAGAGATACCGACGAGAATAAAGGACGGTCTTATACGAGAGGACTGTGTATAACAATGTTCTACAGCGAGCCAAGTTTGCCATCCTGCAATCTCCATTACAGCATTTTTCTATGCTACATAATATCAGATGTTCCCATTTCTGAGAGAACATTTTGAGGCGTACAGCCTGCGGCGACTTCTGATAAGGTGCTGGAGCAAGCTCTCGCTTGACTCCTGATAACAATGTGGAGCGCCGCCACAAAAGCGCTGGTGAGAACAGTGGAGCGGTAAACGACTCCTGCACGTAACGTGCGCTCGTGGTGGTAAAGCCGTAGTTAGTACGTCTTTTTTGTGCTTTTGGATATCCCTGTTGGGAAGATAGGAGGTGAAAAGTATAACAATATCTTCAGAAAACTCTTTGCAAAAATCAGATGCATCCCACTATCAGATATTCGTCGGCATTGATGTTGGGTACAGGACGCATGTAGCCTGCGCAATCCTCGGCACACTCTTTAATGCGAAACGCTATCCTGATGGCTGGAAGCGGGCAAAGACCATCCATTTCTCAAGCGATGCCAAAGGCTTCAAGCAGTTGCAGCGGTATCTTGACAGCTTCTCAAAAACTCCGGCACACTTTCTCATCCTCTCTGAGCCAACCGGCGGGTATTACAGCCTGGCGCTTCTGATGTATCTCAAGATGAGAGGCTACAATTTATTGCAGGTTGAGAACATTGCGGTCAAGGAGTACCGGAAGGATATCTACGGCTCTGAAACAAAAACAGATGATACCGACGCGAGGCTCATGGCACGAATGGGGTTCCTGCACGAGTGGGTAGGCGAGGAGTTTTCCATCCAGCCGGTGCATATCGCAAACCCTGATGAGTCGATGATCCGCCTGATGAGCCGCGACCTGATGAAGCTGACAAAAGAAATCAGCAGGCGCAAATGCCAACTCCATCAGGTGTTTGCTTTCACCTTCCCGGAACTGAAGACAATTTTCAAGAATGACATTACCTGCCCTTCCGCCCGAAACCTTATAAAGAAATATCCGACTCCGCAGGAACTCAGGAAAGCATCGGTTGCGGAGATTGCTGAAGTGTTGCATATGAGCCACGATTTTATTCACGAGAAGGATGCCGGTGAACTCTTGGCGCTCGCACAAAATTCCGTCGGCGTTAAACTCATGAGTCATCATGTATGGCGGCAGGGATGGATGCTTGAGCAATTGGAAGTGTTGGAAGCTGCCAGGAATGATCTTCTTACCCAGCTAGAGCAGTTAATAACTTCTCATCCCTATACGCCAATCATCGAGAGCCTGCCTGCCAAAAGTCCTGTCTGGACTGCTGCGCTGATCGGCATGATCGGCAATATTGAACGCTTCCGCAATTATGGCGAGTTCCGCGCGTATGCTGGCTGGTATCCGAAAATCGCGCAATCCGGCACTTCTGTCCACAGCAGCAGCCTCGCCAATGACGGAGCTAGGAGTCTGCGGAATGTATTCGGTCAGATGTCACAGGTGCTCATTACACCGAACTACCAAACAACAGCCTTCTGTCAATATTACAAACGTCTGGTTAATAGAGAGATGAGGGCAAGCGCTGCGCTTGGGCATATGTCCGGAAAACTGGCAAGTGTGCTCTACTGCTGTCTCAAAACCATGACTCCGTACAATGAAAAGAAGCATTTGGAGGATATGGGATTTACCAAAGAAATTGAAGAGGCTAAGGCGTCTCCAATTGAAATAGCACCCGGCCTCCCTGATGCAGGTGACAGTCAAAATGATATTGCCGAGCTTCTCGTACTTTAATGAACTATATTAGCTCCTTCACGTAGCACCTTATGCGAAGTTAGATGAGGCTTGGGTTTAGTTGTGGACAATCACATTTCCGGTCACAGAGGTTGTCGGGGTCGCGGTAACTGCTGCGTTTGGTTGGGTGTCATAGATGACGTTGCTATTATTTGAAGGGTCGGTGATCTGGATGCGAATGCCTCCACCGTCTACGCCGGTGACGAGGAAATTATAGGTGGCTGATACGCCGTTGATGGTGCCGGTGCCTGTTCCGGTGAGGGTGGCAAATCCGTTGGAGACGACCAGCGATGAAACTGTTGTTGCGTTAAAGTGTATGCTGGCTGCATTGAAATCAAGCGAGAATTCTCGTACTCCTGTGGGCATAGTGCCCTGGTACTTGTAGCTGAGTCCAAAGGTGACATTGCCTGACGTGCTGGGGTTAGCAGTCGCAGGGTTACTGTAACGGTGCCCTGCGGTAAAGATACCTTGCTGAGTGGGATTATAGACTGAAGCATATTCAACTGGAGATGTTCCTGAAGCAGTACCGTCTGAGACAGTAATGGTGACCGGATAGACATTGGCTGTTGGATACCCGGAGGGACGGGGACAACTCGCTGACCCTGGAGTTGCTCCGTTTGGTTCTGTTATCGTACATGATGTTGCGCTGGTGTTGTCACCCCAATTTGCCGTTGCGGTATGGGTATCCCCCGAGTCGGCATCCGTAAAGTTTGCCGAGGCTGTAACTGAGGTGTTTATTTGCACTGGATTTGGAGAAACTGTGACTGTGCCAACCTGTGGGGCATGATTAGTACATGATGGGTCGGGATTGGTAAGACCCGAAACAATATACCCTCCGGCATTGAAGCCGTAAATTTGAACATAAATTGTTCCTGAGCAAGAAAAAGTACCAGAGTTTTTCGTGAATGAGCCTGAACAATGTCCTGAAGTCGTACCTGTGCATGGATGATTGCTTTCAGCGTTGTACCCCCAACTCTCATCATCGGCATGGATTGCAACACTCTCAGTTGCAGTGTCGCCGCCGGTATAGCCTGAATAGTCAAACGAGAAAGTACCTGCGGTGTGATCGAAGGTTAAGTTGGATACCGCAAATGTATCTGCAAAAGCATGAGTAGCAAAAAGACTAAAGCTTAAAAGAGAAATAATGACAACAATAAAAGCAGAGAGCTTTTTAAACATAACTCTGCCAGTATATTCTCAGAATGTGAAGTCTTAGTCAAGGGGTAAAATTGTTTGTTGATTTTATCTCAATTGCCTCTTGTGCATGATTTCCTTTTTTGTATACTACATCAGTGATAATAAATTCTAAAGTTTAATATTTTGCCTATGCATCAAGCTTATCTCATGGTAGCAACTAGTTTTGTTACGTTTATAGTGCTGACGATTTCAGTCGGGTTGTATCAATATCTTTATCCTAAAAAGAAGATACAGCCGCTTGCTTTGCTTCTGATGTTTTCTGTTCTTCCTCTTATTAGCATTTTACGACCTGGTATGCCTGACAGCGGGGATTTTCCGCTGCATACGTTTTTTACCATGAACTTCTTCAATACGCTGAGGGATGGCAACTGGTTGCCGCAATGGGCATCATTAGCAGCAGGGGGTTATGGTGAACCGTTCTTTATCTATATGTACCATGCTCCCTATTACTTAGGCTCTTTCTTCCACTTCCTCGGTTTTAACTTCATCGACGCTACAAAGCTGGTATTTATTTCCTCCTACCTGCTGTCCTGCATAACAATGTATCTCTGGAGTAAGGAGGAATTCGGGTCGCCTGCAAGTGTTATTGCAACAATTATGTATCAATTTGCTCCGTATCATTTAATTTTGCTGCATTTTTACACAGCGTATGGAGAACAAACAGCGTTTGCGCTCCTGCCTTTCTTATTTCTCTCAGTCAAAAAATACATGGTGACGCAACAATACCGATGGTTTCTGCTCATTGCCGGGAGTTTTGCTTTGGCAATCATGAGCCATCTGACACTGGCGTTAACAGTCCTGCCCTTTCTTGCAGTGTATGCCTTTATCCTCTCCAGAAAAACTTCAGGTTCATGGAAAACGCTCATGCTTTCGTATCTTGGGATAGGTACCGGAATTTGTCTCTCCGGGTACTACTGGATACAGCTTATATTAGAGTCAGGTTATGTACTCAATAAAAACATGTTACACGTTCAGACGCAACACTTTCTGGATTTTTTTTATTCTCCCTGGGGGTTGGGCTTTGATGCCATCTCGATAGTTGTGTAAAGGAGAGGTAGGAAAAGAGCTTCTCCAAAACAGATACTACAGGCATAGACTCTTCCTTTGGAAGAGATCGTCCCTTTGATGCAAATCCTGACAAGGAGGGAACTATGCCTGTACCTAAGAAAAAGCGTATCACACCGGAGAATGCCCTTTCAACGTCGGAACCATCTTCCCCACTGCCAGAGCAGCAAGAATTTCAGCAGCATCTGCGTGCCCTGGCTCAAAGCGCCGTGCGCACGGTCTTGGAACTGGTGATGCGCGAGGAACTCGATGCCTTCATTGGAGCTGCATGGGGAGAATGTAGCCCCAAACGCAAAGGCTATCGCAATGGCACCTACACGCGTGATCTGGCGA